>Ga0182014_10008934_pt1 | contig 10136 bp, 10 predicted proteins | sample 612S2DmetaG_FD_120489 | JGI IMG/M metagenome (GOLD analysis project Ga0182014, IMG submission 120489) | Permafrost microbial communities from Stordalen Mire, Sweden - 612S2D metaG | ecosystem: Environmental > Terrestrial > Soil > Wetlands > Permafrost | place: Sweden: Stordalen | collected...
GATGGCTGTGAACCTACGTCGCAGCGCCGAACCGTCAAATTGCGTTTGAGGTCACTCGCGGACTCAGCCTATGGCGCGTAGCGCCAGCATTTGGGCAAGTTAGCAGCACTTGCGGAGACAACACCACCACATACAAAGTGGCCGGCCAAGTACCCTCCAGAGAACTGCGTCCCATCCGAATTTTTCATCTCTACGCGGGTATTTTCTTTGGGATGAGTCTTTGGATCTCTGGGACTGTACTTGTTCCATTCGCTCTGCATAACATCATTATAACAGTTGGCGAGATTTATTTCTCTGTCGGGTCACCCGCTGTGTTTTCGCACCGCCCACATGCTCACCGAGGGGGGATAGGTCCTCGAAAGTCGGCTAGTGTTGGCTAGGATTTCTTGCGCCGTACGACTGGTTGCACAAATTCTTTGAGCGGACTGGAATGCGTGCCTGAGGGGCTAAAGCCCTCGCTTTTTTGCGGCGATTACGGCGCGACTGAAGCCGCGCCCTGATACGAAATATTCTTCGACATCGTTGCTCGGAATGCTTGGTCGAGCGTGTGGCCATATCGCATCGAAGAAAAGCAACCGCAGGTCCTTCGACTCGGTCGCCGCGGCGACCTCGTTCAGGATGACATCCGACTTTTATCGCTCTGGATGACAACCGATTTTTATCGCTCTGGATGACGGACTTATGCTCTGACCGCGCGATCTCGTATTGGTCTTTGAACAGGCGCGGGCGAGGACGCCCGCGCTACAGCCGGCCGGGAGGCCGGCGCTACAACGGGACGATGCCTGACCACGCGGATTGCGCACTTATTTTTGGTGCGAGCTTGAGGGGAGGGGCGCTACGCGACTTTGCCGAGGAAGGGATAGACGAGCTCGACGAGCGGGATGAGGACCAGGACGACTTCAAGAAAGAAGGCGCGCGGCGAGAAACTGCTCGATGCGGCCGTCGGGGTGTCGAAGAGTATTAAAGTGTCATCCTGAACGGCTGCGATACATCCGCGCTCGCTTACTGCATCGCTGTCATACGAATCCAGTGGTCGAAGAACGGATCTTCAAAGCAGTATTGAATCTGGCGCCCGGTTTGATCTTCACGCAATATCTCGGAGTTGACCATCGAGTTAAGGGCTTGTCTGATTGTGCTTGCCCCATGACCTACTTCGCGCACTCCACTTGAGGATGTGAGGGCTTTGCCGTTCTTGGCAACCACCTGCATCAGCGTGCGCTGCTGGATTGCAGTCAGTTGGCTCCAGATTCTTGCATACGTTGGGTCTTGCTGCCGCACAACCAGGTTGAGAGTTTCATCTACGAACTCAGGGGTAAAACTGGATTCGCCCGGTGTCTCCTCGTCCATCAGTCGATACCAGCAATGAGAAGCGAGAGCCTGTACGTTGTATGGCACGTCCTGGGCCAGATCGAGGATGCGCGACACAACAACATGGTTCGCAATATGGCCAGCGTCTGCAAATTTTTCCTTGAGGAACAGGGAGAAATCCATTCGCGGAATGGGGCCGATGTAGGTGGTATCGCCGAGGCGGTAGAACGGTCGAGCATGATTGCCGACCATATCCCGCAGCATGCGCGTTTTGGAGCCGGCGAAGACATAACCAACCCGTGAATGCTGTTGGATTGAGGCACGTATCTGATACTCGATCGCCTCGCCTCCCAACTCAATGACGCGCTGGAATTCGTCGATGATAAGCCCCACGGGACGGTTGACTGGCTGGGCGGTTGCCAGCTTTTCAAATCCATCGAGAGCATCAATGAAGAACATGGGGTTTTCGCGTTTCTCCCGCTCGATGCCGAATTGCACAGTCCATTCACCATCCGCCGGGCTGAACTTCACGTCCGGGCGAACCATTGAAAAGAAGCTGGCAAGTTGCTCTCCCACCCATTTAACCTCGCCATGAAGAGCCTTCGCCGCATGGCTGACAATGCGGGAAACCAGGAGTTCGAGAGTGGGGGATGCGGTAGCGTCGAACCGCAGCACGATGGCATTTTGGTCCTTGAGCCGGTCTTGTGCCGCCTTCAGAATCGAGGTCTTGCCGAAGCGGCGCGGACCAATCAGAAAGAGTTTGTTGCCGTCACGGATGGTGCGTTCGACTTGCGCGAGTTCGCTTTTGCGATCCACGAGCTGGCTTACGCCGAGCTCTCTGCCGTAATTGAATGGATTTTTCATGGCATAAAACACTGTAACACAAAATAGTGTTACACATAACAGTGTAACAGTAAATTGTGTACCTTCTGCCGGGTTGATCGGGACGATTCCATTTTCCCAGGCGGCGTTCTGCTGATTAGAAATAAACGGGTTAACTACACGTCAGTATGCCACCCTGCTGAGGAATAGATAGGCGAGCTCGACGTGCAGGATGAGGACCAGGGCGACCTCTAAGCTTTTTTCGGGCGTTTGTAGAAGGGCAGCGGCACCTGTTTGGCGCGGACGCGGTTGCCGCGGACATCGACGAGAACATCTTTGCCTGACTCGGCAACTGCTGTGGGCACGAGGGCCATGGCGATGTTGGTTTTCAAGAACGGCGCGGGCGAGCCGGAGGTGATTGTTCCGATGGGTTCGCCGGTGAGCGAGAGGACCGGATACGAATCGCGGGCGATGCCGCGCTCGAGCATTTCGAGGCCGACGATTTTGCGTTTGGGTCCGCCTTCGGCTTGAATTGCAAGCAGGGCGTCGCGGCCGATGAAGTCGCCTTTGTCGAGCTTGAGCCAGCGCGTGAGGCCGGCTTCGAAGACGTTGATGTCTTCAGAGATTTCGTGGCCGTAGAGGCTCATGCCGGCCTCGAGGCGGAGGGTGTTGCGCGCGCCCAGACCGCAGGGGCGGATGCCGAACTCCGAGCCCGCGTCGAGCAGCGCGTTCCACGCGTTGGCGATGGTGGGCTCGTCGGCAGAAATGTAGAGCTCGAAGCCGTCTTCGCCGGAGTAGCCGGTGCGGGCGACTATCACATTCGGGATGCCAGCGACCGTGCCCCAGGTGAACCAGTAATTTTTGATGGCGGCGAGATCGACCTTGGTCAGTTTGGCGAGGGTCTCAAGCGAGCGCGGACCCTGCAGGGCGAGTTGCGAGTAGAAGCCGGAGTAATCGCCCAAATGAATGCCCGGCCAACGGCCAACCTGGCGGTACATCCAGGCAAAGTCTTTATCCTTGGTGCCGGCGTTGACGACCAGGAGATAGTCGTTGGGGCCGAGGCGGTGCACGAGGATGTCGTCGACGAAGGCGCCCGAGGGCGTGAGCAGGGCGGAGTAATGCGCCTGGCCATTCTGCAGTTTGGCGGCATCGTTCATGGTGATGTGCTGGACGGCGGCCAGGGAGCCGGGGCCGCGGAACTGGATCTGGCCCATGTGGCTCACGTCGAAGAGGCCGACGCCGGTGCGCACGGCCATGTGCTCCGCAATGAGGCCGCCGCCGGGGCATGGATATTCGACCGGCATGTCCCAGCCGCCGAAGTCGACCATTTTCGCTTTGAGGGCGCGGTGCGTGGCGTTGAGTGCGGTCTTCTTGAGTGGCGTGGCGACGGAGGAAACGAGATCAGACATGGGAGGTCCTTGTGGGAGCGGGGGCTTCACCTCTTTCAACATAGGCACTGCGGGGGGCGGGGGTCAATCGGGGGCGGTTGAGGATTGGATGACTAGAGCGGAACCAGAGATGCTTTACCCAGCGATGGTGGTCTCCCACCCTTTCCGCGATGAAGCTGCGGAAAGGATGGGGCACGGAGCTCTGGGGTACAGCAATCATGGAACCGCCCTAGAATGGATGCGTCCTTCGCAGCTCGGAAGAAACTGGCAGGAAAGGCGCAAGCATGAACCGCATTCGAGGCATTGTGATGTTGATCGCCACAGTTCTGGCGATTGGGAAGGGCTGGCAGATTCATCGCGGCGAGATGGCGGTGCTGGCGTATGGGCTGGGCGCAATGGCCCTGGCTGTGGGGGTGTGGCACCTGACGCGCAAAGCGCCCGAGAGGTCACGCGCAGCGGTCAAGAGATAAGCGCCGCCGAGCGTCCACGGGCCTGTTTACTTAAATGGAAACAGTTGGTTACCTCACGTGACGCATCTCGCTTACCCAGTTATTTCTCTTGACTTCTTAGGTGAATTGATCAACGATCCCTCCATTCTAAGTTCCCTGTGCTGACAATTCTCTCAGATTGGAGACTTAACATGGCCTCGCTTGAGGAAACACTCGGCGATTCAATTGTCGATGCGCCTTCCGCCTCGCAAACAGTAGCGGATGCGACCGATCCTCCGCGGCTGATGGCGGGCGGCCTCCGGCTCATTGCCTGTGACGAGTCTGGATTCGAGGATCACGTTTCTAGCACCTATCCGCTGATCGCGAACCACGAGCTTTATCCGAAGGCCAGGAAGTTTATGGCCGTCCTTGGCCACGAGGGATCGAGGCAGGCGAAGGCCTACCGGATACTATGGACGATCCAGCAGTCGCCCAATCGGCAGCGGACCATGCAGGCTGTGTACATCCAGAAACATTGCATGCTGCGGAGCGCGGTTCTGAACGCGAGGCCTGGTAAGAAGCGGCTCGTGTCGATGTTTTTCAACTACTCGACCTCCGATTACAACTTTCGCCCGGAGGGCGCAACTCTGCGCGTCCCTCCTAACTTTCCATTTCTCGACGCGGAACTGATTTCCGTGTCCATCGACGCGGTGGTCTATTCCGATCGGACCATCGCAGGCCCGGACAAATACGATTTGCGCACCCGCTACATCGACATTCGGGCTGCGGAACACAACGAGGGTTATAGGCTCCGCTGGAAGATGGACAAGATGAAGGCGGGGCTTGGCCCCGGCGAGTCGCTCGATCCTGGCCAGATTGGGAGCATCTTAGATGCCGACGTTCAATACGGGCTTGCCTATCGCGGCACTGTGTCTCAGATGATGTACCGCCGCGCCAGGAGTCAAGAGGCGGCGATCATGAAGGGCCTTTTGACTTCGCGCGGTCTCGATGCTCTCGAAAAGAATGTGGCGCGCAGGGTGAAATTTCCCGCTGACAGGCTGACTTCCGTCGGCTAAGTGGGGGCTTGCTGAAAAAAAGGAGGAAGCGATGCAGGATATGCGAACGATTCCAGTCTTGAGTTTCTTTGGCCGCTCAGGCGGCCGATTGCTGCTTGGGGGACTGGCTTTGCTTCTTATGTTCTTGGTCACTCCGGGGCAGGTACAGGCCCAAGGTTGCGACAATCAGGGTTCGATCTCTGCGTACGCCTACTACTGCATCTCGGCGACCAGTTTGACGGGGAACAACCCGCAGATGCCCCAATTGACCTACGGAGGGAATTTTGCGGCGTGTGACACGGCACAGTACATCATGGAACTAGATTTCGCTGGACCGGGTTCTTACCTGAACGGCGAAAGCTACGGGCTCTATGATGTCGGCGCGGGCCTCCCGGGAAATGTTCCGTGGATCGTGGATTGGTCCCAAAATCTAGGCGATGTCGGCAGCTACAGCGAAGGAGGAAATGGTCAACTTTGGGCATTCGATAATGGAACCCAGACGGCTGATTTTCAATTCTTTGTTTACGGACAAAACCCGTCGTTAGGCTCGATTACGGCGGTCCTCGGCTCACTCGGCGCTCCTTGGTGGTACGGGCATACCCTAACGTGGGAAACGCTTGTAGCCAATCCGCCGTATGGAAACACCCAATTCTATTACAGCTTTGACCCCACGTTTACGTACATTGGATCGCCTGTCTGGGGATACCCGGACGGATACGGCCTCTCGCAGCTCGACGGCTCGTCGGGTGCCAACCCGTTGCTTTTGACGGACGATTCGCTTTGGACCTGGACGACCAATCTGGCGTACGGGGTCCAGGTTGCAAACCAAAACCAGACAGCGGCATATAACCACTTCCAGAATCAGTTTCAGCAGATGCTGAGCGATACAGCTGGCACGCCGCAGTACCCGAATCCAATATACGGTTATTGCAACCTTACGGGGACAAGTTTGGGAAGCAACTATTGGAACGCCGACTGGATCAACAAGTACAACGGAGGCTATTGGGCAACATGGACTGGCTCAGGATGGTCGTATGGCAACTCCACGAACCCCACTTACACAATCAATGTTTGCAACCAACCTTCGCACACGATTTGAAACTTGGGTGGGTAGCAGAATGAAGATGCGAGAGCGCACAACGCCGGGACGCCTTCCGATTTTCATTTGCCTCGCCGTGCTTGTATCTGCCGTAGCCTCTCTGGCCCAATCCGGCAGCGGCAAGAGTTCTTCTGTAGGGCAAGTCCTTTTTGTCCTCGCCTCGAGCATTGAAGCGCCGGTTATGGATTCCGCTCCTGTCTCGACGGTGCTGTACAGCGTTTCACCGACAAAGAATCTCGTTTCGGGAGTCGTTGTGCTGCAGGGATCGTCTTTTGCCGGTGCCCAAAACTGGACGCCGAACGGCGTTCGTTCGATCAATGAAGTGGGAAGATACCTGATTGTTGAATACCCGTACGATGTTCCGTGTTGCGTGATCTTCATTCCGGAAGATGCCCCAGCAGCTTTTGAGCCAGTGCGCGTCGTGCCCGACGGAATGTCAGGTTTGAATTGCGGACTCAGTTCAGTTCGGGGCGGCGAATCAGAGGCTTGCAGCCTGTGGGAATTGATACCATTTATTTCTCCAGAGCTGCTCGCTCAAGGCAAGATCGGATCAACGACCCTGAACAGCGTGTGCAAGCGCCAAGGCCAGGCCCCTTCCGTCGTAACGGACCGATGGGCTGACTATAAAACTATTATCTTCGAAGGGGTAACGCCGCGTGGTGCGCCGCAATGCTATCTCTCGTCTGAAAATGGTGTTATCGAAAAGTATCTGATCGGAAGACCGGCAATCACAATTACAGCGATGCCGACCGATATCCCGCCTTCCACAACGAGAAGGGGGTTAACTCTGGATGCTGCCAATGATCGCTTTCGCGTGGTGAGCATTCATGGCAACAAGGATCTTGTTGATCACAATACGGATGTGTTCGTGCAAACCGTGGCCGATGGACGGTGGAAGCGATTGCCCGCTTTACCTGTGCGACTCATCGGAACATATCCAACAAACATGGATAGAATGGAATACCGCCTTTTCGACAACTGGCTGGTCACGTCAGCCTCGGCGGCGCTGCTAAGGGCCAACGACATCACGGAGGTTGTTGTCCCGGATGTGCTGACCGTCGTGGAGACAGGAAAACAGTGGGACGATCTTGGAGTCGAGGTCGAACCGCGGACGGCACCGGATGTGGCGACCCTGCCCGCGCGGCGCATCACGCTCTGGAACCTGGCCGATGGGCGGCGTATCGACTTGGCGATTCCGCAGAATGACTCTGAGGTAGTCCACGTCTTCGACGGCCACCAGGTTTTGCTCAGGATTCATGACAAGCTTTTCTTTGCGGAGATTCAAGGGTCGAAACTCGCGGATTACAAGCTCACGGCGTTTGATTCGGCGATCCCGCAGGTGCATTGGGCGTTTTACTCGCCGCGATGAAAGGTCGATTTTAGCTGAGCGGCGCAATCTGGCCGCTCCAGAAGGAAAAGGAGGCTACGCGATGACAAACTGGACGCGGCGGCGAGTGACGAAAGGCGCACTTACGATCGTCTCAACTTCCTTGCTGTTGCTCAACCTGAAGCCAGGACGCGTGCACGCGCAATCGTGCCTTTATAACTACTACGATCCGTACGACTGCAATCCCGACTTTCCCTGCGGGAGCGGCGGCGGCGGCGGTAGCGGTTATGTATGCTGGATCGACGGCGATGTTGGAGGGTGCTAGTGGTTCAGCGATGTGAGGCAGAGGCCACTGAGGCCGGACGCACTCGGCGAAATTCCCCGCGAGTGACGTTGAAGAGCAAGTTGCTGCGATGGAAGCGGGCGCTTGAGTCACGGCTCGCCGAAATCGACGGCGCAGCGGCTGAAGAATTCACGGCAGCGGAATACCGCGATCCGGCCGATACTGATCTGCTGCGCTCGGACGAGGCTCTTTATGCGATCATGCGGGAGGTTGCAACGCGTTATCCAGGCCGGTCCCTGATCGCCTATGGCTCGCGCGTCGTTGGAGACGCAGACGGCCACAGTGATGTGGACATGCTCGTGGTCGAATATGATCACAATGCCGCTCCAGTTCAAGAGACGGCCCAAGCGCACGGCGTAGAAGTTGATATCACGCGAGTGGGCGCCAATGTTCTTCTCAAAGGCATCAAGGGACGAGCCAAAAACAACAATAACTGGTTTCTGAACGCGCTACGAAAGTGTTGTATCTACGGCGATCGTGAAGGCGACGCGCGGCGGCTGCGGGCTGCGGCGGCAAACGTGTGGGAGCAGGGGCCCCCGGTTGTGACGCCGAGACAGTTTCAACTGGGCCGTGATTCGCTGCTGCACCTTCAGGATTCTACAAAGAAATTAGTGGTGCGGGCTGGAGCCTCGCCGGAGTTCGCCAAGCTGGCGAGGATGCGGTGCGACCAGCTCGTCGCACATTCTATCTATCAGTTTTATTGCGTGCGGCGGCGATGGACGACCTCGCTTCATCATCTGCTCGAGGGATGCCGAAGCGATTATCCCGAATTCTATGCATTATGGCTTGAGTACGTCCGTTCAGTAGAGCCCGAAGAGGCATTCGGTGTTGCGAAATGCATCGTCGCGGCTGTGCACGGGGATGTCTTTGCCGCCGCCGCGTCAACTGACTGCGATGAGCGGCTTGCAAGCGGCGTGCCCGCGTGATGGGACTGGCGCTTTTGGCGGTCTCGTTCCTCTGTACGCGCTTCGGTAAGGTGATTCGCAGGTATCTCTAAGAAGAACCAGGTCTCTGGCCGCCAGAATTCGTGCCTGTTGAATTCGTGCTATCCCACCCTTTCCGCGATGAAGCTGCGGAAAGGATGGGGCAACAATCTTCTTCCGTTGCCACGCGCCGGTGGGGTTCGTGCTATCCCACATCTCAAAAGCGAGATGTGGGGCACCCAGGTTCGTGTTGTACTGAGCGGTCAGAGAACTAGGTGCGCTTGGAACGGCGGCTCGCCCGCCAGAACGAGCTGATGCCGAGGTAGAGAAAGACCAGCGCCAAGCCGGTGAAGACGAGAAACCTCCAATGGTCCGGCCCGTGAAGGTAACTGGCGCGAGCGGGCCAAATTCCCCGCCATGCAAAAACCGGCACAAAGATCAGAAAAAAGACGCCGGTCACCTCGAGCCAGAGAATGCCGCCCACGCGGCGGAAGGGACGCAAAAAGCCACCCACGCCGCGGCTCACGGATCGACTGGCCTGGACCGTGGCGCGGGCTGCCGCCTGGCCGGTGGCGCGCTTCTGGTCGTTGGAACTCTGAACTTGGGAGCCGGTAACTGGAGCCGCTTGATGCACTTGAGGAGCGGCGGCCGCAGGTTGTGCGTGAGCCGCCAAGAGCTGCCCGGCCATGCGCCCGGCGACGCGCACTCCGATGCCAAGGGCGCGGCCAATTTTGCGAGGTCTCATTCCGTTTATGATAGTAGCAGCGGCCTGTGGCGCCTTGTGCCATGGTAGCGGTTCCCGGGTTGCTCTGAAATGGGATTGGCAGTAAGGTAGAGAGATTCCACGCCGCAACCTGCATCTAATCCGGTGTGGGCCGCCGCTCCTGGAGGTACCCGTGACATCCCGTCTGCGCGAGCTGATTCAGCAACTTGGCGAGGCCATCCATGAGTCGGTCATTGAGAGCGAGCAGATCGCGGGCGTGGTGCAGGACATCCGCAAGCACGGCTTTGACGTGCTGCTGATGTTGGAGGCGACGATCGGGCTGAACGAGGTGGTGGCGATGGCCAAGAGCGCCGAGGCGCGCGGTGCCAACGCCGAAGCCGGCAACCCAATGGGAACCTTCACCCCGAACGATCTGCATTTTCTGCGCTCGCTGCGCATTTCCGTCGAAGGCGAAAAGGACGAAGCCGGAACCGACGTGAAATAAGCGCCGCGGATGAGCCGGAGTGAAATCGCAGCCGGGCCGTGATTCGCGGCAATGCCCGCAATTCTCAAGAAAACTACAGAAAAACTGCTGACGGCGATGGCGCCACGGTGCACGCGCACCGGATCGGTCCATTGACCACGTTTACATCGCTTGCTAAGATAGGAGTGCGGGGTGGAGCAGCCCGGTAGCTCGTTGGGCTCATAACCCAAAGGTCGCTGGTTCAAATCCAGCCCCC
>Ga0182014_10008935_pt1 | contig 10135 bp, 10 predicted proteins | sample 612S2DmetaG_FD_120489 | JGI IMG/M metagenome (GOLD analysis project Ga0182014, IMG submission 120489) | Permafrost microbial communities from Stordalen Mire, Sweden - 612S2D metaG | ecosystem: Environmental > Terrestrial > Soil > Wetlands > Permafrost | place: Sweden: Stordalen | collected...
GAATAGGTGGCTCAACCCAACCGGGGCCGCGTTAGCGTCCCCGCTCAAGCCGCTTTGAGCGGCTCACACAATCAAGCCCCCGGCTTTGCCGGGGGTATTGACTATCGAGTGATCTGAATGCTGGGTAAACACTGATCCGGTCGCCGTCTCGTACCTGACAGGAGAATTCCACAGGCGTACCGTTGAGCAAGATGAGATCGACTTCCGTGTGTGGCACGCCCATGGACTCGATCATGTCCTTCACAGAGACGGGCAATTCAAAACTGTGCGCGAAAGAGGCAAAGCGCTGGGAGGGCGGCAGGAAATCGTTCAGTTCGGCGTAGTACCGAAAAACTGCGTGCCACCTTGGAAATGCCGAAATCACCGTCTGTACGTACCCATCAATTCCGTCTGGGACAACACGTGCCGCTTCATGGCGAGTTCCAGTTCGTTTCTGCTGGCACCTGCCTCTACCTCGAGCCTTGCATCGAGAGCGTACAGTTTGAAAAAGTAGCGATGGCGCTTGCCCGGAGGCGGACACGGGCCACCATAACCAATGCGCTTGAAGTCGTTCCTGCCCTGACGTGCGCCATTGTCGAGTACGTCTACCTTTGGCACGCCCTCCGGCAAGACCGTAGCTTTGGCAGGGATGTTCCAGATGATCCAATGTGTCCACGTACCCACGGGTGCATCAGGATCATCCGCTATGACTGCCAGCGAATGCGTCCCGGCTGGGACGTCTTCCCAGTTCAATGCGGGCGAGAGGTCGGCGCCATCGCACGCGTACCTCCTGGAAATCTCGCCGCCGTTCGCAAATGCCGTTGATTTCAGTGCAAAGGCCATCGCACGACCTCCTTGTAATTCGTAATGACCAGATTTCCCCGAGACGGGAGTGGTGATATGGCCGGAGGAGCCCGACCGCGTACAGTTGAATGGAATCAGCAGCACTGCGCTTGCGAGAATCAGCGACGTACGTCGGTGCTTGCCCATTGCACAACTCCAGCGCACCGAATTCTACCACCGCACCGTCGTTTTAGAATGTAAAATCGTCTGCCTTGACCATGGCTTCGCAACCGGAACAGCCGGCGAACGGCTGCCTGGTTCCCATCCGCCAATCGGATGGTTTCCGGGGAGTTTAGAACTTATAGGCCAATCGCCCGCCCGTCTCCACCCGCCACCGCTGCAAGCTGGTCAACGACCACGTTTCGATTCCCTTCGGCAGCACCAACCGCGCCACAGGTTGCCCCAAGATGCACGCGGTCACGCTCAAGTGGGCACTCCCCGGCGATACCCTGTGCAGGGGCCTCGCGTGACCGCCCTCACCCAGAACTCGAGAATCGCCTTGTACCACTCTCGGAAGCTGGTCAAGAAGGGGTAATAATCCGGCACTCGTAAACCGTTCATTTTCAGTCCGCGGGGACGTCCGATTCAGGGGGTCCGCAAACTACAAGCTGCGGACCACCAAGTGGTTTCTTTCCCCCATTGATATAGATCGTGTTCACTTGCAGCTGCGGCTGGTGAAGACCGGCGGCCAGTTGGTAAAGCATGCCTGCCACTACTGGCTGATGCTGGCGGAAGGGCATCTGATCCGAACACGGTTCGCGGCGATGTTGCGAAGGATCGCGATGTCGCCGCTTCTGGCGAACTAACGACTGGTGGCATTCCACGCGAATCGAATCGTTGAGAAGGGGAATTCTGCCGAGACAGCACAAAGAGACAGTCCGGGCGAAGGTCGCCCTTTCACACTCAAGGCAGCCTCGCCTTCACCATATCCGTATTGAATGGCTGGCCTGTCAGCACATTGATGGGGTGCTCTGCCTCATAACCGTCCTTCCGAAAGAGAATAGGAATGCTCTTCGGCTGTGGTTGCGGCAACAGTAATACGTATTTCCCCTGAGCATCCGTTTGGGTATGCTTTTCGCCCTGGCCGGTATCCACAACGACTTCGACGCCGGCAAGGGGCATGCGGGTTTCCCGATCGTAAACCTCGCCTTGGAACTCCCAGGGAGGAGGCGGCTGAACGCTGCGCCAGATGCCATAACCCAAAGCTATCGCCAGCACAACCGCTCCCAGTACCTGCAGAGTGCGCCTGCGAGTCAGCGTCCAGCCGAGGTGGGGGCGCAGTGCAGTGGCAACCTTGGCGCCGTCGGGCTCGCTGATGCCCTGAATTTCCAGCATCGCCGGCAGCGGGGTCCGGTCCAGAAGCCAGGGAAAGACTAGTTTGTGGAGAGCCTCGGCACGGGAGTATTCGAATGTGATGTAATCGGACCCGTGCGCATGTTCCGACCAGCACAACACAAGCGTGCGCGAGGCGCGGATGGAGCGATCCAGGCGCTTCTTCCACTGTTCGCCGGGGTCGATGGATTGCACGTCGAAGAAGACTCGGTACCCAAGCCGGCGCAACTCGTCGAGCAGCGGCTGGACGCGCTCTGTGTCCGCGCGCGAATAGCTGAGAAAAACGTCGTAGCGTGGCCAGAGCATGTCAGTACTTCATGACCTCCTCAAGCTGGTGCAAGGCACCGGCCATCCCGGCGCCGTCTCCTTTTTCAAGGCTTTCGAACAAGGCAATCCACGCTGCGCGGCCCGCCTCGAAGGCCGGGGAAGAGGCCAGAAAGTGGCGCGTCCCCTCAAACTCCCAACCTGTCTCTTGCAACTGTGCAGATTTGGGCAAGAGCGCCTTCCCGGTCTCTTGAGCAGCGGCCTTTTGTCCTGCGCCCCACTGGCAGGTCAGCTTCATGGTGTCACGGATCAATATCATGGGCAATGCGGGGGTAGGGAAGGCTGCGTCGTCTATCGTCGCTGCTTGCTTTCCGCAGTCCTCAAAACGGTTGGTCGTAAGGTCCTCTTCCACCATGCTAAGCCGGGCATCGGGCGAAGCATCCAGCTTGAGCCAGCGTCCGGTTAGCTCATACGCCCGGTCGTAACGATACAGCTTGTCATGATAAATGGATACCGCACTTTGAAGAAATCCGACGTCGGCGGGAAAGATTTCCAGGCTTGCTTCGAGGGCATTGGACGCACCGGAAAAGTCCCCCTCATCCTCTAGAGCGAGACCCAGATTGTTCTGTGTCGCAGCCCAGGCATGGGGCAGGTCCGCCTTGGTATCGACTTCCATCGCCGCCCGGTAGGCCAGCACTGCCTGGGCAAACAATTCCGTCGCCTGCGCACCGCTGCTCCGCTCCCCCTGATCCACTAGAGCGATACCCAGATTGTTCTGTGTCCTGGCCCAGTCCTGGGGCAGGTCCGCCTTGGTATAAACCTCCACCGCCGCCCGGTAGGCTTCGACTGCCTGAGCCAACAATTCCATCGCCTGCGCCCCGCTGCTCCGCACCCCCTGATCCACTAGAGCGATACCCAGATTGTTTTGTGTCGCTGCCCAGTCCTGGGGCAGGTCCGCCTTGGTATAAACCTCCAGCGCCGCCCGGTAGGCTTCGACTGCCTGAGCCAACAATTCCGTCGCCTGCGCCCCGCTGCTCCGCACCCCTTGATCCGCTAGAGCGGCGCCCAGATTGTTCTGTGTCCTGGCCCAGTCCTGGGGCAGGTCGGCCTTGGTACGCACCTCCAGCGCCGCCCGGTAGGCTAGCACTGCCTGGGCAAACAAATCCGTCGCCTGCGCCCCGCTGCTCCGCTCCCCCTGATCCACTAGAACGACACCCAGATTGCTCTGTGTTCTGGCCCAGTCCTGGGGCAGGTCTGCCTTGGTACGCACCTCCAGCGCCGCCTGGTCGGCTTCGACTGCCTGGGCCAACAATTCCGTCGCTTGTGCCCCGCTGCTCCGCGCACCCTGATCCGCTAGAGCGGCGCCCAGATTGTTCTGTGTCGTCGCCCAGAGCTTGGGCAGGTCCGCCTTGGTCCGCACCTCCAGCGCCGCCCGGTAGGCTTGCACTGCCTGAGCCAACAATTCCGTCGCCTGTGCCCCGCTGCTCCGCTCGCCTTGACTCAGTAGAGCGTCTCCCAGATTGTTCTGTGTCCCGGCCCAGTCCTGGGGCAGGTCCGCCTTGGTATCAACTTCCAGCGCCGCCCGATAGGCTAGTACTGCCTGGGCAAACAATTCCATCGCCTGCGCACCGCCGCTCCGCGCACCCTGATCCGCTAGAGCGGCGCCCAGATTGTTCTGTGTCGTTGCCCAGAGCTGGGGCAGGTCCGCCTTGGTCCGCACCTCCAACGCCGCCCGGTAGGCTTGCACGGCCCGGGCCAACAAATCCGTAGCCTGCGCCCCGCTGCTCCGTTCCCCCTGATCCCATAGGGCGTTCCCCAGATTGTTCTGTGTCAGTGCCCGGTCCTGTCGCTCCGCCGGCGCGGACCTCTCCCGCAGCAATCCCTGATAGTCTTCGATCGATTGAGCCAATAACGGCGAGCTTTCGCTGGCTGCGCCAACCTCGCCTTCATCCCGACGCGCGTTTGCTAAACGAAGCACAGCGTCAAGCCAGATGCTGCGCAACGCTGCATCTTCCGGATACCGGCCATGTTCTGCTGCAGCCCGATCGCGGGCCTGCTCGAGAATCTGAGTCGCCTGATGGAACTGGAGGTTTAGCTCGTAGGTATTCGAGCTTTGGAATTTCTTGTCAACCAACTCACGCAACTGTTTTCGACGATTCTCCAGGAACCTCTTCTCGTCCTCGTCCATTGACTGGCCAATGTCGTCGGCAGCTTCGTCGAACATTTGGGCAGCAATCCCATAGTGCTTGAGCGCCAACTCCGCGAGAGCTTTCTCATCCGCTGTGGCCTGTTCCTTGCGCCGCTGAATCTCTTCTGCCCATTGACAAACCTGCTTGTCGACATCCGCGATTTCGAAGCCGTTCGCCTTGGCCCACTCCGTCATGGCCGCCGTCAGGTCGTCCGGTTTCTGGCTTTGCGCTGCTGCCAGCGCTCCCTTCAGCGCGTGAATCTCCTGGTTCTTTGCATTGTTTTGGAGCGACAGGCGATGCAGCATCGCCTCAATTTGCGCCGGCCCCAGCAGGAGAATGGAGCCCTTGGGCAGCAGCTTGATGGTCACCGTGGCCGGGAGTCCCGCCAACTGTCCATCGGCCGGTTGATAGACCACCAGGTCGCTGGCGCCATCGATCTTGATGGACAAGTCGCCACGTTGCGCCACATCCAGGGAGACCTGCAACAACGCTTCGCCGTTGCTGTTGGTGACCTCCGTGACGCCGGTAATCAGAGTTGAACTGTCAAGAAAAGTCAATGAGACGCGTACTCTCTGAACCGGCTGGGCGGGGTCAATATTGGCGTTGACGACAACTACCGTCACCTTTTGCGGCGGGGCGCTCCCCTTGGGGGCAGCCCAGGCCCCCACAACGCCAAAACACACGAGAAATCCCAAGCACCAGACGGTTGGCTTCATCGTTCCCTTTCGTCGCCAGGGTCTGCCCGATGTTCATGAGATGGTCCGCCGCTCGATCACCCGGATGAAGAGTGCGATCGTGGGAAGAACAATTTACGGAGGATCGTAGCACGGAGATACAGACTATCGGAATCGAATTCGGGGTGTAACCGATGAAATGTGTGGAATTGACCGAAATGATTCTGAGTGGATTGTCGGCGTTTCGGCAGCGATCTCATGGCTCAGGTGTTGGATCGGTCCCCGCAAGTCTCAGGCTTGTGGCAAGCCACGCACCCAGCGTGCCTGACCGTTATCATGCACTCTATCCGTTGTCATGCAAATTGTATGAGGAAAGAAAAATGGCAGAGGGGCCTCGGCTCCTCTATGATCGCAAATCGGCAGCCAGGCAGATCAGTCTAAGCGTACGCTCACTGGACTACCCTCAGAGGGAATGCTTCTTTCCACAGAATTGGGCGTGGCACCCCCTGATCAGGGCTAGGCCAAGTCATCTTCTGGCTCACGAACTCTTTGGTGTGTCGTGCCCGATGTTGGCTTTCAGTTCGGTGCGGCCTTCCTCATTCTGCTGCCTCGACCTGCGAACCCAGGCGAGGTTCGGTCGCGACGAGCCGGCGCCTCGACGCTCCAACTCTGCCGACGCACCGGTATAGCGGTAATATTCGCGTTGGGCTGAGGTGATCTTCAGGCCAATCTCACCAACTGATTTCATGCGCATCCAACCAACCCTTCTGCCCGATTATGAGGCCGAGTCAGTTGGGTTTCAATACCCGCTGGCCACCAGCCAGGCCTCGGTCAACTCCAATTCCGGCTTCTTCTGGGCTTGCATTTGCGCATGAGCCAGCTTCACCAGCACATCGGCCTCCACATTCACCGGAGCGCCGGGCGAGAGCGTGTGCAAGTTCGTCCGCCAATAAGTCAAGGGCAAAATCGCAATCGTAATCGCTTCGCCGTCGAAGTCCGCGATGGTCAGGCTGATGCCCTCGATGGCCACCGAGCCCTTGTGTACCATCCACGGGCGCACATTCTCCGGAACCCGAACCTTGAGCGTCCAATCCGTGGTCTCCCGGTCGAACTGCGGACTCGATTCCGGGATCACAGGGTCCAGAGCCGTCATCGCGCCCGTGCCGTCCACGTGCCCTTGCACAATATGCCCGCCCAGCGGGCTGCCGGCAGCCGTAGGCAGCTCCAGGTTGACTTTGGCGCCGGGAGCGAGCGACCCGAGCGAGGTGCGGTCCAAGGTTTCCTGCGCCAGGTCGGCGTGAAAAAGGGTGGGGTCCACATCCAGCGCGGTCAGGCAGACTCCCGAAACACCCAGCGAGTCGCCCTCGCGCAGCCGCGCAGCCAGCCCCGGAGCCTCGACCGTAAGCCGCCGTACCCCCCCTGTGTCCCTCAAGCTGACCAGCGTGCCAGTCTGTTCGATGATGCCGGTAAACATGGTTCTATTTTAAGCGGTCGGGGATCAGGGGTCAGAGATCAGTTTTCAGTTGCCGGATCCGGTGAGGTAGCGTGTGGCCATCGATCTCCGTCCAATTTCAGTGACCTGTATTCTTGCCGGCAGGTAATATGGCAAGTATCTGTGATTGAAGTGCGACAACTCATCTTCAACATCGCAATCACATCTCTCGGCCGCATTCTCATGGTGCGCGATCTGCTTCTTGGCAGGATTAAGCGCGACTGGCGCGTAGAGACGGCCCACGCCGGAGTCTCCCGGCATGCCATTCCCAGTGGAAGCAATGTCCTTGACGCTGTGCTGGTGAAGCCCGATTCACAAGCTGCGCAGGCGAGTGTGCTGATCTGTCATGGAATCGGGGAAACTGTACCGCGCTGGCTTGTTGTGCAGCAGCTTCTCGCAGCCAACGGCGTCGCCTCGCTTGTCTTTGATTACTCCGGGTATGGGCGCAGTTCGGGGTTCTTCAATTCGCGTCAATCCGAGCAGGATGCGGTTTCTGCATTTCTTTATCTGCAACGGCTGACCGCTCCATTACCAGTCTCAATTCTTGGATTCTCCCTGGGGAGCGGTATAGCTGCCGCAATGATCCCGAGGGTATCGGCCAATCGCCTGGTGCTCTGCGCCGCTTTCACATCTCTGAGGAAGGGCGCGGTCAGTATCGGGATTCCCAAAACTCTTGCCTTCCTGGTGCCGCCCATTTGGGACGCTGAGGATGCATTGCGTAACTGTCCAGTTCCAGTGCTAGTCGTTCATGGTGAAGAGGACCGGCTGATTCCAGTGCGTATGGCTTCAGAACTAATTACTTTTTGCGGCTCACAATCCGAGCTTGTGATTGTTCCAAAGCTCTCTCACAACGAGCCGTTCAATCGTCCACAATTGTCCTATTGGGGGCTGATCGTCTCCCGGCTGTTGCCCCAGGACTGCGCGAAGGGCTTCCAATCTCGACAGCCCCGATCGTAGTGTCCGCCAAGTCCACATTTTCAGGATTCAACTGACCCCCGAATCTCTGATCTCTGACCCCTGCGTTTGCGTTCCCGGCCACGGGTCCCTGAGCAGCGAGCACAGCCCCAGATCGTTGTCATAGCGCTCGACCTCAACCTCAGCCATATGAATAGGATGCGTCATTCCGCGAAAAGCTGGCACAGCGTCGGAGCCCATGATCTGCGGCGAAACGAAGAGGTGAATGCGGTCCACCAAACCACCAGCCAGCAGGGCCGTATTCAGTCGAGTGCCGGTCTCGGTCAGCAGCGTCAGAATGCCCTCTTCTCCCAATAGATCCAATACTTTACCCAACGGGACGCGCCCTGCTTCGGCAGGCAGCACCTCCACGCGAACGCCGCGGTTCCGCAACTCGTCGATGCGGTGTACATCGTTGGAAACAGTGAAGATCGCCAAATCATTGTGGGCCGTGGCCACCATCTTGGAGTCGAGCGGCATGCGCAGGGCCGAGTCCAGCACCACGCGCAGCAGCGGCCTGCGCCGCCGCAGCCCGCTGCGGTCGGTGAGCATGGGGTCGTCTGCAAGTACTGTATCTACGCCAGTTAGAGCCGCATCCGCCTGCCAGCGCAGCGGTTGCACGGCCAGCCGGGCAGCTTCGCAGGTGATCCAGTAAGGCTCACGGAGCGTGTGTTGCCCTGGCGGCGGCGCGATTCGGCCGTCGAGTGTCATGGCGACCTTCATCAATACAAGGGGGCGCCGGTGCTGGCTCCAGCGTGCAAAGCCCTCGTTGAGGCGCCGGGCTTCGGGTTGGCAGACGCCGACGGCGACCTCGATTCCCGCTTCCCGCAGGCGGTCCATTCCGTGGCCCGCCACGACCGGGTTGGGATCGATGGTGGCGGCTACCACGCGCCCTAAACCTGCCGCGATCAGCGCGTCGGTACAAGGGCCGGTGCGGCCGGTGTGGTTGCAGGGCTCCAGGGTGACGTAGGCTGTGCCGCCGCGCAGGCGTTCGCCGGCGTGCTGGGCGGCTACCTTGAGGGCGACCACTTCCGCGTGGTCAACGAGATCGTACTCGTGCCATCCCTCGCCGGCTACCTGACCGGCGCGGTCCAGAATCACGCAGCCCACGGCCGGGTTGGGTGAGCTGACAGCGATGCCGCGCCGGGCCAGCTCCAGCGCTCGCTGCATCCAGATTTTGTCCTGATCCGCCTTTTGATTCATGCGCGTGGTAAAGAACCCTCTAGTGTATTCGAGGCGCGCCCTGTGAGGACAGGATTTAGCGACAACGGCGTCTGCCGGTCTTGATCTGAGCCGACACATGGTGAGGTCTGCGCTCGCTCCGTCAGCCTTGCGGCACTGCGATCAAGCGGGCGAATGGAGAAAGCCTAGCCGATGTTGTCCACCTCGGCGGAGCGCATTTGGAGCGGCTTATAGAATGCGGTGTGGTCATTGCAGATGACAAGCTTGACGTCTGTCACCGGTGTTCTAGCCAGATCATCATCAATTTGCTTCAAGTACGCTTCCTTGAGTGTACCCAGGAAATCGTCAAAACATACGTTGAGGTAGACAAAATGGACGGCCGCGCGTCCATGGTCAAACGCCAACAGTTGCTGTTTGGCGCATTCGACTGTAGTACGCAGCTTTTTCAGGAATTCAGCCGGAAGAGTTATCTGACCCGAACGGATCTTTTTGCGGCCTGCTCGGAAGTCTATTTCCTCATCCGAGGCATTGATGGTCTTGACCTCGCACAACAGGCGGCCCAGAGCAAGTGAACCTTCCAGATCTGGAGTTCTTTTGTGCGATCGTGGAATGAAGCGAAGGTTCGTACAACCGCGTGATTTCAGATAGTTGTAGGCCCTCGCCTCGTTGAGAATATCGAAGAGCTGCTGCCATCCGCGCCCCTTATTGTCATGTGCGGTAAGGCGCGGGAGGGCTTCTTCTTTCAGATGCTCCCAGGCTTTATCGTCAAGTCCTTGCAGATCTCGCTCATATCGATGATAGATATCTTTGACGTGAGCAGAACCCGCAAGGTTTTGATCGAAATCACGAAAGTAGGCGTCGTGAGACGCCGGGTCGTCAATACAGTCCTTCAGCTCGTAAAGCCGAGGTAGTTCCGCCCTAAACACGACGTTCTCCTTCACTCGCCACTGTGAGACTTAGGTCTCCATGATACGCCATTTTGTGCTGATGCCTGCCCACCAAGCGCTGACAAAGGGCCAGCCTGGTCAACTATCCTGAAGTCGGCTCATGTGTTGCCGGGCGATGTTATCCCAGCGGCAAATCGAGGTAGCAGAGGTACATAAAAAAATGCCTCTTCAGCAGAAATTGTGGGTGGATTCAGGTTCGGGGAGTCGTCCAAGCGTGTGATACAGAGCCATTTCCATGGCTTTGTAGGTTCGGAAACCGAACGATCGTCTGGTTACCAC
>Ga0182014_10008937_pt1 | contig 10134 bp, 8 predicted proteins | sample 612S2DmetaG_FD_120489 | JGI IMG/M metagenome (GOLD analysis project Ga0182014, IMG submission 120489) | Permafrost microbial communities from Stordalen Mire, Sweden - 612S2D metaG | ecosystem: Environmental > Terrestrial > Soil > Wetlands > Permafrost | place: Sweden: Stordalen | collected...
ACCGCGAGCAGCCGCCCGAGCGCGCCCGACAAGGCGTTTTGCGCGTCCTCGATCTGTTTGATCTTGTCCGGATCGGTCAGCTCGGAGGCGTCGACGTGGATCGAGGTCGCCTTGGCGCGCGCTTCGGTCACCGACGTCAGCACGTCCTTTTCCTGCTTGGCGTAGCCCTGGACGGTGGCGACGAGATTGGGAATGAGGTCGGCGCGCCGCTGGTACTGGTTTTCCACCTCGGCCCATTGCGCCTTGGCGGATTCCTCCAGAGTCGGGATCGTGTTGTAGCCGCACGAGGAAACGGCGAAACTGAGAATCGCCGCTGTGGCGATTGCGCGCAGACGCGGAAATGAAACGGACATTGGCGCCCCCCACCGCCGCGTCGTGCGGCCCGCTATATATAGCGCGCCGCCTACGCGGGCCAAGGCGCCGGCGCCTTTACGAAGCGCGTCCAGTCGCGCCGCCTCGGCCGAAAGAGCCGGCGTCGCGCGAACCGTGGCGATCAAAATCCTGGCGCGCGCGGGAGCGGCGACGCCCGACACGGCGCGACGATTCGCCACATGTCGGTTCCCTCCCGAGGCCGCGATTCATTTACGTCTGCATGTTGTCCTTTTTGTCGGCGGCGCAAGGCGCCGGCGGGGCCTCGCCGGCCGTCAAAGCGATTTCGCTCTCGCCCCGATCGCGCGCGGTGCCGGCGGATATTCGCGCGAGCGTTCGCCCCCTCGGGGCGCTTGATCGGCGCGGGCGCTTTCTCTAATAATCGCCGATCAGCTCGGCGGTTCTCGCCGGCGCCCCTCATTCGCGCCGAAGCGGCGTCGAAACTCCAGCGAAGGACATCCCATGCGCGTCTATTACGATCGCGACGCCGATCTCAATCTCGTCAAAGGCAAGAAGGTCGCGGTGGTCGGCTACGGCAGCCAAGGCCACGCCCATGCGCTGAACCTGCGCGACAGTGGCGTCAAAGCGGTCGCTGTCGCCGAGCTGGCCGGCGGCAAGCCCTGGCAGAAGGCCGAGGCCGCCGGGTTCACGGTCATGTCGGCCGCCGAGGCCGCCAGATGGGCCGACGTCATGATGATGGCGGCGCCCGACGAATATCAGGCCGACATCTACAAGAACGAGCTTGCCGCCAACCTGAAGCAAGGGGCGGCGCTGTTCTTCGCCCACGGCTTCAACATCCATTTCCGCCAGATCGAGCCGCGGCCCGATCTCGACATCATCATGGTGGCGCCCAAAGGCCCCGGCCACACCGTTCGCAGCGAATACGAGAAGGGCGGCGGCGTGCCGTGCCTCATCGCCGTGCATCAGGACTCGAGCGGCAACGCCCACGACCTCGGCCTCTCCTACGCCAGCGCGATCGGCGGCGGCCGCGCCGGCGTCATCGAGACGACCTTCCGCGAGGAATGCGAGACCGATCTGTTCGGCGAGCAGGCGGTTTTGTGCGGCGGCGTCGTCGAGCTGATGCGCGCCGGCTTCGACACGCTGGTCGAGGCGGGCTACGCGCCCGAGATGGCCTATTTCGAGTGCGTGCACGAGATGAAGCTGATCGTCGACCTCATCTACGAGGGCGGCATCGCCAACATGAACTACTCGGTCTCCAACACCGCCGAATACGGCGAATACGTCTCCGGGCCGCGCATCGTCAGCGCCGAGACCCGAGCCGAGATGAGGCGCGTGCTCGCCGACATCCAGTCGGGCAAGTTCGCCCGCGAATGGATGCTGGAGAACAAGGTCAACCAGACCTCGTTCAAGGCGATGCGCGCGCGCGCCAACGCCCACCCGACCGAGGCGGTGGGCGAGAAGCTGCGCGCGATGATGCCTTGGATCGGCCAGAACAGGCTGGTCGACAGGACAAGGAACTGAAGGGGACGGGCGCTGTCCCCCGAGTCCCGTTTCCGTCTGGACTCGCCGTCGCGCCTTTGCTACATGCCGGGCCTCGCCGAGCCGAGGCTCCGGCGATTTCGATGGGCGCATAGCTCAGTTGGTAGAGCAGCTGACTCTTAATCAGCGGGTCCAAGGTTCGAGTCCTTGTGCGCCCACCATCGAAATCAAAGACTTACAATAAGTCTTGAAATGGCGATCGTCCTCACCTCAGTGCGGCGCTGGCGTCGGATAAGTCGACGTGCCGCCCTTAGTTCTTGGGATACCCGACCGTCTGCGCGCAGGTGATGAATTTCGCGGTGGGCAGCTGCAGCGTCTGTGCGAGTCGGGCGCGGTCGAGCGAGCCTCGAAACACCGTCGCCAGTCCCTCGGACGCACAGAATAGGTAGACGTTCTGGCCGATGAACCCGGTGTCGGTGAAAGCCCAAAGGCGTTTCTCTTCAGCCGAGGCGCCTTCCAGCCGGCCGCCGTCGGCGACATAGACGAGGTCGAGCGGCGCGAAGCCGACGAAGTCTTGCATGCCGGTCTCGGCGCGAATGTCGTCGGCGAGGACCTGCGTCAGCCGATGCGCCCTCGCGTCATAGCTCCAGGCGCCATCGGCGGCGGCGACAAAGATCTCGCTCTCGATGGCGTGGCGCCACGACGGAACGGTGCGGTCGGCCGTGGCCGGTCGATTGACGCCGCAGGCCGTCCACAGCAGGTTCGACAGCACTTCGATCGGCACAGGCTTGTCGGCGAACTCGCGAATGGAGCGCCGCCCCCATGCCGCCTGCGCCAGCGGCCTGCCGCCATCCTTCCAGGGCGGCGGCAGAACGATCGTCTTCAGGTCGGCGGCGGTGGCCAGGGTCGCCCGCGCGGCGAGGCCCGCGGTCGCCAGGATGCCGAGATTGACAGCGCGTCGAGACAGCATGGCGGCGTCTCCTCATCCCTGGCCGGCGGCGCGCAGCAAGGCGCGGCGCACCAACACGGCGAAGATCGGCAACTTGTGGCGGTTCTTGGCGAGCGGCGTGGCGCCTTCCAGCGCGGCCTCGCCCGCCGCGCGCGCCAACGTCTCGTCGATCGCTTTGCCCACCAGGAGATCCTCGGCGGCGCGCGCCCGGTGCGGAACCGGCGCCGCAGCGCCCAGAATGACCGCGGCGCGGCGGCAACGCCCCTGCTCGTCGCGCTCCAACGCCACCGCGACGTCCGCGATCGGCCAGTCGAACGACAGTTTGTCGGCTTCGCGCAGGTGTGCGGAGGCGGCGCCGGCGGCGAGAGGCGGCAGCAGCACGGCCGTGGCCGTCTCGCCAGGCTTGAGATCGTTCTCGCGCTGCACGTCGATTTCCGGGGCGACGAAGAAGTCGTCGAGCAGCGGCCGGCGGGTCTCGCCTTCAGCGTTGACGAGTTCGATGCGCGCATCGAACGCTGCGAGCGAGGTCGCGGCGGTCGACGGATGCACGACGGCGCAGACCTCATTGGCGAAGATGGCGTGGTATTGGTTCTCGCCGTGGATGGCGAAGCAACGGCCCCCGCCCCGGCGCAGGCAGCGCTGCGCGTCGGAGCGAAAATACCAGCAGCGCGGACGTTGCAGGATATTGCCGCCCAGCGTCGCGACAGAGCGAATCTGCGGGCTGGCCGACCCGGCGAGCGCATCGGCCAGCGCGGTATAGCGCTGCCGCACTCGCGGGTCCGCGGCTGCCTGTTCGAGGGTCGCCAGGGCGCCGATCCGCAAGCCGCCCGCTCCGTCCTCGGCGATAACGTCGAGGCCGGAAACGCCGCGCAGATTGACGATCCGGCGCGGCGCCAGCAGGCCCTCCTTCATCAGGTCGAGCAGGTCGACGCCGCCCGCCTTCAGCACATCGGCCGGACTCGCCGCACCGCCGTCGTGCGTCGCCAGCATCGCGTCGGTGACCGTCGTCGACGCCGCGGCGACCGCTTCGGCGACGTTGCGGGCGCTCATCCACTCGAAGCGGGTCATCGCCATCAGGTCCCCCTCGCCGCCAGGGCGGCCAGGATCGCGGCGCGGTTCATCGGCAACGCGCGCAGCCGCACGCCGATCGCGTTGTAGATGGCGTTGGCGATCGCCGGCGCGGTGGGAACGGTCGCCGGCTCGGCGACGCCGTAGGCGTCGGTCGCGCTGAATCCTTGATAGTTCTCAAGCAGAAGCACATCGATCCGCGGCGCCTCGTGGACGCCGGGCATCTTGTACCGCTCGAGATCGGCGTTGACGACGTGGCCGGTCTGGCGGTCCAGGATGCGCTCCTCCATCAGGGCGTAACCAAGACCTTGCATGACGCCGCCGTGCACCTGGCTTTCGATCTGCTTTGGGTTGATCGGCCGGCCGCAATCCTGCGCGGCGACCACGCGTACGACGCGCACGAGCCCGGTCTCGGTATCCACCGTGACCGCCGCGAAATGCACGCCGCCGAGGTCATTCTGCGCGGAGGCGCTATCGCCCGCGCGGGAGCGGAACCCGGCATAGTCGTCGGCGCGCGAAGCGATCGCGACGAACTGCTCCGTGCGCATCTTTGCCGCCGCGTCGCGGAACGCCATCGCGCGCGCGGGATCGCTGCGCGAGACGATGCGGCCGCCGCGCGCCTCCAGGTCGTCGGCGTCCACGCCGAGGATCGGCGCGGCGAGCGCGCACAAATGCCGGCGAACCTGGTGCGCGGCGTTGCGCGCCGGCGGCGTGATCGAGGCCGTCGCGCGACTGCCGCCGGAGCCAGGGCCTTCGGGAAAATCAGTGTCGCCGATGCGCACCCTCACGTCTTCCGCGCGCAGGCCGAGTTCCTCGGCGACCACCTGCGCGAGCACCGTGCCGGTCCCTGTGCCGATGTCTTGCACGCTGGAGCGAATCTCCACCGAGCCGTCGCGCAGCACGCGCACCTCACAGGCGGAATTGACTTGCACATTCGCGCCCCACAGCGACTGCGCCATGCCCAGCCCGGTCTTGATCGGGCCCGTCTCGGCGCCGGCCGCATGCCGTCGGCTCCAGCCGATGCGCTCCGCGCCGAGCCGCCGTTCCTCGCGCCGAGCCGGGCTGGCGTCGATCCGGTCGCGCAGCGCGATCGGGTCCATGCCGAGCTTGTCGGCCAATTCGTCGATCGCCTGTTCCAGGGCGAACGCGCCCGGAACCGCGCCGGGCGCGCGCATGGCGCAGCCCGGTCCGGAATTGATGAAGACGTCGTAATGAGATTCCTCGTAGTTGGCGCAAGCGTACAGGCGCGAGGCGACATTGCCGACGCCGGCGCTGCCGTAGGAGAGCAGTGAAATCGCGCTGAGCTCGCCGTCGCGCCGCGCGCCGATGCGCAGGCGCTGCCATGTCGCCGGCCGGTAGCCGGAATCGACCTGCTCCTCCTGCCGGTCCAGCACCAACCGCACCGGCGCGCCGGCCTGGCGCGAAAGCGCTGCGGCGGCGAGACCATAGTAGCCGAGCGTGGCCTTCGAACCGAACCCTCCGCCCATCGCATCGACGATGACCCGCACCCGATTGAGCGGCAGGCTGAAGGCGCGCGCCAACTCCTCGCGCACGCCGGCGGCGAACTGCGTGGAAATGTAGACGGTCAACCCATCCGCCCGCCAGTCGGCGACGACGCCGTGCGGCTCCATGCAGCAATGGGACTGCGCTTGGGTCCGGTACTCGCCCTCGACGACGACGTCCGCCGCCGCGAAGCCCGCCGTCGCGTCGCCGCGCGCGTCCTTGGCCGGGCCGCGCACGTTGCCGTTCAGCGGCAAGCCGGCCGTCACCAAGCCGCTGGCGCCGAAGCCCGCCTGCACGTCCAACTTCTCGAACACCACTGGCGCCCCCACCACGCGCGCGTCGTCCATGTCGACGACGAAGGGCAGCGGCCGCCAGTCGACCTTGATCAGCCGCACGCCCTGCTCCGCCGCCTCCGGGGAGACCGCGGCCACCGCCGCCACCGCCATGCCGGCGTAGAGCACAACCGGTTCTTCGACACGGCGCGTCGCCTCGACGTCTTCGTCCGCCGAGACCGACGCCGTTCCGCCGCCGTGCGGCCCAAGGATCACGTGCACCGCGCGGACGTCCGGATGACGCTGCGCCGCAGTGATGTCGATGGCGCCGATGCGCGCATGCGGCAGCGGCGCGCGCAGCAGGCGCGCGTGCAGCAGGCGCGGCAGAGCGATATCGGCGGTGAAGCGTACGGCACCGGTCACTTTCTCTTCGCCGTTCCAGCGCGGCGTAGGCTTGCCGACCTGACTAAGGTCGGCATTGGGCGCCAGCGGCGGCGCCTCCTCGGCGGGAACCATGCGCTCGATTTGCGTCAGCGACGCGCCGACGATGCCGAACGGCAGCGTTTCACGCCTTAACGAGTCTTGCTGTTGCGCAGCCATCAGCCCCTCCTTGCCTCAGCGGCGGCGAGTACGGCCTCGATCACGTGCTGATAGGCGCCGCAACGGCAAAGGTGGCCGCTGATTGCGGCCTTGATGTCCGCTTCGGTCGGATGCGGGACGCGCTCGAGCAGCGCGGCGCAACTCAGCGCCAAGCCCGGCGTGCAGAACCCGCATTGCAGCGCATCGTGGGCAATGAAAGCCGCCTGCACCGGATGCAGCGCGCCGCCGCGGGCCAAGCCTTCGATGGTTGTGATCGCCCTGTCGCCGACGTCGATGGCGAGGATCGAGCACGACGCGACCGGCGCGCCATTGAGCAGCACCGTGCAGGCCGAGCAGGAGCCGCGATCGCAACCGATCTTCGTGCCCGTCAAGCCGAGCGGGCCGCGCAACACGTCGACCAACGTGGCTCGCGGCTCGACCGCAACCGTCCGCGTCGCGCCATTGACCCGCAGCGTGACTGGCGTCGCATCGGGGCCGACGACCTGGGGCGCGGCGCCGACCGCCGCGGCTTCCGTAACGCTCGCAAGCGCCGTTTCCAGCGCCGCCGCCGCAGCGGCCGCCGCGCCCGTTCCTCTCAAGAACGAGCGACGCGACATACCCTCGCGCGCGTCCTCCCCACTCACGGAATGATGCATGGCTCACCGCCTGTCGCGCCCACCCAGCGCCGGCAACATCCGCCTTCTTCCAAGTTCATTTAGCTACATGAGGTCGCCTCGATCGGCATTGAGACATGTCAAGCGCGCCGGTCGATAGGCGAAGGTTCTCTCCGCAAGGACACAATATTCCGGTCGTAGCAGGCTCGAATTCTACTGAGTCACAAGGCCGCAGGGGCGGAGGGGGGGGCGACTCGGTTACCTTGATCGGGTTCTTTACGATCGAGGTTGGGGATGAACTCGGAAGAGAAGGACGCTGAGGCGCGGTTTTCGGCCTATGTCGATGCGCTCGTGAGCGTGATCGGCCATGCCGACCGGGAGAAGCCGCTGGTTGACTATTGTCGCGGGCTGTTGACGCCCTGCGAGCGCAAGAGCGTCGAGCCGTTGGCGGCGATGACGGCGCCGGAGCGAACTTCGGCGCAGCACCAGTCTCTGTTGCATTTCGTCGGCAAGGGCGGCTGGTCGGACGAGAAGGTGTTGGCGAAAGTGCGCGAGATGGCGCTGCCGACCATCGAGCGCCTCGGACCGGTCGAAGCCTGGATCATCGACGACACCGGCTTTCCCAAGAAAGGGACGCATTCGGTGGGGGTGGCGCGGCAATAACGCGGTCAGCTCGGCAAGCAGGACAATTGCCAAGTCGCCGTGTCGCTGTCGCTCGCCAATTCGCACGCGAGCCTGCCGGTGGTCTATCGGCTGTATCTGCCGCAGGCCTGGGCGTCGGACGGCGCTCGGCGTGAGAAGGCGGGCGTTCCCGAAGGATCGCCTTCAAGACCAAGCCCGAGATCGCGCTCGATCAGATCCGCGCCGCGGCGGCGGCGGGTCTGCCGCGGGGGGTGGCGCTGATGGACGCAGGCTACGGCGTCAACAGCCAATTCCATTCGACGCTTACGGAACTCGGCTTGCGCTATGCGGCCGGCGTTCTCTCGACTACGGCGGTCTGGCCGCCGGGCGGCGCGCCCCTGCCGCCCAAGCCCTCGAGGCCAGGCCGCGGGCGGCCGACCAAACGTCTGCGCCGCGACGCTTTTCACCAGCCGGTCGCCGTCAAGGATTTGGCGCTCGGGCTGCCGGCCAAGGCGTGGCGGACGGTTCGCTGGCGGGCGGGAACGAACGCCGGGCTCCGTTCGCGCTTCACCCGCCTGCGCGTCCGCCCCGCCCATCTCGATTACCAGCGCTGCGAGCCGTGGCCGGAGGAATGGCTGTTGATCGAATGGCCCACGGGCGAGAAGGAGCCGACGAAATACTGGCTTTCGACGCTGCCCGACGACATCGATTTGGCGCGGACGGTCGACCTGGCGAAACTGCGCTGGCGCATCGAACGCGATTATCAAGAGCTCAAGCAGGAGATCGGGCTCGGCCATTTCGAAGGGCGCGGCTGGCGCGGCTTCCACCACCACGCCACACTCTGCATCGCCGCGTACGGGTTCCTGATCTGCGAGAGGCAGACGATTCCCCCCTCAGGACCGCGTTGCGCCGCTTGCGGCCAAACGCTTGGCCTTCCCCAAGGTTCTCGATCCGGCCCATCCGCCGCTGCAAACCGAACGTCACGTCCCCAACTCGATCGCCACCCTGCGCCGGAGGCTGACCGTCGCCATAGCCCGCCGCCTCCCGCGATGCCCATGCTGCGCCCAGGCGTTCAAGCCGCCACGCCAAGCGCGAATCTTGTGACGCAGTAGTACTAGGCTGGCGCGCGCTTGTCGGGACCGCCGGCGGTTCTTAGCCCATCATCGCGCCGCGGCGCGCGCCTTTGCTCGCCACGTGGATTGATAGTGGCGAAGGCCGGCAAACTCTCCGGGCGCATGCGACTTCAGCTCAACCCGACGTTCCGGCAAGTCGCCCGCAGGATTCATCAGAGCGAGCACGGCTGCGCCTGCGGCTGTTCCTTCCTGCAGCAGAGACGAGGAGACGCGTTGGCGCAGACGCAACGCCGCCAGCAACGAACAAAAGAGGTCGTTACGCGCGAACGGTCCGTCGATGACGATTGGCGAGCGCGACTCGAGGGCGTCGAGCGCCTCCGACGTCATGAGCGCGGTGTAGAGCGTGGCGAGAGACGCCCTCTCTGCGGGGGCGCCGGAGAACAGACCTTCGATCTGTCCCCGATTGCCGCTTCCAGCGACCGGGCCGCCGGTGTCGCTGAACGACGGCAAGGCGAACACGGAGCGCGCGATAATCGCTTCGATGTCCGTTGCCGAGGCCGCCGAAGGCGAAGCGCCAGCAAGGAGCTTGTCGAATTCGCCGCCGCCGAAGAAGCCGCAGCAACCAATCGGGCGTCCGAACACGTTGGTGAATGAGAATGTCTCCCGATCGGGATCGAGACGGAGGATGTCCGCCTGGCTTTCAAAGCCAATAATGAAGGTTCCGGTCGAAAGCAGCGCGAGCTCGTTCAAACCCGCGGCGAGGTAGCGCAAATAGTTGGCGTCGGAATCATGGACTCCACAGAGGATTCGCCCGCGACCGGAAAATGCCGGAGGGCGAAACTCTCGTTTCAGTTCGCCAATGTCCTCCCAGGCGCGCGTCAACGGCGCGAAGCGATCGACCCAGCCACGCCGATGAACGACAGACGAGAACTCGCCCTTCAGCACGTCGAGAAGTTGCGAGAACGCCCCCAGAGCCGTGACCTCGCAGGTCTTGCGACCGCCGAGGCGGAAGGCGAGGTATTGACTCCAAGTCATGATCGACCGGACGCGAGCGAACGGCCCGGGAAAGGCGGTCTCGAGCCAGAACAGCTGCCTGCCGAGCGATAGCGCGGCAGGCCACGTGTTGCAGAACGTCTCCGCGAACGGAGGCGCAATCTTCGCATAGCCTGCGACAATCTCCGCAGGCGGCTCGGCGAGATAATCCATGATCGGCATCACGAGCTCTCCGGCTTCGTCGACGCAACCAAGCGTCGAGCCGAAGGCGCTGACGACGATCACGTCCACCGGCAGAACCCGATCGAGCTCGCTGATGGCGCCGACCGCGAACTCGACGATCCGCTGCGCATCGACATGCCGATATGGCGGACCTTCGTGGTGAACGGTGTCTGTCTTGCGTCGGGCGATCTCTTGCAGCCCGACGTCAAAAAGGACGACCTTGCTGTTCGTCGCGCCGATATCGACGACCGCAATGCCCCGGGGAACGCCTGAAGTCATTTCAACTCACCCAGACTTCGCAACGAGGGAAACAAAGTCTGTTTCCGCAACCGCCGCAGGAAAAGCATCCGCCATCTTCGCGCGGCGGCGTCACGCTGGCGAACGTGGGCTCGCCAATCTTTTGCCCAAGCACAGTGGCGAAACGTCGCATG
>Ga0182014_10008939_pt1 | contig 10131 bp, 16 predicted proteins | sample 612S2DmetaG_FD_120489 | JGI IMG/M metagenome (GOLD analysis project Ga0182014, IMG submission 120489) | Permafrost microbial communities from Stordalen Mire, Sweden - 612S2D metaG | ecosystem: Environmental > Terrestrial > Soil > Wetlands > Permafrost | place: Sweden: Stordalen | collected...
AACGGGGTTTGGGGCGGTTTCTCGCGGTTTCCCCCTGAAAATTCCCGAAAGATTTTTCGCTTGTAAGTCCTTATTCTATCCGTATGTATAGTCCATTGACAAGATTTATCGCCAAAATGTGGCGAATTATGTTGATGTTTCTACCCATTTGTGTACGATATAGAGGACGAGTGATCGGAAACCCCTTACAGGAGCCTCAAAATGTTGTACACAGAGCTAAACACAGAGATCAGCAGGCGAGAGCACGAGCTGGCCCCAGGCAGCGAGACCAGCATCTACGGCGATTACGTCCGAGATATGACGCACCTTGGCGGAGTTGGCTGGCGGGAGAGCTCCGCAACTGTCCCGGCAGAGACGGCGGCATGGTGGCTCCGATGCTACGACCTGTACGCGGCGGACCTAGCTCTGCCAGGCGAGCAGCAACACGACGTACAGGACATCTACGACATGGTTTGACGATCCGCACGCGACGGGGGCCTTGGCAGGCCCCCGTCGCGTGGCGCGGTCACGCAGAAGCCAAGGCGGTGCAACAATGAAAAACAACATCCGAAAACTACGCGAAGCGGCGGGCCTCTCGGCAACAGAACTGGCCCAGCGAGCGGGAATCAGCCCGCAAGCCCTGTGCAACTATGAGCACGGGCGGCGGCGGCTCTCCCTGGCGGCGGTGCGGATCGCGGAGGTGCTGCATTGCAGCCCTCACGAGCTGGTGCGGCAATGAAATATAAATGCCTCTCGATACGGCAGCCCCACGCGGACAGGATCGCGCGCGGAGTCAAGACGATTGAGTTGCGGACCTGGCGGACCTCCTATCGCGGCCCGCTCCTGATTTGCGCGTCGCAAAAACATCCCGGCTACCCCTATCGTGACATGGGCCTGCCCCTCGGCTGCGCGGTCTGCCTGGTCAACCTGGTCGATTGCAGGGAGATCGGCGTCAATGCCCCTGACACCCTGGCGGCGGACGCGGGGGCGGCCTGTTGCGAGTTGGACCCGCGAGACGACTTCTGGGGTTTTGTCCTGGCAGGCGCGAAGAAAATCCAGCCGTTCCCGGTCAAGGGGCGGCTTGGATTTTACGACGTGGAAGCGGACCTGCTATTTCTCGCCTGACTACGGATTGTGCGCGGGGGCGGTATGGCTTCCAGCGCCGATGGCGCGATTGACCTTGCCGGCCTTGCGTTCAAGATTCCGCTTTGCCTTCGCCGCTTTGATCATTTTCTTGGTCATTTTCTTGGCCATTGTCAAACTCCTGTGCTAATGCCGCCAGTTTAGGATCGACCTTCTTTGCGGGATCGCCATGTTCTAATGCTTCGGGCAATACTATGCGCTCTTGTTCCGCGAGCGTCAAGCCTCGCAAATAAATTTCCTCGGTTGGCCAGCCCTTGGCGCGGCAGTAGGCGACGGCCTGCGCGTCGCTTCGGAAATAGATTACGCGATAGTAATCCTCTTCCCTCGTTGCCGCATGTCTCTGCTCGGTCAACCGGAGCCGTTGCGTCCCCGGCTTGACTTCCTTTAGGATTCTTTTGGCGCGATCCTCCGTCGTCTCGCCATCGGGCGCGTCGTCAATCTCCTCGACCTCTTCGTCGATACCGAAGTCGTCAATCTCCAAGTCCAAGTCGCCCAGGTCGAATTCGTCAAAAAATTCTATATCCATCGCCGCTCCTCCACAGCCAACAGCGGGAACCATTCCAGTATCCGCGCGTAATCTCGCGGGTAGTATTCGCGCAGGGCGGGCAGGAACCAGCCACGCGGCGCATCGAAAGATCGGCCAAACATCCGATAATCCACCGGCAACTTGCACCCTGATTCGCGTACAAGTTCGATCAATTCAGCCTTCCGCATCGCGGCAATGGGGTAGAATTTTCGGCCATAAAAGACGCCGTGCTTAATTATCGTCATCAATCGCCCCAAACTGTCAGCGGCCCGTATGCCGTGGGCAATCGGGATTTCGTCAAGTCCCTCGTCATGTAGGACAGATTCGATAATGCTGTCCAGCGAGAACTGCTCAAATTCCCATCCATCCATATCCTGAATTTGGGTGGGCGTCATCCACTGCCGATTCTGCAGATAGTACCAAAGCCAACAATTAGGCACGCGCCGGATTCTCTCCCCGAAGAACTTCTCGTAGTACGTCAGGGATTGCTCAATGAACTCCAGGTCAGGAACCAAAAACTGGTAGATCGGAATTATTCGCCTGAAGTGCTTCCGAAGAATCAGCCAAGCGGCAAGACTGTCTTTTCCGTTTGAAAACGACAGGGCAACCGTATCGGTCCTCTCGCGGACCTTGCGGCAGATTTCATCGCACGTCGGCACGCCCACCATTTCAATACCTCTTGTCGTCCGGCTTCCCGTCCACCAGCGAGCAGGGGGCCGTGAACAGTTCCGGGCCGGGCGGCAGCCTCTTTTCATTGTGTCGCTCGTGCCAGTCCCGGTGAACGTGCCAGCACTTGATCGACAGCGACGGATTGAACACCCGGTAGCACGTCGCCGACGCCTGGAACGCAATCCGCGTGTCGCAATTCATCAGGCCGGGGCAGAAGTCCGCGCCCTTGACGAAGATCGGACCTTTGAATATCCACGCGTCCTGCGAACCGTTGCAAAGCTCAATGTGCCTCATGCCCGGCCGCCGCTTGTCATAATGGCAACCCCAATGCTGTTGGCCGCCGACTTCACCGACGATGCCCAGGTCCGGGCGCTCGTACCGCGTCGTCTCGTATCGAAGCAGGGCGTAGCAGTCGATGTCGCGCATGGGCAGGGCCATGGCCAGCGTTTCATCGAAGTAAATGTCCGCGTTGGCGATGACCGAGATCGTGTCCGGGCCGGCCGCGTTGGTGGCCTCCGCGAAATACTCCGCGTAGGTTGGGCGATGGGAAACGGGAATGAGCGTGCATCGGTTGCCCGTAGCGCCGAAGTCAGACACATGGACGCCGCCCTCCGCCAGAATAAAAATTCGGTCAATCAGCCGGTTTTTCTGGTTCGTTATCAGGCAGTGGGCGAAGTCCTGAATCCGCCGGTCGTTGGTTTCCGGATACAGGCTGATGAAGAGGTTTATCATGGTTCCAGTTCCGCCTTCAGACTGTCACCCTCACGGCAACCGATTTCCAGGTAGGTATCCGGGGGGAACTTCGCCGCGAGATCGGCAAGCATACGATAGCACGGCGCGGTTTCAAAACGGTCGGGCATGGTTCAAACTCCGGTGTAGGTGTAAATGCTGGCCATCGGATTATTGTACTGAATGCGGTAACGCACCTGCACCGTGACCGCAATCTGCCCATCGTGCGATGTGGTGTCCGCGTCCACGTTCCGTCGGGAGTCGAGCAGGGTATCCTCCGCCCAGCCGCCACGTGTCTGGCCGCCCACCGTGGCGCCGTGCCCCACTGTGTCACCGCGAAGCAGGCACAATATCCGCTCCACGTCCGACGCCAGCGAGTTCAACCGCGCGTCGATGTCAACCGTCGAATCTTCCGGCTCCACCACCATGCAGATAACGTGGAAGTCCTGGAGAAATTGCAGATACGTTTCTGGGCAGTCCTCTTCCTTCGTCGCGTCGCCCTGGAGCACCACCAGCCGCAGGTCCACCGTGTCATTGCCCAGGCCGGGGTTGGGCGTCACCACGTCGATTACGGTATTCTGGAATCCATTGGCCACGGTGAACGCGCCCGAGGGGCCGTTGCCCTTCAAGGCCGATACGATGTCCTGGCGGATTCGCTCGAGCACGCTGTTTGTGGGTGCGCTCATGTTTTCGTCGCCTTCGTGAGTTCGTAGTTGACCTCGTGGGCCATGTTCTTCTGCATGTTCGCGGCCATGTCCGCCCGCGTTGCCGGAACGGCGCCGGGGATGCTTCGCATGAGTTCCTGCTGTGTCATACCCTTGACGGCCCGGATGACTTCTTTCCGCTTGCCGACGTATCGGCCCTCCTTCATAATCCGAAAGATTCCGATCCTCTGAAAGACCTGGGGCGAACCCTTGTTGATCGTCGCCGCGATGAAGGCGTGCGGCTCTTCTCCGATGGTGGTAGTAACACCCGTCGCCGTCTGCTTCGCGCCGAAGTGCATGAGGGAGATGCCCCGGCTCGTGATCTTCAGTTGCGCCGCGCTCCACTTGCCCGACGCCTTGTTGACGTAAATCCTCTTCTTCACGTCGGAAACCTTGATTCCGCTGCCGACTTCCTTGATCCGCTTCTGGAGGATTCTGGCCGTGTACACCTTCCCGCTTGCCGCCGTCTTATTCGCGGCCCTGACGCCAGCCCTGCCAAGGCCGCCGGGTATGTCCGACAGCACGCGCCGGGCCGCGTCGAATGATTCTTTGTCCGCGATGGTCTTGATTTCGGGCATTAGATTTCCAGGGTTAGGCAACCGGGGTCGTTAGGTTCCATCGTTTTCGGCAGCTTCACCCGATGCGTTTCCACCGTGCCCCCGATCCGCAGGGCCAGCGTCACCGTGTCGCCGCCCGTGTTCAGGCTCGCGGAGGAAATACCGGCCGGGGGCGCGGCGTTAGCCACCACGATGATCGCCCGAGGCTGGATGTCCTGACCGCTGGCCGGGTTTGGAATCGGGGTCATGCGCCGGACCACGGCGGGGATGTCGACCAGCACGCCGCCAACAGGGGTGTAGCCGATGGTCTCCGCGAACCCGTCAGTGTCCATCATGTTCGCGGCGTCGTCCGCCATTTGTTCTTCCAGCAGGCCCATGATCTGCTCCGAAAGTAACAAGGCCGCCCGGCAATCGGACGGCCTTGAAGAGTCTTGATCGCCGGCGGGTTAGATGCCGGTCAACAGGTATCCGGCGGTCGGAAGGATAATCTGCTCGTCCACGTCCATTCGAACTCGGACGATGTTCGACCGAACAGTTTCGTCGCGGTAGGTTTCCACCGTGCCGTTCTCGCTGCTGCCGTCCTCGCTCCAGTGGAACGTGCGGCCCAGGCAAGCCTCGCGGAAGTCACCGCTCGTCGCGGCCTTGGCCAGCAGGAACTTGCTGTCCGTCCACATAGACGCGCCCGAGAATACCTGGCCTTCCTTCGCGATGTTCGTCACCGATCCGGCGACGACCAATTCGAGGCCGAAGAGTTCCGAGATGATGCTTCGCGCCGTATTCGCCGCCATCGCTGGGTCGGCCAAGCCGGAATACTTGATCTGGCTCTGGATGCTCGCGTTGCGGCGCAGGTTCCAGAATCGGGCGTAGCTGATGACGCCGATGTTCGGCTTCAGGCCGCTCGCCAGCCACATGAGATTGCTGGCAATCGCAACGTCCGTAACTGGGTCCGAGGTTCCCTGGTTTGCCCAGGCTTCGCCGGTAGCCCCGCCGGAAGCCGTGGTGAACGCGCCATCGCCCTGCACGCCGTAGTTACCCAGCGCGGCGGTGAAGTTGTTGGTCGCGTCCGTGGCGAATGCAATGACGCGGGCCTCGCGGTTGCGGAGGATGATGTTCCGACGCCGGCGGGCCGCATAGCTCTCCGCGTCGAAGTAATTGCGGTACATCTTCGCCTCGCGGTCGTCCACGGGTTCCTCGCCGCCGTGCTCCTGGCAGTGGTAGGTCAACGGCTTGAACGTGCCGCTCCCGCGGTCGTACGCGCCGCCGGGGCTGCGCGCGTCCTGGGAGTTCTTCACCATTTCCTCGGGCGGGAAGAAGCCGTAGTTCCCCTGGGCCTCGCCCACCGGGATAAACGGCAGAATCTTGGAGGCGACGAAGCCGGCCTCCTGCTCCGCGAGGTCAAACGCCTCAAACGAAGCCGCGAGGTCGGGTCGCAAGGTCGCAAGACTGGTTGATGGTGTCACTGCCATAATTCAGACTCCTGTTCAGTTTTCAGTTGCTCTCTGTCGAGCCGCGATTACAGCGGCAGGACTTCAATGATGTCGTTAAGGGCCGTTGCCGCTTCCAGGGCATAGCCCACCAGCAACGCGCCGCTGGCCTGGGACGCAGAAATCATGCCCGACGCCGCCGAATACACCGGCGTGGCGCTTGAGGCGTTCAAGGGGATGGCGCCTGCGGCCACCATGCGCGTAGTGCCCTGCGCGCTGGCGAGGCGAACGTCCACCGTGCCGTTGATAGTGTTTCCCTGGGGGGCGGTGGACACGAAGGCGTCGCGGGTGGTCACGCCGATATGCACGTCGGTAACGCCGGCCAGGGTGACGACCGGAGTTCCGTCCGCGCCCAAGGTGCTGGTAGGCTTCACGCGCAGGAACTTGCCGATGCCCGAGCTGATCGGGAAACTCTTGTGACCGATTTCAACATACTGTGACATTTTCGTATCTCCGGTTGGTTTGGTCCCGGCAAAAAAGCGACGTGTCCGCCGTTAACGGATACGTCGCTTTTGGTTTGTGGCCCGCTACGGGGATCAATCCGCAACTTCGCCGGGATATTCACTTTTCAAAACGATTCTAATTCAATGTAGGGGGCGGCGGGATAATTTACCCGTTGATGCCCTTGGCGACCGGGAAGGATTTCTTCCACGTCTCGTACAGTTCGGGATGCGCCGAAACCATCTGACTGATAGCCTCGCGCTTCGCCATGTTCGGGTTTTTCTTCATGTGCTCTTCGACGGTCTGCATGAATGTCGCTTGTACCTGGTCCACGGTTTTCTCCTTCAGTTCCACGGGGGCGGTCTGGCCGTCAATGGCCGACACGCCGAATTTCTGGCGGATTTTATCCGCATTGGTGATCGCTTCCGCGTTCGCAGCCTTCGCCTGTTCAAGCGTGTGCCCGGCGGTGTATTCTGCGATGGCCAACGCCGGCGGGATGCCCGCGCCGATCATCTCGGCCAGCAATGCCCGGCTCTTCATTTCGATCCTGATGCGGTTCGCGTTCTGCGCGGCCGCCTCCATCACGCTTTTGTCGGTGTCGGCCTCGAACTTCGCCAGGAATTGCTCGAAGCTCATTACCGAGTCTACCAAGCCGGCCGCGACCGCCTTGGCGCCGATGTACACGCCAGCCTTCGTCACGTCGGCGAATTGTTCGTCGGTGAGTTCTCGGGAAGTCTTGATCGCCTGTACGAAGTGCGTGTTGGTCTCATCGACGATGCCCTGGAAATATACCTTCTGCTCGTCGGTGATTTCGGTCCCGTCCATGCCCGCGCCCTTGTGGACGCCGGTCCCGATGGCCATGACCTTGATGCCGTCGAGCGCATACTTCCCGCTGGTGTCCTTGAGCATGACCAGCGTTCCGACGCTGCCGATCATCGCCGTGGGGGTGCAGGCGATGTAGCTGGCGTTCGTCGCGGCAAAGTAGGCCGCGCTCGCCATTGTATCCTCGCCATAGGTCCACAAGGGTTTTTTGCTGTTGGCGACTTCCTGCATGAGTTCGTAAATGCCCGAGCAAGTGCCGCCGGGTGAGTCGATTTTCAGGGCGATTCGAGTCACCGCGCCGTCCGCGTTCGCCTCTCGGATAGCGTGCTGCACCATCACCGTGGACGCGCCGCCGATGACGGCCTGGAAGCTCGTGGGATACTTCGTGATCGGCCCGAACATGGTGATGATCGCGGTATCGCCGTGCAGTTCGTATGCCGGGGGTTCGGCATCATCGACGCCAACCGGGGCGGCTTGCTGTAGGGCCGTTGCACTGGTCCTGAGCGCGGCCGCCTCCTCCTCGCCCGTCTCCGTGTCGTCCATGTCCTCGAGGTCTTTCTTGCAGCCGTCGATTTCGTCACCCAAAGCCTTGTGGTTTTTTTTCTTCTCTTCCAGTTCCGCCTCGGACTTCTCGATCTCGGCCTGGTCCGTTTCGGATTTCTTGTCCTTGCGCTCCTGAAGGTTCTTGCTGTGGTCCTCGATGTCCTTCGCCATTTCGTCGTGGCGTTTCTGCTTGTCGGCCAATTCGCCCTGCTTCGCCTTTTTCTTTTCGGCGATGTCGGGCTTTTCAGTGGGCAGTGGCGTGGAGGGCGAGTCGGACTTGGCGGCGGAGGTGGCAAGGACCGCGAGATCCAATGTGCCAACGATGGCCAGGTAGTGATTCAGCGAATCGGGGATAATCGACCACGGGCCGAAATAAGAATCCGGCCTGTAAAACCCTTGTCCGTTCCAATGTCGATTTTTCGCCATGTTCATTTCCTCAATTCAATGTAGGGGGGCAGCGTCACGAATCTTCGCCATCATCCTCGGTGCGCGCCGACGCCGGGAGGACGAGACCGGCGCCGGGTGCTCCGGGAACCGCAGGGGGCAAAGGATCGCGTGTCATTGACGACTTGCTCGGTTCGATACCGTGACTCTTGAGCATTTCTCGGTCGCGGGCGATGCGGTCAGCCAGACTTTCTGGGTTGTGGCCGGCGGACAGCACCATGTCGCTCCAGGACGCCATCGCGCCGTCAATGAGTGCCATGTTCGCCAGAACTTCCTGCCGGGGGTCCAACAGCGGGAAGCCGGGGGCAATCCATTTGTGCCGCCAATACGAATCAGCGATTGGCCGGGGAACCCGCAGGATTCCGGCCTTGACGAATTTCGACAGCCGCCAATGGTAGATTCTGTCCAGCGCCCGCTGCACGAAGCGTGTCTGTTGAATTCGGAAGTGGTGATGCGATTGGAGCGTCCCCATCTTTCCGGCGGTGTAGCTCATGCCGGTGTAGTCGAGCATCAGCATGTTCCACGTCAGGCCGCAATTCAGGCCCAGATAGCCTTCGAGCGTGCGCATCATCTGCTGGAAACTCTGTGAGGATTGCGACGGATTGAACGCGATTGCCTCTTCGCCCGGCTGGAGGTACCGGACCTGCCCCGGTTCAAAGTCGGTCACGGGTACTCGGTTGCCGTGGGCGTTCGTAGTGGTGCTGAGCGCCCCGGCCATTGGGACGGCTGCGGCGCTCTTGATGAACAACGCCTGGCAAGCCTCGATTCTCTTCTTGATGATTTCAGAATCCCGGTAGCCGTCCATCTGTTCGAGCAGGGAGAAGATCGGGGCGAACAACGGCTCGCCTCGATAGTCCATCAGTTGCTTCATCCGAGCGAAAAAGACCATATTCCGGGCGGGGATAATCGTCTCTTTCCACCAGCCCGTATCGTCGGCGCTCTTGATGTGGTATTGCACCGGGCGCCCGTCCGCGCCCAGTTCCATTCCGTGTACGTTCGTCGTGTTGTCCAGAATCGCGCCCGAAAGCGAGTCGATGTAATCACCGCTGATCGCCTGAAGGAAAGCGTCATCGCCGCGGGAGACCAGGACCGCCCCCACGTCGCCATCGCGGACATGCGAACGGTAGATCATCCACTGGAGCTGCTCGAAGCTCATGCGGCCAGTAATATCGGCGGAAGCTTTCCAATCGTCCCAAAGGTCCGTCGCCTCCGTGTTGAATCCCGCATCGTCGGTTGTCGGCAGAAGGCGCAGGCCGGGGCCGATCACGTTGTCCGTCACACGGTCAAGGATCGCGCAGGCCAGCACGTTATCGCGCTCCAACTGGCGGGCGCGGTCGCGCATCCGGCGAAGGTTGAATCGGTTGATCTCTCGCACGCCGGTCATGGACATCGACAGCGCCCAATACGAATCTACGCGGGACTGATAGGCGGCAGAGTAGGGAACGGACATTGTGAGTTTGCCGCTGCTGTCCGTGGTGATATGCTGATTCCGCATGACGCGGGCAAGGTCGCGCTTCAGGCCGGCCTGGGGGGAGACGTATTGGATCGCCCGGTCGAGCATCGACGGTTTTTCTTTCGGATCACTCATGCGTTCCCCGGATTACGTTGGTCAACGCCGATGTCGGGGTCGTTCAACTCGGCCAGGGCGACAGGGGGACCGCCATTATTGGCGACGTAGACGCGCAGTTCGAACTCGCGGGCAGCCAGAAGGAGCTGCGAGAGTTGCGAGCGCCGGACGGTTCGCCCGTTGATCGTGGTTTCCTCGGAAATCGCAAGTTGCGCGATGCCGTAGCGGAGTGCCCGCAGCATCGTAACGTCGTCAATATCCGGTATGGCGGTAAAGTCTATCATCGGCCTCGGTTCCTACCTCAATGTAGGGGAGGGGCCGTGTCATTCATCCGATGCGCGAAAAAAAAAGAGAGGCCATTTCTGGCCTCTCGCCTTGCCGCGCCTCGCCCAGCCTCGAAAAATCTAAAATTATTCTTCCGGCAGTTCATTCATCGGCCGCCAGTTCTTATCACGGAAATGAATAAGCTCCCGATGCGCCATCGTCGTGAAATAGTTGATCGGGGATTTTTTGAAGTCGGAAT
>Ga0182014_10008940_pt1 | contig 10130 bp, 5 predicted proteins | sample 612S2DmetaG_FD_120489 | JGI IMG/M metagenome (GOLD analysis project Ga0182014, IMG submission 120489) | Permafrost microbial communities from Stordalen Mire, Sweden - 612S2D metaG | ecosystem: Environmental > Terrestrial > Soil > Wetlands > Permafrost | place: Sweden: Stordalen | collected...
ACGTTCACGTAGCAATCCTTTTCGGGCAGTCCCCTGGCGAGCGGCTCCCATTCATTTCCGCCCGTCCGGCTGCGGTAGACGCGCAGCTTGCCATCGATCGGGAAGTGCTCGGAGTCGCTCTTGATGGGCACCACGTAGAGCGTCTCCGGCTCATGCGCGTGCACGTCGATGGCGAATCCGAAGTCGGTGGGCAGATTGCCGATTACCTCGCGCCAGTTTTCACCGGCGTCGTCACTGCGCATCACGTCCCAGTGCTTCTGCATGAAGAGCACATCGGGCCGCGCGCGGTGCATGGCTACGTGGTGCACGCAATGGCCAATCTCGGCATTGGGATCGGGAATGTACTGCGAGCGAAGCCCTTTGTTGATGGGCTTCCATGTCGCGCCGCCGTCGTCGGTACGGAAGGCGCCTGCCGCCGAGATGGCGATATACATGCGTTTGGGATTGGTGGCGTCGAGGAGAATGGTGTGCAACCCCATGCCACCCGCGCCTGGCTGCCACTGAGAGCCGGTGCTGTGGCCGCGCAGGCCGGAGAGCTCCTGCCAGTTCTCGCCGCCGTCCGTCGAGCGGAACAGCGCCGCGTCCTCCACTCCCGCGTAGACCGTATCGGGATCGCTGAGCGAGGGCTCCAGATGCCACACGCGCTTGAACTCCCAGGGATGCTGCGTGCCGTCGTACCACTGGTGAGTCGTCAGTGGTTTGGCTGCAGTGTCGTACGCGAATCGGTTGGGCAGCGCCGCGGGCGGCCCGGGAGACGGAATCGCTTCGTTCGGCAATCCCGGCTGGTGCCAGGTCTTGCCGCCATCGTCGGAGCGCTGAATGAGCTGCCCGAACCACCCGCTGGTCTGCGACACGTAGATGCGGTTGGGATCGGCTTCGGAGCCTTTCATGTGGTAGATCTCCCAGCCCGCAAAGAATGGCCCGCTCACGTGCCAGTCTTTTCGTTTGCCGTCAGAGGTGAGAACGAACGCACCCTTATGTGTTCCCACCAGCACCCGCACACTGCTCATGGTAACCTCCTGCCTGCTGCTACATGATTGTTGCGGCAGATTGAAGCTCAGGGAATGCCGCAATGCGATTTTTTCTGATTTCCCTTGCGAAGTGCAAGTGTTATTTCAATCCCGCGGCTACGGCGCCGACACCGAAACCAACCGCACTGGCCCCAGCAGCCCCGACGGCAACAGAGGCGAATCGGCCTTGTAGGGCGTGAAATCGGCGAAGGCATATTTCTTCAGCGCCCAGGGCTGCTGGTCGCCGATCATGCGGTTCACCCACAGGTTCGTCACCTGCACCACTATCTGATTGCTGCCCGGCACCAGCGCCTGGGTCACTTCGATCCGGAACGGCGCCTTCCACACAATCCCTTGATACTTGCCGTTCACCGCGACGTCGGCGATATTCTCCACGTCGCCCAGGTCGAGCCAAAGATGCGTCCCGGAAGAAAGCGCGCTGGCCGGAACCTCGATTGTCTTTGTGTACGTGGCCGAGCCGGAGAAATACTTCACGCCCGCATCCGCCGATTCGCTCCACGAGATCAGGCGGTCGAACTGCGCGGTCTCTGGAGCGCCCCGGTTTGGCTCGAAGCTGACGGACCAACCCCTGTTGAGCGAATCATCCGCTCCCGCGACCACCGTTTCTTTCTCTTCGGGCAAGGTGCGCGAAGCCGTTTTGGCCGGCTCGCGAAAGACAACGAACGTAGTTCCGTAAGGTTCGAAATGAAGCGGGACCGTCGTACGGCCGCTGGCGATGGAATACGAGGCCAGCTGCGTCTCGCCGCTCGCCGCATCCCACAGTTCCGGCGCTTTGCCCTCCACGCGGAAGGTTGCGTCGAGATTTTCCGCGCGATCTGAGCGATTGTCGACGAAATAAACTTCGCCATCCGCGAGTTTGCGATGCACGAACATCAGGTTCGCGTCGGGTTCGGGCCTGGTGTATTCAAAGTCGCGCGGAATGCTGAGTGAGGTGAGCGCTTCATTGGCGGACTGGCCGGCGATGTAGACTCTTCCCTTCCCGACTTTATGAACGATACCTGCGGGCGGGCTGTCTCGGCCCCAGTCACCCCACAGTTGATCCGCAATGCGCTGAAACTCCGCTTCGTCGTCGGCGAGGCTGGGCGAATCCGTGGGCCGGTTGCCCACCACCACCGCGCCCTGCGCAACTAAATCTCTAAGCCGGCGCAGCACGGGCAGCGTCATGCGCTGGCTGCGGCCGCCGAGGTAGAGAATGCGATAGCTGGTTCCGCCCGGCGTCACGAGCCGCCCGTCTTTGAAGCTGAGCTCATTGAGCACCACGTCGCTGTTCACAAAGTCGAAGGCGTAGCCGTCCGGCGCATCGTCCATCGCCTTCCAGCCGAAGACTGCGGTCAGCGGGCCCTCCTCGCCGTAGAAGTACGCCACATCGGCGGAGAAATGTCCCTGCTGCAGCATGTAAGAACAGCGCGCCAGGTACGTGATCCATGGCTGCGCGTCCTGGGCCCAGGTGTCGTTGCGATTGAACCATAGACCGTAGGGTCCGAGCGTGAGGCCCGGCGCCATGTCGGCCACGGGCTGGTGCGCGGATTCATGAATCTCGAAGCGATTCACGCCCAGCGTAAATTCAAGGTCGGCGACTTTCTTTAAATTGTCGGACGAAAACGACCACGCCGGACCGCGCGACGTCATCGACTCCGCACCCACAATGTTCTGGCCGTAGATGTGCGCCACAGACGCCGCGCCGCGCAGATCGGAAATGTAATCGATGTCCGGCCCAGGCTGGCCCGCCCACGTCCACATCGCGCCCATGGGAACGTCGGTCTTGCTGCGCATCTCCATGTCGTCGCCCAGCGACGGCCGATGATATTCCAGCGCTTCGCCGTAATACTTCATTCCGTGACTGTGCAGGTCTTCGGCGATGGCGCCGTAGTGATTCTCGGCGAGCAGTTGGCCGATGGTGCGGCGGAAGTCCCACAGGAAGCGGTCCGTGTCCGCGGTGCTCTTGATGATGACGCCGGTCAGTGTGGGCAGCCATGGCCGCGGATCGTAGCCTCGGCGTTCGTGGAACTCTTCGAGAATATGATCGGTCCAGTTCTGCGGGCCGACTTCGATGCTGTCCGTAAGCAGCCATGAAATGCCGTTCGCGCCCAAGCTCTCCGGGCCCACGGTGTCGGCATACATCTTCAGATAGCCGTCGACGTAGTTTTTGACGTAGTCGCGATTGAGTTTGTCGACCTCGAGGCCGGTCGCCTCCGCTGGAGCGGGACCGTTCTCGTGGCCCGTCAGCGACGAACCGATGCGCAGGACCGTCCAAGTGCCGGCGGGCGGCGTCCAGTCGAGCGTTCCATCGGCCTGCATCTTGCCGGTCAGGTCGACCACGTCCGCCTGCTGCACAACGAATTTTGGATCTACCTTTGGATCGGCGATCGCGTAGAAGTCACGCGCCTGTGCGTAGCCCGCGCGTTTCTCAAATTCATTCACACGAGCGCCGCTCGCGAGCACCAGCTCGGTGATTTTGTGATCGTGCTCAACCACGGGCGCAGGTTGCGCTGGATAGACGAGGCGGAAATAGCGCGCGGCCACGGCATCGAACGAGGCTGTGCGCTCCACGATGCTGCTGAAGGGAATGTCGGCGACTTTGCGGAAACTCTGGCCGTCGTCGCTCGCTTCAAGCCGCGCCGGAATGGCCGGGCTCTCATGATCAAAGACGCTGATGACGTCGTTAAGGCTGGCCAGCGTGATGGCTTGAATGGTCTGCGGATGGCCATAATCGAACTCGACCCAGCCTTCGTTCTCCGGCGTGCTGGCCGGCAGATCGAGCGCCACCGTGCTCACATCGCCGTCAGAGAGCGCGGCCACATCCGGCGTTCCGGCGCTCGCTGTCACCTTCGGATCGAGTTCCTGCTGCGTCTTGTCGCCGCCGGGAAGCTTGTAAGCGATCACCGCAACGTCGGTGTAGAACTCCGGCGGCGTGGTTACCGTGCCGTCGGGCGCGCGGCGGCCCGGCACCTGGAAATTCTGGAATGTTCCATCCACCTGCGGCGGATGCGCCAGCTTGTCAGTGAACGGCTTGCCGCCTTCGACGCGTGTCGTCGACCACACCATCTTCTTCATGCCTTGCGATGCGGGCACCCACGGCCCTCCGGTTTCGCTCCATCCCGGCGAACTGGCGATGGCTACTTCCATATTCATGCTGCGCGCCGTGGTCACGGCGGTGTTGAATGCTTGCTTCCACTCCGGCGTCATATAAATGAGGCGGTGCGGCACCACCTGCGGCGTATTGATGGCGCCCTCGAAGATGGTCACGCCGCCCACGCCCACGCGATGCATCCATTCAAGATCGAGCTTGATGCCCTCGTTGGAGATGTTGCCGTTCATCCAGTGCCACCACACGCGCGGCCGCGCCTCGTTGGGCGGATCGACGAATCCGCGCAGCAACGCGTCGCTCTCATCGGATTGCGGAGCGGCCGGAGCCTGTGCCCGCGCGGAAAAGCCGGCCGTGCACACGAGGCAAAGAAGAGCGGCAAGAGAAGACCAATGAGACTTCATGGAAATCCATCCTGATATGAATGTTCCAGCGCGGGAAGCGTGCAGCGCTTTCACGGTTGCTTTGGAGGAGCCACGGTGGCGCGCGCCGAGCCGGTCGAAATGCCTCCATCCACGAGCAGCGTTTGGCCCGTTACGTAGCGGCTGGATTCGGAGGCGAGAAAGACCACGGCGCCATCGAGATCGTGCGGCTGGCCGGGGCGTTTTACGGGTATGCGATCGGTGATGTAGTCGACCCACTCCTGGTTCTCATAGAGAACCTTGTTCTGCTCGGTCTTGAACCATCCCGGCGCGAGGCAGTTCACCGTGACGCCGAACTTGCCCCAGTCGTCGGCAAGACTCATGGTCAACTGGCGCACGCCGCCGCGGCTGGCGCCATAGGGCGCGAGGCCCGCGTAGCCGAAAACACTTGTAACTGACCCGATGTTGATGATGCGCCCGTAGCCGTGCGCGATCATGCCTCGCGCCACAGCCTGGGCCACAAAAAACGAGCCGCGCAAGTTGGTCTCGAGAATTTGATTCCAGTTGTCCCACGTCACTTCCAGCGCCGGCTTGCGAATATTGCAGCCGGCATTGTTCACCAGGATGGCTATCTGCCCGAAGGCCGCTTCCGCATCGGCGGCCATGCGCCGGATACTCTCCTCGTCGCGCACGTCTAAATCAAGTGCAAGCACACGCCGGCCCAACGCCTCGATCTCTGCCGCAAATTCCGCAAGGGTCTCGCGCTTGCGGCTGGTGAGCACGAGATCGGCCCCAGCGTTGGCCAGGGCGCGCGCCAAGTATTGCCCCAGGCCGCGGCTGGTGCCGGTAACGATGGCCACCTGGCCGGTTAAATCGAAAAGTTTGTCGCTCAATTTATTCATAGGGGCGTTCACGGCGTCAGAATCACTTTCATCAGATTTGGCTCGCGCGCGTGCAGCCGCGAAAACCAGCGCGGACCTTCTTCGAGCGGCGCGACGGCGGTGATCAGCGGCGCGACCTTGATCTTGCCGCTCGCGATCAGCTCGATGGCCTGCGGATACTCGCCGGCTGAAGCGCACGAACCCTGCAATCGCAGTTGCCGCGTGACGACTTTCTGCAGCGGCAGCGTCACCTCCGGCTGAATGTTGCCGATCAGCGTCACCGTGCCGCCTTTTTGCGTGCAGTCGATGGCGGCATTCACGGTTTCATTCCTGCCCACGGCCTCATACGCCAGATCGACGCCGCGGCCCTCGGTCAGTATGAGCACGCCGTTTGCCAGCTCGCTGCTCGAGCCATGCAGAATGGCATCGGCGCCCACCTGGGAGGCCAGATGCAACCGTGTTACGTCTACGTCCGCGACAAAGACGCGCGCGCATCCCAGGGCTCGCGCCGCCTGCAGTGTCAGCAGGCCGATCATGCCCGCGCCGATCACCAGCGCCGTTTCGCCGCCCTTCACTTGCGAAACGCGTACCGCGTGCAGGGCGACGGACGTGGCTTCCAGCATCGCCGCATCAGCGAAGGAGAGATTGTCTGGCAAATGATAAAGAATGCGCTGCGGCACAGCGACGTACTCGGCAAATGCGCCGTGACGGCGGTAGTCGCCGCAGGAAACGCCCATCACCTGGCGGTTGTCGCAGAGATTCACATCGCCGCGTTGGCACCATGCACACGCGCCGCAATACACCGTCGAGTCGAAGGTGACGCGATCGCCCACGGCGTAGCCTTCCACGCTCGTGCCCACCGCGGCCACGGTTCCCGCGGCTTCATGGCCCATCACGATGGGCGGAATGCGCCTGCCCGACGATCCGTCGTAACCGTGTACGTCGCTGCCGCAGATGCCGCAGGCCGCGACGCGCACCAGCACTTCGTCCGGGCCTGCTATAGGCGCGGGGAATTCCGCAATCTCAAGGTGGTTGTATGCGGAGAGGAGCAAGGACTTCATGGGTTATCGACTCGATCCTTACGCGATCGTTTTGTGAACGGTGCCGGCGTGGACGCCCGCACGACAGCCGGTCTGGAGACCGGCGCTACGTCCGGTCATGATTGGACATCTACACGTCGCAAAGATCCACAGCGGCGCGCAGGCCGGTCAGCGGGTCGTGCACGGGAACAAATTCGTGCGCCACGTAGCCCTTGAAACCCGCATCGGCAATGGCGCGCATGACTCCGTCCCATTGTACTTCCTGCGTCGAGTCGAGTTCGTGGCGGCCGGGCACGCCGCCGGTGTGAAAGTGGCCGAGCCAGTTGAGATTTGCGCTGATGGTCGCGATCAGATCGCCCTCCATGATCTGCATGTGGTAGATGTCGTAGAGCAGTTTCACGTTGGGCGAGTTCACTTCCTGCATCACGCGCACGCCCCACGCCGTGTGATCACACATGTAGTCGGGATGGTTGACTTTGCTGTTCAGCAGCTCCATGCAGATGTTGACGCCGTTGTCTTCGGCAATCTTTTTCAAGAGGTTCAGGCCCGCGACGGTGTTGCGCGCGCCTTCGTCGTCGCTCATACCGCGGCGCACGCCGGAAAACGTAATCACGTTGGGCACGCCGGCCTTTGCCGCCAGCGGAATGTTCAAGCGAAACGCCGCCTCAATAGCGTCGTGATGCTCGGGCCGGTTGAGCGCATCGGGAATGGTGCCTCCACCCGCCTGCCCCATGGTGCAGATGAGCCCATAACGCTTTGGCACCTCCCACTCGTCGATCGATAAAAGATCGATGCCCTTCATGCCGATCGAGGCCGCGAAGGCGCAGAGCTGATCGAGAGGAATGTCCTTGTAGCACCAGCGGCAGGCCGACTGGTGAATCCGGTTCTTGCGCGCCGGCGCGGCGGTTTCACCGTGCGCCAGGGCCGGAAACGAAGCTAAAGCAGTAGCGGCAAAACCGGATTTCAGCGCATCACGGCGGGTAAACCTGGCAGGTCTCATCATGGTTCTCCCATTCTTTCAGGATGGCAACATTTTAGGGGAGATTGGAGAAGTTCAGAAGGTGAAGGCAAGTCCGGCGCGGAAGCTGCGCTGGTCCTGCGCGAAGAAAAGCACCGAGCCGTCGCTCAGAATGAATGGCTGATAGCCCTCGGCAAGGAGATTCCTCATATCGAACAGCGCCTCCAGGCCTTCTGCGCCATCGCGGGTGATGCGGATGGGCTGGCGGAAATGCAGATTCAGGAAAGGCTCGGCCATCTCCTGCGCAAAAGGCGCCACAGCGGTCACGGCATCATCGGGCTGCCATGTGTAGCTGGCGCGCCACTGAGTCCCGGTACCGTCCAGCGTGCCCGAGAGTGAAATCGCGAAGGTCTGCGTGTGCCGGGAGTGTGCGCAGGCGATCACATCCGTCAATGTTGAGACTTGCGGCGCTGAGGCTTGCGGCAGTGCCGGCATCACCAGGGCATTGCCGCTGGCATAGCTGAAGAGAACGTGACTGCCACCGGGCAGCCTGTGCCGCAGGCTGGCCTGCACGCCGGTGGTCGAGTAATTCGGACCAGCAGCGCGCATCAGGTTGCTTGCCCGGTCGAAGAGCACGGCAGCCGGGGCATCGCCGGGAGCAAAGTGGCCCTGCGCCTCGAGGACCGGATTGTCGATGTGGTCGGAGTAGAGGAGAACAGACACGCCCGAAGCGTCAGTCTGACGTTCCCAGCCGATCTCCTGATGAAACCCGCGCTCGATGGTCAGAGCGCCATTGCGTTCAGCCAGTGCGGGCAGCCATACCGCGGCTTCGTTTGCGCCGCCAGCCTGATCCTGCACCATCGTGGCCATGCGGTAGCGCACCGTGGAAGAGCCATCGTGCCACGTAACCGTCGCATAGGGCAGCAGCGCGGTCACCGTGTGCGAAGACGTTCCCGCCAGGCGGCCGGCAACCGCGTCGGAACCTACCTCAGCATCAACCGACTCGCCAAAGTGCATCGTCTCCGAGCTGCGCACTGAAGCTTCTTCGAGACCCTCGTTGCTCGAGCTCTCTACTTCGGGATCGATCGACACCGCAGCTACCGACTGCACCGAGCCGGCAAATCCCAAATCCTGATGGAAGCCCAGCATCGATTCCATGCCGCCGTTGCTGCCGGGCGCAAAATCAACGCGAGCCAGCAATTCGCGGCTGCTTGACGGCGTATCCTCGACGGCCGTCGAGAAGCGCTCGCCGTTTTCACCAAAGGTGCCGGCCTGGCCGGTGGCCATGATCCGGGCTTTCAGTTTCGGCCGAGCGCCGGAGCCCTCTGAATCCACGATGAGCGGCCCATCCTCAAGCCAGCGCAGCAAAGGCCGGTTGGCCGCGGAGCGCAGCGTCCAGGCCCAGTCGTCCTTTTGCGCGCTTCCGGAACGCGGTTCGGCCGGCAGCCATTGAATCACTTCGTAGAGGGTGTAAAGCGTGAGGTTGACGATGGTGCCGGTGTGGACCCGGACATTCTCGCGTTGCGAAGGCAGGAACGAGAGTCCCATGGCTTTCAGAATGTAATGCCCGGGTGTCAGCGAGGAGATGAGAAAGCGGCCTTCACCGTTGGTGTAAACGCTGGCGATTAGGCTCAGATCGGGGCCCAGCAACTGGACTTCAGCGCCGATCTGCGGCACGCCCGCGGAATCCCGCACCAATCCCGACACCGACGCTGTCGCCGCTCCACAGAGCGGAGCGGTACCCAAAGCCATCAGCACGGCGAAACCGGCGAAATAGGCGCTGCACTTCATCTGCAGATCAGTATCTCCGCCGCGTCTCTGGCGATCTTCCTCGAAAGCGTGGCCGCGCAGGTCCCCGAATTCTTGTGTCCGGTTGCACCTTGCGCAGGATTGCTACTATTCGACGATAAAAGGTGCCGATTGCGCAATCTCTTGTTTCGAAATTGCGTCATTTACTTTCACAGTTACCTTATACCTACCCGGGCTCAGGCCGGCAATCGGCAGGGTTTTTTCCACTGTCAACTGGTCGCTATGCGCTCCTAAATCCTTTGATTCCAATTGCTTCTCGAGAATCACCGTACCCGTAGAATCGATGATCTGGTAGGTAACCGTCGCCGAATTACTCTTGGTAGCCTCGTCAATGCCAAGATTATAGAACTGCAGCCAGAAGTTCAGGTCCTGGGTGCGCTTGATACTGACGGGCGTGGTGGAGTTCTCCGACACCCGCGGCCGGACGTACATGTTGCTGATGATGAAACTGCCGCTCCCAATCTGCTGCGAAGATACGGTGTTCATCACGTCGGCCAGGATGAGCGATGAAGCCCCCAGTTTTTCGTCCTGAAACTCGGGAACGTCGAGGCTGCGTCCGTAAATTCCGATGTGATCCGGGTTGTTCACGTCCTTGATCGCGATATCGAGGCGGTAGAGCCCGGGCGGAAGTGGAAGCGCCTTCCAATAGAGCGAACGGCGGTCGAGCGACTTCTCCAGCAACTCGGAGGGCTCATTCACTTCCACCGTGTCTTCGAAGGTCTGCACCGTCTTGTGCATGATCGTGGTCACCCGGCCCAGGATGTTCACCACGCCCTTTGAAACGCCATCCTTGGTCACAAAGGTGATGTCGCGATTGCGAATCTGCAGGGTGATCGGCACCAGATCCATGCTGTCGGTTACCTTCACATAGTCGGTGCGTACGTCGAAGTTAAAAGGCGGGCCCTGCATCAGCTTGTGCGAGGAGTTGTATACGTCAAGATCGTTCTCAAGGTCCTTGAACTTG
>Ga0182014_10008941_pt1 | contig 10128 bp, 9 predicted proteins | sample 612S2DmetaG_FD_120489 | JGI IMG/M metagenome (GOLD analysis project Ga0182014, IMG submission 120489) | Permafrost microbial communities from Stordalen Mire, Sweden - 612S2D metaG | ecosystem: Environmental > Terrestrial > Soil > Wetlands > Permafrost | place: Sweden: Stordalen | collected...
AGGCGCCCTCGTCTGCCGCAGAGTCCTCTCCCGCCTTGGCTCCCTTCTTGGAGGCGCCCTCGTCTGCCGCAGAGTCCTCTCCCGCCTTGGCTCCCTTCTTGGAGGCGCCCTCGTCTGCCGCAGCGTCCTCTCCCGCCTTGGCCCCCTTCTTGGAGGCGCCCTCGTCTGCCGCAGCGTCCTCTCCCGCCTTGGCCCCCTTCTTGGAGGCGCCCTCGTCTGCGGCAGCGTCCTCTCCCGCCTTGGCTCCCTTCTTGGAGGCGCCCTCGTCTGCGGCAGCGCCCCCGCCCGCCTTGGCCCCCTTCTTGGAGGCGCCCTCGTCTGCGGCGGAGTCCTCGCCGGGGACCGCCTCCTTCGACCCAGACTCCGGCTCCGCCCCGCGGTTGAGCCGGCGACCGTTCTCGATCGCCTCGTCTATGGTCCCCACCATCCGGAAGGCCTGCTCAGGCAGGTCGTCGAGCTTGCCGTCAAGGATTTCCTTGAAGCCGCGGACGGTCTCCTTGACCGGGACGTACTTGCCGGGCAGACCGGTGAACTGCTCGGCGACGAACATCGGCTGGGCGAGGAACTGCTGCACCCTCCGGGCCCGGTTGACCGTGAGCCGGTCCTCGTCGGAGAGCTCCTCCAGCCCCAGGATGGCGATGATGTCCTGGAGCTCCTTGTAGCGCTGCAACACCCGCTGCACCCCCAGGGCCACCTGATGGTGCTCCACGCCCACCGTCTTGGGGTCGAGGACCCGACTGAAGGAGTCCAGTGTGTCAACCGCCGGGAACAGCCCCAGTTCGGCGATGGAGCGACTCAGAGAGACGGTCGCCCCGAGGTGGGCGAAGGTGGTCTGGATGGCCGGGTCGGTGAAGTCGTCGGCGGGCACGTAGACCGCCTGCACCGACGTGATCGAGCCCCGATGGGTCGAGGTGATCCGCTCCTGGAGATCCCCCATCTCTGTCGCCAGGGTGGGCTGGTATCCCACCGCGGAGGGCATCCGGCCCAGCAGCGCCGAGACCTCACTGCCGGCCATCATGTAGCGGAACACGTTGTCGATGAAGAGCAGGACATCCGCCCCCTCCTCGTCGCGGAACTCCTCGGCCATGGTCAGGCCCGTCAGGGCGATCCGGAATCTCGCTCCCGGGGGCTCGTTCATCTGGCCGAAGACCAAGGCGGTCTGGTCGATCACCCCCGATTCATGCATCTCCCGGAAGAGCGCGTTGCCTTCCCTGGTACGCTCCCCCACCCCGGCGAACACCGAGTAGCCCGAGTGCTCCTTGGCGATGTTGCGGATGAGTTCCATGACGATGATGGTCTTGCCCACCCCGGCGCCTCCGAAGAGCCCGATCTTCGAGCCCTTGGCGAAGGTGCAGATGAGGTCGATCACCTTGAGGCCGGTCTCCAGGATCTCGGTCGAGGTCTCCTGCTCTGAGACCGTGGGAGGGTCGCGGTGGATGGGGAGCCGCTTCCGGCCCTTGAAGGGGGGGCCGTCGTCGATCGTCTCGCCGATCACGTTGAACATCCGGCCCAGGACCTCCTTGCCGACCGGGACCTCGATGGGCCCGCCGGTCGCGACCACCCGGTCGCCGCGACGCAAGCCATCGGTGGAAGCCATGGAGATGCAGCGGGCGACGTCGTTGCCCAGCTGCTGCTGCACCTCCAGCACCAGTCGCGGTCCCTCGCGGACGACCTCCAGGGCGTCATTGATATGGGGCAGCTGATCGGGTTCGAAGCCGACGTCCACCACGGCCCCGATGACCTGAAGCACGGACCCAGTGGCCTTCTTCGGTTCCACCTCCTCCGGCGCTGCCTCCTTCGGCTCCGCCTTCTTCGCGTCCGCGCTCTTCCGCGACGCCGGGACCTTGGCCTTCGCCATTACCACCTCCTCAACGGCGCGCCCCGCTGAGCGCTTCGGCGCCGCCGACAATTTCCATGAGTTCACGGGTGATGTTCGCCTGCCGCACCTTGTTGGCAGTCTTGGACAGATCCTTGATGACGTCTCCCGCGGCATCCGAGGCGTTGCGCATCGCCACCATCCGGGCACTGTGCTCGCTGGCCTGATTCTCCAGAACCGCCCGGTACACCTGGCTGACCACGTATTCCGGCATGAAGCGGTCCAGGACGTCGTGAGCGTCGGGCTCGTAGATGTAGTCCCCCTTGGTCTGCGGGCCCTGGTCATCGGGAAGGGGCGGAATGGGAAGCAGCTGCTCGACCTTGGGCACCTGGCTGAGCAGGTTCTTGAAGGACGAGTAGGCCAGGACCACCTCGCGGACCCCGCCATCCAGGTAGGCCGTGACCGCGGCCTCCACGGTCGGACGGAGCTGGTCCGGCTCCATCCGGTCGGGGAGCCCGACCTGTTGGTCGACGACCTCAAGCTGCCTGCGGTGGGCGAAGTCGACCGCCTTGCGCCCGATCGGGATCACCTGGTAGCGGGGGCCGAACTCCCGGCGCATCCAGGCGTGGGCCGCCCGGATGGTGTTGACGTTTAGGGCTCCGGCCAGCCCCCGGTCACTGGTCACCAGGATGAGCAGGCCCCCTCCCTCTTCGCGGGGCACCATGAAGGGATGGCGGTACTCCTGATCGATCTTGGCCACGTCCTGGGCCACCTCGCCCATGGCCACGGCGTAGGGACTGGCCCGCTGCGCCAGGGCCTGAGCCCGGCGCATCTTGGCGGCCGAGACCATCTGCATGGCCCTGGTCAGTTGCTCGATGTTGCGGACCGCCCGGATGTGGCGGCGGATGTCGCGAAGGGTGGCCATCGGGGCTCTCGCTACTCCTCGGTCGGGGCCTGGACCTCGCCCACGTCGAAGCCCTGGTTGAACTCGTCCAGCGCCTTGCGGAGCTGCTTCACCATGTTGTCGTCGAGGACCTTCTTGGTCTCGATCTCCCCTTCCAACCCCTGGAGGGTCTGCCCCGCATAGCGCCGGAACTGGGTGTCCCAGTCGCTGATCTTCTCGACCGGGATCTTGTCCAGGTAGCCGCCGGTGCCGGCGAAGATGGTCATCACCTGCTGGGCCAGGGAGACCGGTTCGTACTGATCCTGCTTGAGCAGCTCGGTGAGGCGCCGGCCCCGGTCCAGCTGGTCCCGGGTGGCCTTGTCCAGGTCAGTGGAGAACTGGGAGAAGGCCGCCAGCGCCCGGTACTGGGCCAGGTCGAGGCGCAGGCCCCCCGCGACCGTGCGCAGGGCCTTGGTCATGGCGTCACCGCCGACCCGGCTGACCGAGAGGCCCACCGAGACCGCGGGCCTGGTCCCGGCGTAGAAGAGGTCCCCCTCGAGGTAGATCTGGCCGTCGGTGATGGAGATGACGTTGGTCGGAATGTAGGCGGCCACGTCGTTGGCCTGGGTCTCGATGATCGGAAGAGCCGTCAGCGAGCCACCCCCCCTCTCGTCGCTGAGCCGGGCGGCGCGCTCGAGGAGGCGCGAGTGCAGGTAGAAGACGTCGCCGGGATAGGCCTCGCGACCGGGGGGGCGGCGCAGCGCCAGCGAGATCTCACGATAGGCCCAGGCGTGCTTGCTGAGGTCGTCGTAGACGATCAGGGCATCCTCGCCCCGCTCCATGAACCACTCCCCCATCGAGCAGGCGGCGTAGGGGGCCAGGTACTGCAGCGCTGCCGGCTCGCCCGAGGTGGCGGCGACGATGATGGTGTGCTCCAGGGCGCCGTACTGCTCCAACACCGCCGCGATCCGAGCCACCGATGCCGCATTCTGGCCGATGGCGACGTAGATGCAGGTGAGCTTCTTGCCCTTCTGGTTGATGATGGCGTCGATGGCGAGCGCCGTCTTGCCGATCTGGCGGTCGCCGATGATCAGCTCGCGCTGGCCCCGGCCGATCGGGATGAGCGCATCGATGGCTTTGATCCCGGTCTGGACCGGGGAGCTGACCGGCTGGCGGTCGATCACCCCCAAGGCCTGGCGCTCCACCGGGAGGTGCTCCTTGGTCACGATCTCGCCCTTGCCGTCGATCGCCTGACCGAGGGAGTTGACCACCCGGCCCACCAGCTCCCGGCCGACCGGCACCTCGACCACCCGCCCGGTGCTGCGGACCTCATCCCCCTCGCGGAGCTCCTCGAAGCGGCCCAGGATGATGGCTCGAACCTGGTCCTCCTCAAGGTTGAGGGCCATCCCGAAAAGGTCATGGGGGAAGGCCAGCAGCTCACCTTCCATGGCCCTTTCCAGTCCGTACACCTGGGCGATCCCATCCCCCAGGCTGGTGATCACGCCGGACTCCGCCGACACCACCGGGGCGTCGAAGTCGGCGATCTTGTGCTTGATGATCTGGCCAATCTCGGCGGCGCTAATGCTCATGCTCTCCTCATCCCGTTGCTGCTTGGGTCAGCAGGTCCTGGCGCAGCTGCTGGAGCCTGGTCCGGAGGCTGGCGTCGAAGACCCGGTCGCCCACCCTCACCACCGCCCCGCCCAGCAGGCTGGGGTCCACCTTGGCCTCGAACCGACACTCCAGGTGGAGCCGCTCTGAGAGCTTCTCCGCCAGCCCGGCCTGGTCGGCGGCACTCAGCGGCACCGCCGTGGTCAGCTGGGCCAGAACCCGGCCCTGGCGTCGGTCCACCAGCTGCCGGTAGCCCTCCTGGATCGCCGGCAGGAGCCGCTGGCGCTGGCTGCTGACCAGCACCAAGAGCAGGTTGCCGGCCAGCTTGTCAAGATGCCTGTCTCGCTCCAGGAGCGCCCGGCAAAGCTCCAGCTTCTGGGCGATCGCCAGCTCCGGCGAACCGAGCGCGGCGTCCAGCTCGGTCGCCTCCAGAAGCTGGCGCACCCGCTCCAGCCGCTGCTGCCAGAGGGAGAAGTCCGTCTCCTCCTCGGCCAGCTCGAAGATCGCCTGGGCGTAGTGGCGGGCGGTGCTGGGCACCCGGGGAGGATCAGGCACTCAGGTCGACCTCGCGAAGGGCCTTGTCGATGAGCCGTCGCTGGCGGGTCTGGTCCAGCTCCTCCTCGAGGATCTTGGTGGTCGTCGCCAGCACCAGGTCGGCCACCTGACCGAGGAGCTCGCTGACCGCCCTCTCCCGCTCCTGGGCCAGCTCTGCCCTGGCCCGGACCAGCATCGCTTCCTGCTCCTCGCGGCCCTTCTGGCGGAGCTCCTCCCGCAGCTCATCACCCAACTTCTGGGCCCGGTCCATGATCTCCTGGGCCTGGCGACGGGCCTCGGCCAGGTCGGAGCTCTCCTTCTGCCTGGCCTGCTCCACCTCGCAACGCGCCTTTTCGGCCTCGGAGAGCGCCTCGGCGATCGTCTGCTGCCGGGACTTGAGCGCCTTGTCGATGTACGGGAAGACGTACCTGGAGAGCAGGTAGAGCAGCGCCAAGAACACGACCACCTCGACCGGGAAGGTCAGGTTCAGCGACAGCGGGCTGGCGGAGGCGACGAGCGGCACGGAAGCGCGCCTACTTCCCGGCCAGGGCGACGAAGACGAACATCAGGGCCAGGTTGATGAAGTAGACGGCCTCGACCAGACCCACGGTGAGGAAGGTCCAGGTCAGGAGCCGCCCCTGCGCCTCTGGCTGCCGGGCGACCCCGGCGATCAGCTGGGCGCCGGCTAGGCTGTCACCGACGGCCGCGCCCAAGGCGCCGACGCCGGTGCCGATCATGGCAGCGGCGTAAACGGTTGCGTGAGCGGTGTCGAGCGCCAATTGCGTTCCTCCCAGGTCTAGGTTTTGGGGGCAGGGCCCTTCAGCTGGTGGCGGCCTCGGCCGCCCCTTCGTGCTCGTCTTCCATGGTTGCCAGGCTCAGGTAGATCACCGTCAGCAAGGCGAAGATGAAGGCCTGGATCACGTCCACGAAGACGCCCTCGAACAGCTTCCAGGCTCCGTTGAAAATCCAGGATAGGTAGATCGGCAGCATGGCGATGATCTGGAGCATCAGGGCGGCCGCGAACATGTTGCCGAAGAGACGGAGGGTGAGTGAGATCGGGTAGGAGACCTGGGCGACCACGTTGAGCGGAGCCAGGAAAACGTAGAAAACCTTGGGCAGTCCGGACGGATGCAGGTAGTTGATCTTGAGGTAGTGCCCGAATCCGCGCTGGCGGATCGAGGTGAAATGGACGGTGAGGATCACCACCACCGCCAGCGCCGCGGTGTCATTGACGTCGGCGGTGGGAGAGGTCAGCCGGCCTCCGGTGGGGATCAGCTCCAGCCAGTTGCTGACCAGGATGTAGAAGAAGAGGACGGTGCACAGGGGGACCGCCCAGCGGGCGAAGGGGCCGACCATCCTGGCCACGTAGTCGTCGACGGTCTCCCAGACCATCTCGATCATCGCCTGGAACCGGCCAGGAACCCCGGAGGTGGTCCGGAGGCGGAGATAGACACCGGCCGCCAGGACGATCGCGAAGGCCACCAGGCTGCTGACCACGGTGTCCAGGTAGAGGGCCATCCCCAAGAGATGGACGGTCCAGTGCTGGCCGACCGAGATCTGGGCGAGCACCATCGGTCTCATCGCCGGGCAGCCCTCCAGGCGGCGTTGAGCACCGCACCCACCTGAGCCAGGTGGGTGCCGAGCAGCCCGACCAGGCCCCAGACCCCGACCGGGCCCAGGACCAGCACCAGCACCGCCAGGACCAGGGTGATCAGCGCCAGGCGGGGAAGGCTGGAGCCGAGGAACGCCATCGGGGCCCGGTCCAGGGCGAAGGCCGCCAGGCGGAGGTTGCCGATTCCCACGGCGCCTCCCCCCAGCGCCAGGCCGGCGCCCAGCCAACCCGCCACCAGGTAGGCGACCAGGGCCACCACCACGGTGGTCGCGATGGCGGCGATCCAGGCTGACCGAATGGCCCCGGACAGGTCATCAGCCCCCTGCAGCATCACCCTCGGCGCTCCCGGAACGGGGTGAGCCCGCGGTAAAGAGCCAACGCTCCTCCAAGCAATCCCACCACCAGCCCCACCAGGGTCAGCACCGGGAGGGTGTGAAAGTGCTCGTCCAATAGAACCCCGGCCACGACCCCCGTACCGACCGTGATCGAGAAGACTCCTACCAACGCGAGGGCATCTCCGGGACCCGGCTCGCGCGCGGGGCGCCGAGGATCGCCCTCCGAGGACAATTCGGCCCGATCTTACCAGGGCTGCGGCCACGATCGGCCCGATTCCGCTGGGGCCGCGGCTCCACCCCAGGATGCTCTCGGGCTGCGCCGAGGCCCCCGGGCACGACCTCCGTAAACTGCCCCAGTGGAGATCGGAATCGACGCCAGCCGGGCGTTCGGACCGAGACCGACCGGCATCGGCGTCTACGCCACCCAGGTCATCTCCCGGCTCCTGCTCTCGCCCCCAGCTCCGATGCGCCTCTACGTCAACCGGAGGCGCCCCCCCGAGCTGGCCCCAGGGCTACCCCCGGCCTCGGAGTGGAGCTGCATTCCCCTACCCCGGGGGTGGACCGCCGCCCGGCTCCGCTGGGAGCTCCGCCGCCGCCCTCCTCGGTTGCTCTGGATCCCCGCCTACAAGCTCCCCGGCGGCAGGCTGCCCCGCTCGGTGGTGACCATCCACGGGGTAGAGCACCGCCTGGCCCCCTCCGCCTATCCCCAGGACGAGGCCGAGGCGGTCGAGTCCTTCGTCCTCGACAGCCTGCGCCGGGCGGCCCGGGTGATCAGCCCCTCGGAAACCACCAAGGCCGACCTGGTCCATCTCTTCGGTGCCGACCCTGACCTGGTCACCGTGATCCCCCACGGGATCTCGGCCGAGCTGCGGGCGCTCCCCGCGGAGGAGCGGGCACCGCTCCTCCGCGAGCTGGGGGTGGAGCCGTCCTACCTCCTGGTCGCGGGCGCCCACCACCAGCGCAAGAACGTCCCCTTCCTGCTCACCCAATTCGCCCGCGCCTTTCCCCCCGAGGGGGCCGGTCCCCACCTGGTCGTCACCAACGCCGGGGAGGGGGCCCGGGGGCTCCTGGCCCAGGCCGCCACCCTGGGGGTCGGGGGCCGGCTCACCATCCTCGATCACGTGGCCGGGACAAAGCTGGCCGCCCTCTACAGCGGTGCGGTCGCCGTCTGCGTGCCCTCCCTCTACGAGGGCTTCGGGCTGCCGGCCCTGGAGGCCATGGCCTGCGGGGCCCCCGTCATCGGCAACGGCATCGGCGGGGTCCAGGAGGTGGCGGAGGGGGCGGCACTGCTGCTGGCCCCGGACGATCCCGACGGCTGGGTTGAGGGCCTCCGCCGACTGGCCGAGGACGGCGAGCTCCGCCAGCACCTGCGACGGCTGGGGATGCAGCGCGCCTCCCGCTTCAGCTGGGACAGCTCCGCCGCAGCCCATGCCCAGTTGCTCCTCGGCGAGCTCCACCTGGCCCGCGTCTGAGAGCCGGCGCGGTCAGGGCCTGGGCCAGGCCTGGGCCTCGCCGCTGGCCGAGAGGGTCACCGCCGCGTCCCGTCCCCATCCGGAGGCACCCCAGATCCGGACTCGGATGATGCGGGGCAGCTGGGGCAGCTGGCTGGCCACCACCACCACGGAGTCGTGGCCGTGGAACTGGGTGTGAACGATCCTGCCGGGCGCCCCCGCTGAGCCGCCGGCCGCAATGGTGATCTGCTCGGGCCGGACCAGCACGATCGCCGGGCCGGACAGGTGGTCCGCCGCCTGCCGGGGCCAGCGCAACCTCATCGGGCCCAGCGGGGTGTGGGCCACCCCGCCCTCGACCATCCCGTCGACCAGGTTGGCCTGACCCAGGAACCTGGCCATCTCCAGGTCGACGGGGTCACCGTAGAGCTGCTCCGGGCTTCCCAGCTGAACCACTCGGCCGCCCCTCAGGACCGCCACCTGGTCGGCCACCGAGAGCGCCTCATCCTGGTCGTGGGTCACCAGCAGGGTGGTGATCCCGGTGGCGGCCAGGATCGCTCCCACCTCCTCGCGCACGGCGGCCCGCAGGGCGGGGTCCAGTGCCGAGAAGGGCTCGTCGAGCAGCAGCAGCTGGGGGTCTATGGCCAGGGCCCGGGCCAGGGCCACCCGCTGCTGCTGGCCCCCCGAGAGCTGGTGGGGGTAGCGGCCGCCCAGTCCCTCCATGCCCACCATGCGGATCAGCGACTCCACCCTGCCGGCCCGGCGCCCCGCCCGGCTGACGCCGAAGCGAATGTTCTGCTCCACCGTGAGATGGGGGAACAGCGCGCCATCCTGGGGCACGTAGCCGACCCGGCGGGCCTCGGGCCTGACGCAGCGGGGACCGTCGTCGACGACCTGCCCGGCGAGGCTGATCCGTCCCCGGTCGGCCCGCTCCAAGCCGGCGATCAGCCGCAGCAGGGTGGTCTTGCCGCTCCCCGACCGCCCCAGGATCGCAGTCAGAGAGCCCTTCCCGACCGCAAGCTCCAGCCCCTGCAGCACCGGACCCTCCCGGAAGGACTTGTGGAGGTCGGAGATGCTGATCGCGCTCATGAGGGCCGGCCGCGCCGGAGGTCGCGCCGGTCGAACCAGCGGCCAAGGAGGACGGCGGGGACGATCGAGATGGCAACCATGGCCGCGGCGTACGGGGCCGCCGCGCCGTAGGACACGTTGCCGGTGTAGGCCCAGAACTGGGTGGCCAGGGTCTGGACCCCCGTGGGGACCAGGATCAGGGTGGCGGTCAGCTCGGTCACCGCCGAGATGAAGACCAGGCAGAACGCGGCCGCCAGGCCGGGGGCCACCAGGGGCAGGGTGACCCGGAGCCGCACCGCGAGGGGCCGTCGACCCAGCGAGCGGGCCACCTCCTCCAGGCCCACCGGGGCCTGCAGCACCGAGGCCCGGATCGCCACGTAGGCGAGGGGGAAGAAGAGCATGGCGTAGGCCCCGATCAGCAGCGAGCTGGTCTGGTAGACGGAGGGCAGGTAGTGGAGGGCGAAGAAGACCAGGGCCAGCGCGATCACCAGCCCGGGCAGGCCCTGGACGATGTAGGTGCTCCGCTCCAGAAGCCGGACCGAAGGGCTGGGGTGACGGATCGCCAGCAGTGCGACCGGCAGCGCCATCAGCACCGCGATGGCGGCAGCGGCGGCACTGTAGGCGATGGTGTGCCCGGCGGCGCTGGCCACGGTGGCGGAAGCGGGGAGGGTCGAACGCCCGCCCTGGAGCATCCAGAACGCGATCACCCCGATCGGCACCCCCAGCGAGACCCCGATCAGCGCTCCCGCCCCGCCCACCCGACCGCGCTCGGGCAGCGCCCCCTCCGCCACCAGCACGGCCAGCCCGATCAGCACCACCACCAG
>Ga0182014_10008947_pt1 | contig 10124 bp, 6 predicted proteins | sample 612S2DmetaG_FD_120489 | JGI IMG/M metagenome (GOLD analysis project Ga0182014, IMG submission 120489) | Permafrost microbial communities from Stordalen Mire, Sweden - 612S2D metaG | ecosystem: Environmental > Terrestrial > Soil > Wetlands > Permafrost | place: Sweden: Stordalen | collected...
CATATCGGTGGGATAGCCGGTTTTTTCGCTGACAACGTCCCGCACGATGTCCGCGAAAGCCGCAACCGCTTCGATCTCTGCTGGCGCAGACGCCGGAGTTGGCGCCGCGATGGGGGTCGCAACGCTCGCCGCGGCGCTGATCGTCGTCGAAGCGGCAGGCGGAGCAATGGTAGGCGCTGGAGATTTAGCAGGCGGGCTATACGGTCTCACGGTGGGAGCAAATGGCGGGCCAGGGTGCTGCGCAAGAATGTGAGATGACACTTGATTGGCGAAGCCCTGCCGCGCGGCTGTTGCATCGAGCCTTGGCACCGACCTAGGGGTCATAGGGATCGCCGCGGTTTGATTGGCGGCGTGATTGAGACCACGATCCGCACCACCCATGGTTTGCACCTGCGTTATGGTGGTTTCACAGACGCGTAGGAACGCTAAATGCGATTGTGACGCCATTTCCAAGAAACGTCGGTGCTCGATCGCAACGCTCTCCTGAATCGCGTGTAATGCCAGAATGGCTTCTCTGGACATCGCATCCTCTTCGGATTGAAATTCGATCACGCTCAAAGGCGTTGCACCGACGCCGCTGGCAGCGAGCAAACGTTCGAGCCTTTCGCTCCTTTGAGATTCATCACTCGCCGGCGCCGACTGGGCTGTGATCGCTGCCGCGCCGACTGGCGCACTTTCCGCGACTAGAATTTCGGCGCCCCTGATCGGCGTTGGCGTAGTTGCGGCGGTCGGCTCGCTCAATGCAGCCGCGTATAGCGCCGCCGTGGGGTTCTCAAACCCTGGATCCGCAATCGCACTTGGCACAATCTGACGCGGCGGATTAGACGGCGGCAAACCGGCGGCGCCGTTCTTCGGCGGATAGGGCTTGTTGTAATTAGCACCGGAGAGCCAAATCGCATGTTTGGGTGGTATGGGACGCGCTTCCAACCCCCGCCAACCTTGCAGCAGAGGGCGGAAATCGATTGTGAAACCGCAAACAGAAAGACGTCCCAGGCTGCGCAGGAGTTGAACGACGCCATCCGTGCGCTTATTGTCAACAGCGAGTGCAAGATGGTTGCTGGAACTAAGGATCTGGCCAACCAGCCCCGTCAGAACGGAACCCGGACCAATTTCCAAGAATGTCCGCACACCGTCACGGTACATAGCCTCGACAACTTCCCGGAACCTAACCGGTTCGCAGATCTGACGCGCCAATTGTTCAGCAACCTCGGTGCTCGCCGAACCATAACGTGCCGCAGTCGTATTGGAGTAGACAGGCAATGAAGGCGACGTAATGTTGATCTCGCGAAGCGCATCGCGCATTGCATCAACGGCGCGGGCGACGAGTGGCGAGTGAAAAGCCGTGGCGACGGGAAGGCGTGTCACCGAAATCCCGCCCGCGGAAAATTCTCTCGCCGTCGTTTCTATATCGGAGGTCGCTCCCGACAAAATCACCTGATTCGGGCTATTGTCATTGCCGATTACGACTTTCGAACGTGACCGCGCAAGAAATTCGCGCACTTTGGCGAGATCGAGCGGCACGGCTAACATCGCTCCGTCGGTCCCGCGCGCTGCGTCGCGCATAGCAAGACCCCGCCGACGAGCCAGCAGGAGCGCTGTTCCCGCGTCGAAACATCCGGCAGCGTGAAGCGCCATGACCTCACCAAAACTATGACCCGCGGCCACATCCGGCGTAAGGCCGAAGAGCCGCAACAACGCCAAATGTCCAAGTTGCAGGGCCGCGATGGCGGGTTGCGCATTTTCGGTAGCGGTTAGAACTGCCGCCTGTGCTGCTCGCTCTTCTTCGGTGAAGACCGGAATCGGGAAAACAGTCTGGTGCAGAGGCGTGGCCGCAAAACTCGGTTCGTTCGCGGCTTGATCGAAAGGCGCGCGCACCGCATCGAAAGCCATTGCAAGACTGCCGCCCATATTCAAATATTGACTGCCTTGCCCGGAGAACAGGAAAGCAACGCGGCCGCTCTCTGGCCGACCAAAAGCATAAGCCAAATCTGGCGTCGCAAACGCTCGTCCGGCTATGATATGATTAACCGCTTCCGCGAGGCGGGTTTGTAAATCGGCGCGTGAGCGTACAACCAGCGCCAGACGATGGGGGGCGGCGGGATCAAAATCCGTAAGCGTTCGTGTCGCTATATATGGCAAGTCGTCATCGTGTTGGAGGGATTGCCCGAGCGCCGTGGCCGCCGCAATCAAACTCCTGGAGTTTTCGCTCGACAAGAGCACGAGTTCCGCCGGCAGAGCGCGGAACTTCGGGGGTATTAGCCCATTGCCGGCATATTCTTCGAGGGCAACGTGATAATTACTGCCGCCAAAGCCGAAAGAGCTGACTGCGGCGCGGCGTGGATTGGGTAAGCCATGAACCCATGGCCGCGCCTGCGTGTTCAGATAAAAGGGGGTATTCACAATGTCGAGCTTGGCGTTGGGCCGTTCGACTTTCAGCGTCGGCGGCAGGACTTTGTGGTGCAGGGCCAGGACCGCCTTGAGCATGCCGGCAGCACCGGCTGCTGCTTTCGTATGGCCGATCTGCGACTTGATGGAGCCGAGCGCGCACCATTGACGGGACGAGCTATCCGCTGCCTTGAACACTTGCGCGACGCCGCGAAACTCCGCGGCGTCGCCTGCGCGGGTGCCTGTCCCGTGGCCTTCGACAAGTTCGACAGTGCGCGGTGAATAGCCAGCCTGTACGTAGGCCCGCTCAATTGCCAATGCCTGCCCTTCGGCGCGTGGCGCATAGACGCTGTTTGCGCGCCCATCGGACGAGGCGCCGATCCCATTGATCACGGCATAAATGTGATCGCCGTCGCGCTCAGCATCGGCGAGCCTCCGCAACGCAAATATAGCGGCTCCTTCGCCAAGAATCGTACCGTCTGCGGCGTCCGAAAAGGGGCGGCAATCGCCCGAGACGGACATCGCCGGCGTTTTCGAAAAGCACATATACATGAAGATGTTGTTGAGCGCATCGGCGCCCCCGGCCAAAACAAGATCCGACTCGCCGAGCCACAACTCCTGCGAGGCGATGCGCAGCGCTGCCAAAGAACTCGCACAAGCCGCATCGGTCGTGCAATTCATTCCGGCAAGATCGAGCCGATTGGTAATCCGGCCGGCAATGACATTGCCGAGGAGACCAGGAAAAGTGCTTTCGCGCCATTGCGGGAAATGACTAGCAATGCGGTCGCAAGCGGCCTGCGCCTCAAGTTCGCTCATCCCCTCTTCGCGTAAAGCCTTGAGCCAAATAGGCCGGTTGAGACGGCTGGACATGTCGCACAGGAGTTCGGACCCGATCCCCGCACCGAGGATTACGCTCGTGCGTTCACGGTCAACAGCCTGGAAGCGCGTCTGGCTAGCTTCGGCAAGGACCTGTTTGGCGACGTAGAGGGCGAGCAGCTGCGCCGAGTCCGTGACTTCGATGACGTTTGGCGGAATCCCAAATTCGACGGGATCGAAGGGGAAGGAGGGGATGAAAGCGCCGCGTTTGCAGTAGGTTTTGTCTGGCGCTTTCGGATCCGGATCATAATAGTCGTCGAGGAGCCAATGAGTGGCAGGCACGTCGCTGACGGCGTCATTACTTTCGACGATATCGCGCCAGAAGCCAACTGTCGTTCCGTGACCGGGAAACATGGCTCCGACGCCTACGATGGCAATCTTCGGCAAGGTGATGCGCTTGTCTTCCATCATCTTGATCCTATTCCAGGTTCAGTTGCTTTGGCGGAAACGAAAAGAACTCGGCTGGGACATGCACGCCAGCCGCGCGCAATTGATGAGCTCGGGTGACGGAGGAGGCACCCTCCAGAAGATTGAGGCCGATGGTCGCCACCGTGCGATTTTCAAGCGGCTCCAGCACGGTGCCGCGAACCCAATCATTGAAGGCGCCCATAGCTGGACCGCACCAGATCTGATAGTCGATGCGGCGGTCTTCGACGCCGTCGCGCGCCCATTGCCCGCCGAAGAAGAGATAGCTACGAAACACCAGCGCCATACGCCGCTTCGGATCGCGGTCGGCCTGCTCGAGTTGCGCCGACTTCGCCTTGACGAGATAGTCCCGGCAATTGGCCCAGGCGGCGTCGACAGAGTTGCGAAGCACCTGACGTTCGAGCCAGTTGCGTTCCTTTTCGGGAAGCGAGTCGAGCGAATCGTAGCGTCGGTAAAGTTCGTAGAGTTTTTGCCCTTTGACCGCGAACATCGTCCCGCGCTTGAGCACTTGCACCTTGACCCCAAGTTCGAACATGTCAGAGGCTGGTGCCATTATCACGTCAGTCACGTCGGCTTCCGCCAGCATCGCCCGCGCTCCGGCTGAAACGCCGGATTCCATCGCGCTTTGATTGACCGAACCGATCACAACATATGCTGCGCCGTGTTGAAACGCGCCGGCGACAGCCGAAGGCGTGCCGATTCCGCCGGCCCAACCAAGACGAATGGGTCGCGTATATGCAAAGCGAGCCGCGAGTTCGTCGCGAAGATTTGCGATGACAGGAAACAAGGCAGTGATCGGCCTACCGTCGGTATGGCCACCCGAATCGCCTTCGACAGTCAAATCTTCGGCGACCGGAACGAGGCTCGCCATCTCGGCCTGCTCCGCCGTGATGCGACGTGCTTCCACGAGGGCTCGGAGCATATCAGGCGGTGCCGGCGTCATGAAAGGCGCAGCGACCTCGGTGCGCGAAATCTTTGCGAAGATATGCGTGTTCCGGACAAGGCGGCCCTGCGCGTCGCGCGCTAAACCCGCCGCCGAATAGTGGACGACATCCGGCGATAGACGCATAAAGGCGGAAGCCGAAACCCGTTTAACGCCCCGTTCGAGAAACAATTTGACTATAGCGTGCTCAAGATCGGGCTGGTTTGGATCATGAATGAGATTGGCGCCCCAAGCCGGCGACTCCGCCCCAATCGCATTGGTGATTTCCGACAAAGCCTCAGCAATCGCCGGAAGGCCAAGACCGGCGCTTCCAAAGAAACCGACGAAGCCGGCACGCACCGCCGCAATCACCATGCTGGCAGAAGAAATGCCGCGCGCCATTTCGCCGACGACATAGGCAAAGCGCGCGCCATGGGTCTCGGTGAAGCCGCGGTCTCCGAGCCATTCTGGATAAATCGGCGGCAGCAGCCCATGGAGCCTCTCGTCCGTTTCCATGCGAGATAGGGCATCGGCAATATCCTCCACAACGACGGGGTAATGGAGCCCTTCCGCGGTGCGGTAGACGGCGATCGAATTCCGCGTCGCCGTGACGACGGCGGCTGTTTGAGAAAACAGATCGGTGGTGGAGCTTGTTACGGAAAAATCCCTGAATGCGCGCGACTCAGCAATGTAGTTCATCTGCTACTCCCCAATTGCCTCTGTGCTGCTTCCGGCTGTTCCAGGCCGAAAGCGCCACATCGCAGGCTCAGCCAATTTTCGGACGCTGCCGAGCGGCTATTTCCTCAGAGACCTTCTCCGTCTTCACGATTGTGGTCTGGGCGTTGGTCGCCATCGCCTGATCGAAGGTGTTGCTCATCTGATTGACACCGCTTTGGATATCCAGCGTGATCGAAGCGATGCTGTTAGGGGCGTCGCCGCTCCTACGCAGGCTTCTCCATACCCCGGACGCTGCAGAGCCACTTGGCGCTCGCAAGCGCCTCACGTCGGCGGAGGCCGTCGGCCTCAACCAGATGAGCGAGCAAGGCCGCGGGCGCCAGTTCCGGCAGGCGGCCGCGAACCCGCCCCTGGACCGCATTGTCCTGATGCGCAGATCGCGGCGCGGCCGAATTGCTGGAGCGCGCCACGCAGATCCCGATCGCTCCCATATAGCGGTGGAGCTCGGCGACATGGGTCGGAGGGCCAAGCCAGCGGCACCTTTGCGCAGTCGCCGCCAAGGCGCGGCCGTTCAATCGGATGACATTTCGAAGCTTAATTGCCATAACTATATTTGAGCATATTTGTCGTGCTGCCGCAAGCGACGAATAAGGAGATGCAGCGTTCAGCCTTATAGGCGCTTGCGGATAAAGCGCTCACATGCTAATAATTTCTGGTCGACGGTGTGCTTTATATTGCTTATTAGTTTTTGAATAGCTATTTGAAATGCGGGTTACGAATAGGCGCCGGGCCGGTGCAGCTTAAAGCACTTTGGAGAACGCATGTTGAACGCGCCGCTTGCAGTGATCGAGCCGGTTACTGCCGCTGCCCCAGCGCAGGTCTCACCGGCCGTTGAGCTTGGCCCAAATGCTTGCTCAAGCATCTTTGGCGCAGGACACTGCCTTTGAAGTCGGCGCCTCCCCTCTCAGCCAGCTTCCGTCACGCAGCCAAGCGCCAGGTTCGCAGGAGCGACAGATCGCTCCATCCAAAATCCTCCCGGCAACGGGCTCCTCGCGATCCGTCAATACCATAGCTCCCCGAAGCAAATAATCTTGGTCAAACGTATTCGAACATGTCCCACTACGTTTTGTTTATCTAGATAAGGAGACTAACATGGGTCAGCCCGTTCCCGTTACGCCTATTGCTGAAGATACTTATCTCGCTCGGCCCTTCGGTTTCCTAGAGTATGTCCGCCGATTGCGCGCGAACAAACTTTCTGTGCTTCAACCGGAAATATTTCATCGAAATCTTATCTACAATCGCGCCCTATTTCTCCATTCATTCCTTGTGAATAAACCTGAATATATAGAGCATGTGCTGCTTGGCAATCAGCCGAACTATGTCAAGAGTCAGCTATACCGTACCTTTCTCGGACCGCTTCTTGGCAATGGCCTTATATTGAGCGAGGGGGCGTTTTGGCGTCGACAGCGCCGCATTGAGGCACCCGCTTTCCAAGTCAAAAGCATTGCCGGATTCCACGACACGATGATCGCCGAAGCAGAGGCGATGGCCGCGCGCTGGCAAGCAAAGCAGGAAGCGTTCGACATAAGCGCGGAGCTCATGCGCTATACGCTCATCGTCATCGCGCGCACAATGTTCTCAAAAGATGTCACCGACGAGGTCGAACCGGTGCTGCAGGCCGTAGACCAGATCGCCGCACAAAGCGTCAGCCTGTTTGACATTCTCGGCTTCCCTCGATGGTTTCCGCGCCGCTACTCCAAGCGCCGCCGTGCAGCTGTCGAACGTTTCGATGCGCTTATCGCCCGCGTCATTGCCGAGCGCCGAGATCAAGGCCTTGATCTCGGCGATCTCCTCTCGATGCTGCTCGCCGCGCGAGACCCCGAAACCGGAGAAGGAATGAGCGACAAGCAGGTGCGCGACGAGATCCTCACCATCTTCCTTGCGGGCAACGAGACAACGGCTATCGCCTTGACTTGGACCTTTTACCTCTTGGCGCAACATCCCGAAGTGGAAGCCAAATTACAGGCCGAACTGGAAGAGGTTCTTGGCGGTCGCGCTCCGACCTTTCCAGACCTTGGCGCGCTCAAATATACGCGGAGGGTCCTTGAGGAAGCCATGCGGCTCTATCCGCCTGTTCATCAAATCTCGCGCACGGCGGTCAAAGAGGACTGGATTGGCGGCGTTCGCATCCCGCGCGGCGCAAGGATCTGCATTAACCTGTACGTGACACATCGCAATCCAAATCTTTGGCAGGAACCGGACCGTTTCGATCCGGAGCGCTTCACCCCAGAGGCGACAGCTAAACGCCACCGCTTCGCCTATTTGCCATTCGGCGGTGGCCCTCACATTTGCATTGGCTATGGCTACGCCATGGCCGAGATGCAGGTGGTCCTCGCGACAATCGCACAGCGCTGCCGCTTGCGCCTGGCACCGGGTCACGAGGTGAAGCCGCTCGGGCTCGTGACACTTCGACCTAAGGATGGCGTCTGGGTAACTTCCCAATAAGACACAACCCGCGCTCCTTGAAACGACCCTGCCGTTCGTACTCGATCAGGAAACTGACAATGAGAACGAATTGCGATGGACGTGAGAAGACCAAAATGGAACGCGTTCGATGCGAGTGCGTTCAGGCAAATAACTGTGAAGTGCGTCAAGCGCATAAAACAACAAGCCGTAAAAACATTCGTTTACGGTAACCGAAATAGAAAATACAAATAAGTTGTGCATAGCGCATTAACTAATATGTATTCGTGCAAATATATACACAAAAACGTATTCATAAAATACTGCATTGCCGCCATCGTGCAAAGTGTTGCGCGAGAAAGGCGCTTTGAACCCTCAGCCATCCCCTAATTTTCAGACGAGTCCGAATGCCTCAGTGAAGAAGCTGCCGTGCCTCAACAATTCGGCGTATTTGACGATGAAGGGCCACCGCCTGTGTTCGGGCATGTTGGGGATCAGGTCGTAGTGCAGGGTAAGCGTCGGATGACGACCGCCTACCGCGACCGATGGAAGTTTGCTTAGGTGTCCACCTGATATCGAGTGGACACCAATTGCGATGCGGACGCCAGCGGGAGTGGGTTTGGAGGGTGGACGTGAGATTTTCAAAGTTGACGAAAGCGGCAAAAACTCTGAGGTGACTGGGAAAAGGAAACCTTAACCAGGACCGGTCATGAAAATCGCCGACTTGAGGGAGGCGGCGATGGAATGGACGGTGACGATCGAGGGACCCGACGAATTTGGCGACGTCCAGCCGGCGTAAGTGCTGATCGAGAAAGGGTTTGAAGGGCTTGCGGCTGGCGAAATTGGTCTGTCGATCGACGCTGGCGAGAGGATCATGTCCGCGCTTCAGGCGTTCGTCGTGAAGCAAGAGCTCGCGGCCTACGCTCTGACTCGGCGAGTCTGCGTGTCCTGTGAAAGGCTGCGGCCGGTCAAGGACTACACGACGCGGAAAATTCGCACGGTGTTTGGAACCGTCGCCGTGAAAAACCCGCGCTGGATGGTTTGCCGGCGTTGCTTTCCCCACTTTTCCATGGCCTTCACGGTTCTCGGTGAAATTTGCCCGGACCGGTCCACGCCCGAACTCGTGGAGCTTACGGCGCGCTTGGGAAGCATGTTGCCGTATCGCAAGGCTGCGAAGCTCCTGGCCGAATTCCTGCCCATTGAACCGACGGAAAGCCATCAAACGGCGCGCAAGCGAACCCTGACGCTTGGCGCCCGCCTTGAAGACCAAAATCGCTTCGGCAAGAGCGGGAAAGTCCGCCATTGGCATGCGAGCGCACACAACTTGAGCGCGGAATGACCGACGATCCCATGCCCGAATTCGTCGTCAGCATCGATACCGCTCAAATCCGAAGCGCGGATCAAAAGATGGCGCGCGATTTCGAAATCGTCGTCGCTCGTTGCGGTCGCGGCGGACGAGGGATGCCGCCCGGTCACTATTTCGCAACGAGCAACACCTCGCAGCGTGAAATGCGGGCAAGGACGCTTCAAGCTCTTCAATTCGAGGGATATTCCGGCCATGGAGAGGTCACGGCTCTCTCTGATGGCGCCGAAATCATGAAGCGCTTGCCAAGGGCGCTGCCAAAACCGACGACGCATATTATCGACTGGTTCCACCTGGCGATGAAGATCCGGCCCATGCAGCAAATCGCCGACCATATGGTCGGCTCCCGGACGATCCTTTGCGGCATCCTCGCGGTCATCGACGAGGAAATTGCGGCGTTGAAATGGAAGCTCTGGCATGGGCAGGTCGAACGCGCGACCCGCGCGCTCGAAAAAATTATCGCAGATATGGACACGCTGGGACGCCAGGGCGATTTGTCCGCCACTAGGCTCAACAGCCTTGGTCAGCAACTTCTGAACTACATCCGCTCCAATCGGATCGCGCTTGTCGATTATGGCGCGAGATATAGGGCGGGGCGCCGCATTTCGACCAGCCCGGCGGAATCCGCGGTCAATTCCCTGGTTGCGAAAAGGATGGTCAAAAGCCAGCAAATGCGCTGGTCGCTCTCGGGCGCTCATCTCATGCTGCAGGTTCGAGCGGCTATGGCGAACGGCAATCTACGACAACGGCTCCGGCACGAGCCCGACCTGCCTGCGCTGCCTCTCCACCCGATCTTTCAACCAACCCCGCCTTTGCTCAGAGCCGCTTGAACCCCAGAGTTTTTGCCGCTGTCCTGCCAACCGACCCCCTCCTCGCCATGTCGCTGTTGCAAGCGCCAAACGGCCGGGCGGCTGACGCCGACCTGATGGGCGATTTGCAACACCGGCAAACGCTCGGCCGAAAGGAGAATGATCCGCGCCCGCTGCACGTGCTTGAGCGGGCGGCGGCGGTCGC
>Ga0182014_10008950_pt1 | contig 10120 bp, 8 predicted proteins | sample 612S2DmetaG_FD_120489 | JGI IMG/M metagenome (GOLD analysis project Ga0182014, IMG submission 120489) | Permafrost microbial communities from Stordalen Mire, Sweden - 612S2D metaG | ecosystem: Environmental > Terrestrial > Soil > Wetlands > Permafrost | place: Sweden: Stordalen | collected...
ATTAGCCACTGGAAACAATTCCAGAAATTTAGATTCATTTTTTATGAATGATAATCAAATTAGAGAGGGATTTGAAAGAAGTTTAAAAATTTCAAAATCTCATTTAGGCATTATTGAAGGTGTACGGGGACTTTACGAGGGTATAAGTCCAACTGGAGATGTAGGTAGTACGGCATCCATTGCCAAAGCTCTTAATTCTCCTGTTATATTAATTTTAAACTCTAGAAGTCTTGTTAAAAGTGCAGCAGCAGTTGTATTGGGATTTAAAAAATTAGATCCTACCATTAATATTAAGGGAGTTATTTTGAATCAAGTTAAAAACAAGAAACACTACCTTAAAACCAAACAAGCTGTTGAAACTCTAACCAAAACAGATGTAATTGGTGGAATGCCTCGAGACGATGCTATAAAAGTGGAGGACCGACATTTAGGCTTGGTTCCTGCAGTCGAGCATGATTCTATTATAGATTCTATAAATAAATGGAAAGAGATGGTAAAGGAGCATATAGATTTAGATTCTCTTATATCAATAATGAAAGATTCAAAAAGAATTCCTGAAGGTAGAGAGGATCTGTGGAAGGTAGGAAATCATAAAAGAGTTAAAATTGGCGTAGCAATGGATGAGGTATTCACGTTTTACTATAAGGATAATCTTGATGCAATGGAAGCTAATCATGCAGAACTACTTTATTTCAGCCCTACTCATGATGAAGAAGTTCCAGATGTTGATGCACTATATATAGGTGGAGGTTACCCCGAGATATTTGCAGGAGAGCTTGAGTCAAACCAAGATATGAGGAATTCAATAAGGAAATTCCATTTAGAGGGTAAACCTATTTATGCTGAATGCGGTGGCTTAATGTATCTATCAAGGTCTATAAACAATTATAAGATGTGTAATATATTTAATTATCCCTCTGTTATGACAAATAAACCGCAAGCATTAAGTTATATCATATCTAAGGCAATTGAAGATAATATAGTTGTAAATAAAGGTGATTTATTTAGAGGTCATGAATTCCACTACTCTAAAGTTAATTTAAACGGAGCCACACCACAATTTGCTTTCGAAATGTTGAGAGGCAGAGGAATTCAAGATAATAAGGATGGATTAATAGAAAAAAATACAGTCGCAAGCTATATCCACACTCATGTGGCAGCTTATCCATTATTTGCCTCTAATTTCACTCGAAATGCAGCTGAAATCTAATTATAGTTATAGATAATGGAGATAAAAGATATTTTGAATTTAAAATTAAATTTGGATAAAGTTGATTTATTCTCACCTTACATAATAGTCGTTGCCATAGCAATCTATGTAGCGTTAGCCATGTTAGGATATACTTATCATATTCGTAATCTACAATGGGTTTCCACTACAACATTTTTATATGTACTATTTGGCACAATAATATTTATTATCGGAGCTATCACTCCTAAAATAATCACATACTACTCCCCTAGAATTAAATCAGCTTTAAATCGAAAGGATATAAATAAAAAGAAATCAACATTATGGTATTCTAAATTAAAAATCCTTTTAGATGAACGAATTCTACTTTTAATTGTAATGATAGCATTATTATTGCAAGCCATAAATCTCTACTTACTTGGTGGTATCCCGCTATTAAATGGTTATCTCAAATTCAGAGCCACCACGGATTTATGGATGGTTTCATATGTTATATTACTCCCTGCTTTAAATTTATTAATAGCTAAATACCCCCGTAAAAGGTATTATCTTCTTTTTCTAATTAGTTTAGCTCTATTTGCATTTGATGGTTATCGAACTACCGCTCTTGCCATAATATTCAGTGTAATCGTGACAACTTATTATATTCGTCGAATCCGAACTAGATATATTATTATTTCCATTCTTTTGGCAGTAGTTATTGGAGTTTTACTAGGATACATTGCAGTAAAATCTATAGAATGGCAAACGTGGGTCTTAAATCCATTACAACTTTTATTTTATCGAGCTGGATTCACGATGATGGTTCTTGATAAAATAGTTCACATGCCCGGCTTTACTGGGGGAGAACTTTTCCATCAAGCACTTACAGGTGGACATCCACGAGTCACAGTCGGAGAAGTGGTTTTAGGGTATCATGCAAATGCAAGCACACCTACAGTTAGTATTACTTCCACTATTTTTGGGCCGGCCATTCTGGATTATGGTGCTTTAGGCCTTGCAGTGCAAATGTTTTTACTTGGATTAATACTTCGACTAATGCATAGTGTACAAAAAATGGCTGGCGGAGCATATATTGCATTATATGCTATTATATTAGCTCATACTGCGATTTGGGTTGAGACAGGACCTACTGATGGTATAGTTTGGATTTTTTACGGTTTATCTGTAATAGCTCTTCTTATATTTGCCCAGAATATTTTCAGTAGAGATAATAAATCTGAAACTTAAAATAATTTTAAATACATATTTTTACCATTATCGAATTATTTTAGATAATTAGGGTTTCTTATCCATAATTAATCTTTATTTTTTACACTTGAAATCAAAGTCTGTATTAAAAATTAGTATTTATTTAATACAATATTTTTTTCTGAAAAACGAGTAAATTAACTTTATTTTAATTAAATTCAAAAATTTGAGATTAAACAAAACTTAAATAAAGTTAAATATAGATTTCTTAGGTTTCCTAAAATTAAAATCTCCTATTTAAAATTTGTTTTAAAAATTAAAACAAAAAATACTTATTAGATTATAAAAATAGCAACAATGGTGATACAATGGTAGTAAAAATAGGAGTTATTAAATGCGGAAATTTAGGTACCTCTCCTGTCGTTGATTTAGTACTTGACGAGAGGGCAGATAGACCTAACATAGACGTTAGAGGTGTGAATTCTGGTGCAAAAATGAACCCAGAACAGATTGAAGCTGTAGTTCCAAAAATAGCAGACTTTGACCCTGACTTTGTCGTATTCATTAGTCCAAACCCTGGTGCACCAGGACCAGCCAGAGCAAGAGAACTTCTCTCAGAAATGGATGTTCCAGCTATAATAGTCGGTGATGCTCCGGGAATGGGTAAAAAAGATGAAATGGATGAACAAGGCTTAGGATACATTATTGTTCAAGGAGACCCTATGATCGGAGCAAGGAGAGAATTCCTAGACCCTACTGAAATGGCGTCTTTCAACTCCGATGTTATAAAAGTACTAGCAGCAACCGGTGCTTACCGTGTTGTTCAAGAAACTTTAGACGGTGTAATAGCCGGTGCAGAAGTAGGATCTATTGAATTACCTAAAGTGGTAATTAGTACAGAAGTAGCTGTAAATGCAGCTGCCTTTAAAAACCCATACGCTAAAGCCAAAGCAATGGCAGCTTATGAAATAGCCGCAAAAGTGGCTGACATTGATATTAAAGGCTGTTTCATGACTAGAGAAATGGAAAAATATATACCAATCGTGGCATCTGCCCATGAAATGATCTCCGCTGCTGCAAAACTTGCAACAGAAGCTCGTGAAATTGAAAAAGCCAATGATTCAGTTATGAGAAAACCACACGGTGGAAAAGGTCAGACACTCTGGAAAACTGAATTAATGAAAAAACCAGAATAGATATATATTTAACGCGGTCCTAATTGGACTGCAAATTTTTTATTTTTTTTAAATATTTTCACTATTAAAATTAAAATTTAACAATTTTAATCTAAAATTAATTTTTATCATTCTAAAATTATATGTTTAAAATTTAATTTTTAACTTATTAATATAATATTAAATTTTATTATATATTTTCCATTTATAGGTAGTATTATGGATAAAGAAACAAGTATAGCTAAATTAGTGGAAAGATTCACAAAAGCAGCTAGTATGCAAAGATGGAATGATCATATACGGCCTGTTGAGTTAACTGAGCTAGATAAACAAGCTCATAAAATGGTAATTGCATATGTGCTTGCTAAGCTAGAAGAAGATCGTGGAGAAATCATAGATTGGAAAACTCTTATTGAAGGTGGCATATTCGAGTTTCTACAAAGAGTTATATTAACTGATATTAAAGCTCCAGTTTTTCATAAAATGAGGGAAGATAAAGTTGTAAGAAATAAACTAGATCAACATGTTTTTAATGAGTTAGAAAATGATATTAATGGATTAAATCCTCAGTTTATAATTAATTTTAAGAAATATTTTTCTAAGTCACCAAAGAATATTGAGAGAAGAATTCTAAGGGCAGCTCATTATCTAGCTACTAATTGGGAATTTAAGATAATTTATCATACTGCACCTTTTATTTATGGTATTGAGGAAACTAAGGAGAATATTGAAAACCAGATTGAAGATCATTATGATCTCATAGGTGTTCAGAAGATTTCATTAGGTAAGAAATCTTTTGGATTTGTAGATCTATGTGGACAACTTAGATTCCAGAAGAGATGGGCTCATTCACCTAGAATCCCTGAAACTTCTGTATTAGGGCATATGTTAATCGTTGCCATTGCCTCTTATTTATGCACCATGGAAATGAATGGTAAACCTTGTGAAAAACGATTCTATAATAATTATTATGGAGGTTTATTCCATGATCTTCCTGAGGTGTTGACTAAGGATATTATTTCCCCTATAAAAAAAGTACCTAACTTAGATGAGTTAATTAAAGAATATGAATACCAGAAAATGAAAGAAAAATTATTACCATTATTACCAAAGCCATGGCATGATGAAATGAGGTATTTCACTGAGAATGAATTCGAAAATAAAATTATTGAAGATAATGAAATTAGAATAGTTCCAATAATTGAAGAGAGGTATAATAAAGACTTTTTCTCTCCAATGGATGGGAATATTATTAAGGCTTGTGATAAATTTTCAGCATTTATAGAAGCTTCATTATCAATAAAACATGGAATAAAATCTGAAGAATTAATTAAAGGTAAAAAGAATATACATAAAGATTATAAACATAAAAAAGTTAATGGATTAGATTTTGGAAAAATATTTGAAATTTCTTATTAATTGATTAAGAAATTTTTAGATTACTCCTTTAGTGCTAGGTATTATATCATGTTCTATTCGAGATGCATCTTTTAATGCTGTGGCAAATGCTTTAAATAAAGCTTCTATTTTGTGATGATCGTTTTCACCTTCTACTTTAGCATTTATGTTTATATTCCCTGTGGAAGCAAATGATTCAAAGAAGTGTTGCACATTTTCAGTACTAAGATCTCCAACTTTTGCTTTATTAAACATTAAATTCAAGACAGTATAACTCCTACCACCTATATCTAAAGCTACAGTTGCTAAGGCATCATCCATAGGAACTATAGAGTGAGCCATTCTCTTAATTCCTCTTTTATCTCCTAAAGATTCTTTAAATGCTTCCCCTAAAGTTATTCCCACATCTTCGACTGTGTGGTGATCATCTACATTGATATCTCCTTTAGCAGTAATTTCTAAATCAAATAATCCATGTTTGGCGAATGATTCTAACATATGATCAAAAAATTCAATTCCAGTATTTATTTGGGATTGACCTTTACCATCTAGATCGAATGAGATTTGAATATTTGTTTCATTTGTTTTCCTTTGCAATATTTTCTTTCGATTCATCTTCATCATCTCTTATTACTTTTATGGCACCTTGAGGACATTTTGAGGCACATATTGTACATACATGACAGTATCTTAGGTTAGTGGCTTCAGCCTTATCATTGATTTTCCATATTTTAGGTCCTTTAGGGCAGGCTTCTCGACATATGCCACAGCCTGTACATTTTTCTTTATCAACTTCAATTCTCATAAAAAAAATTTCTCCTTATAACTTATAACTTTTAAGTTATAATTTATAAAAATATTTTTATAATTTATAGCTTGATGAATCATTAAAGCTAATATTTAGCTTAATTACTTATAACTTCTAACTTAAAACATATAACTTATAACATAATACTTATAACTTATAACTAAAAATCATAAAGATCAAAGTTTAATCATTGGAATAGACGCCGCTTTAAAACCAATAAAAACCTTTTTACCAAGATTTAAATCAAGTTTATCCCTAGAATACTCAGTAATATCCGCCAACATATTAATTCCATCATCCAACATTACCGTAAGTCTGACCATCTCATTTTTAAATTTCATCTCAATAATTTTTCCTTCAAATATATTTCTAACACTAGACTCCTGGAGTTCTAACATTATAAATATCTCATCAGGGCTAACTAATAATAAAACATCATCATCAACTTTTAAATCTTCAATTATAGGGAGCATTACCCTAATATTATTTATTCGGATATTTATAACCCGATTCTTATCATCAATATCTTCTACATAACCTTCTAACTCATTCACGTCTAAATGCTTCTCCATAATACTTTTAAACTTTGAATATTCCTTTATAACCATCTTACCAATGCTAGTGAGTTGGCTTCCACCACCACCACCGGCACCACCCCGTTGAGTAACCACAACCTTAGAACCAAGCTGATTTTCTAGTATCTCAATATATTTAAGAGCAGTCCTATAAGGAAGACCAGTTTTTTTAGTTGCTTTAGCAATGGATCCATAATCTTTAATACCCTTCAAAAGCAGGAACTTTTTGTAGTCCAACATTATAGATTTCTTTCCAATCTCCAGCTGATATTCGGGGTTTTTAATTGAACCACTCATAAATTTAACACTCCAATATAAAAATTGAATTTAAAAAACTTAAATATTCAAGTGATAGGAATATATTCATTTATTTTTTATAAATAATATTTACAATAAGTATATTACTACTTAACATTATCATCCATTATCAGTTCAAAATTATCGAGAAATGCAGCAAATCTTTTCACAGTCTTCCTTAAACTTCTAAATCCTTCCTCATCCTCTTTAACTCCATCTAAAGTATCCTTAGACCAGAAATTAGCCCCTAAATTAGCTCCAAAAGCACCTCCACTCACCGGAATAGCTCCCGTCAAAATGTAAAACGTCATTATTTGCTGAATAGCCAGTTCCTGTCCACCAATTCGATCTCCACCTACAGCTATAGCCATACCTACTTTGTAACGCATAAAATCGAAGTCCACAGCTCCCAATGCCCTGCAACGATCCATAACTGCCTTTAATTGGGCACTCAAACCACCATTGTACACGGGGGTGGCCATTATTAAGCCTTTAGCATCACTCATTAAAGGATAAATATCATACATATCATCTTTCATTATGCACTCACCTTCACGAATGCAATAATCACAATTTCTACAAGGACTAATGTCTTTACCACGTAAACTGTAAAATTCAGTTTCAAAGTTCCGCTCTTCTAACATATTTAAAGCTTCCCTTAACACGTAATCTGTGGCTTGTTTCCTTGGACTTCCACTTATACCCAGTATCACTTTTTTACATCCTCACATTTTTTACAAAACAACACTAGAACTATATTTAGATTAGTATTTAAGAAATAATAAAATTTTCCTATAAAAAAAATTTAAAAAAAATAGTTGGAAGAGTAGATCAAAATTAATTTACTCCTAAAATTTTATTTAAGTTCTAAAGGTTCATCCTCTTCCAAGGCTAATCTCATAGTATCTGGATCCTGTGGCATATATTTAAGGAAATCATCTGCAGCACGTCTCACATCTCTTGAACCAATAATATAACGTCCAACAACTATAATATCCGCTCCACTTCCTAATGCCTGATCCATTTTATCGGGAGTTATACCCCCAGCAACAGCCACTAATTTACCTTTACCAAGTATCTCTTTAATCTCCTTAATATTGCCCCATTCAGTAATTTCACCAAGTTCTTCACCTTTCTCGGTTTTAAAAGTTTCTAAATCTACATTACGATGTAATAAAACAATATCAGGTTTATAATTAAGACTTTTCAATTTCTCAACAAAATTATCAACATTCATCATATCCAAAATAGAGTAAATTCCCTGTTTAGATGCTTCATGAATAGCTTTCTGGATGGACTCCAAAGTACCTAAACCAGATATAGCAACCGCATCTGCAGTTTCATCTGCAGCAATCTTAACTTCTATTCGACCCACATCTAATGTTTTAAGATCAGCAATGATGAATGCATCTCTACGCAGTTCACGAATCTTACCTATAATACCCACACCAAACTTCTTAACTAATGGTGTACCGGCTTCTATAAGTATTCTCTCTCGGTTTGGTAAATCATCAATTATACGTTCCATCTGATCAATATTATCTAGATCCAACGCCACCTGCAAGTAAGGTGGATTCCATAATTTAACTACTTTAAAGCCCATTATAGGATGAGTGCCCCTATCTTTTTCAGCGAGTATCTTCTTCATAGATGGATAATCATTCAATGCTCTTTTTATAGCTAATTTAGTAGCCCCATAATTATACTGGTAAATCTTACGGTAATCTTTAGCCTCAGGATGTATAAATACACTGACTAAAATCACCATATTCTCAGCTTCATTCTCATCAATAAGACCTTCAGCCACAGCATCAGCCACAGCACGACCCACAGCAGTCTGCGCAGGACCGAATATTTTATCAGCATCCACCAAACCACTTACTGTCACCTTTGGTATAATTAAAGTAGCAGGCTTAGTCATCAAATTAGGTCTAATAACAGTCAAAAGTGGAGTATGCCCAATAGAGAGACCAGTCATATTCTCCACAAAAGCCGCACCAACAGGACCATCCTTATCACCAATAACTAAATCAATATGAGCAATTTCATTACCATCACCAATTAAAGCTTCCCCAATCTTATACATTCTTATTATCCTCCAAAATATAGCTAATTAGAATCATAAATATATAATCTTTATAAAATCAGCAATATAAATAAATTACTCCAAAAATTAATTATAAAAAAAAGTTTATTTGATTATCAAGATCAATTTTTTTTTAAATTCGATAAAATTAACTTTTTTATTTAAAAATAATCATATTTAAAAAAAAGTAGTTATGAGTCAGAATAAAAAAAAATTCTTGACTCATTTTTAATAAAATCTATTTATTCTCTATTTAGAATACTGCGTTTACAGATTCAAGCAATTCTAGGGCATTCACATACAATACTTGTGCATAATTAACTTGATTCAAGTAATTCTCGAAAATTAATGTAGGTATTCCCTTCTCAGCTATAGGTATTGTTACAACTGGTGGACTTGTAGAGTCAGCAGATGGAATATTATGGTACACTAAAGTTCCGTTCGTATATTTAGAGCTAATTATTTCGTTAGCTAATTTTAAAGATTTTGCATCAAGATCCGGTGCCATAAGGAAGTCAGTAATTGGTTCTCCTGCTGCATTCAAGTATCCTGTAAGTCCTCGATTTCCATGGTCATCAATAACTAACTTGTAAGAAGTGTTAATGTTAGGTACTACATACATAGCAGCAAGATCTTGACCCCAAGCTCTACCTTGACTGTAGTTAGTTCCATTATAAACCACAACTGCGTAAACTGTAATTTGTATGTTTTTCAAAGATTTATCTAAAGCTTCTATAGCATTTAACATCGCTATATGTGCCTGTACTTCTTGAGGATCAACACCTATGATAACTGCTACTTTATTTGTACCTGTACCAAAAGCCCCCATTTTTACAACATACCCATATGAAGTTTGACCTAGAAGTGTTTCATTATATTTAGCTGTACCGTTTAATTGTCCTGAGGGACCATAAGATGAGGGGTTAAGTGTAGTTTGTGTCCAAGAATTAACAGAAACATAGTTAGGTAGTCTATCATATGTTTTGTAGAAATTCATGATATCACTGTACATGTAAATCAGTGACTGATACTTCATGTTTCCTAAAGAAGTTGAAACGTAATTAGGTAATCTACCATTTGCAGCGATAAATGCGGTAATATTTTCCGCCATTTTTAGATACTCTGATTTATATATGTTTCCACTAGTCACGTTTTCAATAGGATTTGGAGAAGTTGAAACATTTCTAAGAATTATAGGACTTATTTTACTGCTATTCACGTTTTGAGTAGCAGTGGTTAGTAAGTATAAGTATTGTGAGGGAGTCACTTGTTTATTACCTACAGTAACATTGTTGGGTAGACTATGAGTTTTGTTTACATAAGATATCACAACTCCTGCTGATTGACTGATTTGACTTATGTTAAAACTAGTTGAATTAGTTGAATTAGTTGAATTAG
>Ga0182014_10008952_pt1 | contig 10120 bp, 7 predicted proteins | sample 612S2DmetaG_FD_120489 | JGI IMG/M metagenome (GOLD analysis project Ga0182014, IMG submission 120489) | Permafrost microbial communities from Stordalen Mire, Sweden - 612S2D metaG | ecosystem: Environmental > Terrestrial > Soil > Wetlands > Permafrost | place: Sweden: Stordalen | collected...
CGGTGATTCCATCGACGACCACGCCGCTGTCCCGGGCATCGTAGGTTGCCAGAATGCTTTGGCGGCGCGCCACTTCGCGAGCCCAATCGCTGCCGGAAAAAAGACCATACCGAGCCAGTGCCGGCGCCATGATCATGGTCGGATACTGGAGCGATCGTCCGCAGCAGCTCGATGACTCGGGAACCGCCCAAGCGCCCGAGTAGACGTCGCCAGCCGACGCCGGGTCGACACTCAGCCGGCAGAACATGAGCGCGAGAATGTTGCGGACGTCCGTCTTCCAGTTGGGGAACGCCTCGCGGTGGGTCATCAGGTAATCGGCCGTATAGCACGGAACGGTACACGTCATCACCGGGTTGGACCAATCCCAATAGAAATGGCCGAACGTAGGATCCGCCGTCCACTGGGGCAGCAACACCTCGCGGAGGTACTTTTCGCCGGCATCGCGGGCCTTGAGCAGTTGGGCGTCCTTGCCCGCGTAGCCAAAGCGAATCAGATCATCGAGCAGTTGCAGAATGAGCGAGACGCCGGCGGTCTGCCGATTCTCGAACTGGGAGTCCTTCGGATTGGCGTACCGCGGCCACGGTGCATGGCCGGGCGCATGGTCGCAATGTTCCGCCAGCAGGTCGGCCCAATGTTTGGCCGCGTCAAGGTAGCTGGCGTTGCCCGTCAGCTTGTAGGCCTTCAGCAGTTGCGTCCCGGCTTGCGCGGTGATGTCCAACTGAATGAAGCCGTGCGGGTTGGCCCGACCGTAGCCCTTTCCCTTCGTGGGGCAACTGATCATAAACCGAGGCCAGGGATGGTCTGCCGGAGTCTGGCAATAGTCCAGCACGTAGTCGGCCGTCAGCGAAAGCATCGCGATGGCCGCCGGATCGCCCGAGTAGCGGTAATAATCGGTCATGCCGCCGAGCAAGGAGACGGACCGCTGGCCGATGTCGCCGTTGTCCCAGTCGGAGATGTTGGGGTTGATGGAAATCGCCCCATCGGGCTTGATCGCCCAGTTGCCGTTGAAGACAAAATGCGGCGCTGCCATGACGGCGGCGCTTCGGTTGGCCCAAGGGTAGCGTTTGAGCGTCTCGGCCGCGACTCGGATGCGGAAGTCGGTCTGGCCGTTTTGCCCCCGGTACCACGGTGCAATCACCCCGTAATGGTCTTCCGCCGCCGGGTAGGCAAAGTAGCTCACCGCGGCCTTAGCGTTCTCGGCCGCCGTGGCGGCAACCGTCCAACCCAACAAGACTCCCATCAAGACCAGCGCACGGCGGTACGGTAGCATCTGGAGCTCCTTACACCGAGGGTTTTTTCGATCGCCGGTGGGCAAAACGCAAATCAGGTGTGATCTTTCATCCACTATAACAAAGCGCGCGCAGCCGCTTCCGTGCAACAATCGTAAACATAATAGTATGCCTTCCCGGGTGCAAGCTCGCGGCAGCTCGCGGTAGATCGCTTTCTCTACAGTCATGGGACTACGGCTGATCTGAACACACTCATTCGTTTCTGTTGCGAAAGGTACATGTAGGGTGGGACAAGCGCAGCGCAGTCCCACCAAGAACCGCGAAAAACGTGTGGTGGGACTGCGCTGCGCTTGTCCCACCCTACTTTCCGCAACAGAAACTAATTCCCGCTTCCTCCGGCTGCCCGTTCAAGGTCTCGGAAAGCAGCCTGACGGGCAGGCGGCACTTCCTCGGCGAGGAGTCCCAAACTCGCCGGCAGAACGAACGCCGACTGCGGTTGACAAGTGGGGCTTGCCCCAGAGAGCTCCGGCGACTCGGACCGCTCTTGCTGTATCGTCCTTCCGGCATGCCTTGGGTATGGTGTGGACTGCCATGGCGTAGTAAAATCAATCCCGGTTGGACGTCGACTGTTCCGGTTGCGGCGGCGCGTAACCGTTCACGGGGCAACCGTCATCCTGAGCGCAGCGAAGGATCTCACATCCAAGTGCGGTCCGCGAGATCCTTCGCTGCGCTCAGGATGACAGGGACTTTACCGGGATGTGAACGGTTACCGACGGCGCTGACAAAGACTCCGTTTTTTATTACCGTGAATCGCATGTGGCATTGTCCGAACTGCGGCGAGCAGATTGATGACGTCTTTGACGCCTGCTGGAAATGCGGTACGACTCAAGATGGAACCCGAGCCGCTGACTTCCAGGCAGAGGGTAACAATTCGGACACGCTGGATTCCCGGCTTTCCCCAGCGGAGCCAGGCGAGGAAGCCGACGATGCCGCTTCGGCTCCAGACGTTGCAAAACCGGGACGGATCGTGGAGTTGCGCTCTGCCGCCAACGCCATTGAGGCATACGCCATTCAGGACTTGTTGAAGATGGCGGGCATCTCGTCGCACGTGGTAGGGGAATTCCTGGCGACTGCGGCAGGCTGGCTGCCGTTGGGGGAAACGATCGCGCCGCGTATTTGGGTGCGCGAGGAAGACGAGGCACGCGCCCGGGCGATCATTGACCAACAGATCGATCGACCCCGCCAAAAAGCCCGAGAATACGCCGAGCGGAACGAGCCAGCCGAAGTCAAGGCGGGATCGGAAGAAGAGCGCCCTCCCTTGGCGTTTGCTATCCGATTCCGCTGGCTGGGTCAAGTTCTTTCAATCGTGGGGCTCGCCTGCGTCTTGTGCGGAACCAGTTGGGCTTTGCTGAATTGGGCGATGATGCGCCAGTATTCGGGAACGACCCAAGGGACGCTCGTGCGTTACAGACCACGCCTTCACGTTTCCAATGGTCCTTCACCTGAAATCCCTCTGCCGAGCCAGCCCGCCACCATTTACACGACGTACGAGGCACAGTACGCCTTTGTCGTTCAAGGCAAGACCTATTACTCAAAGGACACGGAAGACAGGCAACTGCTCCACCACGTGCCGATTCATTATGACCCGCATCACCCAGCCACCAACTTCGCCGGATCGTTGACGCCGCCTCGGTCGATTCTGGCGTGGGCGCTAGGGACAGGAGGATTCCTTTGGCTTATTGGCTTCTACTGGTGTTCGAACCGGCGGCGGAGCCAAGTTACCGAATGATCGGTCTCGGGCTTTCAGCGAAAGCGTCTTGGTCTCCACGGTGTAGCCGTTCGGCGCGGTAAGGTCGAACAGAGACTCGTCCAAATCGGCATTGAGGACAATATCACTGAATGTCTCGGTACCTGTCCGACGAGCTTTATTGGGCGTCTTCCACTCTCTGACGATTTGGATCGGCACGCCGGTCTTGGGATCGCCCCATAGGGTGACGGTTGCGTCGGGACTGACAAAGCGATATCCGATGGCCTTGCAGCCGTCGATTTACTTTTGACCGAGCGATTCGCGTTGAATCTTGGGATTGTCGCCCCCGTTCAACCATTGCGACCGGATTTCAACGAGAAAGAGGAAGGGGGCATACGCGGTTTGTGCGAATTTGAAATCGGGAACCTCGTAGAAATCGAAAAAGATAGCTTTCTTTCCGTCGGGAATAAGCAAGAGCTGTTTCATCTTATGGTGCTCTTGATCGTTGATAGTAATTTGTGTGTTGTTGAAGGACTTGTCTGGTATGATCATCTCCTTGCGAACGCGATTGGGGGTCATCACCATTACTTTGGAGTATCCAACAGCCGCAACACCTATCTCGACAGTCTTGCGCTTGAAGACAATCGTTTTGGCATCGAGAATCGGCTGAATGAAATCGGCAAGGGCCGCACTGGTGCCGCTTCCGTGGAACCACAAAACAATTCCGCCGATCGCAAGGAAGAGAACGGCCGCCGCTGTAACACGTGAAAGAGGATGGCCCACTATCCACCTCCAATTGGCTAAGGAATGGGTTACGCACGTCAGCCTATCTGGTCGGCGGGGCTCGCCACGCTCGACCCGCCCGGCAAACTCGACGGAATCCTCGGCCGTTCGACGTTCGTCATGGTTCGTAATGGCATCCGACGTTGTGGCAGCCAGGGAGCTCCGATGATCGGAGAGGGCCATGGCTTTTTCGAGCACGCGAGTTTTGACGTCCGTAGGCGAGGGCTGCGCCGTAGCGGCGTGAATCGCTTGATCCAGCGCATTGTCGGCATCGTTGGGAACAGGTTTGCGATTCGTATTCATGATATCGATCTCCGTGGCTCAAATTCCTGCAGACCGAGTAATTCCTTCAGCTTCGTTCTCGCTTTATGGAGCGCCACACCCACGGCGTCGGCACTGATGCCAAGCGTTTTCGCAATGTCAGGGTTGGCCATCTCGCCGAAGCACCGAAGCGAAAAAACTTCCGCCTCACGATCGGTCAACGCCACGATGGCCCCACGCAGGCGGTCGGCAAGTTCCCGCTCGGCCACCACCGATTCGGGCTGCTCGGATTCCGGCGAAGCCGGCTCGATTCTGAATCGCTCCGGTGGCAGCGGCATGGTCGAGCGACGTTTTCGCAATCTGTCGACCGCCCGGCGCGTCACCAGATGGCGCAGAAGCCCACCCCAGTTGCCCACCGGTTGCCGCTCGTGCAATTGAAAGGCATCAAGTAAGGCTTCCTGGACGACGTCTTCGGTGTCGGCAACGTGGCCCAAGAGCCGCCAAGCCGTGTCGAACGCCATCGGCCCGTGCGTACGTAGGATCGATTCCCAATTTGGCGAACTAGAATCCATGCCGAAATCCATGCTTCGCTGTCGCAGGGGCTGAGAGGCGGCGTCTATTATATCTGTCGTACCGGCAACGCTCAGATTACCAAAAGCAAGACGATTTTGTCACCGGAGCCGGAAAACGGGACGAAACGAAAACGGGGTGTTGTGGATATACGCCCTGCTGCTCCAGTAGTTGTAGCGGCTGCTGCGGTTGTAGAAAGTGGAGTAGACGGGGACGGCGTATGCACCGCAGTAACCTGCCGAGAAGACGGGACCGACGTAGCAACCGTTGCTGTAGTACCACTCGGGGAGGGCGTATCGGGCGACGGGGTGAGGCGGGACTGTGGGAGTCTTCAGGCCTTCCTGAACCGACGCCTCAACTACGAGCACCGCAAGAGCTGTGAACTACCCGAGACCCGGAGGATTCAATTCTGGACCGAGAATCAGCGTGCCAACTGGAAAGTCGCGAGCTACTTTGTTAGTATGAGAGGAGTATTTGCTGCTCGGAGCGTATCCAAGCGGTTTTGAAATGAACAATACCGGGTAAGGAGCCAGCGTGATGATTGAACGCATTCGGTCTGATTGGCTATTGAGAGCCGTGGTTTTTCTCCTCGCGCTGTCGGCGGGCAACCTGCTCGCAGTGCATCAAGTCCGAAGTGAGGATCCGAAAAGCGATGAGCCGACAGTACCTCTCGCCAAGGGGCAACGTGTCTTCACATGCGGTCACAGCTTTCATGTTTGGGTTTGTCCCATGCTGAGCGAGATGGCCAAGGCCGCCGGCATCAAGCAGCATCAATCCGTGGGATTATCATCGATCGGCGGCTCGCGTATCATTCAGCACTGGGACGTGGCGGAGGAGAAGAACAAGGCCAAGGCTGCCCTGCGCGCCGGCAAAGTGGACGTACTCACCCTGTCGCCCATTTGGCTGCCCGACAAGGGAATCGAGAACTTCGCAAGGCTGGGTCTGGAGCATAACCCGGAGATTCGTGTTACCGTCCAAGAATTCTGGCTGCCGAACGATACCTACCACCCCGTCTATCCGTTGGAGACTCGCAAGAAGGTGGATCACAACGCCACGAACATCGCGGAATTGCGGAAACAACAAGCGCTCTATTCTCATGACATGGCGGACTTCGTCTGCGGTGTGAATCGACGCCTGGGCAAGGAGGTGGTGTTTATCGTGCCGGTCGGGCAAGCCGCGGTTGCCCTGCGAGAGAAAATCGTCACCGGACAGGCACCCGGTTTGAAGACGCAATGGGATCTCTTCCGCGACTGCTGGGGCCATCCCCGACCGCCGTTGCAGGTGCTGGCGGCCTACTGCCATTTCGCGGTGATCTATCGCCGCAGCCCCGTAGGCTTGCCGTTGCCCTCCGATTTGACAAAGGCAAACAACCCGGATTGGGACGCCAAACTCAACCGTTTGCTGCAAGAGCTGGCTTGGGACGCCGTGATTCACCATCCGCTTAGCGGCGTCAAGGCGGGATCGCAACCTGTTGCTATCAGCGGGCAACCGGACGGATTTAGAACCAGCCACGAATGGGCGAATTAGAGCAGCCGGGGTTGTTTGGGGTTAATAATCATCGAAACTCCTATGATTGGCAAGCCCCGCCGGTGCGTAACGTGTCCAAAACACCCGGCCTGCCGCAGGAGGAGAACCTGAGGCGACGAATCGTCTGCCCCGTTGCCTATCTGGACTTGAGGATCTCGCACTGCCGATCGCAATGGGGCCGGCCGGCGATTCTAAACCCCAGGGCCGTTCCCCACGGACCAAACAACTGCTTGTTAGCAGGGCTGGAGGAATTCGTTGTGCGGAACGGCCGCGGCAACCTAGCCTGACTGGTGCTGCTTGCTCGGATTGTCGCGTTCATTCAAATATCGCGCCCGCACCCGGCCGCTCTCAACATTCCGCGTGAAGCGCCGCAAGACCTGGTCGAGCAGCCCTGGCGGCATTTTGTGCGGTCCGCAACTGTCGCCCCAGCCATTAGATACCCCTTGCGGCAGGCCGAACTGTTCGGCAGCAATTCGGTTTTTCTCTTGCCCCGATACGGGGAACCAGTTGCAGCTCCAGAGGCAATTCCGGTAGTTGGCGAACATGCTTGGCCCCCACAGACTTGGTTGGCAGGCACTGTCTTGGTACGTGCCGTGGGCGACCAAGGCATAGCTGGCCCAGCCGCAATCCGAGGCGAGGAAGACCAGGTCCGGGTTTTGCCGATGGCGTTGCTGGACCGCTTGCGTCAGCTCCGACACCAGGCTCATCATCGCGCGGTCGGCATAGGCCGGCGTAGTCCCGGTGTAGGAAACGAATTCCGTGGGAATATAGAAGGTCTCGTCCCACACGAAGCCATCAAGGTCCTTGGCGTATTCGTCAAGCAGTGCCACAAGGTAGCCGCGGTACCAGTCCCGCAGTCCCGGAACGCTTGGATCCATCTTGAGCGGGCGGCCCAGCGAGTCCGGTCCCTTCCAGCCCGGAAAAGTCGTGCCGCGGTGATCCTTGAGCACGTACTCCTGGCGGAAGCGCGGCGCGCCGGAATCACTATTCGTGCCGTCGCCGAAATACAATAAGCTGCGGAAGCCCAGCCCCTTGGCAAACTTGAGCCTCTGGTGCATGACTTCCAGGCTCATGGGAACCTTGTACGTGCCCGGAAACGCGGTCCACCGGCTCAAGAGCTTCTTCTGTTGATGATCGTAGGCGTATTGCTGGAAATAGTCGTACCAGCCGTGCAAGCAAATCGCCACGCGGCCGCGATGCTTCGGCGGGATCTTGTCGGCCAACGTCCGCAAGTCCTTGAACCAGCCTTCGCCATGTTCCGAGAGATAGTCGTAATAAACCAGGTGGACGTGTTGGGTCCAATCGGCTCCCGGCTCGATTTCGGGAATGGTCCGGTAGAAGCTGCGCAGCGAACCATCCATTCCACGGCGGTGAAACTCCAGCGAGAACGTTCGCTTCTCGCTCAACAGCGGCACCACGGATCCTTTGTAGGTCGTGGCGACGGCAATCCGCGTGATGGGCGTCGCCCCCTCCGACCGAACCACGCCGGAGATCGAACCGCCGCAGTACGGATCGGTCGCCACGGCCAATCGCAACGGTCTTGCCTCAACCCGGGCGGCGTTCCAGCAGAAGTCGAGGACCGGCATGCCCAAATCGCAACCGCCGCCCCCGGCAGCGCCTGCCCCCAGCCGGAATCTGCCGCCTTCGGCCCGGTTGGCTTGCAGGTCCCGCGTCGTCACGTTGCCGGGCCGCTCCGGCATGTTGACGCTGTGGGGCGCTGATCCGGACAACTCATACAGGTACTCGACGGTCAAGTCCACGTCGACAGGCCGATCGAACCTCAACTCCGACCGGCACAAGAGGGCGTCTTCGCCGGCCTTGGGGGAAACGGTCATCTCCAGCCGAGCAACGCCAGCCGTGCGGCGTTGCTCATGGTCCAGCGTAAGTGCGTACTCATAGCTGGCCGAGGTCGGTTGAGCGTTTCGGGACCTGGGCTCCACCTTCAACGACATCTTGGCCCGCGCCTGGGGGTCGGCGAGCACGACGCGGAGATCGCGCAGGCGCATTTGTCGTCCTGATTTGGCTTCCCAGACCAGGTTCTGCCGCCCATCCTTGTCTTTCTGCCATACCAGACCCGAAAGGTCGTCGCCGGCTGCCGCCTGTGCCGCGAGTGCCAGCGGCACACACAACAGGAACCATCGACCCGGCGCTGAGCATCTTCGACTAACGATCATTGTGTTGTTCCTTGTTGCTGCGTGCGGGCCCCCGATGCACAATCTACCGTCTGACGGTAGACGTTCAGCATGTCGGCTCGCGTGGTATCCGTCAAGCCGCCCCCGAATCGACCGTCCGTCGCCATCGATACCTCATGCCGGTCCCCTCCTTCCGTGGCTGGCTGGGCAATCGTGCCTGGGAGCCCCCGCCGCCGAGGACCTGCCCCTGCGTGTCACGCGGTCCGGCGCGGGCGTATCGAGGGACGATCTTGCGAGAGCCCTCCGACCGCCTCCTCGGACTTTGGACGACCTGCTGCGGGCTCTGGCGGCGACGGGGCAGGTGACGGTCGTATGTGGCAGGAGAATCGGCGTGGTATGTTGTGACTCGCGTATGCCTTAGCTATGATAGGCGTTTGCTGCCGGGAGCATGTTTGGGTGGGCATCCAGTGGAAAATATGGATTCATTCTTCACCATGCCAAAGAGGTCTCTTTCATGAAAGTGCTAGCGATCATTCTGGCAACCATCGTGCTGGCGTCGCCGGCTGTCTCTGTGGCTGCGGAGCAGTTTGGACACGACCATGTGGTCGTGTCGTATGCCGGAATCAGCCGGGCGTATGCCGAGGCGATTGGCCGCACTGTCGCCGCCGCGCGCAAGGTGGCCGCCGAACAATATGGTTTCGACATGCCACAGACCATCGCGGTTGACGTGACGGTCGATCCGCAGGCGAAGGTGGGGCTCTTCAACGACGGTCAGGACCATTTGTTTCTGACGATCCGTTCCGAAGCGAACCTCCGCAAACCGAGCGACAGCGGCACTTTTCATATTTACGGGATGTGTCACGAAGTGGGGCACCTGGCCATGTATCGTCTGCTGCCCGATCACAGTTGGATGACGGCGGACGCGGCCGAAGGTTGGGCCCACTACCTGGGCTCGCTGTTGGTCGATGCCGTATACGCCGAAGAAGGCGCCGACTTGTGGCCTGATCGCTACGACTACCGCGACGACGGCATGAAACGACTGCGGGCGCAGGGCGTCAAGGCGAAGGGGCCAGTGGCGTGGCACAAACTGAAGCGGATCGTCGGCGAGAAGGGCATTGCCCCGATATTCCGGGCATGGGGCAAAACCCAGTTCGATCCGGCCGACCCCGCGGCGAGCTTGGGCACGGCTCTAAAGGCGGTCAGCAAGGAGGAAGAAACGGCCCGATGGTGGGACCAATCCAAGGATCTCTTGGTGCTGCAACGCGTGAAGAGCGCCGTCGCCGCGGAAACCACGGAAGAGAAGCTGGTTACCGGTCCATGCCGCCAACTCGCGCACGACGAAGGCCATGCGGCCGGGAAAGCAAGTCTTGCTGGCGGCGGTCACGCGGTTCGGTTCGAGGCGCCAGACGATTCCTGGTATCTGACCGAGGTTCGCATCCACGGATCGCGGTATGGATACCCGGCTCCGCCGAAGGAGGACTTCCAAGTGTGGCTGTGTGACCAGAACTTCCAACAGATTGCGAAGTTCTCCTACCCCTACTCCAAGTTTCAGAAGGGCGATTCTCGCTGGGTGGTGCTGAAGACCAAGCCCACGCGGGTGCCAAAGAGATTCATCGTTTGTGTCGGCTTCAACCCGACAGCCACCAAAGGGGTTTTTGTCAGTCGTGACGCCCAAGCAAACGGCAGTTCCATTACAGGGCTTCCCGGCCAGGAGGCGGTCTCGTTCGACCAGGGTAATTGGCTGATCCGCGTTGCCGTCGCGCAAAAGAATCGAACGGATTCGACCTCGGCAGAGTAGGCGAGTCTGTGGTCATGACGAAAGCCAATTTCAATTACCAGCAACACCACAAAATTCCGAAGTTATTGTTGGA
>Ga0182014_10008953_pt1 | contig 10119 bp, 9 predicted proteins | sample 612S2DmetaG_FD_120489 | JGI IMG/M metagenome (GOLD analysis project Ga0182014, IMG submission 120489) | Permafrost microbial communities from Stordalen Mire, Sweden - 612S2D metaG | ecosystem: Environmental > Terrestrial > Soil > Wetlands > Permafrost | place: Sweden: Stordalen | collected...
CAGTCTGGACTCATCCCGAGCCCGTTCTGAGTCCACTGCGCCACAATATCCCGGGCAATGTCTTCGCCGAAGATCAGGCTGCGCATCCTGGCGCGCTTTCCGCCCGATCCAAGCTGGTACGGCCCTTCCCAGTGCTGCACCTTATCGGTGATCTCTAGGATACTCGGGTCTGTCGCACCCTTAGCGACAGCGGCGATTTCGTAATATCCGCCATACAGCTCACGGGCAGCGGTGACGGTGGAGAAATGCAAACTAGCCACATGTGCAATCATTGAGGAACCTCAATTCCTATGGTTCGGACGGTTGTTACGACGGGAGGCTCACGGCGCCTGCCCGAGTGCCATATTCCCAGTTGTTAAACGCGGGCGCGGAATCTTGCACTTGCTCAACCCAGCGCTCGTCATCGGCCGCCTTATCCGCGGCCATTTCCTCGTTCACGGCCGAGAGGTGATCGGCGAAGGTGCGAGACATCTGCTCATCGAGCACGTGCATCAGCCATGCCGTCAAGGACTCGCTGGGCTCTACGCCGACGGGCAGTTGGGTCTCGGCATACGGATGCCACATGCCGCCGCTCGGGTATGGGCACCGCCCCTCGAACTCGCGCGCCCATTCGGCCTCGCTGAGCGCCGGCTTCTGCCATCCGCAGAGTACCCAGACGTTGCCTAGCCGGTTGCGCCAGTAGGGCATATCCGGTCCCCAGCACCATTGAAACCGGGGGCGAGTGCCGCCACAAACACGCCCTAGCCGTTCGCCGAGACGCCGGTTAAGAAGCTCGATGTGTGACATTCGCCCCCCTCGATTACGAACCAGCCCACCACTCTCTAGGAGTAGAAGCTGCTAAGTGGTAGAGAACCAATGAGCCCCTGCTGACCCGGATTGATGCAATAGAGGTCATCGTCTCTCGTCAAGCCAAACCAAACCCCTGCCGCCGGGCCGCCACTCGCTCCGTAGAGCTGAATGAACCGGGCGTTCTGGCCAGTCTGACCAGGGGTGGAATAGAAGTCAGGCGGCGCCAACCGGGCGCGCCCAAAGTCCGAGGGCACGATATACGGGACCACGGTCGCATCCTGGTGGATGTCCACGTAATGCGGCACGTCGCCCCACATGAAGAACTTCTTGCCCTTCAGCTTGGGCAGGCGGTCGTACACGTTGGCCTTGTCTCCTTCGATCAGCGACATCTGGATCGCCATCATTTGGGAGTAGGCGTAGGCGCGCTGGGCAGGAGCAGCGAGGCCCATCAGATTGGGCACTTCGCCGCGGTCCATCAAGATCCGGTCGTACAGCGCCATCACGGCCTCGGTGGTGAGACCGTTGGTGCCATCGGCGTACTTAGCAATGATCTGGTTCTCGACGGAGCGGTCCACGCCGGCGGTGATGCCGGTGGTGGCGTTTGAGATCCAGTACTTCAGGCCGCGCGGGCCAGCCGGATTGGAGCCGCTGACGCCCTCAAAGCAGATCACGTCGGTATTGGCCGCGCTGGGCACGATGCCCGAGAGGGTCAGGGTGCGTGCGGAGGTGTTGAGCTGGGTGGCCCAGAGCACGCCCGAGGACTTAAGCGTAGTCAGGGTGGCGTCGTACACCGAGTAATACTGGCCACGCCGCAGTAACTGGGTCCCGAAAGCATTGGTCAGAGTGTAAACGCTTACACCGGTCGAGCTGGAATGGGCACTGGCCACGGCGAGGGTGGCGGTCCCGTTTCCGTGGATCACTTTGTCGAACAGCAGCTCAAACTCCTTCACACCGTCCGCGATACATTGCAGGAACGGGTTCTGGATGGCGACGCCCTTGTTCGTAGTCGCCTTGATCTGCATCTGATCAAATTCGAAGTTCAGCCGCAGAGAGTAAAAGCTCTGCAACATCACGTCGCCGGTCGGAGACGAGCCACGCCCCATATCGCCGAGCTGGGGATCGTAATGCCCCATGCGCCCGCCGAAGGTCTTTTTGTACGGAATGCGATAGTCGCGTTCACCAACGATTTCGACTTCGCCCTTATTGATGAAGTCCGAGAGCACCTTGAAGTCCTGAGCAAACCAGCTCGGGAACAGCTTGGTGCGCACCTTCTCGGACTGTTGCCACAGAGTATTCGAGGCCATAACAGTCCTTTGTTATGTGCAACCGGCTAACCGATGAGTAATGCCGCTTGCTTGGCCGCGATCGCTGGATCGAAGGTGCCGCCCGAGAACTGGGGCAGATCGCCTGGGATCAACGACCGGGGTGGCGCGCTGGCAGTACCCTTCGGCGCGGTGCGTCCCTGCGCGGCTTCACGTCGCGCATTGTTGCCCTGGGACTGCTCTTTCAGGAACTTCGCGGCAAAACTGAGAATCGGACCCTTGACGGCGTCCGCGGCCAGCTTCGCGCGATTGGTATATGCCTGCCGGATCTGGGCGCCGACTTGCTCACGTCTCTGTGCAGAGGCGGCGCGCCGGGCTTGCGCATCCAGCAGTTGAATCTTGTCGCTGAACCCCTTATCGTCACGCAGCGTCTTGGTAACCTCTCTGTGCAGAGGGTCCACTACAAGACGCTGATAATCGGCGGGGAACGGCTTCCATGCCTCCTCGACCGTGGAGAGAGCAGGCTTCACGGCTTCATCGAGAACGGCGGTACTCACTTGGGCGCGGGTCGCGGTGTGCCACTGGTCAAACTGTGCAGCTTGGTTGGTGGTTTGGCGACCGTTTACCTGTTCTAAAAGTCTTGCATTTTCGGCTCGGAGGGCGGTGAGGGGATCGGCCCCGCGCCCCAGGCCCTCCATCTCGGCCTTGGTATAGAAAGGCAGACCCGCCCGGCTGGCGACTTCGCGCATCGCTGCTACATCGGTGGCGGATTTGTCGAAGCCGGCGAGAGCGCGGGCGAAGTGCTGGGCGGAGAGAAACAGCGGTTCGTCTCCATTGGCACTCGCCTCCCGAAACATCTCGTAGATCAAGTCTTTGGCGGCTGAGAATCTCAGGGTGGAGTAAGCGTCTGGGGACTTTTCCTTGATCGTGGAGTAAAACGTGGACGCGAACGGGACAGCGGCATCGGTCCTAATCTCGCCAGCCTCGCGCGCCCGGGCCATCTCGTCGAGCATGTAACCGATCACGTTCCCCTGGGCCTGCACATCGCCGCTAGTCAAGTCGGCGTATAGCCGCTCCTGGGCCATGTAAGCGTCGTTGCGCAGTTGCAGCGCCTCCATGGTGACGGGTTCGCCCAGCAACTCGCTCGTTTGCTGCACAAGTTTATGGTTGCCGTACACCGTGTCCCAACGCTTGGGTTCGACGAACAGCCCCTCTTTGCCGTTACGGTCCTTGCCCTTGACGACGCCCTCGGGGAGTTCCTCGCCGGGCTTGACCTCGGCGACAGGCTTCTCGGGCGCGGCAGCGGGAGTGGGTTCTTCAACCGCCTCTACCACCGGCTCCTCGGCCCCCACCGGCTCCAGAGGGGCATCCTCTACCGCGGCGGGCGTCTCCAGCGTCTCAATGGCGGCGTCACCCGTCGTCTCATCCCCGGATTCGGATTCCGGCGCTTCCTCGGCACCTACCGAGACCTCGCCGCCGATGTCGTTAAAGAAGTCGCTCGGGACCGAGGCGGCCAACTCAGCGCCGGACTCGATCACTGAAGGGGTTGTAGCCATAGAATCTCTCTTTACTGTACACCTTTACACTCTTAGATCATCATCGGGATACCTTGTGGCCCCTGGATGGCGGGCGTGTTCAAGGGCGACTGCGGCGGTGTTGGCGGCGGACCGGGAGGCGGCCCCGGCGGCGGACCGGGTACGGGCATCGGCGGAGGCATTGGTCCCGGTCCCACGGGATGAGGCGCGGCCAGCCCTGGTGGCGCGGGCGCAGGCAGCGGGGCGGCGGGAGGCGGTCCCGCTGGCGCCAACCCCGCCCCTACCAGTATCTCGTTAGTAAGCTGAGGCATATCCTCCAGCTTGGCGGCAACGCTCAGACTCGCCTTCACCGGCGGCGGCGGCGGTGGGAGCGGAGGATTGGCCAGCGCCATCTCGGCGGTGTAGTACGCCTTGACGTTCGCAAACCCGGCGGGGTTGGACAACGCCGCCTCCTGCCCGGTCTGCGAGATGAGCCACTTGGAAAGGAAGTTCGACACAAGCGCATGGTTGTTGAATGAATCGGGCGGGATAGAGGGCTGAGGTGGGCCGGGCAAGCCTCCCGGTCCAGGCACGCCGGGCATGGGCTGCTCCTGCAATAGCCGCTTAATGTCGTTCAGGGTCTTGTTCTTCTGGTCGGCCACGGCGGACTCGAAGCCGGGCACTTGGACCAGTTCCATCACCTCGCCGATGTTGATGGGGTCGAGGAGCGAGAGTGCCGCTTGCACCTCGGGCGGGAACTCTTTGAGCATGGAGAACAGCGCATCCCGCCGGTCGGAAAGCGTCATCGGGAAGTTGTCATCCGACTCCGCATGCCACCCGGTTTCTTTGAGCGCTGCGATGTCGGCGACGTCGGTCTCGATTCCATACGCGCCTTGCCGCTGCGCTTTCACGGTGCCGCTACCAAACTTCGCCCGCAGCTTCACCAAGATCTCGGCGATGGCGGCAGCGGCGAAGCGCATCTCATCGGCCTGCGGGGCCAGTTGCAACATCGCCTGGTCTTTGCGCTGCTTGGCCTCGCGATAAGTCTGAGTTGGCTGACCGCCTCCCGTCAACTCCGGCCGGATCCCCGTGATGTCCTGCATGATGGTACGCGCCATCTGCCACAGCGGCACCGTCTGATCGGAGAGCCTCGTGGGCGGTATCTGGAAAATCCGCTTCGTCAGATCGCCGTCTACCGGCATCGCGGTCAGCAGGATCTCGGCCGGCACCGCCTCGTTTTGGTTCCAGGACTCGCGGTCGATAAGCTGAGAATCGACGATGGTCTTGGTGATGGCTCGCAACACGGTCTCAATCGCCATCCCAAACAGATCGTTCAGCGCCCGCTGGATAGGCAATCCATCGGCGGCGATCGGGCGCTCCAGGATCTTCTCTCCGTGGCCTACGCGGCACACGGCCCATTCGTCGGTGACAAATCGCTCGTCGATCTCTGCCGTTTTCGATCCCGCTTTGGCGACATACAGCCCACGCGAAAAGTGCTCCTTGAACACCTTACGCGCCTCGGGATCGGTAATCGCCTCAAACAGCCGCGGACTCAGCCAGCGCTCGGTCCAACGCCAATAGCCAGGACGCTGGGTACGGCCGTTGCCCGAGGGAACGGCGACGGCGTCCACGGCCTCAGCGGCAGTTATCGAGCTAGCCGTCCTTTCATCATCCGGTATATCGTTCAGCCGATACTGGTCGAACGGACCCGGCAACGGATTACCGTTTTCGTCTTCACCCTTGCCTGGATACTCGGCGATAATGTCCCACTTCGACCGCATCAGTTCGAGTTTGAAGAATCCGCACTCCTCCAGCTCCTTGGCGTCGTAGTCATGCGCCACTTCGAGCACCGAGTACGTGCGCAGTTCGGCGTCGCCGTTGGAGTACGTCTGCTGACCCACCACTTGCGGCACAGGGGAGCCGTCGGGACCCGCGCTCACCTCGATCTGCGGCTCAGTGGTCTGCCCGTACTTGCGAGCGTCCGTATTCCACACCCCGCGCAGATAGCACGGCCCCGTCGTGTACTGATGAAATGCCAGCGCCTTCCACTTCTTATCGATCTTGTTCTTGGCCCAGATGTCCCGAATCTGCACATCGGCATTGTGCGCCGTGTCCAGCGAGTCCGGGTCCATCTGATCGTCGGCAACGGCGCGCACGCGGGGAGCGGTGGCTCCCATGATGGACATGAACTTGAACAGATCACCGCCCAGAACGTTAATTGGGGGGCACAGGCGCACATCCGGCCCAGTCTCATCGGAGCCGTTGGTGATGTCGAAGGGCTGGTAGTCAATGATCTCGCCAAACGGGGTCGTCACCTGGCCTGGCACGTTGAAGTGCTGGCCCTTGACGAACATCCACGCCAACCGGGCACTGTTGAGCAGAATCGTGCGCTCGTAGTCGAATTGCGGATCGGTTCCGGCCTTGATTACTTCGGTAATGGCCGAGTCGTACCGTTTGATAATCTGCTCGTTCGAGAGGGCCTCGGGGGCTGGACCGACGATCTGCATGTTCTACCCCCTAGGCCGGTTAGCCACGTACTCCTCAACGAACTTCGCTGTCTGCCGCGCGACCGCCTCGCCCGGCATCATCGCCCGCGAGATTGGCGCGGTGCTCTGTTCGCGGGGCACGGTGGCCGCTGGAAGCGTATGCGCCTCGGGGTATGGAATCCCGCCGCCCGAGCGCTGGACGAGATGGTTGATCTGAGTATGAAGCGCTGTCCGCTCCCCATCGAGCGCTCCCTGCATGGCAGCCCATAGGCGATTCCGGTCTTCACTGGCCGCCTCCACCCGATCCTCCAGCCGAGCGTTGTCGGTAAGAAGCTGACGGTTGGCGGCGCGCAGGGTCTCCACCTCGGCGAGCAGATCGTGGCACAGTGTCCGTGCCAGCCAATCCTTAATCACCTTTCACCCCGAGTTCCTTGTTTATCTCAGCGTTTATCTTAGCGTTTATCTCAGCAAACACGGCCTGATCCCACGGGCGAACATGCTCGGCCATCCAGTTCTGTAATTCCAAGCGCCGCATTGCGCACATCTCATCCCACTCCCGCTCTCCGTACCGCGCCACCATGATTCTCCGCTTGATTGAGCTTTTCACGCCCAAGAAGAACCAATGCGCTTTAGAGTACCGGCGTCCCCAGAACTGCGGTTCCTGGGATTGCGGCTCTCCAGGTGCCCACAGCGCTCGGTCAACCAGCCGCGCCAGCCATCCCCTCACCGGCGACCTCCGTAGCCGCCTTCGCACATGGGAGGAGTACCACCAGCACTGCCCGGCTGGCTTCCGGGCATTTGCGCGTCTCCCGTTGGCTGGCCATCCTCTCCGCTCTTGAACGCATGACACCCCGCGCCATCGGGGTTGTCGCCAATGCTCGTATCGCCCGCAGTCGCCTTCTGGCAGGCGTTGCCTTGGGGATCGTAGTACTGGCAACGGGAGCACGTCTCGCTTCCATCGCGAAAACCCATATCCTGGAGCGTAATCCCTTCGCTGCCGTCGGAGGCGCCGGGAGGAACCTGGTTATCGGGAGGAGAAGGAGGACCGCCAGGCCCTCCCGGCGGAGGAGCGCCCAGGTCGCTGGGAGCGCCAAGATCGGGGGTGGGGAGTTTGGATTTCTTCGCGAAGGGCAGGGCAGGGGGCATGGGCACCTCGTCCCCAGTCTACTACGGGTTACGATGGCGGTTGGCTCACGGGTTGCGCCGATGCCTCTGCGACGAAGCCCGCGGCAGATAGAGCTGCGCCTTGGCTGGAGCATGGAGCTTGCCGTAATTTGCCGTCGCCTGCCGCGAGATCATCGCCAGCCGCGTCGGGTCATCGAGGGCTTCTCCGGTATCGCGTAGGCAAGCCTCTTTAGCTTCCTCTATTCGGTCAGAGACAAAGTAGGACAAAGGTATCTGAGTCTGGATCTCTTTGTACGCTAAGACCCCCAAGCGGGCCGCGTCGAGTGCATCGTCGCCACCTTCGCCCGTTTCCGAATTTGCGTTGAACTTGAGCACGTCTTCAGAGCGAGAGGTTTTACTCGGATCTCCCTCGTTGCTCATATCGCACTGCGCCACCCGGAAGCAGCGATCTAGTTCACGGCAACAATCCCAAATCTGTAATCGAGGCAGAATCTCAGGCTTCACCCTCTCCAACTCAGTCCGGATCCGCTCGTACGACTCCCGCCCTTCGGTGGCAAGCACCTCCCGTAGATACCGTTCTCTCTCGTCCTGGTTCGCAAACGCCAGCCGTGCCGGCCGAAACCGCAGACAGTCTCGCAAATAGTCCCACGCGCTGACCCGGTCGAAATAGATCGGCTTCAAGGCAATGCAAATATGCCCCGCCAACTCCTGCCGCCGCTTCTCGAACATCGCCTGCGCCCGCTGCTTGTCTCGCAGCATGACCTCGCGTTCGTTTTCGTCATACTTAAGCAAAAGCGCCCCAAACGGCCCCAACACCTCGCGAATCCCAGCCAAAATCTGCTCAGCCTTTGACTTGGAAGCATCGTCCTTGCTAAACACGTCTCCATGTACGCCGCTCATGTAAATCACAACACACGGATCACGCCCTGCTTCTTTGAGCGCAATTAGATCATGCTGCCACCAACGAGCCAGCATCGCACCTTGCTCAAAAGAACCCACATTCCGCACCTGTAACTCGTCATAAATATGGATTCGTCCATCTGCCTCATTCCTTACAAGTTTATGATAACAAGAGGGATGCCTCCAACCCCAATCTCCATCTCCCCAGCGATACCACCACGGGCGCAAGGGCACGGGAGCCACCAAATGCCGCGCCCAAGGATATAACCGCTTTTCTTCTTCGCCAATCGGACCATCTGGCCGGTACGAATCAAAAAACTGGCCGCTACCCACATCCCAGTCGCCCTCTACCCACTGACGGCGGGTCACTTCGTCTTGAGCCATGAGCCGCGCCCGATAACTCCGTCCGGCAGTCGTGTTTTCGGCGTAATACGGGTTGGCGTCGATCGGGAACGGGATGAAAATCGACTTCAGGCCACTAATCGGGTCAAGAATGGGCGTATTGGGAGGAATCCGCTTGCCATAGTTGTCAAGCACCGAGACGAAACGCGCTTTTACCCAGGGGGCCCCGGGTCCGTCAGGATTCGTAGTGCCAACGATCAGGGTGCGCAGAGGCGGAAACGTCTTCCCGCCACGCACCCGCTCAGTCGATCGCAACGAACCCTGAAGCCGCAAGTATTGGCGCTGTGTTTTGATCTGCGTCAGTTCCTCGATGCCAATCCGGGTGATATTCCAGCCCTTGTACTTGTTGAAAGCGTCCTCTGACTGCAAATGATTGAAGTAAATCCGCGCCCCGGACTTGAAGTCGATATGCGTAGGATCGTCGGTCGCCTTGCCGCCGAAAACCTTGTAAAACGCCTTTGCCTCTTCGACGAATTCCGCCATATCCTGGTACGATTCGCGCAGAAGCAGCCCGCGGTAGGAGGAGTCGTTGAGAAACGAGAGGCGCGCGGGGTCATCGTCGGGCAGTGACCAGTCGCCCATAGTCATCCAGGCGATCAGGGCCGCCGTTTTCCCGCCTCCACGGCGACCACCCCACGCTTGTTCATCGTAAGGCGAGAAAAGCGCCCAAGTCTGCGGTCCAGCGTTCGATTGCCAATGAATGTGCCCCTTGGCGTCAAGGATTTTCACCTGGAAATCGTCCGTGAAGGTCGGGATTAGCCGTTTTAGCCACGCCGGAGCAGGTGGGGCGGCAGATGGCGGGGTTTCGGGGGTGGCTAAGGCTACGTCACCGCTCATCGGGCCATTGTGAACGCTTTATAGAAGGGCCGGGGCCGATTGGCCTGCACCATTGGGCCGCCGCCGAGGTCATTAGTGATCCCGGGGTTTGGCTGGCGGGGCATAGAGGGCATTTTGGCGCTGGGCATCCGGCCAAACGCAGCCCACGCCAGCGGTCCGCCACCACCCTTCGCCTTGCGCCCATCCTCAAAGTGCTTCATCGAGGTCGCAGGGCGCATTTCGTCGGCAAAACGCTGCGGCATGGCCTTCGGAGGCTCAGTGTCGCGGTAGTACCGGCGTTTGGCCATCAGGGAGCCGGCGGGAAGCTCGTGGGGGACGGTGCCGTCGGCTTTGCGCTCGGGAAGGCCGGCATCTTTGGTTGCAGCGAAGTCGTGCATTTGCCGATGATTCATGTCAATCCCCTTCTCTTCGGCCATCCCAGGGGTATGTTCCAACATCCCGAAGAACCGCCGCTGGCGTTGGCTGACTGCTGGCATTGCTCACCCTCTAAGACGAGGATACGCCAAACGTCTCCCTGAGCGCACTGTGGGTTTCAAGCTCAAGACGCTGTCGCCTGAAAACCTCATTGGCGAAAGCGCAAACCCCAGTTTCCAGTTGGTCCTCGATGAACTTCTGCACTCGGCGACGAGAGCACCATAGCCGCGGGGTGCGCTCCAGCTCCTCGCACTCCTCGTTACTGATGGGAATAATCTCGCCGGGCCTGGCTTTGGCAAGGCGCACCCGCCAGTGCTCTCCAACGGTCCCGCCGCTAATGCTCTTCAATACCCCACACCACTCAGCATGCTCCCCGCGCCCGAACACACA
>Ga0182014_10008954_pt1 | contig 10118 bp, 5 predicted proteins | sample 612S2DmetaG_FD_120489 | JGI IMG/M metagenome (GOLD analysis project Ga0182014, IMG submission 120489) | Permafrost microbial communities from Stordalen Mire, Sweden - 612S2D metaG | ecosystem: Environmental > Terrestrial > Soil > Wetlands > Permafrost | place: Sweden: Stordalen | collected...
AAATCGCCAATGCGCTCATTGAAAATAGATTACTCCCGAAAAGTCGGCAAGTGTCATGGAATCTACCTGTTGTGGCCATGACGACGGGATGGCATGGCACTAGGGCGTTTTATGGGGACTGATTCGGAGTGGTGGAGGGGTACGTACCTCACCCACCTTCTTTGGTCCGGCTCTTGCGGAAGCCTGACGTAGTGCCTACTTCAAGCATGATTGGGCCGGTCATTCGCAGACTGCCCTTCCCGGAGGGCAGTCTGACGGTCGCTGACGCATTTTACTGCAAGAGCATTCACATGAAGAACTTCAAGGGGGGCCCACTGAATCCTTTGATTTTTGCGTTCTGGTGTGAGAACATTCGGAGAGATTCTTTCGTTTGGTTTCGCTTCACGCATTACACTTGTAGATAGCAAGATGGCAAACCCCAATCCAAGGCGACGTTCCGCCGCTCCTGCTCCCGACTTGGCAGCCGTTTCGCAGGCCGGCGATCTCTTGCCTGACACGATGATGGCCGAGGAGCGGCGCACACAGATTCTTCAGCAGGTGCGCAGCGCGGGCCGCGTCAAAGTCAATGAACTTGCCGCCCAGTTCAGCACCTCCGCCGTTACCATTCGCAGCGATCTGAATGAGCTGCATCAGCGAGGACTGGTGTTGCGCTCCCACGGCGGAGCGGTCCTTCCCGACACGATCCATCGCGAATCGCCGGTGGACGAGCGTCTCAAGGCGCACGCGGCGGAGAAGCGGCGCATCGGCGCCATGGCCGCTACGCTGATCAACGACGGCGAGACGATCATTCTTGATTCCGGAACGACTACGCTTGAGATCGCCCGGCAGATCAAGAACAGGCAGGGGTTGCAGATCATCACCAACGGAGTGAACATCGCCGCGGAGCTGCTTGACGCACCCGGCGTGCAACTGTTCATCGTCGGCGGCACCGTCCGGCGTGAGTCGGCCTCCATCAGTGGCCGCTTCAGTGAAGAGATGCTGGCCGAGTTCTCTGCCGACAAGATGTTTTTGAGCGGCGCCGGCTGCGACATCGACTTCGGCGTCAGTGGCGGCAACCTCGAAGAGACCATGGTCAACCGCGCCATGCTGACCATCTCGCGGGAGATTATCCTGGTCGCCGACTCGAGTAAGTTCTCCCGGCGCAGCATGGCTCGCATCGTGCCGTTCAGCGAGATCGATACTGTTATCAGCGACTCAGATCTTCCCGAAGATATTCAGGCCCGGCTCCGCTCGCTCGGGTGCAGCCTCCTGCTCGCGTAGCCCCTGACGCCTTTACTCCGCCTCCGTAGGCACCTCGAAGGTGACCAATTCGGAACGGAAGCCGCGCGTGCGGACCGCGCCATAGGCGATTCCGGCCGTCATCCACACCGCGCCCAGCACCAGCGCAGGATTACTCAGATGCACCCAGATAAAGGCGCAGATCACGAAGCCCAACACCGGAACAAGAACGCCGCTTAGGGTCTTCTGCCGGTCATAGCGAAGATGATGTACGAGGGATGCGGCGTTGACGCCCATGAAGGCGATGAATGCGCCGAAGTTCAGGCACTGGGCGCCGATCTCGTACGCGCCCCCACCCAGTCGGTCAGAGAAAAACTGCAAGAGCCCTGAGCCCATCAGTGCGAATACGCCCACGGCAACGATGTTATTGCGCGGGATGCGCCGCTTAGGCTCGATTACCCCAAAGAACGACTTCGGCAGCGCATTGCCCCGACCCATGCCGTATAGCAGTCGGCCAGCAGCGAGCTGTGAGCCCATCCCCGAGCCCATGTTGGCGACGAGCAGCGTGAAGTTGACGATCTGAAAGAGAATGACGCCGCCCGCCCGGCGAGAGATGATGGCAAAGGCCGAGACGACGTCGTCGCCCGCGAAGGGCTTCGATCCCCAGACGAGTTGCGCAGCATAGACCTCTAGCCCCGATAGCACACCGGCAATCAAACACACCAGCACTGTGGCCAGCAGTATGTTGCGGCGCGGATTCTCCACTTCTTCACTGAGCGTCGAAACAGCGTCGAAGCCGATGTAGGTGAGCACAGCGACCGATGTGCCGGCGAAGATGTTCGAGGCCCGGAAGTTCGCCGCCTCGTAGAAGGGGCGAATGAAATAGCCGGGGTCGTGGTGCATGCCCCACACCGCGCGCGCCACCACAGCCAGAAACAGCATGACCACCACCACCATGCCCGCGCACAGCGCCTCGTTCATGCGCGCCGAGGTCTCGATGCCGCGCAGGTTGGTCCAGGTGAAGAAGACCGCGAAAAAGAGAATCCAGACGTAAAACGATAGGCCGGGCAGGATGTTCATCGCCGCCTGCGCGCAGAATGCCGTGCAGATGAGCGGATTGATCAGGTAGTCCATCACCATGCCCCAGCCCACCACGTAGCCCAGCGCCGAGTGCATCTCCTGGCCCACGTAGGTGTAGGCCGAGCCAGCGCTCGGATAAATGCGCGCCATGCGCCCATAGCTGATGGCCGTGAATAGCATAGCCACCATGGCGATGAGAATGGCGGTGACCACGTGCCCATGGGCTTTGTTGCTGATGACTCCGTAAATGCCCATAGGCGCGGTGGGCTGAATGATCACCATGCCGAAGATGATCAGATTCCATAGACTCAGCGTGCGGTGAAGGCGCACCTGTGGGGCCGGCGACGTTTCTGGGAGAGCCATCAGGGTGCCTCGTTGGGTTAGAGTCTATCCCGAGCGGGAGAACTATCACCGCCAAAAAGCTGCCAGACCTGCTTCCTTCTTCCGGTTCGGAGCTTATGCCCGCCTATCTTGTGGCGCGGGATGCTGTCCATGGAGCGGATGAATCCTTACGCCCTGCACGACACGGTGGATGATTCCATCCGGGCTGGGACTGTCAGGATTCAAGCCCGAGAGCAAGCTCACGTTGTATCCGAGCAGTTGTGCCGCGACAATCTCGAAGGGAGTGCGCAGTACGTCGTCCAGGCGCGGTGCAACCGCGGGAATCACCGCATCAAAGTATTGCTCCGCCTCATCGATCTCCGCGATGCCGACGATGTACCCGATCCGCTTCTCGCGCAACTCCGCCACAAGGTCCAGTTCGTAGGCCCGGCGCAGTGGATCGCTCGACAGCATGCATAGGACCAGCGTGCTCGGCGTAACAAAAACCATCGGACCGTGGCGAAGCCCGAGATAACTCTCGGCCAGCGCTGGATAGCGCCCCGCGGTCATCTCCAGAATCTTCAGCGCAGCTTCATGTCGCCAGCCCGCTAAAGGAGAAGAGGACAGTACGACCACACGGTCGACAACGTGCTGAGCGGCGTGAAGACTGGCTTGGGCAAGGCCGGCCAGCATTGACTCTGTGCGCTTGCTCAGCGCATCCACGACTTTCAGCATCTCCTCGGGCCGCGCCATCGTCAGTCCCGCAAGCACGAGATTCGAATAGGAACCGGTCATCACAAGGCTGTGGTCGTCCGTGCGCGGATCCAGCTTGAGCACGTGGTCGACCTCGCTTTGCGCAAGCTCTCCTTCCGCGTTGCACACAATTGCCAACTGGAAGAGGTCGGGCCGCAACCAACGCGCCACCTGCACCACGGCGTCGCTCTCTGGGCTGTCACCAGAGCGAGCCAGCGAAATCAATAGATCCGCCTCGGCGAGCAGGCGCTTCCCATCCACCAGCAAGTCGGTTGTCGGATGAGCCGTGGCCCGGGGCCATGCCGCGGCGATGGCTTCGGCCGCATAGGCTGATGTTCCCGCGCCGGTCAGCACAACGCGCGCCCCAGCCAGTCGGCCGCCCAGTCCCAATCGTGCGATTTCGTCCACGATGTCTTTTGCCGTACACGGCCAGAGCCGCGCTTGCGCGAAGATCTCCTGCCTTGTGTAGGACGTGTTGCTGCCCGGGGTTTCCGTGGCAAGCGTCTGAGAGTCTTGTGGCATGTTGGCATCCTTTCCCAGGTCTCGTCCTTCTGCTCCGGGAAGCCTCTTCCGCAAGAACGCGAATACGAAACCAAATGAAACTATATAGAATCAAGACTCAGCCGTCAACAGATTTGTCGCAAGAGGTTACTTGTGCGTTCTCGGTTGAGTGGTTCTATAGAAGTGTATGATATTAATATATCTGTAATTTACAAGAAGATTGGCGACCTGATTCCGATTCCGGAACGGAGCGGAGAAGCCACGGAAAATACCAGTCTTCAGCCTTTGGAGGTGATCGTCGAGGCAAATATTCATGCGAATCATGTTATTTATGAGCATTTTGTACTTTCTTGTTTTTCACTATTGACAATAACCGACACATAACGCAATAATACGAAACACGTTGGAATTGAGTGCGTAGGTATAGCCAAATCATCGTAACCATGCGAAGACGTTGCGGGCTGGGGATGACCCCCTCCCACGGCCTTCATGCTTCGGCAAGCATGGAAAAGTCAATCGGGCTGGGTCAACCGGCTGGGAATCACATCTAAGGAGGCGACGGTATGTTATTCGATTCATTAAAACTGAGGCTGTTGTGCATGGCGGTTGCAGTTGCCGCATCCTGTCCGTTAGTTGCCCAGCGCGATGCCGCCTCGCTTGAGGGTCGTGTGGTCGATTTGAGCGGCGCTGTTGTGGCTGGCGCCCAGGTTACCGCAACCAACACTGCCACCAACTTCCACTATCAGACGCAGAGCGACAGCTCCGGCGCATGGGTCATCAGTCCGGTTCGTATTGGAAGCTACAAGGTTTCCATCACTGCTCAAGGATTCAAGGAGGCGGTTGCAGGCCCCATCACGCTCGACGTTCAGCAGCGCCAGCGCGTCGATGTCACGCTTGAACTCGGCGATGTGCATGAACGCGTGGTAGTCACTGATACTGCCCCTCTTCTCCAGACCGACTCCTCTGAGACCGGACAGGTTGTCGACAGTGAATCGATGGTTGCCTTTCCGCTCAATGGCCGCAACCCCGTGCAGCTTGCGCAGTTGACGGTCGGCGTCACCACCAGCGAGCCTGGCGCGCGCGACTCCGGAGGCTACGGATTCAGCGCCAACGGTGCCCGCTCGCTCGACAACAACTTCCTGCTCGATGGCATCGACAACAACTCCAATCTGCCGGATCTGCTCAATGAAGCCAACTATGTGGTCATGCCTCCACCCGATGCCCTGCAGGAGTTTAAGATCGAGACGGGCAACTACGACGCCGAGTTTGGCCGCGCTACCGGCGCCATCGTCAACGCCACTACTAAATCAGGCTCCAACCAATTTCATGGCGTGCTCTACGAATTCCTGCGCAACCAGGCCTTCGATGCATTGAATTACTTCGATTCGACCCAGCAGCCCTATCATCAGAACCAGTTCGGCGCCACGCTGGGAGGAAGAATCATCCGAGACAAACTTCTCTTCTTCGTCGACTATCAGGGTTTGCGGAGAAACGAAGCGCAGACGACGACCTCGGTGGTGCCTACCGATACCGAGCGCTTGGGAGATTTCTCCAGCCAACTCGATTTAACCTCTCCCACCGGAGTCTTGGACTGCAACGGCGTCGCCACATACGCGGGCGAAATCTTCGACACGCGCCTAACGCAGCAACCTAGCCCAAATACCTACTGCGGCGTTCCTTTCGGCTACTCGCATGGCGTCCCCAGCAACGTGATTCCGTCCTCCTACAGCATGGATTCGCTGGGCAAGAAGCTCATCAATCTCTTTCCCGAGCCCTCTTCCGGACTCGACGTAAATGTTTTAGGGTACAACTACATCTCTGATCCGGTGACCAAGCAGACGATAGATCAGGGCGATGTGCGCGTGGATCAGGTCCTCACCAAATCCGACAACGTCTTCTATCGTTTCAGCGAAAGCAACAGTCCTGAAACCATCGGGTCGCCGTTCGCCACCCTGGCCGATGGCGGAGGCTTCTTCGACGGCATTCAGCAAATCACAGCCTACGCCGGGGCTGCCAGCGAAGTGCACATCTTCTCACCGCACAAGATCAATGAATTCCGCGCCGGTTTCAACTGGATCAAGACCAGCCGGTACCAGACGAACTACGACGTAGACATTTCTTCCCAGGTCGGGTTTCCGGGTGTTCCTTATCTGGCGGGCACGAACAATGGGGGATTGCCGCAACTGACCTTCTCGGATGCCTCAACTCTGGGCAGCCCGACATTTCTACCTGCCATCGAGAAGCAGAAGACACTCCAGTTCTCCAACACCTTCACGCTGATTTCTGGCAGCAATACATGGAAGTTCGGCGGCGAAATCCGCCCCGAGCATTTCTCCATTTATGAGCCAGCAGATCCCCGCGGCACGATGAGCTTTACCCATCAGTTCACCGACAACGCTGGCGCTATTGGCTCGGGTGGAAACAGCCTTGCAGCCCTGCTCACGGGTCAGCCGGAGGGCGGAACCATCAACAACCTCAACAACATCGAATACTACCGTCACACTTTCGCTCTGTTTGCGCAGGACGACTGGCGCATCTTGTCCAAGCTCACGCTCAACCTAGGGATGCGCTATGAATACTTCTCGCCCGTCTACTCCCAGAACGATGCCCAGGCCAATTTCAATCCCATCACCGGCAAGCTGGATATTCCGGCGGACAGCAAGGTGAGCCTGACGCCAACGCTAGCCTCGATTCTGCCGGTGAATCACAATGCGACCGGAGCGCTAATCGATGCCGACCGCAAGGACTTCTCCCCGCGCGTCGGGCTTTCTTACAGCCCCGCCAAGCGGGTGGTCATCCATAGCGCCTTTGGCATCTTCTTCAATGGCGACGAGGCCGGACCCTACAGCAATCCCAGTCCCGGCTTCAATCCGCCCTACTTCATCAGCGAGAACTTCCCGGCGGGCTGTTCGCTGCCTTCCTACGCCTCAGCCGCGCAGGATTGTTCGGCACCGGGAATCAGCACGCTTGCAAACGGATTTCCCACCAGCGCGCTCATCGACCCCAACACACCGACCCTCTTTTCCCTCGACACCAAACTCAGGATGCCTTATGTCATGCAGTGGCATTTGGCCACGCAATATCAGTTCACAGCGAAGACCATGCTGGAGGTGGCGTACATCGGATCGAAGAGCGAACGCTCCTACATCTATCTGAATCTCAACCAGGCGCAGCCGACAATCGATCCATCCGCGCCCACCGCGCCGCGCCGCCCATTCCCCTATGTCGATGCCGCCATCGGCTATCTGAAGTCTGCCGGATCTGCCAACTACAACGGCTTGCAGGCTTCGCTCCAGCAGCGCATGAGCGCAGGCCTGGAGTTCGTCGTCAACTACACCTACAGCAAGGCGCTGGGCAACGCCAGCAGCGCCGATCTCGGCTCGCAGAACAATGACGGCTTCCGCAACAGCCTCTACCCAAACAATGAATATGGACCGCTGGACTTTGACATACGCAACCGCTTCGTTGCCAGCTACGTCTACGATCTGCCCTTCGGCATGGGGAAGCGCTTTGCCACCCACATCCGTCCCATCGATGAAGCCATCGGCCACTGGAACTGGTCGGGAATCGTCACTCTCTCCAACGGCACATGGTTCACCGTCACCGATGGGAATGCGAACTTCGCCAACTCCGATGGCCAGCAGCGTCCGGATGTCGTACCAGGCGTCAAGGCCACCGACAAGCCTTGCATTGCTGGAACCTTCTTCAACACCTGCGCTTTTAAGGATCCGCAGCCCGGTTCCTTGGGCAACGTCGGACTGAATACTCTCGAAGGTCCCGGCGACAAGAATGTCGACTTTGCCCTCTTGAAGACCGTTCCTTTGCGCGAATCGCGCCGCATTGAGTTCCGCGCAGAAGCCTTCAATGTGTTCAACCATCCCAACTTTCAGTTTGCGGCCCCCGGACCGCAGAATTCCATCAACTCCACGGTCATGGGCACGGCGACCTTCGGTTATCTCACCGGAGCGCTCGCGCCCAGGCAGCTTCAGCTTGCTTTGAAGCTCTTCTATTAATTTGGTGAGTGGCAAACGGCAAGAGACGGAAGGAAGAAGCTCGTGACTCCAATGCGGAACAGCAGTCTGGCGGCGTTGTTGACCTCTCTGGCGCTACTGAGTGTGGCGGCAGGCCAAAGCCACGGGGCTCCGCGACAAGCCGCGCGTGAACTGGCTTCGATCACTGGAAAAAACCTGATCATTACAGCCGGATCGGATGGCGCCTACGCGGTTCTTAGTGCGGGGTCCTCCAGCCCCGTGCTGCGCTCCACGGTCGAAGCTGAAGTCGATGCGAACGAGCTGCGTTCTCCCGACTATCCCCGCCACACCGTTGCGCAATCGCAGTTCACCGATTCATTTGGGACCGGGACGGCTCTCACCGTTACGCACACCGGTCTCGCCGATCGCCCCGACCTCATATGCGTCTTCCGGCTCTACAAAGATCGCGACTGGGGGGGGATCGAGGTCCGGGTTGCCAACACGACTCAGAGTCCGGTATCCGTCACTGCCATCCGCGCCATCCGAGCGTCAGACGCTCCGGTCATTGATCTCAATGGCCCGGCGAGCGCAGATCGCATTCTCTCGGACAGTTACAGCGAAGACCGCCCTCAGCTCGCCATCCGCGATCTGGGCGGTGCGACAGCCGGCCTGCACCGCGCCGTCGGCAGCCAGCTCATCTTTAACCGGCAAAGCGGCCTGAGTCTCTTCGTTGCGGCATTGACCTCGGATAAGTTGCTCACAGTCTTTCACCTCAAGGTGCAGTCCACTGCGGGATCGCCGGCTATCGTTTCATTTGAGGCTGTGGCGGAAGGAACCACCGAGATCATGCGCGGAGAATCTCTGAGCGAATCGCCTGCCGCCGAGCAGGTGGAACTCGCCCTCACGGTCAATCCTGGCGAGAGCCTTTCCTCCGAACATCTGATGATTGCGACGGGCAGTGATTATCACGCTCAGCTTGAGCAATACGGCGAAGCCATTCGCAGCCTGCATCACGGCCGCGTAGGCGCGCCCACCCCCATCGGCTGGTGGAGCTGGACCTCCTATTACTTTGGCCTCAGTCAGGCGACGGCGGGCACGAATATCGAATGGCTCGCCGAGAATCTGAAACCTCTTGGCTATACCTACTTTCACATCGATGAGGGTTACCAGTACGCCCGCGGCGAATACACAACGCCCGATGCCAATCTCTTTCCGCTCGGCCTGAAACATACTGCCGCACAAGCGCGTCAGAACGGTCTCACCTTCGGCGTCTGGACCGCGCCCTTCGAAGTCTCCGAGCGCGCATCTGTCTATCGCGATCACAAGGATTGGCTTCTGCACAACGCTGCCGGAGAGTTGATTCACATCGGTTACGTGACCGACAAAAAGGATCCCCTCTACGTCCTTGATGTCACAAATCCCGGCGCGCAGGCCTACCTGAGTCAGGTCTACAGCACTCTTCGCGACTGGGGCGTCCGCTTCATCAAGTTGGATTTCATGGACGACTCGGCCGTCGAAGGCGCCTATTATCGGCGTGGCACCACGGCCCTCGAAGCGCAGCGCATCGGCCTCGGCATCATCCGTGAGGCGGTCGGCGACGAGGTGGTGCTCGACAAGGATGGCAGCCCGATGCTGAATCCGGTCGGCACTGTCGATGCGGGCCGCATTTCGCAGGATACCGGGCATACCTTTGAAGCGAGCCGGGACGCTGCATCCGGCACCGCGGCGCGCTACTACATGAATCGCAACTTCTTCATCTCCGATCCCGACGCCTTCAGCGTTTCCACGCAGACGGTCGATGACCATGGGTGGCACTCGAACTCCGTGCCGCTCACTTTTGACGTAGCAAAGGTCTCCATTGCCCTCTCAGCTGTCTCCGGCGGCATGTATGAAATAGGCGACGATCTTCCCACGCTTGGCGAATCGCCGGAGCGAATGGCTCTGGTCAAAAACCAGGATCTTCTCAACATGGCGCGCATTGGTCGTGCCTCCATTCCTCTCGACCTGATGACCTACGCAACAGACGATGGTCAGCCCAGCGAGTTCCTGCTTCGAGAGAGCCCTCGCCAGACCATCCTTACGGTCTTCAACTGGTCAGGCAAAGAGAGTACGCGCTCGATCTCCCTTGCCGCTCTGGGTCTTCAGCCGGACCGCGCCTACCAGACCACCGAGGTGCTGGGCAACCAAAGTTGCTGCGCGCTCTCTGGCGAATCGATCGGTCTCAAACTCGCGCCTCATTCCGTTGCGGTTCTCAAGCTAATCGACACTTCCATC
>Ga0182014_10008956_pt1 | contig 10117 bp, 9 predicted proteins | sample 612S2DmetaG_FD_120489 | JGI IMG/M metagenome (GOLD analysis project Ga0182014, IMG submission 120489) | Permafrost microbial communities from Stordalen Mire, Sweden - 612S2D metaG | ecosystem: Environmental > Terrestrial > Soil > Wetlands > Permafrost | place: Sweden: Stordalen | collected...
AGACCAGAGGCAGGGTCAGGAATGCATCCAACCACTCCCTGCCCCGGAACCTGCCCTTTGCGAGCAGCAAGGCCAGCGCAACACCGATCAGGAACGCAAAAAGCGTTGCAACGGCGGCGACCTTAAGAGTTAGCCAAAGAGGCTGAAGTCCAAGTAAGGCGTTGATGACGCTCATCGCTGGTCGAGTACAAACTCCGCTTGCATGAGGCAAACAAAAGCTCCCCTTCGTAACGGCGCTATCCGAGTTTTTCGGGCGCCCCGTCAGCCGTTTACCCAAAAGGATGTTTGCCTCCGCTCCGCAAGCTCCGGAGAAACCACGCGCGGGAAACTGAAAAGTTTCTCGCGCGTCTGAGCGGGTGAGGCTTATATCGGTTCTTCGTCAAAGATAAGGATCAGTTGTTTATCCTGCGTCACTCTTTCATGATCATTACGCTGCTTGCCTTGATCAGGGCAAATACTTCGTCACCCAGCTTGAGGGCGAGCTCCTTTACAGCTTCGACAGTTATTGTTGAGGTGATAACGTTCCCGCCTCCAATATCAACTTTGATCTTCGCCGCGACGGCGCCTTCTTTCACCTCGACGACCTTTCCTTTTATTACATTCCTTGTGCTCAACTTCATGGCAAGACCTCCTCTCTTTTTCAACAGGCATAACGATTCCTAACAGCTATTAAGCTTATTTCCCGCACAAAAACGACCATTGCAGGCCAGTGCGCACCGGATATAATAGTCCGACGACTGAAGGAATTTGCCGATCCCTTCCGTCCCTGGAACATAATGTATTCATTTACACGCGTCAACGGCCTAATGTATAAAGTACTAATCGTTCGTTTGATCCTATCCCGTGGAATGGGTGAAACAAAAAGGCGCCCTCATGCCAAAGCAGCTTGTGATCTGTAATCTCCGAGCGGCCCGAAAAGCCAGGGATCTCTCCCAGAGCGAACTTGCAGGGCTGGTAGGGGTTAAGCGTCAGGCCATCTATGATATGGAGTCCGGCCGTTACGTTCCGAATACACATGTCGCCTTGTTGCTGGCAAAGGTATTTGGCTGCGGAGTCGAGGATCTTTTCAGCATTGCCTCGAGTTCGGGCGATACTGCTGTAACGCTTGTCGGAGAATGGGAGAGTGGGCTCCGAGTGTCCCTGGTGAAAGTGCGCGATCAGTTGATCGCTTATCCGCTGGATGACAAGTGGATATCCAGTGAGGGGTTTCAGTCTGCCGACGGATTGCTCAAGGACGACTGCCGGTGTGTGCATCTTTTGCATTCCGAGGAAGCGTTGGAGAAGAAGGCTCTCCTGCTCGGCTGCGATCCCGCTTTTGCTATTTTGAGTTCGCACGTGTCACACTGCCACGGTGAGGAAAGACTCCAATGCCGGTTCGCCCAAAGCTATGCGGCCTTGAAGGCGCTTTCTTCAGGATACGCTCATCTGGCTGGAACTCATCTGCATAACAGATCGGATACGGAATCGAACCTTGAGCTAGCCCGCGCAACACTGGGCGGCTCGAAGGCCAAAGTGATCGCCTTTTCCAGCTTCGAAGAGGGATTAATGGTTGCCCCGGACAATCCCCTTGGCATCAGGTCCATCGGCGATCTGACTGGAGGGATCAGATTCGCCAACCGAGAGCCTGGAGCTGCTCTAAGGGTCCTCCTTGACGACCATTTGAGCCGGCTTGGAATAAGCCCTGAGGCCATCGACGGCTACGACCGGCTGGTCCATAGCCATAACGAGGGCGCGAAAATGGCGTCCTTTGGACTGGTGGACGCCGCACTCGGACTTCGGGCTGTCGCAATGTCGCACGGCCTTGGATTTGTATCACTTGAGATGGTTCGCTGCGATCTGGTAATCCCGCACGACCTCATGGAGCATTCGGCTATAAAACTCATTCTCGAGTTGCTGCAAACACGGGGCCTGCGTGACGAATTGGCTGCCCTGCCGGGGTATGACCCATCATGTATGGGAACCGTGATTGGAGAAACATAGAAAGAATTGGAGAAGCAATTAAAATTAGGAGCCTTTGAAAGCTGCAGCCGGGCGAAGGCTGGCGAAAAAGGCCTCAGGCTACACCCGGCCACAGAGACGGAAGGCTGTCGTGATTCCAATCAACCTGCCTGCTGTTGGGCTGCCTTACGGTAGCTCTTGAGATCCTCCACCGTAAGCACCGGGAAATCGTGCATCCGGGCAAAAGCCACTATCTGAGGAAGGCGCGCCATTGTGCCGTCGGCATTGGTAAGCTCGCATAATACGCCATAGGGCTTGAGTCCGGCCAGAGTCATCAAATCGACGGTCGCCTCGGTATGCCCCGAGCGTTCCAGAACTCCACCGGGACGGGATTTGAGCGGGAAAATATGTCCCGGCCTGTGAAGATGTTCGGGTTTGGCGTTATCGGCGACAGCGGTCTTGATTGTCGTGACGCGGTCGTGGGCCGACACCCCGGTGGCAACCTCCTCCGCCCCGTCGATGGATATGGTGTAGGCCGTTCGAAATCGGCAGGAGTTGTTCTCCACCATCATCGGCAGCTTCAGGGCGCGCACCTTTTCCTCAGTAAGGCACAGGCACACGATCCCACTGCATTCACGGATCATCATTGCCATTTGTGTTTCGGTGATGGATTGCGCCGGGAAGATCAGGTCTCCTTCGTTTTCGCGTCTTTCATCGTCGGTGACCAGGACGCCCTTGCCTTTACGCAGGGCGTTCAATGCGTTCTCCACGCGTTCAAAAGAATTTCCAAATCGAGTCAACAGTGTCTGATTCATGGCAATCCTCCTAAAGAAATATCTATTTGCCTGAATCAGGGCGAGAAGACAGAAAGCTCCCTCAGCACGCACGGGTAGCTCTACACCGGGTATGGCGCCTGCGGTGGGTTGCCGACTGCCTTATCCTCTTCCATCCGGACTGTTACCGTCGGCCCTGGCCTCTCACCAGATCTGCTGACCTCTCTTCACGACGAAGAGAGCGCTCGCGGGCTCCCCAGAGCAACCTGGGACACCGCCGGTGGGGATTTACACCCCGCCCTGAGAATAAGTTGGGCATTATTGTAGCAGCTTTGGCGCCTGGACGAAAGATTTTGTTGACCTCTATTTGATGAATTACCGTACCGGACAACAGTGGAGGGAGGGACAGGGAGACTGGTCATAGACAGGCCATGGAGGGACGCGGAGACAAGACCTATAAGCGCTCAAATAGGCGGCGCACGAACATTGCCTGTAACCTCAATGCCTCAACGGGGCTGCATAATTTAACCCGCGAGCCCTACGCTCCGCGAGGGGTCACCCTGGGTTTTGGCGCCCCAAATACCTTGCCCTGAAAGGGCTACATAGAAATTGCCCCCGTGTCGGCATCTGCCCTTCGCAATGCGGGTTTTATGTAACTCCTTCGGAGTACGGAGAAAATATTTATGGAATCCCACACCCAGGGTGGCGCTTTCGTTTACCCTGGGCTGAATTATTCAGCCCTTTCAGGGCTTGACACGCTAATTCTTAAGCACTTTAGAAAATTGCAATTATGTGTATTCGTCTGGTTCCTTATTTGAGCGCTTATGGAGACAAGACCCCCGCCGCGTCCCTCCATGGCCTGTCTATGACCAGTCTCCCCATCCCCCTGCCGGCCCTTTCTTTTCTGGGTCGGGAGGCCGTGGAGCATCCGCGGGCAAATCAGCTCCGGAAACGCTGCAGTTTGACTAATCGGTAAAAAACTATTATATTAAGAATACAGATATCCTTCTTGATTCCTTCTTCTATTCCTACTCTTGCGCTTACTATAGTTTCAATGAATTCAACGCGGACGGCAAAATATTTCCCTGTGGAAATTCGTAATCAGCAGAAGAATTGATTGATATGTCTCGCCACTATTTCCGAGGAGGCCCGCATCTTTGCCTCATTATGCGATGCTGCTCTGCTCGCGCAGGCGTATCGTGAACCTGGGGCCGTGGATGCGGCCATGGGAGTTCAGCCGGTATTTTGGCGTCTCTTGCCCGGCGCCGTTCGGCCCACCGATGTGATACCGGGTGAAGAGGCTTTGAAAGACTGGAGATCGATTATGTCCGAGGGTATCCACATCGGTGTGCTGGTTTCGAGCAAAGGGACCAAGCTGCAGGCTGTCATAGATGCGTGCGAAACGGGCCTGATAAACGGCAGGGTCACCTTCGTGTGTTCCGATAACCCTGACGCCAATGCCCTCACCAGGGCCTCACAGCACGGCATACCCGCCTTTGTCGTTGACTATACGGAACTCAGGCAACGGTATCGCCTGGAGCCGCAAGCCATTCAACTGCCGGCTGACTGCGATTTCGATCACATAATGACAAGACAGAAGGTTTTCGACGCCTCGCCCGAAAATCTGGTGTTTCGCCTGAAAATGCGTGTGATGGCTGAGGAGCAGATGCTTCGCCAAATGGCTCCACATCCTTTGGACCTCCTGGTTTTGGCCGGTTTTGTCCGGAAGTTGAGTCCGTACTTTATAGAAAAAATCAATTACGGGTCCACCGTTCCGAGGATAATGAACCTGCACGCAACAATATGTCCAGCCTTCCCCGGCATAGACGGATACGGGCAGACGTTTCGCTACGGCTGCAAGGTTGCCGGCTGCACGGTGCATTTTGTCGATTATGGGGTGGATACCGGGCCGATAATCGACCAGGATGCCTTCAAAATCGAACCGGATGATACGATTGATTCGGTCAAGAAGAAAGGGATGAAGCTCGAATGCTCAATCTATCCCAAATGCATCGGGCTTTTCGCCGAAAACAGACTCAAGCTGAGAGAAAACGAGACCCGAAGGATCGTTGTGGACATCCTGCATCGAGGGGAACCTGACCGCAGCATCTCTGTCCCATTGGGCTTCCCGAAACCAAAAAACTAAAAGGAATTCACCACAGAGACGCTGAGCAAAAACAGTTGCCTGGACTGAAAATCTCGACAAAATTTCAAAAACTCGATGTTGGTTTCACAGAGAAAAGCTTCTTAAGACAGGATTTACAGGTAACGCCGGAGAATTTCACCGTATTAACAGAAACGGCCAGCGACATGAAGCACTGCTTCGAAAAGACGTGGTGTGCTGCGCTTCGCTTACGCCCGGCACCCCACCTACGGGTCTATTTTATGGGTCTTTTCACGGTTTGGGGCAGCCCGCCGGGACATGAAATGCCGTGGTGAACGGGTACGCCTTTTCGGAGCAGCGCACGCAAGGTGAGGCCGGCTTTATCGATTCAGGGTCTCGCCCCTTATCTTGGCCCTCAACTGTTCCTCCACCATCACGTGCTTGTCCTTGCAAGTTCGTTCCAGCAGACTGATCTCCCCGACGGATATGACCGGGTGCTGCGGCGAATTTCCGGGGAGCAGGCATATATTTGCCCACGCGATGTGGTAGGCCCCTCTGACCGCGGCCATAAAAGTCTCTCCCGAAACGAGCAGATCGGAGATAAGATGCCGCGCGCAACTCTTTCCCACTTCCGCGATAAGTCCCATCCCCTCACTGGACTGTTTCATGATCTTGACGGGACATTCAACGGCCCTTTCCAGTGCAGCGGCGAAATTCTTCCTCCCGCAATCGGTTCGTGCTTCGACAAATTCCAGATAGGCGCTTCCGTCTTCTTCGATGAGTTGTTCGAGGTTTTGCTCCATTTCATTCGCCTGCTCCAGCAAATTTTTCCATAGGGATGTGCGTTCGCGGGAAGCTCTTGAGCGCAACAGTTCCAGGTGAATGATCTTCTTTACAAGGGCAACCCCCAGGCACGCGCTGTAACCAGCGGCAGATCCACCCCCGGGGGAAGGTTCAGGATTGGCGAGAGCCAAAAGAAACGGTTCGTTCATGAGAAAACCACCTCGATCAAAAGATATGCAGGTATGCATCCAAGCATATTACGCATTATGACAGACCCACAGCATATTTCCAATTCAATTTCAACTAGGATGGTGAATAGGTGAGTAGGTGACAGCCGCACATTCCGGTTTCTACCCTCTTTACTCCAAACCCGGAAGGGTTCCGCTTTTTTGTGGGACTCGCTTATAAAAGCCAAACTGTCGTTGCGCTTTTCCAATTGCTAAGCCGAGTTTCAATGTGCATAATCCAGTTAGCGGAGCGAGGCAATCGACATTGTCGAAGAAGGACGAATTATGACAGCGTTAATGAGGGAAATTGAGAAGCAGGCCAGATTGCTTTCTGTTGAAGAACGAGAGTTGCCGGCCGAAAGACTGCCGGCTACGGCCAGTGGCGCGCCATTGACTGACCTTGACATAATAGGGCTTGAGGAAGCCGAGAGGCGGTATTCTTTATGGAAGGCGGGACAAACTAAAGGGGTTGCAGCAGAAAATGCGCTGGCAGATATCCGGAGAGAGATGCGTTAATGCATATGAAGCGAAAGCCGGATTACCGGCAAGACAGAGTCAGAGACAAATGAACCCGACTCCCGGCGCCGTGCGGAAACTCAAAGGCTTTGCAGACCTTTCCGGTTCCGAAAGCTAAGTGCGGCAGGATTTTCCAAACGGATAACGAATCCAGCCTCCACGAACGCCAGGCTTCTTACAGCAATGATTTCGATGCCGAAATGGCCTTCTAAGCAGAAAAAGCGTCTATTTCTGGAAAACTAGCCTTTAATTAGCGAGATGTTACCCTCGGCCGACCCTGTGGGATGATCGACCCCGTGGAATGATGATAGTGAGAAAGGGCGATCAGACATGTGAGGAGAGCATTCATGCATAAGTTATGGAAGAGTTGACGAAGGAAAGAGGACGCGAACCATGAGGGTTCTCATCGTGGAAGATGATGAAAAGATCGTTTCCTTAATCACGAAGGGACTCAAACAGGCGGGCTTTGCAGTGGACTATGCCACCAATGGTGAAGATGGACTTCAACTCGCTCTTACAGAGCCTTACGATGCGGCGATTATCGATATCATGTTGCCCAGACGAGACGGTTTGAGTCTGATCGAGGAAATTCGGCGTCAAAAGATCAATACCCCTGTGATTATCTTGAGTGCCAAACACTCGGTAGATGATCGGGTGAAAGGGCTTCAGACAGGAAGCGATGATTACCTTGTTAAGCCTTTTGCCTTTTCTGAACTCTTGGCTCGTGTGCAGGCGCTAATACGCAGAGCCACCGTGACTGATCCGCCCAACAGTCTTGCGTTGGGAGATCTGAGTATAAACCTTCTCACGCGAGAGATCGTTCGAGCTGGGAAGAAAATAGATTTACAGACTCGCGAATTCGCCCTATTGCAATACCTCATGCGGAACAAGGGGCGGGTTGTGTCCAAGACCATGATTATGGAGCATATTTGGAACTATGACTTCGACCCTCAGACCAACGTGGTTGACGTGTTGGTATGCAGGCTGAGAAACAAGGTGGATAAGGATTTTGAGAAAAAGCTGATTCACACGGTGCGGGGAGTGGGTTATGTTCTCAAATATGCTTAGCGCATTTTGTACTGGTAGGGAGCCATTTCAGTCTTCGACTGATACTCGCACTATTCGATGTCTTTGGCTTGGTGGGACAGAATTCGCCAATGTTTAGAGAGGAGATCAAATGCCGGGACACGGTCAAAGAACGACTCGTCCATACACCAGCCCCCAGCTTCTCGCCCCAGCCGTTAAGGTCTCCTCAACGCCTCATGCAACTCGGATAACAGATTCGCCAAGGTGATCCACATGATTCGGTCTCATGAGAAATCTATAACCTGGAGCGGCTTTGGGGTGGGATTTTCAATTATCGCCATCATTGTAATGGCGGGTTACCATAATGAGATTAGATACACCGGGTCCCACAATTGGCTGATCCACACCCATGAAGTTATTCAAGGACTGCAACGAACTTTGTCCATCTTGCAGGATGGAGAAACGGGGCAGCGAGGATATATTCTTACGGGGCAATATAGCTACCTGCAGCCATTCTATGAAGCAGTGGATGAATCCGGCGAGCAAATCGAAAGCCTATCGGAGTTGACGGCGGATAATCCGAAACAACAATTACGGATCGCAAAGCTTCAGTCTCTCATTGAGAAAAAATTTGACGAACTGCAAGAAACGATTTCGTTACGTAAGGAGAAAGGACTCGAAGCTGCACTTCAGGTAGTCCTCACGGGCAAAGGAAAGATTCTCATGGATAGTATCCGTGAGATCGTGGGCCAAATGCGGGACGAGGAGGAAAGGCTATTGAGACGACGGGAGAAAAACCTGCGACAGGAAATCTTCTACAGACGAGTCGCCATGATGCTGGGCGGGATTATTGCAGTGGCTTCTTTCGTGCTCAGTGCTTTTCTCGCTCATAAAAACCTTGTCCGCAAACAGATCGAAGACTTGAATAGGCGAATGAAAGAATCTTTGGACAATGTGGCTCATGATTTACGGACGCCTTTGACGAGATTGCGAGGCAAGGCAGAGTTGGCCTTAGAGTCGCCTCAAGATCCCGAGGTTTATCAAGAAGCTTTGTCGGATTGTATGGAAGAATCAGAGCGGCTGATCAAGATGCTGAACACTCTTTTGGACATAGCCGAGGCAGAAACGGGGACAATGAAACTCGAAGCTGACCCCATAGACATCTCGCGCCTCGTGTCCGACGTTTTGGAGCTATACAATTATGTTGCGGAGGACAAGAACATCAGCATTCATTTTGCATGCCCGAAGGAACTCTATTTGACGGCAGATCACGGTAGGATACAACAGGCAATAGGGAACCTTATTGACAACGCCATCAAGTACACGCCTGACGGAGGAAGAGTGGATGTAAACATTCAAAAGAAGGATGAAAGAATTGTTGTTGCCATCAGGGATGAGGGAATAGGAATCCATCCCGAAGAAATCCCCAAAATATGGAATCGTCTCTATCGAGGTGACACGAGTCGGTCTCAGCGTGGGCTAGGTCTTGGCTTAAGTTTTGTGAGAGCTATCGTCCTGGCGCACAAGGGCCGGGTAGAAGTGTTCAGTGAACCGGGTCACGGGTCCACATTCGTGGTTTTTCTACCACAAAACAGATGATACTGTCGCCCCGCCTCTCTTGCCCCCGTCACCGCAAATTTCTCAACCTTTCAAAAAGGTAATCTTCCAGCAATGTTCCGGTAATCTTCCGTGACTACTATTACTGACAGGACGAAGGTAGTCCTTCACCGCCTGTTGAAGGCGTCGTTAAAGAAAGTAGAGCCAAGTGACTCAAAGGTCGTGACATCATGACAACAAGGAGAAAAGAGACAACGAAAAACACCATCGGTCTCGTAAGGGGAAGCATTTGTCTGGTCTCAGCAGTTTTGCTTTTTTTTGCCTCGCCAGTGACGGCAAAAAAAGACAAAGAAGATGGCGCCCTTTTTACGCCGACGGTTACGGCAGAACAGGCGGTAAACATCGTTAAGGACGTCTTACCTAAGTTGGCCGCAGGCAAATATTGGGTCAAGACAGGCCCGAGGGGGGACAAAACAATGAACGTGGCTCTAGTCCTGGAGGGCAAAATTGTATCCAAAGTGGAACTGAACCCTGCCAGCGGCGAGATCATGCCGAAAGGACAGAGGATTTTTGTTGAACAGGTTTCCACTAACCCTGAACAAGCGGTGGACAGAGTGCGGCAAGCTATTCCAAACCTGGAGGTGGCTACCGCCCGATTGGGTAAAGATGGTGAATGGAAGGTTGAACTTACTCTGAAGAAAGGGGTTATCGCAGACATAAATATACACTCGGGTGATGGCTCAATCCTTACCGACTGGGGAGCAAGTAAGGAGGCAACCTTAAATTGAGATACGGCAAAGCGTAGGCGGGCTCTAGCCCCAATGGCATTGACTCAAGAGACACATTTTGACTCTACCGTTTGAACTTTCTGGGAAAGGATCGGTTTGGCCGTTTTTTGTACCTGCCCAAGGAGATTTTCTCAAGGTAGAGATGAAGCCAATGAAGACATTGATCAAGGTTTGGGCTTGTCCAAATGAGGTCCAAGACACGTGGGACTGCAAGGAACACTGCATAATTCCGGTCAACAGCCATTGAGTTTTTGAAAAAGACAGGAGGCTAAAGAAAATGAGAAAACTAATTGATTCTGTGGTCGTCTGCATAGCAGTAGTAACTCTATTGGTGAGCGCAGCATACGCCCAACCTCCCCGACCCCCTGGACCCCCTGGACCAACCCCCCCACCACCCCCACAGCA
>Ga0182014_10008958_pt1 | contig 10115 bp, 11 predicted proteins | sample 612S2DmetaG_FD_120489 | JGI IMG/M metagenome (GOLD analysis project Ga0182014, IMG submission 120489) | Permafrost microbial communities from Stordalen Mire, Sweden - 612S2D metaG | ecosystem: Environmental > Terrestrial > Soil > Wetlands > Permafrost | place: Sweden: Stordalen | collected...
TACGATGCTCAGGCTTCCACATCAGGCGCTCCCATTCGAATCATGCGACCGCCATCGAATCACAACCGATTCATCGGACTCAACAAGTTCTTGGATCGGCTCTTAGGCAGAAAACGGCTCCGGCGGGTGAAAATTTCGGCCGAAGTGCTATATCGGCTGCGCGGCGCCGCGCCGCGGCAGTGGGATGGCGCGCCATGACCGATGACAATCCGGCCTCGCCGGGCCCCGCCGAGCCGACCCGTGTCGATCCGCGACTGCTCGAAATCCTGGTCTGCCCGTTGACGCGGGCGACGCTGAGCTACGACAAGGAGCGCCAGGAGCTGATCTCGCGCGCGGCCAAGCTCGCCTATCCCATCCGCGACGGCATCCCGATCATGCTCCCCGAGGAGGCGCGGCGGCTGGAGGAATGACGCGGCCCAACCGTCATGGCGAGGAGCGGAGCGATGAAGCCATCCATGCGGCGGCGACGGCGTAGATGGCTTTGTCGCCCTCGCTGCGCTCGGGCTCCTCGCTATGACGGCGGGATGGCGCGACCGCCCCGCCGGCCGCGCCGCTACTCCGCCGCCGGCGCCAGGCGCGCCGGGGCGGCGAGGCGTTCGGCCTTGAGCAGTTCGGCGATCAGGAACGCCAGCTCGATCGCCTGCTCGGCGTTGAGGCGCGGGTCGCAATAGGTGTGGTAGCGGTTGCGCAGATCGCCCTCGGAAATCGCGCGCGCGCCGCCGGTGCACTCGGTGACGTTCTTGCCCGTCATCTCCAGATGGACGCCGCCGGCGTAGGTTCCCTCGGCGCGGCAGATCGCGAAGAAGGAGCGGATTTCCGCGGCGATGCGCTCGGTCGGGCGGGTCTTGTAGCCGGTCGCGGTCTTGATCGTGTTGCCGTGCATCGGGTCGCACACCCACAGCGCCTTGCGCCCGTCGCGTTTCGCGGCGCGGATCAGCGCCGGCAGCGCGGCCTCGACTTTGTCGGCGCCGAAGCGGCAGATCAGCGTCAGCCGCCCCGGCTCTTGCGCCGGATCGAGCGCGTCGATCAGGCGCATGAGATCGTCGGGTTGCAGCGTGGGGCCGCACTTGAGGCCGATCGGGTTGCGAATCCCGCGGCAATATTCGACGTGCGCGCCTTCGAGCGCGCGGGTGCGGTCGCCGATCCACAGCATGTGGCCCGAAGTCGCATAATGCTCGCCGGAGGTCGAATCGAGCCGCGTCATCGCCTGTTCGTAGCCGAGCAGCAGCGCCTCGTGCGAAGTGTAGAAGTCGGTGGCGCGCAGCTCCGGCTGGGCCTCGGCGTCGAGGCCGATCGCGCGCATGAAGCCGAGCGTCTCGGTGATGCGGTCGGCGACTTCCTGGTAGCGCTCCGATTGCGGGCTGTCGTTGACGAAGCCGAGCATCCAGCGATGAGCGTTTTCGAGGTTGGCGTAGCCGCCGGTGGCGAACGCCCGCAGCAGATTGAGCGTCGCCGCCGACTGGCGATAGGCCTCCAACTGCCGGCGCGGGTCGGGAACGCGCGCCTCGGCGGTGAATTCGATGTCGTTGACGATGTCGCCGCGGTAGGCGGGCAGCGTGACGCCGTCGATGGTCTCGTCATCCGACGACCGCGGCTTGGCGAATTGCCCGGCGACGCGGCCGACCTTGATGATCGGCGAGGCCGCCGCGTAGGTCATCACCACCGCCATTTGCAGGAAGACGCGGAAGAAATCGCGGATGTTGTCGGCTGAATGCTCGCCGAAGCTCTCGGCGCAGTCGCCGCCCTGCAACAGGAACGCCTCGCCGACCATCGCCTTGCCGAGCGCGCGCTTGAGCTTGCGCGCTTCGCCGGCGAACACCAGGGGGGGATAGCCGGCGAGCTGACGCTCGACCTCATGAAGCGCCGCAGCGTCGGGATAGACCGGCGCCTGCTCGATCGGCTTTTGCCTCCAGCTCTCGGGACTCCAGCGGCTCTGCGCCATCTTCACTCGCCTCGACCGACAATTCCGCTCTTTCGCGAGCGGCGCCGGCCGCTCCTCGCGTGGGCCGTCTATATAGGAACGGGGCGGCGATGGCGATACGCGGAGTTTGCGACGGGCGGGGCGCGCGGGGCGCGCCGCCTTTTTCGCGCAAACGCGTGAGGAAAATGCGCGATGCTTTTTCGCGCTCCGCGCCGTATGATGGCGCTTATGAAACGCGACGAAATCGTCGCGACGATGTTCGACGACGCCGGCGTGAAGGATTACATCACCAGCCTGTTCAACGGGCCGACGGGGGCCTGGCGCACCGGCGCGTCAATCGATTCGATGCAGCGAAAAAGGAACACATGACCAGAACGCGAACGCAGTTCGTGCAGTCAGGCGAGCCGGCCGCGTTCGTCGCGGTCCTGGCCACGGTGTATTTCCTGGCGGCGGCGGCGGCCGCGCATGTCGTCAACACGCAGTACGACTTCTTTCGGGACTATATGAGCGACTACGCCGTCGGCTCGTGGGGCTGGATTTACGCTTCGGCGTACTGGACCAGTTTCATCGGCTGGGTGGCGCTAGCCGTCGCCCTCTGGCAGGCGGCGCCCGCTGCCGCCCTGTCGCGGACCGGCGTCGTTCTACTGGTCATTGTCGGAATCGCCAGCCTCCTCCTTTTCTATTTCCCGACGGATATTCTGCCGCCGGGCGCGCCTCCGACCACCAACGTCGGCAAGATCCACTTGCTCGCCGCGGTGGCGAGCTGGATCTTGTTCGTGATCGCCGCGCCGATGATCTCGTCGCGTCTTTGCCGCAGCGCCTACTGGGCGCCTTGGCGTCGTCCGTTGTTGATCCTGGCCTGGCTCGCGACGCCGTTGCTGGCCATCCTGGTCGTGGTGGTTGCGGCCAAAGCTCCATTCGGCGGTCTGGCCGAAAAGGCCTTCATCCTGGATCGCAGTCTTTGGGCGTTGCTCCTCGGCCTCCTGGCGCTCAAATCGGCGCGAAAATCGCTCGCCGATCTTTCCGCTAAGTGAGCGACGCGGGCATGATGACGCTCCGCTTCATGTCCGCGTGACCGATAATCGCGAGAAAATCCGGCCAATGCCTTCTCTCCGCCCATCGACGGCCGGTCCTTCGCGCGCCAAGCGTCGCGTTGATCTCCTTCCCAGGTCGCGCGCCGCGCCGCGACGTGTCACCATCGCAGGCCCGCCGCCTGCCCTGATTCGCCCCGTGAAAACCCTTTCCTCCCTCGCCGCGCTGCTCCTTTCGGTGTTCCTGCTCCTCGCCGGCAACAACGTGGTCGGCGTGCTGACGCCGTTGCGCGCCAGCCTCGACGGGTTCTCCGACCTGACCATCGGCCTGCTCGGCTCGGTCTATTTCGCCGGGATGCTGGCGGGGACGCTTGCCGCGCCGGCGATCGTGCGCCGGGCCGGGCATGTCCGCGCCTTTTCGGCCCTGGTCGCGCTCAGCGTCGTCGCGGTCATCCTGATGCCCGCCGCGGTCGCGCCGGCGCCGTGGATGGTCTCGCGCGGCGCGCTCGGCTTCGTCTTCGCCGGGATCTACGCGGTCGCCGAATCCTGGATCAACGCCAAGGCGAGCAACGCCAACCGCGGCGCGCTCTACGCCGTCTATCAGATCGTCAGTTTCGTCGGCTCGGCGGGCGGCCAGTTGCTGCTGGTGGCGTTCGCGCCGGCCTCGTACCTGCCCTTCACCGTCGCCGGCGCGCTGCTGGCGCTGGCGATCGTGCCGATGACGATGACCAGCGTCGACCCGCCCGCCCCGCCGAGGTCGGTGCGGCTGCGGCTGCGCTGGCTCTTCCGGCTAGCGCCGGTTTCGGCTTGCGCCGCGCTGGCGGCGGGCGCGGCCAACGGTGCGTGCTTCGCGCTCGGGCCGGTCTACGCCCTCGGCGTCGGCATGGCGCCGTCGGCGGTCCCGCTGTTCACCGCGGCGATCGTCGCCGGATCGGCGCTCGGCGTATATCCCGCCGGCGTGCTCTCCGATCGGATGGACCGCCGCCTGGTGATGGTCTTGGCGATGGCGGCGGGCGCCGCCGCGGAGATCGCGCTCGCCGGCCTCAGGCTCGCCGGCGCGCCGCTCATCGTCCTCGGGTTCCTGGTCGGCCTGACCACCTACACGATCTACACGCTCGCCATCGCGCTCGCCAACGACCGCGCGCGGCCGAACGAAATGGTGCTGGTCTCCGCCGGGCTGCTGTTCATCTACTGCGTCGGGGCGATCGCGGCGCCGGCGCTGGCCTCGCTGCTGATGCGCGAGTTCGGCCCGGCGGCGCTGTTCGCGCAAGCCGCGATCGTGCACGTCGCCATCGCGGCGTTCGCGCTGCAAAGCCTGCTCGGCGACGCCCGCGCCGCGGCGAAGGCGCGCCGCCCTATTCCTTGACGACGGAGATGTCCGGCGCGGCGGGGTTCTTCATGCCGACGACGTGGTAGCCCGCGTCGACGTGTAGGATTTCGCCGGTGACGCCGCGCGACATCGGCGACATCAGATAGACTGCGGTCTGCCCGATCTCGTCGGCGGTGACGGAACGGCGCAGCGGCGCGTTCAATTCGTTCCAGCGCAGGATGTAGCGGAAATCGCCGATGCCCGAAGCCGCCAGGGTCTTGATCGGCCCGGAAGAAATGGCGTTGACGCGGATCGCCTTCTCGCCGAGGTCGGCGGCGAGGTACTTCACGCTCGCTTCCAGCGCCGCCTTGGCGACGCCCATGACGTTGTAGTGCGGCATCCATTTCTCGGCGCCGTAATAGGTCAGGGTGAGCAGCGAGCCGCCGTTGCGCATCAGCTTTTCCGCCCGCTGCGCGATCGCGGTGAAGGAATAGCAGGAGATGGCGAGCGATTTGGTGAAATTGCCTTCGCTGGTGTCGACGTAGCGGCCGGTCAATTCGTCCTTGTCGGCGAAGGCGATGCAATGGACGACGAAGTCCAGGCCGCCCCACAGCCGGTCCGTCTCGGCGAAGACCGCGTCGATGGTCGCGCCGTCGGTCACGTCGCAATGGCCGAGGACATGCGCGCCCAATTCCTGCGCCAGCGGCCGGACGCGCTTCTCCAGCGCCTCGCCCTGATAGGTCAGCGCGATCTCGGCGCCGGCGGCGCGCGCGGCCTTGGCGATGCCCCAGGCGATCGAACGATTGTTGGCGACGCCGAAAACGACGCCGCGCAGCCCGGCCATGAGGCCGCCTTCACCGGTTCCGCCCGAGCCTTGCTGCGCCATCGAGACCTCGCCCCCTCCCGCCTCCGCCTCTCGGAGGCGATAAGGCGCTTCCCTTAGCGTCGGCGGCGGCGCATGGGAAGGGTCCGCGTCGCTTCCGCGCGTCACAAAATATGTGAAATCGCTCACAAATCCCCTTGGAAGCGACAAACGTTCGCATTAGAGTCGTTAACGCTAATTCCCATTTGCGGACGTCGTTTCATGCCTTCGAGCCGGGAATGGTGTGACGACGCGGGCGCCATGCGGCGCTTAGGGTTGGCGCTGGCCCGCGACGACCGGTTCGTCTGCGACGATTCTTCGGCCGCCGCGTTGGTCGATAAACTGTTCCGCCAAGCCTCGCTGACCGTGATCGACGACGCTCGCAGCGACGCCCGTAGCGCGAAGGTGCGCGCTTTCGCCCAGTTCATCCGGCTCTACCGGCGTCACGTTCGCGGCCTGACGGCGGATGACGCCGACGCCGGTTGGCCCGAGGCGCCCCCGCCGGCCGGGCGCGCCAACGCTTCGACGACTTCAGCCGTGCGCGATCTGCCGCTCGAACTGCGCGAGACGCTGTTGCTGGTGGTTCTGGCCGGCTTTTCGCACACCGAGGCGGCCGAAGCGCTCGACATTCCCTTGACCGCCGTCATCGATCGCCTGGCGCGCGCGCGCGCGCGCATCGGCGCGCACATGGGCGCGGCGGGCGGAACGGCGGCGCAGGCCCTGCGGCCGAACGCCGCGCATCTCCGGCTCGTCAAGTGACGAAGCGGTTCGAGACGGCGGACGCCTTCGCCTTCGTCGACCATTGCCTCGCTCCGGTCGATCGGCGGGCGTTCGAGGCGCGGCTGCGCAAGGACCCGGCGCTGAGGCGTCAAGTCGCGCTGTGGCAGTCGCAGAACGAGGCGATCCGCGCCGCCTACGGCGCCCTGGCGTCGGCGAGCGCTCCGCTCGAACTCGCCGCGAACGCCAACGAGAACGTTTCCGCGTGGATCAAGTCGGCGATCCCAAAGCAGCCGGGCGCCGCTCCGCGAAGCGCGAACGGCGAGGCGCGCGCGGTGCCGGCGCGCGCCGCCTCCGCCGCCCCGTCCGCGCGCTTCCGCGCGCTGCGGCGCCTTGCGGCGGCCGCGGCGCTGGCGGTGATCGTGCTCGTCGTCAGCGGGCCGGGCGGCCCGACGCCCCCGCACGATCGACTGGCCGAGGCGGCGCTTGCCGCCTACCGCGCCTTCGCGGCGGCCGCCGACGCGCCAATCGAATTCCGCGCCCGCGATCCGCAAGCGCTGGCGAAATGGCTGACGCCGCAATTCGTCAGAGGGATCGCCGTTCCCGGATTCTCATCCGACGCGCTGACGCTACTGGGCGCGCGCGTCGCGCCGGGATCGCGGGCGAGCGCCGCGTTTCTCGTCTACCAGGATCGCGGCGGCGAACGCGTCGGCCTGCTGATCGAGCCGCTCGACGACCCGGCGCCGTCGAAGCCGAGCCTGCGCCGATCCGACGGGATCAGCCTGGCGGCGTGGACCGGCGCCGGCTATGGGTTCGTCGCCGCCGGAGCGGACCCCCATGAGGTCGCCCTGCTGACGCGCCTGGTCGAGGAAGGCCCCGCGGCGCGATAGGCGGATCGGAAGCCTCAGCGCCGGCAGCGCGCCTCCAACAGGTCGAACACGGCGCGCGCCGCTTGCACTTCGCCGCCCTGGGGGCCGTGGGCGCGCGGCTTGGGGTTCCAGGCGTAGATGTCGAAATGCGCCCACGCCTTGGCGGCCGATACGAAGCGCGCCAGAAACAGCGCCGCCGTCACCGATCCGGCGAAGCCGCCGCTCGGCGCGTTGTCGAGATCGGCGACCTTGCTCTCCAGCATCGCTTCGTAGGGACGCCACAGCGGCAGGCGCCACAGCGGATCGCAGACGCGCGCCGCGCTCTGAGCGATCTCGGCGGCGAGCGCCTCGTCGTCGGTGTAGAAGGGCGGCAGATCGGGGCCGAGCGCGACCCGCGCCGCGCCGGTCAGGGTGGCGAAATCGAACAGCAGATCCGGCGCCTCCTCATCGGCGAGCGCCAGCGCGTCGGCGAGAATGAGCCGCCCCTCGGCGTCGGTGTTGCCGATCTCGACCGTCAGCCCTTTGCGGCTGCGCAGCACGTCGCCGGGGCGCATCGAATCGGCCGAAATCGCGTTTTCGACGATCGGGATGAGCGCGCGCAGGCGCACGTCGAGGCCGGACTGCATGATCAGGCGCGCCAGGCAGAGCGCGGCGGCGGCGCCGCCCATGTCCTTCTTCATCAACTGCATGCCGCTCGAGGGCTTGATGTCGAGGCCGCCCGAATCGAACGCGACGCCTTTGCCGACCAGGGTGACCTTGGGCGCGTCGGCGCGCCCCCAGACGAAGTCGACGAGGCGCGGCGCCTCGGCGCTGGCGCGGCCGACCGCGTGGATGAGCGGCAGGCCGCGTTCGATCAGCGCTTGTCCGCGCGTCACGTCGAGGCCGGCGCCGAATTCTTCGGCCAGGCGCGCCGCCTCGCGCTCCAGCGCGTCCGGCCCGAGGTCGTTGGCGGGCGTGTTGACCAGGTCGCGGCCGAACGCGACCGCCTCGGCGATGCGCTCGAGGCGCGCGGCGTCGACGCCCTCGGGCGCGATCAGGCGCGGCCGCGGCGCGCCTTCGGCATGGTAGCGCTCGAAGCGGTAGAGCCCGAGCAGGAACGCCAGCGCCGCGAGTTCCGGCTCGTGCGGCGCGTTGGCGAAGCGGTAGACCCCTTCGGGAAGCGCGCTCGCCAGCGCGCCCGGCGCCATCGGATCGCGCCCCCTCGCGCCCCTCTCGGCCAAGCCGAAGAGGACGCCGGCGAGGCCCCCTGCGGCGTCGGGCAGACATTGCAGGCGTCCCGCCTTCGGCGCGAAACCGCAGGTCGCGGCGAAACGCGCGGCGCCGGGGTCGATCGTCTTGCGCAGTTCGTCCCAATTTTCCGCGCTGGCGAACCAGACGGGAATTGCGGGGGAAGAGGGCGGAGCGAAGGAAGCGAGCAAGGGGGGATTCCGATCCGATTCGATTGGCGATGGCCGATCATAACGGCGCCCGCCGGCGCCGCCGAGTCCCGAGTTTCCGCGTTAACCGCCCATTAGCGTTAACGATTTACTGCTCTAAGGGAAGCCAAGCGTCTGTGGGTCCCGTCATGTCGCTCGTCCTCGATTTTTCCCTGGCGCCGCGTCGGCTCGGCGCCGTCGCGCTGTTCGCCCTCGCCGCCGCCTTGGGCCCGCTCGAGGGTTGCCGCGATTTCAGCGACGTGACCGGATCGATCGGCGCGACGCAGCAGGCGCTGCCGACCGACGAAGCGGCCTTGCGCGCCTACGCCGACGACTGGGGCAAGCGATACGACCGCGATCCCGGCGCGAAAGTCGCTTCGATCAATTACGCGCGGGCGCTGCGCGCGTTGACGCGCTACGCCGAAGCGGCGGCGGTGATGCAGGCGGCGGCGGTCAAGGCGCCCAAGGATTTCGAAGTGCTGGGCGCCTACGGCAAGGCGCTCGCCGATTCCGGACAGTTCGAACAGGCCAAGGAGGTGCTCTCGCGCGCCTATGCGCCCGAACGGCCGGACTGGACGATCATGTCGGTGCAAGGCTCCGTCGCCGATCGGCTGAACGACCACCAGGCCGCGCAGCAATTCTATCGCGACGCGCTGAAGATCGCGCCGGGCGAGCCCTCTGTGCTCTCCAACCTCGGCCTTTCCTATGCGCTGACCAAGCAATTGCCGCTCGCCGAGGACGCTCTGCGGCAGGCGAGCGCCAGCCCTCGCGCCGACTCGCGGGTGCGCGACAATCTGGCGCTGGTCCTGGCTCTGGAGGGCAAATTCGCCGAGGCCGAACAAGTCGACCGTCGGGACATGTCGGCCGAGGCCGCGAAAGCCAACGTGGAGGCGATCCGGCGGATGATCGCGCAGAACGATTCCTGGCGCGATCTGCAAACCGGCGCCGCGACGAAGCGCGCCCCGCCGCCCCGGCCCGCCGCCGCTCCGGCCGCGCCCGGTCAGCCCTCGGGTTAGCGGCCGCCGGCGCCCGATGACGCCCTCCCTTCTCGCGCTGCTCGCGCTCGTCGGCTTCGCCGCCGGCTTCGTCGACGCGATCGCCGGCGGCGGCGGCCTCATCACCCTGCCCGCCCTCGCGCTCGCCGGCCTCGATCCGGTCGCCGCGGTGGCGACCAACAAGCTCGGCGGCGTATTCGGCTCGGGCTCGGCGACGCTCGCGTTCGCGCGCGCGGGCGAGATCGATTTGGCGACCATGTCGGAGTCGGCGCTCGCCGCGCTCGTCGGCGGGGCGGCGGGGGCGCTCGCGCTGCCCTATGCGCCGCGCCAGGCGCTGAGCGCCGCGCTGCCGTTCGTGCTCGTCGCCGTCGCGCTCTATTTCGCGCTTGCGCCGGAGATGGGGCCGAAGCTGGGCAAGGCGCGCCTCGGCCCGCGCCTCGCCGCGCTGACGCTCGCGCCGGCGATCGGTTTCTACGACGGCGTCTTCGGCCCGGGCGCCGGCTCGTTCTACATGATCGGCTTCTTCGCGCTCTCCGGCTTCGGCCTGATCGGCGCGATCGCCGCCGCGCGCATCGCCAATTTCAGCTCCAACGCCGGCTCGCTCGCCGTCTACGCGCTCGGCGGCCATATCGCGCTGGCGCCGGGCTTGGCGATGGGGGTCGGCGCTTTCCTGGGCGCGCGGCTTGGCGCGCATTCCGCGCTCAGGGCGGGCGCGCGGCTGGCGCGGCCGCTGATCGTCGTCGTCAGCTGCGCGATGGCGCTGAAGCTGGCGAGCGCGCCCGGCGCGCCGCTGCGCGAATGGCTCTTTCCCGTGGCGCGCGGCGCGATCGGCGGTTGACGGCGCGCGGCGGAAACGCCTATAAGCCCGGCCCAACAGGCTGGGTCGCGACCCGGCCTGATCGGTTTTTGGCGGGCGCGCGTTCGCCGCCGCGCTTCGCAACGAGGAAAGCGAGTTCATGGCCAACACCAAGTCGGCCCAGAAGGCCGTGCGCAAGA
>Ga0182014_10008959_pt1 | contig 10114 bp, 8 predicted proteins | sample 612S2DmetaG_FD_120489 | JGI IMG/M metagenome (GOLD analysis project Ga0182014, IMG submission 120489) | Permafrost microbial communities from Stordalen Mire, Sweden - 612S2D metaG | ecosystem: Environmental > Terrestrial > Soil > Wetlands > Permafrost | place: Sweden: Stordalen | collected...
ATGGCATCGCCAAGGCCGCGAGCGAGGCGGGCGCGGAACTGGCGCTTACTTTTCAGGTCGAGGCGCGGGAGAAGCGCGTGCGTCCGCTCGCCGCCGAGCTTGGCGCGGTCGTCGTCGGCCGTTGCGACGTGGCCGAGAGCGACACCATCGACGCGGTTTTCGCCGAGGTCGAGAAGCTCTGGGGCAAGCTCGATTTCGTCGTGCATTGCCTCGCCTATTCCGACAAGGACCAGCTCGACGGCCGCTATGTCGACACGACCGCCGAGAACTTTAACCAGTCGCTGGCGATCTCCTGCTTCTCCTTCACCGCCATCGCGCAGCGCGCCGAAAAGCTGATGAAGGACGGCGGCTCGCTGCTGACGCTGACCTATTACGGCGCCGAGAAATGGATGCCGCATTATAATGTGATGGGCGTCGCCAAGGCGGCGCTGGAAGCCTCGGTGCGCTATCTCGCCGCCGATCTCGGGGTGAAAAATATCCGCGTCAACGCGATCTCCGCCGGGCCGATCAAGACGCTGGCGGCCTCGGGCATCGGCGATTTCCGCTACATTCTGCGCTGGAACGAGTATAACTCGCCATTGCGCCGCGTCGTGACCATCGAGGAAGTCGGCGAAACCGCCGTCTATCTGCTGTCGCCGATGTCGCGCGGCGTCACCGGGGAAATTCTCCATGTCGACGCCGGCTATCACGTCGTCGGCATGATGCACCCGGCCGCCGCCCCCAGAATGGCCGATCTGCTGGCGATGTTGCCACAGGAAAAATGACGCCGCGCCGTCGCGAAAACGGGGCGGCGCGATCGAACGACGCCCCTCTCACGGCAGGTGAACCCAAGAAGTGACCTTTCTTTCAACCAGTCCCGCGCTGGCCCGCGCGCTCAAGGAGCGCAACTACGCCGATCCGACGCCGGTGCAATCCGCCGTGCTGGCGAAGCAGACGGAAGGGCGAGACATTCTCGTCTCCGCCCAGACCGGCTCCGGCAAGACTGTCGCCTATGGCCTCGTCATGGCCGCGACGCTGCTCGGCGACGCCGAGAAAATGCCGCCGGCCGGCGCGCCGCTGGCGCTGATCATCGCGCCGACGCGCGAACTCGCCATGCAGGTGCAGCGCGAGCTGGAATGGCTGTACCAATACGCCGGCGCGCGCATCGTTTCGTGTGTTGGCGGCATGGACAGCCGGCTGGAGCGGCGCAGGCTGAGCGAGGGCGCGCATATTGTCGTCGGCACGCCGGGGCGGCTGCGCGACCATATCGAACGCGGCGGCCTTCCGACCACTTCGCTCCAGGTCGTCGTGCTGGACGAAGCCGACGAGATGCTGGATCTCGGCTTTCGCGAAGATCTCGAATTTATTTTGGAGACGACGCCAAAAGAGCGGCGCACGCTGTTGTTCTCGGCCACCATGCCCAAGGGCATCGCCAATCTGGCCAAGCGTTACCAGCGCGACGCGCTGCGCGTCGAGGTCGCGGGCGGGGCGCGCGGCCACGCCGACATCGAATATCGCGTCATTCGCGTGGCGCCCAAGGAGATCGAGCACGCCGTCGTCAATCTGCTGCGCTTCGTCGAGGCGCCGACGGCGATCGTGTTCTGCAACACTCGCGAGGCCGTGCGCCATTTGCAGGCGATACTGCTGGAGCGGGGCTTTTCGGCGGTGCTGCTGTCGGGCGAATTGAGTCAGCATGAGCGCAACCAGTCGATGCAGGCGCTGCGGGACGGACGGGCGAAGGTTTGCGTGGCCACCGATGTCGCCGCGCGCGGCATCGACCTGCCCAATCTCGGCCTCGTCATCCACGCCGAATTGCCCAATGACGCGGAGACGCTGCAACATCGCAGCGGGCGCACGGGACGCGCCGGACGCAAGGGGGTCAGCGCCTTGCTGGCGCCGCCGGCGCGCCATCGACGCGCGGAGATGCTTCTGCGCGACGCGGGCGTTCACGCGCGTTGGAGCGGGCCGCCCACGGCGGAGGAGATCGCCAGGCTCGATCAGCAGCGGCTGTTGCAGGACCCGCTCTTGACCGAGGAGCCCTCGCCGGAAGAACTGGAATTGGCCCGGCTGCTGCTCGCCGAGCGCGCGCCCGAACAACTCGCCGCCGCGCTGGTGAAACTCTATCGTTCACGTCTGCCGGCGTTGGAGGAAGTCGAAGATCCGGGAACCGGGCCGAGCCCGCGCGAAAAGCCCGGGCGCGGCTCGCGCGAACCTCACGAAAAATCCGGGCGCGGCGCGCCCGCGCGCGTCCCAAAGACCGCCGCCGCGCGTTTTCCGGAAGGTGCTGCGTGGTTTCGGCTCGACATCGGCCGCGCCAAGAACGCCGATCCCAAATGGCTGCTGCCCATGCTGTGCCGCAAGGGCGACATCACCAAGCAGGACATTGGGGTGATCCGCATCTTCGACAAGGAGACGCAGTTCGAGGTCTCCGAGGCGGCCGCGGCGCGCTTCGCCGCCAACATGCGCCGTCCTGGCGGCGAACCGGTGCGGGTCGAGCGGATGAACGAGGGGCCGGGGGGGCGAGTCGCGGCGCACGACGCCAGCCCGAAGCCGAAACGCCACCCGAAGACCGATAAATCGCGCGCTTGAACCGGCCGGTTCACGCCAAATGAACCAAAACCCCTCAACCGCGAGCCCCAAGGCACGCGGTTCGGGGGGGCCTCGGCCCTTCGGGTCAGTCCGCCTTGCTTTGCCGCGGCGGCGCGTTCTCGGCGAGTTCCTCGCGCTTACGGAAGCGCAGGACTGAACCTGGAGCCCGGTTGCGCGAATTGATTCGGATGCGGCCCGTGCCGGTCAGCACATAATGGCCGCGGTTGTCATCCCATCGCATCAGATCGGCCTGAATGGCCGTTTGACGCAACACCATGGTCATGGGATCCTGCACATGAGCCGGGGCGACGTCGCCATGGACGTCCACCTTGCGCAGCGCTTCGACCAGTTTGGTTTCGTGAGTGTCGGTCATCTTGCTCCGAACATGGCGCCAAACGGCGTCGCCCGCAAGGTCCTTGCCGCGCGGCGCCTGCAAGAGGGCGCGCCTGGCTGACGCTCCCCCGGGGCGGTCAGCGCTCTCTTCGCCGCCAGCCGGCGACCTCGGCCTCGATTTGCTCGCCAGTCGCGAAGTTTAGCCAACTGTCGCCCACCCGGCGGCAGAGGAAGGGCAGGACATACGTCCCATTGTGATCCAGGCAAAGCAATTCCACCGCCGCCTCGTCGTTCGGCAGGCGGTCGGCGATGAACTCGGCGATTCTGTCATTTAGGGAAGTCAATTTCTTAGCCTGCTGTTGGAGGAGCGGTCGGCGCCCGCTTATTTTCGCCGCCGGACCAAGTTGGCGCCGAAAAGAGTCCGAAGGATGACGCGATCATGGTCGAGCTTTGGCCCGCCGCCTGGCCGGGGCACAAAAACAGGGCGCGGATCGGTGTTTCGACACCAACCCGCGCCCTAGTGGGCTGACACCAATTGTGTGGTAAATGGGGATGCGGCGGGCCAAACGCAAGCGCGTTCATCCCGTCACTTTCTCAAGAACGGCGCCATTCCCGCCCGCGCTAGCGCGTCGGCCCGCTCGTTCATTTCGTCGCCGGCGTGCCCCCTGACCCAATGCCATTCGACCTCGTGCCGCTCGGACGCCTCTTCGAGCCGCCGCCAAAGCTCGACGTTCTTGACCGGCTTTCTGTCGGCGGTTTTCCATCCGCGCGCCTTCCATCCGGCGATCCACTGGGTCACGCCGTTGCGCACATATTGCGAATCGGTGTGGAGATCGACCGCGCAAGGACGGGTCAACGCCTCCAGCGCGACGATCGCGGCCATCAGTTCCATGCGGTTGTTGGTCGTCGCGGACTCGCCGCCCGAAAGTTCCTTCTCGCGCTCGCCGAATTGCAGGATCGCGCCATAGCCGCCCGGCCCCGGATTGCCCGAACAGGCCCCGTCGGTCCAAATTTTCACGCGCCCGGTCATGGCTCGTCCCTTACGACGGGCATCCTCAAGGACGGCCTACGCATCGACGCCATAGTTCCGCGCGGTGGCGATTGACTGATGAAACCGCAGCTTCGTCAGATATTCGCGCGGATCCTTTGGGCGCACCAGGGCGCCGGGCGGCACGTTCAGCGCGTCGACGAAGCGGGTGAGCAGAAAGCGCAGCGCGGCGCCGCGCGCGAGCAGCGGAAAGGCCGCGAGCTCCCGGGCGCTCAAGGGACGCACGCGGCGATAGGCGTCGATCAGGGCGCGGCCCTTGCCTTCGTCGTAGACGCCGACCGCGTCGAAGCACCAGGCGTTGAACGAAATCGCGAGGTCGTAGGCGAAGGCGTCGTCGCAGGCGAAATAAAAGTCGATCAACCCCGAGAGGCGATCGCCCAGAAACAGCACATTATCGGGAAAAAGGTCGGCGTGGATGACGCCGGAAGGCAGGTTCTTCGGCCAGTCCCTTTCGAGCAGATCGAGTTCCTCCGCGATCAGCCGCCGTAACCCTGGTTCGATCTCGTCGGCGCGGGCGGCCTGCGGTTCGAATAGCTTGCGCCAGCCGCCCACGGAGAGCGAATTCTCGCGGGAAAGCCCGAAGCCCGCGCCGGCGAGATGCAGCCGCGCCAGCGCTTCGCCGAGCGCGGAGCAATGCGCGGCGTCTGGGTGGTGGATGGAATAGCCGTCGAGAAAGGTGACGATCGCCGCCGGCCGGCCGGCGAGACGGCCCAGAGCGGTTCCGGCGTGGTTTCGGACCGGCAGCGGACAGGTCACCCCCGCCGCCGCGAGATGCTCCATAAGGCCGAGAAAAAACGGAAGATCAGCTTCGGCGACACGCTTTTCATAAAGCGTGAGGATAAAGCTCCCGGCCTCGACATGCAGGTAGAAATTGGAGTTTTCGACGCCCTCGGCGATGCCCTTGCAGGACAAGAGGCCGCCGAGATCGTAGTGGCTGAGGAAGGCGATCAGATCCTCGTCGTTGACGTCCGTATATACGGCCATGGCCTTCGCTTGGTTTCGAGCGGTCGGGAGCGGGCGGCGTCAGGCGATCGCCCGCAACTCCTTGGGCAAGGGGAAGGACACGTTTTCGTCGGCGGCGGAGACGCTTTCGACATGGATCTCGAAACGCTCCGCGAAGGCCTCCATGATTTCCTCCACCAGCACTTCGGGAGCGGAGGCGCCCGCCGAAATGCCGAGCGAAGAGACTTTCGAGAAAATGTTCCAGTCGATGTCGCCGCGCGCCTGGACGAGCTGGGCCGGCGCGCCGCAACGTTCGGCGACTTCTCGCAGCCGCTGCGAATTCGAGGAATTGGGCGAGCCGACGACGATCATCGCGTCGACAAGCGGCGCCACCTTTTTTACGGCCGACTGGCGATTGGTGGTCGCGTAGCAGATGTCTTCCTTATGCGGGCCGACGATCGTCGGGAAACGGCGCGTCAGGGCCTCGATGACTTCCTGCGAATCGTCGAGCGAGAGCGTCGTCTGGGTCGCATAGGCGAGGTTGGTCTGGTCGTCGAGCCGCAGGTTATCGACATCCGCCACCGATTCGATCAGAATGACCGCGCCCTCGGGCAGTTGCCCCATGGTGCCGACGACCTCGGGATGGCCGGCGTGCCCGATAAGCAAGACGCGCCGTCCGCGGCGATGATGAATTTCGGCCTCGCGATGCACCTTCGTGACCAGGGGACAGGTGGCGTCTATGGCGAGAAGATCGCGCTTCCCGGCGTCGGCGGAAACGGATTTGGCGACGCCATGGGCCGAGAAAATCACCGGCGCTTTGGTGTCGGGAATCTCCGCCAGCTCTTCGACGAAAACCGCGCCCTTGGCCTTGAGCATCTCGACGACGTAGCGGTTGTGAACGATCTCGTGCCGCACGTAAACGGGCGCCCCGAAAATCGCCAGCGCGCGCTCCACGGCGTCGATGGCGCGCTCCACCCCGGCGCAAAAGCCGCGCGGCGAACAAAGAAGAATTTTGAGCGGCGGTTTCTCGCGCCGAGGCTGCACATTCATTTTCGCGCCTTCCGCAAGGAGCTACATTGTCCGCGACCGAACGCTTAGCGAGCGGCCATTTCGAAAAAGCGCTGGAGGCGCCGTTGGCGCGAACTGATGTAGCGCCGGGGCGAAGGTGTCAAGCCGGCGGATTGGCGGCGCGCCGCGAAGGCTCGCCCAAAAGGAGAGGGTCGCCGAAACAATGTCTCTAATCAAATATTATAAAGTTATTTCATTAGATAGCGCGACCGCGACAATTATCCAAGTATTTACAAATATATAAATTTGTATGGATTAAGCCAAGGAGCCATCTGGACGCTCCTCTGGACGCTTCAAGGAGCCGCGCGGCGCGCTAGTTGTCACCAGTTAATCAGAACTTATCTTTTGTCGACAATTTAAATGTCTGCAATGAAAGGAGTTTTAAAGAATACATGCGACGGTGCGCGGATCGAAATCCATCCGGCGCCGGAGAACTCCCCGTGCAAAAGTTTTGTCGCGAACTCAAGGCCTTCGAAGCCGACACTCGCGGAAACGTGACGATCATAAGCGCGTTGGCGATCACAATGTTGCTGGCCTTCGCCTCGCTGGGCGCTGAATATGGCGCGGGATTGCTCCTCCAATCGGAAAATCAGCGGATCGCCGACTCGGCCGCCTTCATCGCCGCCACTTATTGCGGCGCCAACAGCGAGTGCTCCACCACCACGACGCTGAACACCGCGACGGCGATCGCGCAAAATATCGGCGCGCTTAACGGAATCCCCGCCGCGGATGTGACGCCCACCATCGTCACTTCGCCCAGCGGCACGACTGGCGCCGAAGCGCTGCAGATCAAGGTCAGCACCACCAAGTTCTTGATGATCACCCCGATCGAAGGCGCGCCCAACTTTCTCTCGCTGACGGCGCTATCCTACGGCCAGATTGGCCAAACGGCGTCCGCCGCCGCCTGCGTCATCGGGCTCAGCGCCTCGGGCGGCAACGCCTATGCGGGCGCCGGTGGCATCGCGTTCAGCGGCGGCGCCAGTCTCAGCGCGCCCAATTGCGGCGTCGCGACCAATAACACGATCACGGCCGCCAATTGCGGCGGCCCATGGTTGACCGCCAAGACCTTGAGTTACAACACGACCGCGCCCACGCCCACCTCGCCCGTCGGCGGAGGCAATTGCGGCTCCGCCTGGATGAGCCCCACGACCGCGACCAAGGCGGCGGTCACCGATCCGCTCGCGAGCCTCACCGGCGTAACCACGGCGCAAGCGCGCGTGTTGGTGACCGTAGCGCAGATGACGTCGCCCGCCGCGCCCACGGTGACAGCCCCGACGGTGACCGTGCCGACTAGCTCGGGCGGGACGGCCTGGCCTCTGGCGCAGCTCGGTTATTATCCTACAACCACGGTAACCGACTCGACGACAAAATGCTCCGCCAGCTATAGCAACAGCACCTGGACGATCAGCGGCTGCAACCCTGGCACCTACAACCTCACCTCCGCGCCCGTCGTGAGCGGCATGAGCTTTAACTTCATGCAGTCGGGATCGTCGTCCTCTGTGTATAACTTTAATTTCTCGCTCTCCACCGGAGGCACGACCAATTTCGGTCCCGGAACCTATAATTTCGCGCAAGCCGTGAGTGTTGGAGGCGGAGCGACAGCCAATTTCAGCGGCGGAACTTACAATTTCGCTTCGGGCTTCTCGATCGGCGGCGGAGCCACGACCACCTTCAGCGGCAGCGCGGCCGTTAGCATCTCCGGCAACCTCACCACGGGAGGCACGACTACTTTCGGCAACGGAACCACAAGCATTAGAGGCAATCTGACCACGGCTGGCACAACCACCTTCGGCACGGGAGCCCTAAATCTGACCGGCAATCTGATTACCGCCGGCACCACCACCTTCGGCGGTTCGACCTACAATATCGGCGGATATGTCTCCACTTCGGGTACGACCAATTTCGGCAGCGCCACCACCGGAGGCGCCTTCAACGTCGTGCAATATGTCGCGCTCACGGGCGCGAACTCCTTTGGCTCCGGAACCTTTAATTTCGGCAAAGGCATGACCACCAGCGGCGGCAACGCGAACAGCTTCGGCTCCGGGACCTTCAATTTCGGCGCGCCAACCTCGGGAACAGCCTGCACGGGCAGCGCTTACTACTCAATCTGCAACAACAGCAGCGGGACGTTAACTTTCGGCGCCGGCACGTTCAACTTCTCTAGCGGTATCTACTCCGGCGGCGGCACGACGATTTCAATGGGTTCGGGTTCCTTCAGCAACAGCTACGAGATCGGCGCGGCCGGGGACGGCAACGCGTTCAATTATAGCGGTGGCAGCACGGCGACGCTCGGCGACGCGAGTGTTTTCCAGTTCAACGGCAATATCGTGACCAACGGCGGCAGTTACATCTCTATCGGAACCTCGAATGGCGCAGCTATACAGCACGACATCCACGGCTCGATGAATCTCCAGGGCGCCATGACCCTTGCTCCTGGCGTCTATACCATGACCGGCTATTTCGCGGCGGGCGCCACAGCCGGCGGCAATGTCAATGGCGTCGGCGTCGCCGGCAGCGGCGTGACGATTGTCTATGGCGGCGCTTACCCCGGCACGTTCAGCGGATCCAGCCCAAGCTGCGCCGGCGCCGGATTCTGCCTTGGCGCCGGTTACAGTACGGTTACTCTCACAGCCCCGACCAGCGGTACGTACCAGCAACTTGTCGTAGTCGGCCCGACGGTTGCCAGCGGCGTCACCGCGGGAACGCTCCTTACCGCAGGCTCGGGCGCGACGCTTTCCGGCGCGTTCTATACGCCAAATGGCCAGATCTACATGAATGGCGGGGCGAGCGCGGTGTCGGGTGGGTGCCTGGAGATTATCGGTTCGATCATTCAGGTCACGCAGGGGGCCAGCGCGGCCACCGCCTGTTCCGCCCTGAATGGGACCACGGGCACGTCTTCCGCCATACCCGCGGGGATCGTCCAATAATCGCTTCGAGGATCGTCCGACGAAGGCCGTTCCTCGATTCCGCGCTCAAGAGTAACTAAACCTTAACTTCACCGAGGCAATCCTGTCTTGAGCGAGATGCAGGCATGACGATTTCACTTCGACCTTCGAAGCGACCGCGCGCGGGATGGGGTGGCTGGCGGAGCGATCGGCGCGGAAGCGCCTTCGTCGAGTTCGGCCTCCTCACGCCGATTTACCTCCTCGTCATCGGAGGCGTCATCGACATCGGCCGCGCGATCAGCATGGAGTTCAATTTGTCGGCTGGCGTTTCCGCCGCCGCGAATTTCGCCCTGAACCAGGCGGCGTCGGCGCCTCTCACGTCGAGCAACGCGCAGACCTGGGCCAACAATCTCGCCAACATCGTCGCCTCGAGCTATTCCACGGGTTGGGCGAACGCGACCGTCGTCGTCAATAACAGCCTGACGGCTTCGATCACCAACGGCGGCGCCATATCCACGACCGGCAGCACGACGAACGCCAACAACTTTTATTGCCCCACGGGCAGCGTCAAGGTCGGCATCAACTGGGGAAGCTCCTATGCGAGCGCCGGCACGTCATGTTCGACCGGCGGTCCGGTGTCCGGGCAATACATCGTGCTGAGCGCGACAAAATCGTTCACCGCGCTGATCTTGCCACCCAGCATAATGTCCAATTCGTTCACCGTCTCAGCCGTCGTGCAGGTGCAATGATCCGCGACGTCCTCTCGCGCTTCGAACGCGACAAGCGCGGCGTCGCGGCGGTCGAGTTCGCCATCGTCATCGTGCCGCTGCTGCTGTTCATGTTCGGCATCATTGAGTTCTCGCGGGCCTATTGGGCGAAGGAAGCCCTCCAGCAAACCGCCGTCGACACCGCGCGCTGCAGGGGTTTGAAAATCTCCGCCGCCGGCTGCACCACGGACACAGGGGCCCAGGCGTATGCGGTAAGCGTCGGAAACACCTGGGGATTGACCATTCCAACGTCGAACGTGATCATCACCAGCGCTTCCGGGACAACTTGCGGCGGCGTTTCCGGATTTGTGACGGTGCACATCACCTATACGTTCAAGACCGTTGTCCCGGATCTGATCGCCGGCCTTTTCAACGACACTTTGTACGCCTCCGCCTGCTTTCCGAGCGGCAATTTTTAAGCTCTCCAATCTCGGGCGCGCGAAGCGGCCCTGCCCCTTGGGCTGGGCACGGCGACGATTTATGATGACGCATGCCCGGGGTCG
>Ga0182014_10008960_pt1 | contig 10111 bp, 10 predicted proteins | sample 612S2DmetaG_FD_120489 | JGI IMG/M metagenome (GOLD analysis project Ga0182014, IMG submission 120489) | Permafrost microbial communities from Stordalen Mire, Sweden - 612S2D metaG | ecosystem: Environmental > Terrestrial > Soil > Wetlands > Permafrost | place: Sweden: Stordalen | collected...
CGTCGTCAGGAAGTACTCGGTCGCCCGGCTTCCCTTCACCGAGAAGTTCCTGCGCGAGACGGGCCATCTCAACAGGGTCAGTGCGAGGTACAGCGCAATCCTGCGGAAGAAGCTCGCAAACGGCGACGGGAGGATGCCGAGGAAGCTGGCCGAGGAGTCCCTGGTCGAGGCGTGCCACACGGAGGTTCCCGGCTTTGTGAGCGACCTCGTCGTGAACAGGTACCGGCTCAAGGCGTCGGAGATGAACTCCCTCGTGGTGCTGCCCGAACTGGAGGCCTGGCGGCGGATGGACGGGTGAGCTGGACGACGAGCCCGAGTAGTGGCACCAAGCGGCTGCCTGCGCAGGTCGTCGCGATGCCGATTGACCTGGTAGAGCCGCACCCGAAACTGATGCTCAGGTTCATCTACGAGATAGCGGCCTTGGCCGCCCTGATCAAGGCAGCCGTCGACGAGAACACGCCGAACGGCCAGCTCGAACCGGGGCGTGTGGTCCCATTGATGGACGGCAAGAAGAAGGGCTACCTCGTGTACGTCGGTGTGAGGCGCTACTTCGCCCTCAAGTGGCTCTACGAGAAGACGCACGACGCGAGGTTCGCAGTATTCAACGCATACGTCGATGTCGGCCTCTCCGAGCTCCAGATGTTCGTCAGGGCGAAGATGGAGAACGAGGACGAGAAGGGGGAGAGGCAGGGCCTCTCCGTCCTCGAGGAGGTCTTGGGCGTGTACAGGATCAGGGACTCGGTCTCTCCCGAGAAGCTGGACGGCGGGCTGAAGCGCCTCTATGAGATTTCGGGGAGGCTGACGGAGGTGAAGCTCAAGAAGCTCTACGACGTGGAGCGAAGGACCCGCTCCAGGTTCACTTTGGCCCAGCTCGAGCGCCTCTGCGCCGTCAAGGAGGACAAGGACTTCTATCTTGCGGCGGCTTCGACGTCGGGCTTCGGGTTCAGGGGGGACGACGTGGAGAAGGCCGTGGAGGGGAGGAACGCGGCCTACAGCCTCGACTGGTTCAAGGACGTCTTCCCCGAGTACGCGAACGGGGCGCTTCCCGTGCCTCAACAGCAGCAGCCTGACGAAGGCGACGGAGGGGAGGAGGAGGGACACTTCGAGGCCAATGAACCCGCTGTCATTCTTGCCCCGTGTCCGAGGTGCACGGCCGTGAACATGGTCCGCGTCCAGGGACAGATCGAGGCGGAGCACATCTCTCCGGACCCTGAGGAGGCGTCGATGACCGTCGTAGCCGAGAGCGTCGGCAGGGACGACCGCGAGTGCTGGAAGTGCGGCAAGGAGTTCTACGTGTTCTTCAGGCATCTTGAAGGAAGCAGATTTGCCGCGGACACCTCGCCATCAAAGGAGTTCAGGTATCCCACCACAATCGTCGAAACGATCGATGTCCGCTACGACTACGGGGAGAAGGTCTGGCAGAAGGTAGTCGGTGGGAAGATCGCCGGAACGGTGGACCTCTCCGGGGGCAACAACGGCGGAGGTGGGTAGACGTTGGGTACAAAGTGGCATGCCAGACAGCTCAGGGAGACGCTGTCTGCCGTCATCGTGCTCGAAATCCTCCTGGAGGGAGTCCACTTCGATTCCGCGAGCATCTGGGGGATGCCCTTCGACCACAACAGCGTGGCCAGGACCTTTCGAGCCTTGATCGATGCGGGAGTCATAGCGAGGTCGCCGGTGAAGGGCAAGTACAGGCTGACGGACGAGTTCCTCGACACGATGAAGCTGGACATAATCAAGGGGATGCCACGGGGAATCCTCGTTCATTACCCGGACCTGAAGGTCTTCGACGTCTCGGGCATCGAGGAGTGGACAGAAGAGGAGCTGGACCGGTACATAGCGAGGCTGAGAGAGCGCTGGCAGATCAGGAGAGGGCAGGCACAGGCGCGTTGAGAGGGTTAGCCGGCTGTCCTCAGGGCCGCCTATTCTCAGCAGGTGAGAGTAACTCTTTCCATGACTTACTCTCAGCAGGTGAGAGCAGCTCCAAAGAAGCCAAACGCCCGCTTTTATGGCCCCTGGACCACCGTTCACATGTCCTTCGGACCAACCGAAAGGTGCCTCTTCTGCAAATCGCGGTACTACGTAGACAAACTCAAGACCCATAAGGCGATCTGTTCGTTGAGACCCCGGAGGCTGACGGTAGAGGAGACGGTCAAGATCGCCGTTGAAGCATATCCTGCTGCCAACACTAACAAGGCGCTCCTTGTGAGACTCGTGTGGAAGATCAGAGACGGGTACTTCAGCGAGCACCCACGGGACAGGCTGACGGACCCCGAGTCGATCGTCAAGGAATTCCGCAAGCACAGGAGAGCCTCCGCCCTGAGAAGATAGCGTGACGGACCCGGATGACCCTCGTTTTTAGTGGACGAGGGCTTCTCCTGCATGCTAAGCGCAGAAGACGACGATCATAGCGAAGCCGACGCCGCAATCAGGGACATCACGAGGAGGCTTGGAGTGACCGGACCGGCCGCCGCAGAGACGGCCTCCCAGATTTACCTCGCGGCGAAGAAGGGCCGAATCCGATTCGGATACTCCTTCCGCCAGATTCAGGCGGCCGCCGTCTACGCTTCTTGCAGGCTCTTCGGGGTCCCGCGGACGCTCAAGGAAGTCGCTTCAGTGTGCGATCTTGACTTCATCCCCCTTGCAAGCTGCTACAGGAGGGTCGTCGAGGACGCAGGCCTGACCATGCCTATCCCAGACCCCGCCTCCTACGTATCGGGGATATCCAGCAGGGCCGGGCTGGACGGGCCCACCGAACGACGGGCCATCGAAATCATAAACGCGGCAAAGAGGCTGCGCACCACAGAAGGGAAAGCACCCACGGCGATAGCCGCCGCTGCCCTCTACATGGCGTACATGGAGCTGCATCCGGAAGAGAGTCTGGACCCCAGGACGAGGGTGACACAGCAAGATATCGCAGAAGCGGCTGGCATATCCGAGGTCACGCTGAGGAACAGGGTGCGGACGATCTCTACGTCGTCGACAAAGAGTCGGTCGGGTGAAGCAGAGGCTGAATGAGGCCACCCGACAAGAATAGCGGTGGATCTGCCGCCCATTCTCGACTCTCCTTAGGAATCCTTCTGACTCGCTTCTTCCCTATCGGCTCGCTCTTCCAGCCACAGCCGCAGATCAATCGGCCCATCCTCTTGTTGAATTCTGTCCTATGACTCTTCTTGTGGTTCTTTCCATTGGCAGGCAACGTAGAGTTGAGTCTCCTGCCAATAAAACAACGAGGTCGTCGTGCTCTCCCTGCTGTCGGCTTGGTTGGAGGCGAACGAGGGTGCTACCGGCGATCTCTGTTACCGATAGGAAGTCAGATCAAAAATCGAACCATGAATTCGACCAAAAGTATTTAATTCGAAAGGACCCGAACGAGCACATGAAGCTGTCTTCGGTAATCCTAGTCGGGCTAATCGGATTCGCCCTACTGAACACCGGCCTTCTCGGTGCCAATTACCTCGCGCCCACCGCCGCGGCGAAGATAGGAAGCTCGGCGGCCGTAACGTTCGAGGTGACCGGCCCGAGCGGAAGCGGAGAGAGTTACGGCCCGGAAGTCATGGGGATTTCCGTCGGGGCAACCGCTGGGGCTCTGCAAGTACTCGACGAGCATTCCCTCACGCTCACGCCAGCGAGCTGGCTCCTCGTCGGAGGGTTTGTGGTGTGGAGAGGGCGCGTGCGGGCAAACTGGATGGCGATGGGCTTCGACTCCGACGTCTTCGAGCTTTTCGTTACCACGAAGGGGGCTGGGACAAGGGTGAACATACTGAACGCCCTGTCGGCGCCCAAGGACAGGCTGCAGCTCGCCCGCGAGCTCGGCCTCAGCTGGAGGTCGGTGGACAGGCACGTGGCCATCCTCAACGATCACGGGCTCTTGCACGTCCAGGCCGCCTACGGCAGAGTCAAGCTCTACTCCGTCTCCATCGCGGGCAAAGACCTGCTGAATCTGGTTCGCGGGCTCGAGTGCCATCCGCAGCTTTCCACAAGAGCACCGGTATGAAGGTCAACCAGTCGAAATACCAAAAAACCACGCAATCCACATGAAGTTCGGTAGAGGGCGGTCCTGGAACGGACCCGGAATCCTCTGACCAATCATAAAAGCCTTTGTCACAACGGTGGGACATTTCCCCAAATATTGGTCGCTAAGCTCGGTCGACCATGAACAGACAGATCCTGGCGCTCGTCATGGTCGCCGTCGTGTGCTCGATGGGGCTTGCGGTTGCGGCCCCCCTGCATCCAGCCTCCGCAAACTCTCCCGCTGCCCCCTCTCAATCGGCGGCTGGCTCTCTCACGTTTGGCAACCCGAACTCCACCTCCGCTCAGGTCTACGCGGGGCAGAGCGCCTACGAGTCCGAGGTGCTGGGAAATCAGGCGTTCCAGGCATTCTTGGTCGCTCACGGCTTCTCTGCGGCGGACCTTACCCTGGCGCCGGCCTCCTACGGGTACACGACGGATAACGGCGTCTTGGACGAGGTGACGCTGATGTTCCAAACGGTCAACGGGACTTTCATCGCGGCCCAGTACTATCTGAACGGGACGGTACTCCCGATCATCGAACCCACGCACGGGGCCATCAATCTCTTTGGATCCCCTACCTCTCCCACTCGCGCGTCGAGCCCCTCAGACGAGACGCCGGCCGGTGTGAGCCGAGCGCTGCAGCTCGTGCAGCAGGATCCCAGGTTCATTGCGGCAGAGAATGGGTCGACATACACATACATCGACTACGCCGGAATCGGGATGTCTTACCATAACGGCACAAGCACCTCGGGCGAATTAATCCTGTACTTCGACCATTATTCTGCTACCTGTTCCGGCTGCCGGCCCACCATTCAGTCACAACTCCAGGTATACGCGACTGCCTCTGGCATAATCCTAACGATCCAGCCGATAACCAATCAGGGCGAACTGAACAACATGTACGGTGGCCCCCCGATTACCATTGATCAAGCAGAGGCTGGAACGGGTACTCTGCTCTGCCAAAATCCATCCTAGGCGCTTGTTTTAGCCTCACGGCACCGACACTCGCGAAGAAGAAGTGAAACTCGCGATAGTCGCCATAGCGATGCTCATCATCACGGCTTTGCCACTCGTCATCCTTCCCAAGTCATCAGCCGTCCCCGGAGACCCGTGCGACGGATACGGAAACTGCATCTTCGCGTCGGTCAGCTACGTGCGCTCGAACCCGGACCAATCCCTTTACCTCGGCGACGAGTTTGACGTAATCTTATCGACATCTACTGGACCTAACACGACTTCAACCTCCGTCAGTTGGTCATACGATGCAGCTGTCCTAGCAGCGCTCGGGGGTGGACTATTCCAAGTCGTCGCCAACGTCTCGGGGGCGTACTCCGTGACCGTCGCGGAGACCTTCACCGTGGTAGAAATGATAGACAACTCGTCGGTCACTCTCCAGTCGTCTCTCTCGACGAGTGTGTCTGTGGAGACTCGCGCGTTCGAATTGGCCTTCCAGACGGAGCTGAGCAACATCACCAATTCGCTTCATCAGATTCTCCGCAACCCTGACGGTTCATTCTACCATGACGACGAGTTCATCGTCAACTACACGTACAGCTTCCTCTTCGTGCAGCAGCGCCCCGACATCAAGGTCGTCGTGGAGCCTCAGATCAATCATAACTACGCCAGGCTGACAGAGTACAGCAACTCCACCTCGACGGGATACTTCCTCTTCACCGTGGCGAACAGCACGGGAACGTCTTCCATCACCTTGACTGCGAAGGCGTACGACTGGCAGCAAGCGCTGCTCGGGTCGAAGACGCAGAAACAGCCCTTCACGGTCGTCAACTATGCACCTTACTTCAAGTTCTTCACGTACATGGAGTACAACTCCGCGAACTCGAGCGCGTACGAGAGGCCGTTCGTGACGCTCGTGAGGTACGACGGGAACAACCCTGGATATTCCTACGGAGGGAACGCCAACACGGCGCCTATCACGGCAGTGAACGACACGCGCGAGAGAGCGCTAATCAACTCGTTCAATTTCACGGTAACGGGCTGGGGTATCAAGGCAAATCTCACCTCAGGTGACATCAGCCAAGACCTCTCCTTCTGGAATGAGACCGCAATTGATCTTGGCATAAAGACCACGAACACGACTTTTCCGGTCCTCACCTTCTCCCAGAGGATAGAGAAGTTCTACTTCGCGTCGAACCTGCCAGAAATCGCGAGTTACACGAGACAGGGGCTTGAGTACTTCAACGTGACCGATCTGGCCCTCTCGAAGGGGTTCGCGGGAGGCAACTACGGGCTCTTCAACACCTCGTACCTCTACCAGCCTTTCTATTACAGCGGGTACATCACGGTCTTCACCTACGGGCCGTCGGGCCTCGACCCTTCGGACTCGGTCAACATCTCCCTCGTCACGCCGGACCCGCTCGACCCACACCTGCTGTCGTCCCTGAACCAGACGTTCGGTTCCTATCCACAGATCGCACATGACTTCGAGGACGACCTCTATCCGGCCTACTCGAACGTGATGAGCCTCGAGCCCGTGTCCTCCTCGGGAGGGAGGTGGGTGTTCCTCCTCAACGACACCAACCTCGCCGTGGCGAACGAGACGCAGATGCCGTACCTCAACATCACCGTGACAGGCGAGTTCAGAAGCTACTCGTACACCGTCCCCGACGCCTTCTCCTCGTTCCTCATCAACAGGACGCTGATTCCGTCGCTCCCGTTCCTAAGCGTGGACGGAGATTACCTTGACCAGCTTAGGCAGCTGATCGCCCTCCCTCTGAACTTCACCCTCACTGCCCCAAACAATCCCTACCTCACATGGGATTACAACGGCAGCTCTCCGAGCTTCATCTCACCTGTCACATACGAACCTGGAAACCTCAGCAGCGTCTACGGCTTCCTCTACGGTGGGAACAGCACAATCTACGCGAACCTTGACGGGGGCGGAGCGAAGCTGCTGAACGCACACAACGAGCAGACGGACTTCCAAGCGATGGTACTCATGGGACCACAGACTGGAGGAGCAACGAGCCTCTGGGTCAAGGACCCGAACGGGAACTTGATCGTCAATGACTCGATGACCCCGAACACACAACCACCCTCCCTTTCGGGATACTACGGGTTCTATGAGCTGTCGTTCGCGATGAGCTTGAACGGGACTTACCAGTTCGGGATCACCAACTCCTGGGGAGTGAGCAGCGTCTTCCAGACCTACGACGATATCGCGCACTTGCCCCCAACGCCGAATGAGGAGTACTTCCTGATGACCTTCTTCGGTTTCCTAGTCGTTGGGCTTTATTTTCTCGGGAAGGTCTTACACAAGTACACCACTCGGCGAGACTGATTTCAGGACATCAATTCTTGGGTTTCTCATGCTCATTTCCTTCTTTCGTGCAATCTGTACAAGAAGAGCGCAATGGTCGATGCTGAATTCACTGCTAATGCGGCGTATTCTGGTGGCGTTGGTTCTTTCTTGCCATCCTTTCCATGACCTGTCCCGTGGAGATTCCTGAGTTCTCCAGCTGTCTGAACAAGGGTTGAAAGAGAACCAAACATTTTCTTCAGAGCGTCCTCAGTTTCCTTGCCGAAGGAATATTCGCCTTGTCTCAATTCACCAACTGTCAAGTGAATTAGCTTCGGAAGATTGTCGACCTTTTCGTCATAACTTTTCCCGCGATCCTTTAAGATGGTCTTGCACATGGATTCGAGTAACTCCTTTGCAGTCCCTATTGCCAAATCTGGGTCGCTGTCTACGGCAGATTCCATTCTAACAATCTCCTGCTGGATGTGCGTCGACCCGGTTGCGTCTGCGATTTCTTTGAGATGCTCTATGGCCCTGACTGTGCTCGGGTCGAGGCCCGTAGGGTAGTAAATGGCATTGCCAAATCGTGATTTGCCCTCGACTATCTGATATTCATCTTTCTTTAACTCGTCATTGAACATAGCAAGTAGCTTGTTTCTGTAAGCCTCATCTGGCCTGACAACGGGATGAATCATCTCACAAAGGACACGGAGGAATTTTTCGTCAGAGCAATTCATGAGGTCGAATCTCTTATCGTCAAAGACCCAATAATCTGACCAGTCTCCGGGCGCCCAGACAGTATGCTGAGTAATGTCCATCTTCGCGTTGTCGTACCTGTTGTCGTTAGATGGCATCGACGTTAGGTCGAAAATTCTTGAAAGAAACTCTACGTCGTCGAGTTTGCCACTCCAATCAATGCCTTCCGACCTTATGGTCTGAATGATGTTGGATCGCGTTTCCTTTCTAACTGGCAAGGTTGCCAAAACAAGTAAGCGCCGATGTTTATTACTTTGGATTCGCAGGATCCACAAAGGCATTTTTCAAGAAAAGGCGAGAGCAATAGCCGCGTGCATGTGCGAAGATTGATTATTCACCCCGTCCAAAGGCGATAAGGTTATGGACGAGGTCGGTAGTGACGGATTGGCTTGATTAGGCTTAATGCCTTAGCAAGCGGCAGTACTGGCAATGCTTTCTTAGTTCGAAACAATAATACCTCCATTCTTATTGACGCCGGGTTAACATCCAAACAACTCAACCTGAGATTGGGAAAGGTAGGCGTCAACATCGAGGATCTTGACGGAATCGTATTGACGCATACACACAAGGACCATCTCAATACTGGCGCGTTGAAAGCATGGGAATCGGAGGTCCCTTTGTACATCCAAAGAAACGATCTCGTATGGGAGAAGGTGAGACGGGGCTTTCATGATGATGGGGCCTACGCCAAAGTGCTTCACAAGAATCATTACTTGAAGACGTTCCGAGTACACGAGAAATTTTCGATAGGAGGACTAGATTTGATGGCTTTTTCTGTACCGCATGACCAGACTACACCTTGTGTTGGATTCAATGTCTACGAAGGTCGTAGCTGCAGGATGTCCTTGGCCTCGGATTTCGGTGTTCCCGACAGGCTGACTCAGGATCGTTTGGTCCAAACGATGCTGCGGTCGGAGTTACTTGTCATTGAAGCGGATTATGATCAAGGTATGCTTCGAGGGTCCCCTCTTCCTGAAAGCGTCGTGCAGCGCATCTCCGAAAATCATCTATCAAATTACGGTGCTGCAGACATCGCAACATCCATTATTCGCGCCGGTTCATACAATCTAAAGAGGGTAGTTCTTGCCCACCTTAGCAATGAGCGCAATAGACCAGAGCTTGCTCGCGAGATAGTTCAACAAGCGCTTAGGAGGACTGGTTCAGACGCTAAAGTAGCGATAACACATAGGCGTGAAGAAAAGAGATTGACACCTGAAGAATTCAGGGTCTAGAACTGAGCTGGTTTCCTGCTCACGCGGTAACTTCCTTCGGCTTCGTAGTGAACAATCTTCTCTCCTCGTCGCTGAAGAAGTTATAGAAAACAATGCCTGCGCAGCCTCATGCTTATGGTCGCCCTAGAGTTCGCTTAGCATCTCGGTGAGCAGTCGCCGTTCGGCCTTCCTCCTGTGCGCGACGAAGGTCGATTTCACAAGGTTGAGTTTACGAGCCAGCTCCTCCGAGCCTATCCTTCTCGGCAGGTCATAATATCCGAGCTTGTAAGCGGTGATGAGAACCCTGCGCTGTTTCTCGGTCAGGCGTGCAATAGGTGAATTCGGCGGGAACCTCGCATCCGTGAGCGAGACGACCTTGTAGCGGCCCCGAGCGTGTCTTTCCAGATATTCGAGGTGTTTCTTCATCTGCTTCGCACTGCCAAGAAACGCCAGCTTCGCCCTCCCGTCTCTGAACTCAAACGGGGTGGAGAAATAGGGCATGGATCCAAACGGGTCCAGCTCCGATGCTTTTGGCGGAACCTTGGCCTTGAATCTTATGAAGTAGACGGAGGTTCTTTCGCTCTCCTGCTGAAGAAGTTCCGTCTCAATCTCTGCGTCTGGCCGCGCCGGGAAGAGGTCTTCAATCCTCCCGGATTGGTCTTTCATCTCAACCCTGACAATCGCTGCCACCTCACCCGGAACCATCTTGAGAATCTGGAGCATCTCGAGCGACTTCACCTTCGTCAGCAAGGGGGATGATTCTCCTTGAGCTTCTGCCAGCCCTTTCAGAGAAAACTCCACGACTAGTCTGCGCATTGAATCAACCGCCAAGACGGAGGTTATAGTGCTTTGAGGCGAACAGGTGCGCTACAAC
>Ga0182014_10008961_pt1 | contig 10110 bp, 11 predicted proteins | sample 612S2DmetaG_FD_120489 | JGI IMG/M metagenome (GOLD analysis project Ga0182014, IMG submission 120489) | Permafrost microbial communities from Stordalen Mire, Sweden - 612S2D metaG | ecosystem: Environmental > Terrestrial > Soil > Wetlands > Permafrost | place: Sweden: Stordalen | collected...
ACTGGACAGTGCTTAGTTCGCAGTATCCATCAGGCAGCGATCTCCTGTGAATCCAAATGAATGTCGGAGCGCCTGTATTGGTCCAGGATTTTCTTCAGTTTCGGGTCCATTTGGGAAGATGAGAAAAATCCCGGGATGGCCGTCCTGAGCGCATTTGCGGTAACCAGTTCTGATGGCGGGAGGTCCGGTTTCATGGTCCGGAGCCAGCTTCTGAAACAAAGCCAGACTTCAGCGGTGTAGTTGATAGACAAGTGCTGAAGCAAACCCTGCGCGATGCATCCTAACTGAACGTGGGCGTGGAAGGCGGCCATCTTGCGGCGGATCGCGGTACGGTAAGTGTCGCTGGTCCGGTGTAGATACTGGTCACCGTCGCCGCGCTTGAGCGGTTTCATTCCGCACATCCAAAAATGGTAGGCATAGGCGCCGAGGACGTGAACGGCCTGTCGGAACCCGAGCTCGATCCTGAATCGATAACCGTAGAGCATGAGGATCTCGATTGGGTCAAGGGTGAGGTCGGTGGAAAGCAGGAAGATGGTGCCGCGCAGGGGATGGCATACGATGACGAAGCGCACCAGACGTGCCGCCGGGCGCCAGATCAGATCCAGGCAACGGTAGCGCAGAGTGACGTTGTCTTCCCCATAGACGGGGCTGGGGGCTGAGGTGAACGCGGCATGGTCCTGAGCAAGTTCCTTGAGACGGACCTTTTTCCCATAGATTCTTGACCTGCCCCGTCGACGATGCTCGGGCGTGGCCACAGGCAGGTAAGCGACGGCGTTGCTCTTGGCGCGAGTTACGAGCTGATGCCCATTGGCGAGTAACTGGTGGATGAACTTGCCGCTAGCATAATAGGCGTCCGCCACCAGCAGAACGCTGCTCTCCAAGACGTTGGCGATGGAAAATAGCAGTACGGCCAACTTGTCGAGCAGGGTCCTGGAATCACGGTTGGAGAAGACCAACCCTTCGTGAATCCGCGACGTCAGTGGCACGGCGGCCACATGTCCGGAAGCGCCTTGGACCAGCAGAGAAATGGCCTGAAACGAATGGCCCATGATGTATTCCGGTTTGGAATTGCTGGCCGATTGCTGGTACAAGTTCTTAACGGCGGGCATCAGCTTGCCTTCCTTGGGCGCCTTGATGCCGTCGGCCAGACAGACCAAGCGAGTGCCGGCACAGACGGGTTTGAACAGCGTCAGGCACAACCTCACCCAGCAAGCGGTAAGCTTGTCCAAATCGAGTCCCTTGCTGTGAAACAGATGCAGGAAGCGGTAGTAAGCCTCTGGGCGGAAGCCGAGAACACGGACATAGCTGGTAACCCCGGCCAAATCGAGGCGGCAACAGAGGCCAATCAGGGTCAGAACCATCCACAGGAAAGTGCGCGATCTGTGGCAGGCTGGCCGTAGAGATCGGACGGCTTCAATCCAGGCACACCAAAGGCTCATGAAAACACCCCGCTATACCTGATAGCATTATAGTGCTATCAGCAGTAGCGAAATATGCCTTTTCCCGAAAAGAGGTATTCTTTTTGTCAATGGACGCCAAGCGGGAATCTCAAATCCAACAGCAGATCGAGAAGCTCAAGCGGGATCTGGTCGCACTCGGGCAACTGCGGCCAGGCAGTCTTTCAAAGCAGTACACCGTATGCGGCCATCCAGGATGTCGCTGTACAGCAACACCGCCACAAAAGCACGGCCCTTACTACCAACTGAGCTTCACCCGAAAGGGGAGGAGCAGCTCCAAGTTCGTGCGCAAGGAAGACCTGCCGGCAATCCGCAAGCAGCTGAAGAACTACGAGCGTATGAAGCTGCTCGTTGACCAATGGATCGACCTGGCCACCGAACTATCCAATCTCCAGATCAAACAGAATCGAACCTGAACGAGACAGAGAACTTGTCACTCTCCAGATAATTTTTTCTATCGAAATATTTCGATAGAAGAAAAAACTGGATCCATATCGGCAGCCAACAGGCCGGACCGCGTGTTGCCGCCATCCTCTCCGTGGTTGAAAGCTGCCGCCGGCTCAGGATCCCTGTCCGCGACTACCTGAATGAGATCCTGCCCGGACTTGCCGACAAGCCCATTCAGCAGGTCGCCGATCTCACACCGGCCGCATGGGTCGCAAAACACACTTCCGACAACCTATAAAACCGAACACTGCGGCCCGTCAACCGTGTGCTTGGCCATACGCATACGTTACACGGGCAGCATCGTGCAACTGCGGCGCGTGGTGGCGCATCTCAGGCCGCGGCGGCAGGAGGCGTTTCTGCGTACGCAGGTCTTTGCCGGTGAAGAAGCACAAGTGGACTGGGCGCTATGCCGAGCTCGGCATAGCGCCCACTACGCCGGGTTCGGGACTATGCCGAGCAGTCGAACCCCAGCCGCTCTGCGCGCGCTTGATGGGCCGAAAGTACTCGGCATAGTCTCCAACGCTACAAAGCCTGAAGGAAGGCGAACAAGGCACCACCCGGCCGGTACGGTGACGAAGCAGTGCTCCCAGCAGGCGACGTTTTCGCAAGCATTTTCCGTTTCATCTCGAGATCGGCTTCCAGGTAAATGTGAGTAGTCTCGACGGATTCGTGACCGAGCCACATGGCGATGACCGTTGTGTCGACGCCAGCCTGAAGCAAATTCATTGCAGCGGCCTGTCGACTATGTACCCAGAGACATAGTCGCCACTATTTACCCTTCCTGACTATGTCTTGTAATGCTGCGGCAACTGCTCTTTTTCTAGTGAAATCTTGACACCATATAGACATATTCTGAACTCCTTCAACTAGCCCGCACAGTCGGGGGAGGAGTTCACCATGAAGTGCATCATCGAAAATCAAGTGGTTCTATCGCGTCCGCCGGAAGGCCCGATCGCAGCACAGATCGGTTCGTTTGCAAAATCGATGAGTGAGCAGGGATACAGTCGGGTATCGATTCATCGACAGGTTTTTCTGGCTGCATGCTTTAGCCAATGGCTTAAGCAAAAAGGAATCAGACTGCGCAGCATCTGTTCCGATCATCCTGCACAGTATTTGCGATATCGCGCTCGACATGCGCGACCTTGCCGGGGAGATGCTGCTGCCCTCAGGCATCTTATCGACCTCTTGCGCAGTGATGGCTTGATCCCATGTGAAAAGAAAGTTGCATGCCGACCTACTCCGGCTGAGCGTTGCGCCCAGGCATTCGGGCGGTATTTGTTGGAAGAGCGCGCGCTGGCGCACGCGACGATTATCAACTACGTTCCGTTCATCCTCAGTTTCCTCGAAGGCCGTTTTGGCCCTGGGCGAGTCGCGCTCTCGCGTCTCTGCGCAAGCGACGTTGTGAGGTTCGTACAGCGTCAAGCACCACGACTGCGCATGAAGCGAGCGAAGCTCAGTATGCGTATGACTAACGCACCTGTAAACAGCAGGTGATTTGTGATGGACTCTTTCCATGGCAGAAGAGTCTGGAGTTGGAGTTCGTCGGCGTGGCCGCCAGGAGATTGCGCGCTTGGCTGCTTTGTACCGCAAGAGCGGGATGGGGCGAAGCGAGTTTTGTCGTAGTCATGGAATGGCTTTGAGCACGCTGGCCCGGCATCTGAACAAGCAGTCTGGTGATAAGCGGGAGAGCGGGAGCAGCATGGCTGGCGACAGTCGGCTGATAACAGTGGAACTGGCCACGATGTCGGCTTCTGCAGCAACGGGGAAGCAGCACAGCCCGCTTACGGTGTTGTTGTCCAACGGCCGGAAAGTGGAGGTTGGCAGTGGCTTCGATGCTGAGACGCTGGCTGAATTGGTGCAAATGCTGGAGAGGTTGTAGCCGTGTTCGGCTTTGGACCGGCGACGCGGATCTACCTCGCAACCGGCGCGACAGACATGCGAAAGAATTTCAACGGCCTCTACGGCCTGGTGCGCGATCATCTGGGCTGTGACCCAGAAAGCGGGCACGTGTTCCTGTTCGCAAATGCGCGTCGCAACCGGCTAAAACTTTTGGTATATGACGGAAGCGGTCTTTGGATCTGTTCGAAGAAGTTAGACGGAGGCCGTTTTCGCTGGCCTGGAATCGACAGCACGGTGAACAAGATCGTGCTGAGTCATGAAGAGCTGACACTTCTGCTGGGCGGCATCGATCTGAAGCAAACGAGTCGCCGGGCATGGTATCGCAAGGTACGCGAAGACGAATCTGATAAGTTACGAATCACCGCATAAACACTGCACTAAATGCTTGCATTCGTACTGTTGTTCTGTTATGAAATAGACATCGTGAGTGAGGCTTTTCAACCCGCTGCGACGTCCACTCCGGGGAATAGTTATTCTCTCTCCTCCGATCTTCTCGAACAACTGAAAGCGCAGCTTCCAGAGTCGCTGTTTGCGGCAGTGAGCGGGAAGTTGAATGCGTATGCAAACGAACTGGAGTATTCAAAGCTCAAGATCCAGGTTCTTGAAGAGAAGCTACGCCTTCAGCGGATCGCCAAGTACGGCCCAGGCAGCGAGAAGTTAAGCAATTTACAGCTGGAGTTGCTGGAGTTCGAGCCTGGCGTCAGCAACACGGAAGTGGCCGCTGAGAGCGAGCGCAACGCGCTGCCACCCACTGCTGAAAAGAAGAAGAGGCGCAAGCATCCGGGCCGCCAAACTCTGCCCGCCGATCTTCCCCGCGTGGAGCGAGTGATTGCCTGCACGCCGGAACAGTGCGTATGCGGAGGCTGCGGAGCCGATACGAAGGTGATCGGCTACGAAGTGAGCGAAGTGCTGGATGTGAAGCCGGCCGAGTACTTTGTGCAAGTGACCAAGCGCGAGAAGCGTGCCTGCAAAAAGTGTGAGGAGCAAGGAGTAGCGATGGCGCCGCTGCCGGTGCGGATTATCGCCAAGAGCCTGGTCTCGGACCGGATCATCATCGACACCATCGTGAGCAAATATGCCGACCACAATCCTCTCTTTCGTCAGAGCGTCATCTTCCTGCGCGACGCGGGCATCGACATCAGCCGGGCCACGATGTGCGGCTGGGTGATGACGGTCGGCGAGATGCTGGCGCCGGTAGTGGGAGCGATGCGACGAGAGCTGCTGGCTGGAAGTTACATCCAGGCCGATGAGACAACAGTCGACGTACAGACGCATGACCGCCGCGGCAAGAATCATCAGGCTTATCTGTGGCAGTACGGCACGCCGGGCGGCGCGACGATCTTCGATTTTCAAATGGGCCGCGGGCGCCAAGGCCCGGCGCATTTTCTGGACAAGTTCGAGGGGATTTTGCAAACCGACGGATATGTCTCGTACGTCCGTGGCGTGGGCGGCCCGAAGATGGTGCATGCGGCATGTTGGAGCCACTCGAGACGGGGTTTTGTCGACGCGATCAAGCTCAACAAGCTGGATGCCGCCTCGATCAGCATCGTTGAGCGGATGGATCAATTGTTTGCCATCGATGCCCGAGCGCGCAACGAGAAGATGGATCACGCTGCCCGCCATGTGCTACGCCAGCAGGAGGCTCCGGCCCTGCTCGACAAAATCCACGCCCAGATCCTTGAGCTGAGCAAGAATGTGTTGCCGAAAAGTGCGCCAGGTGAGGCCTGCGCCTACACGGTCAAGCTATGGAAGAAACTGACGTGCTTCCTCGAATATCCGGAACTGGAACTGAGCAACAACCTGGCGGAAAATTCCATGCGCGGCATAGCGTTGGGCAGAAATTATGTTCACTCCCAAATTATGTGCATTCATAAGGCGAAGAGGTGCGTGATCCTGAGGGATGACGCACCATTTTCTCTGATGGGGACACTGGGCCGGTGTGCATAAGAAAATGCTCTCCTATGGGCTCTATTCGTCCATAGGAGAACAACATGTTTATCCCTGCGTATCGTGATTGTCTCAGATCAAGCGTTCTGAGCCAGAGTGCCGACGCCTTTGTCGGCTATTTGCAACAACTCCAGTATTGTCCTTTAACCATTCGGTCTTATCTCCACGGCATCGAACATTTTGCTGGCTGGGTAACCAAGCGGCGTATTCTGCTCCGCGGCTTTGACGAGTCGCTGATGCGCCAGTTCGTGACCGAGCATCTTCCAGAGTGTCGCTGCCCAGACCCTTGTCAACGTAGCGTGACGGCAGTGAGACCAGCTCTGGCGCACCTGCTTCATGTCCTGCGCTCGCAGGGCTATCTTTCGCAACCACTGACGTTATTTCCGCCGCCGATCCAGGATGAACTGGAGCTATTCGATCATCATTTGAATTCCGTTTGCGGATTAGCATCAGCCACCCGCACATCCAGAAGGCAGTGGGTAGGCAAGTTTCTGGTTGATCAGTTCGGCTCCTCTCCGATAAACATAGACAGCATCCAGCCGATAGATATTGTGCGCTTCATGGCCCAGCCCAAGGACCGGTATCGGCCTGGAACGCAGCAGGTCCGCGGCAGTGCTTTGCGCAGCTACCTACGTTTTCGTGCAGTGAACTGCGGGAGCCGAGTTGAGGCACTGCTGGCTGCTGTTCTTCCCCCTGCTCATTGGCGACTAGATACCGTGCCAAAATATCTGACAACCAAGGAAGTGGATAGCTTTCTTGGCACGTTCGACCAACAGAGTATTGGCGGGCGTCGCGACTATGCAATGGCGCGATGTCTTCTGGACATGGGATTGCGTGGCTGCGAGGTAGCTGCCCTTCAGCTTGACGACATTAACTGGCGCGAAGGCACCCTTACCATCAGTCACGGAAAGTCGCGCCGGTCGGATGTGCTTCCTTTGGCCGTTCCAACAGGAAAGGCGATCGTACAGTACCTGCGTAGCGCACGGCCCGCGAGCACCAGTCGAGCCCTGTTCGTTCGCCACCACGCGCCGTTCAGCACTCCCGTCACGGTGGCACTCGTTCGCGGTGCGATCCGCAGGGCTTTCAGTCGTTGCGGGTTGGACCGCTTTAGCGGGCCGCATGTATTGCGACACACCGCTGCCGTACGGATGCGGTGCGCCGGTGCAAGCCTGAAGGAGGTTGCCGATGTCTTGCGACATCGCAGTCTGGATACGACGATGATCTACAGCAAAGTGGATTTGCCGAGACTGAGTGCTGTGGCCGCCCCGTGGCCGGGAGGTTTGTCATGAAGCCTACGACAACAATGGTTTCGCTGGTCGAAGATTATCTTGCGACCCGACGGCAAATGGGTTTTTCTCTAAAGATCGCAGGCGGGCAGTTACTGGGATTCGCGCGGTTTGCAGATAAGATGGGTCATCACGGCCCTGTTACGCTTGACCTCGCGGTAAAGTGGGTGCAATCCGCGTCGCTTCATACACCTCTAACCTGGGCTCGTCGGCTTGAAGTCCTGATGCCCTTCCTCAACTACCGCTTACAGTTCGACGCCAGTACCGCTATAGTGCCCCGAAGCTATTTTGGTCCAGCGCATCGACGCCTTGTTCCGCACATCTACAGGGAACAGGAGATAGTGGACCTTATGCAAGCAGCTGACAACTTGCAGCCCACGGATGGCCTTCGTCCGAGAACGTACCGCACTCTGTTCGGACTGCTGGCAGCCACTGGTTTGCGAATTTCAGAAGCCCTCCATCTCCAGGCGCAGGATGTCGATCTAGTTCACGGCATACTCACTGTGCGCCAGACGAAATTCTGCAAATCCCGCTTGGTACCAATCCACTTCACGACCATCGCGGAGTTGAAGCGATACGTTGAAGCCAAGGAGCGCCAACTCGGTCGCCAGAAGGATGGAGCGTTCTTCATTTCAGACACCGGCGAGGCACTGCATGATCGCACCGTCCACAACACCTTCGAAGTCCTGCGGACTCGACTGGGATGGATTGCCCGCGGCGGCCATGCATCACCTCGCATTCACGATATTCGTCATACCTTCATCTGTCGCAGCCTGCTCGAGTGCTATCGCCGTAACGAGTCACCGGACCACATCATGGATGCGATATCCACGTACGTCGGACATGTGAAGGTTTCCAACACCTACTGGTATCTGACCGCCACACCTGAACTGATGACTGTTGCCGTCCAGCGGTTTGCGCAATTCATCGAAGGGGGTGCGCGATGAAGGCCCAGTCTCCAAAGAACAGCTTTCCTACTCTTCTCCAGCAGTTCTTTCTTGATCGCTTGATTCAACAACGGAACGTAAGCAAACAAACGGTGGCCGCCTACAGAGACTGCTTTTGCCTGCTGCTGCGGTTTGCTCAGCGCCATTTGGGTAAGACTCCCGAACTGATCGACATGGCTGACCTGGATGCACCTCTGATATTGGCCTTCCTCGACAATCTGGAAAGCGAACGCCACAACAAAATCCGGACTCGCAACGCTCGCTTTGCGGCGATACGTTCCTTCATGCATTTTGCAGCGCTAAAGGAACCAACTGCATTGCCAGTCATTCAGCGCGTACTCGCTATCCCAATGAAGCGTTTTGACAGGCCTCTGCTTGGCTTCCTTTCGCGAGACGAAGTGCAGGCCATTCTCAATGCCCCCGACACTACTACATGGTGCGGACACCGGGACCGCGCCATGTTCTCCATGTTCTACAACACGGGCGGCCGCGTCTCTGAGATCACTGGCTTACAGGTTGCTGATGTGCTCCTGGACGGGTGCGCGGCGGTACGCATTCATGGCAAGGGCCGCAAAGAGCGCAGTGTGCCACTATGGCGAAACACAGTCACGGAAATTCGGAGGTGGCTCAAACGCACCGGCGGCAAACCTGATCAGCCGCTGTTTTCCGGATGGTCAGGTACCCGTATGACCCGTCCCGCTGTCACGGCACGACTGCAACTGGCCGTGCGCGGCGCAGCGAAGGTCTGCCCTCAGCTTGCCCAACGAGACGTTACGCCCCACACCATTCGACATTCGACCGCGATGCACATGTTGCAGGCAGGAGTCGATATCACACTCATTGCACTTTGGCTCGGACATGAAAGTCCGACAACCACACACATGTACGTCGAGGCAGATCTCGCCATGAAAGAACGTGCACTGAGCGCCGTGCAGGCACCGCGCCTTAAGCAATCGCGATACCGACCATCAGATCGAGTTCTGCACTTCCTCGAGACGCTCTGATTATGCGCAGTTGGCCATCCTCGGAAGTTTACCAATGCATCGCCTCTGATCGCTGAAACGTGGGCCGTGGTCGCTCGGCAGGCTGACCGAGGATGACCGACTGTACATAATTTGGGAGTGAACATAATTTCTGCTATCGAAATATTTCGATAGCAGAAAAAACTGGATCCATATCGGAAGCCAGCAGGCCGGACCGCGTGTGGCCGCGATCCTATCTGTGGTTGAAAGCTGCCGCCGGCTCAGCATCCCTGCTCGCGACTACCTGAACGAGATCCTGCCAGGGCTAGCCGACAGGCCCATTCAACAGGTCGCCGATCTCACACCGGCTGTCTGGATCGCAAGACACACTTCCGACAACCTATAAAACCGAACCCCGCGCCTCGTCAACCGTGTGTTTGGTCATACGCATACAGATAAGAAGACCGTTTGATGGACGGCCAAGATCAGCCTGTTGCAGCGGCGTTCCATACCCAGAATTCACTTCGCGGTTTTGGCGAAGAGAATCTTGTCGGATAATCATCCACAATATGGTTGATTATCATCCAGTATATGGACGATAATACCAGCATGATCCAACGCCACCTTACCAATAGACTTATCGAGGCGCTGGCAGACTCGCCCGCCGTTCTGGTCAACGGCGCTCGTCAAACCGGGAAAAGCACGTTGGTGCAATCGGCAGACCTGGCGAAACAGGGTCGGCAGTATCTCACTTTCGATGATCCAGGCGTTCTGTCAGCCGCCAAGAGCGATCCCAATGGTTTCGTTGCCGGCCTGAACACCCCGGTCACGCTCGATGAAGTACAGCATGTCCCGGAGATCTTTCCGGTAATCAAAGCTGCCATTGACCGGAACCGGCAGCCCGGGACATTTCTTCTCACCGGGTCGGCGAATGTACTGCTCTTGCCCAAGTTGTCCGAGTCCCTGGCGGGGCGCATGGAGGTCTTGACCCTCTGGCCGTTCTCTCAGGGAGAAATGCGCGGTGTAAGCGAGGGCTTCGTGGACACCCTGTTTTCCCGCAAACCCGCCGGCTGGTCAGGAGTGGTCGTCTCGCCACAGCGTGACGAGTTGTTGGAGGCTGTTCTGGCCGGTGGCTATCCTCTCGCAGTTGCGCGCATGAGCCCTG
>Ga0182014_10008964_pt1 | contig 10110 bp, 5 predicted proteins | sample 612S2DmetaG_FD_120489 | JGI IMG/M metagenome (GOLD analysis project Ga0182014, IMG submission 120489) | Permafrost microbial communities from Stordalen Mire, Sweden - 612S2D metaG | ecosystem: Environmental > Terrestrial > Soil > Wetlands > Permafrost | place: Sweden: Stordalen | collected...
CGTTGATCACCGGCGCTTCCGGCGGCATTGGCGCTTGTTTTGCGCGGGCGCTCGCGGCACGCGGCAGGCACCTGGTTCTGGTGGCACGGTCAAAAGATAAGCTCGACTCGATTAAGAGCGAGATCGCGGCAAAGCATTCCCTACGCATCGAAATCGTTTGTCAGGACCTTAGTGAGGAGGGCGCTGCCCAGCGCCTTGCCGCAACCCTCAATGACCGTGGGATTGTGGCGGTGGTGGAGGTGGGCTTGCGCGCCTTTGAACGTGGCCGCAGCCTGGTCGTCACACGGTTCCTCAACCGGCTGATGATCTTCGCGCAGCGGCTGGCGCCGCGGCGGCTGGCGGCTCGAATGGCCGGGGATATGTTTAAACCGAAGATGCCGAATGCCGGCAAATGAATGAAATATCCCTGCGGATCATAGGTGGGGCTGATATGTTCAAACGACTCTCGCTTCTGATCGTCGCACTCTTTGCCTTGCGCATCTGGAGTTCCTTCGCAGACCTACGCGCGCAGGAATCCGCCCCGGCGCCGAGCAGCGAGCAGATCCTCTCCTTTGACAGCGACATTACCGTCAATCCGGACGGCACACTTCTGGTGCGTGAGACCCTTAAGGTCTATGCCATGGGCAGGCAAATCAAGCATGGTATTTACCGGGACTTCCCCACCCAATACAACGACCGCTTTGGCAATCCCTACATTATCCATTTTGAGGTTGTCTCCCTGGAGCGGGACGACCAGCCCGATGACTTTCACCTGCGAAGGCTCTCCAATGGCCTGCGGATTTATATGGGCAAAAGCAACGAATCAGTTCCGCCCGGAGAGCACACCTATGAACTTACTTACGCCGTCGATCGCGAAATCGGATTCTTTGGCGACCACGATGAACTTTATTGGAACGTAACGGGCAACGGGTGGGCATTCCCCATTCAGACAGCCTCGGCCATTGTCCATCTGCCCAAGGGAATCGCCCAGGAAGCCATCATTATAGATGGCTATACGGGCCGGCAGGGTTCAGTGGGATCAGACTACACCGCGTCCGTGGATAGCCAGAGCAACGCCACGTTCCGCATGACTCGCGCCCTCGCACCTAATGAGGGCCTCACCGTGGTGACCCGCTGGCCCAAGGGATTTGTGAGCCCACCCACCGACGAGCAAAGGCACCAGTACTTCCTGGAGGACAATCAATCCAGTTTGATCGGTATCCTGGGGATCGTACTGGTCCTGCTTTATTACGCCGCGGCGTGGGTCATGGTGGGGCGGGGACCTGGCAGGGGCGATATCGCGCCAATCTCGGAACCACCCCGCGGATTCTCCCCGGCAGCGCTGCGCTACATCTGGCGAATGGCCTTTGACCAGAAGACTCTGGTAGCGAATCTGGTGGACTTGGCGGTGAAAAAAAAGTTGGCCATTTTGGAAGACGCAACCGGCTCTTACATTCTCGGTCGGGTGAAGTCCGGCTCGCAAACCACCCGCGCGCAGTCTGGGTTTGGAATCGCTTCCCCCGCGGAAATCACATCAGATGAAAAGCTCGTGTTCGAAAAGGTCTTTGCCTCGACGGAAACGATTCGTCTGGAGCCCGCCAATCATGCCATCATCGGCGGCGCGGTGGAAGCGCTTCATCAGAATTTGCGGTCCAAGCTGGAAAAGGTCTATTTCCTGACCAACAGCCGCTACTTGATTCCCGGCTTGTTGATTTCCATGGCCACGGTCATTCGTTGCGGATACGCCATTCAGGGTGCGGAAAGACTCCTGGTGCTCTTCATAACCATCTGGCTCCTGCTGTGGAGTCTGGCTTGCCTGCTTTTGGGAAGGCTCGCCATTGCCGCGTGGAGGAATGCCCTATCCGACCCGCATCATCCCGCCACCGCGCGCATGCAGGCCATCGTGATGACCGTGGTCTGCATTCCCTTCCTCCTTGGCGAGGCGGCAGGACTGGGCATGCTGGCGTGGGCAGCTTCCACCGGGACGCTGGTCGTCATGGTCCTTTTGGTGGCGATCAATTACCTCTTTCACATTCTCCTGAAGGCGCCGACCATGTCAGGCCGCGCCCTCATGGACCAAATCGAGGGCTTCCGCATGTTCCTGACCACCACCGGGCAGGACCGGCGGGACATGCGTACTTCCCTGAAGAGCACGCCCGATCTGTTCGAGAAGCTTCTCCCCTATGCCATCGCCTTTAATGTGGAAAAAGTGTGGGGAGAAAAGTTCGCTTCTGCATTGGCGCAAACGGCGCGCGGGGGGGGCGTCAATTACTCGCCCGATTGGTATTCCGGCCCCAACTGGAACCCCGTTACCGCCTCGCAGTTTGTAACCTCGCTGGGGACCACTTTTTCCAGCGCCATATCTTCATCAACTACCGCTCCGGGTTCGAGCTCGGGCAGCAGTGGTGGGTCGTCCGGTGGAGGCGGTGGTGGAGGCGGGGGCGGCGGGTGGTAGGACCGCGCGGCGCGGAGCCGCAAAAGCAAGAATGCAGAGCAAACAGGCCCGGCAGGGCGGTTTTCCCAAGGCAGGAACATCCAACAAATCACTCAAAGGGATCCGAAAGGTCCCCCCCGAGGCTTGCCCTGCCGCGGGCTTGGGGGGCGCAGAGGATATGGCCGGTCGGTTTCATCGGGCTTGTTCAGGTTTATGCCGCGGTCACCTTGCAAGTAGGATTTCACGATAGCGTCCCACTTCCCTTGTGCCGTCAGGATCAGTTCAATGGCTTCCCGCACGGCGCCGCTGCCGCCCACGTTGCGCGTGCAAAAATGGGAGTATTTACGTACAACATCGTGGGCGTTGGCAACGCACACGCCCAAGCCCACGCGCCTGAGCAAAGGCAGATCCGTAAGGTCGTCGCCGACATAGCAGACTTCGGAGTCCTCCACCTGGGCGGCGTTGCAAATCCTATGGTAGGGTTCGATTTTTTCCAGGGCATTTTGCTGAAGGAATTGGATGCCCAGGTCCCTGACGCGGAAGTCGATGACGGCCGAACTGCGTCCGGTAATGATGCCGGTCTTGAGGCCGTAGTGGTGAGCCAGGCGGAGGCCCAGACCGTCGCGGGAATCGAAGCCTTTGGTTTCAAGCAAACCGCTGCCGGGACGGGGCACGTAATAGAATTTCCCGTCGGTCAAGACCCCGTCCACATCCATCAGCAGCAACTTGATTTTCTTGGCGCGGGCCAGCAAACCTCGAGAATATTTTGCCATGTTTTTTTGCAGTAATCCTCGCGACGGGAGTCTGGGCACGCTCTGTGCCATTTGCTCAGGATCTTGGTCGTTCTCTCACTCCAAATTCGCCGCAGGAGAAGCGCCCCCTGAGGAAAGATGATAGCACAGCTCAGGCCCTTCTTTCGGGGAAGGTTCCGGTTGTAGGGGCGGCAGCGTCACTGGGCAATGGTCAAGAGTCAGGTGTTATGCGAACTTATCCCGCCGCCGCTTCCCGTGCCGGTGCGGCCGTAACGCGATTGCGCCCGCCGCGCTTCGATTCGTACAGAGCCTTATCGGAAGCCTGAATAATCTCCTCCAGCGTCTCGCCATGTTCCGGAAATGCTGCAATTCCTATGCTCACGGTGAGCTGGGGCAGGGGTTTTTCCGTATTGGAAGGCACCACCATCGCGGCCACAGCTTTGCGAATGCGCTCCGCCACCAAGAGACAAGATTTTGTGCTCGTGTCGGGAAGGATTACCACAAATTCCTCCCCCCCGTAGCGGGCGGCAAGATTGGTTTCGCGCATGGACGCGGTAACCGTCTTGGCAAACTGGCGCAGAATGCGATCACCCACTTCGTGTCCGTACACGTCGTTGAAGCTTTTGAAGTGGTCCAAGTCGAGCATGATCACTCCCACGGGCTGCATGCGCCGCCGGGCGATAGCAAGCAGCTTGCGGGCGTAATCCTCCACAAAGCGCCGGTTGTAGAGCCCGGTAAGCATGTCAATGTTGGCCTGTTGCTTCATCCGGTCAAGCAGGCGCAGGTTGGAAAGGGCGGAGGCCGCGCCGTTCAGATAACTTTCCAGCAATCGCAGGCGGTCCGGAGTCCACAAATCCTTGGCCGCCTCCATGCGGACGGAGCCGATAATGATGCCGCCGGCGATTAAGGGTCCGCAATAGTAGCTTCCTTCCGAAGGCATTACGAATTTGGAGGGGCAAAGGGGCTCAACGCGCACATCGTTTACCACAAAGGAGCGCCCGGTGCGCACCGCCTTGCAATTGTGCGGCTCTTCGATCACCGGCCACGCTTCGACCTCCTTGGGAAGGGGCAGCAGGGTGGCCGCCGCCTCCAAATAGTTCTCGGCTTGGTTTAGTTGGAAAATGATGACTTGCCGCGGTTGGAACCGCTCCTTCAGGGAATGCAGCAGCAGGTCATAAACCTCAGCTTCCGAGGTGCACTGGGTGACCGCCTCGGAAAAACGGTTCAAGGAGGCAATTTCCTCGCGTTCGCGCCGCAGGGCGGTGGTCATCTGGGAAAAGCTGCGGGACAATACGCCAAACTCGTTGTCGACCATGGGGGGCAGAAGGGGCGCAAAATCTCCGCCCGCCACCTGTTCGGAAGCGCGGATAAGCTGCAATACCGGAGCCACAATCAGCCGGGTCACCACTCCCGTCAAGAAAACCAGGATACCGGCCAGAAGCACCGCCAGGCCCACGCCCACCACCAGCATGCGCCGAATCACCTTCTCCGCGCCCAACATCTCGTTCGCATTATGCCCCTCATCTTCTCCCCGCAGCTTCAATACCTGCGAACGGATCGCGACCATTCGATCCTGGCCATCCGACAAGGTGGCGGCAACATCGAAATCCCCACCCGAGCGTACTTTCTCAATCGCGGGCAAAGCACATTCCTTTTGTAGCTGATCGAATTCCGCCCGGATTCGCATGACTTCTTGTAGCCGGCTGGGGTCGGCCGATTCCAGGTCATTCAACGCAATGATATCGGCCAGGCCTTCCATCACCGCCTTATCGTAAGGGGCTAGCATGTCCTTTTGGTGGTTGAAAACATACCCTCGGACGGCCATGGTGGCTTCTGTGGTGTGCCGCAGGAAGGACTCACCCCGGACCACGCTCTCCTTGGTCCTTATCGCCGCTCGCTCCGTGTTGATGGCGCTCCAGTAAGCATAGAAGAAGAGCGCCACCGCGCAAATCAAGACAAATAGAGGGGGAAGGGTTACCAGCAGGATCTGGTCGCGAATTTTCAGGTTGCGGATCGTGAACGCCATAGGCGCAGTTTGAGGGGCTGCCAGAATCGTCTAGTTAATGCTGTATAGCAAAATAGCGCGATTTGCGAACCTCGTCAATTCAAGAAAACAACTCTCGTAGGGGCACCGCCTTGGCCCATATTGGCCAAGGTAATCTCCGCGGGCTTTCACTTTTGCCTTTTGCACTTTGACTTTTGACTTGCTTTTGTAACCCCGCCGGGCCACGAACGAGCTATCGAATTGTTCCCCGCCGCCTACGGTTTCACGACCTTCACCAAGAGGTAACTGATCGAGTGCGGAACATCCTTGAGCCAATGCGGAACCCCGGCGGGAATCACGATCACGTCACCCTTCGTCAGATGATGGACTTCCCCGCCCTGAATCCCTGTTCCCTGCCGCTGGCCGGGCGAAACCAATTTGTTCCCGATCAGCTCGCCTCCGGTGACGAAGGTCGCTTCGCCGTCGGCCACGTAGTAGACGTCGGTCTGCTTCTCATGAAGCTCGGCGTTGCCGGATGCCGAGCGGTGCAGGCCGATGACGATATAATCTGAGCCCGTAGCCAAAGAGCCGCCATTGGCCAACGCGGCCGCCACCTTTTCGTGGCTGACATACGTAACCGAAGGTCCCCCGTCGCCGCCCATCAACAGCACAGCGGTCAACATTGACGCCAAAGCTAGAAGTGAAAATCTCATCGTTTGCTCTCCTTTTCGTGCCGCGACGTTTTTCCTGCCCGCGCAGGTTGAGAAGTATTGCGTTGATTGCGGGTCATGTCAAACGGTGGTGACGAAAATCCCTTCGAGTGCCAGGAAGAAAGGATTCACCACCGGCACAGAGCGCACAGAGCGGCAAAGCCGCTATCAAAAGCGTCTCGCAGGGGCTGGGCTTGCCCTGCCCTGTGGGGTTCCGCGGTGATGTACATTGAGGGGAGGGCAAGCTCTCCCCCTACGGTTGGTGGCGATTTGCAACGAGGGCAGGGCAAGCTCAGCTCCTGCGAGATGCGTGTGGTGCAATGTCCTTAAGAATCTGCCAGACCGCCGGGTGTATAATGGCGGCCTCCTTTGCGTAATTCTTCCAGGAGGCGCTCGGCGGGTTGTAGGCATTTTCCCCGACCGGGGGATTTCAAACCCAGCGTATTCAAGTCGACGAGGGACACATGGAAAAGACGGTTCATCATCCAAGAGTGGCGAAACGCGCGACCACGAGTTCATTTCGCGCCGCCGCAATTTTAGTTGTGATGGCCTTGGCGATGGCGCTTTCAGTGGTTATTGCCAATGCGCAGGACAAATCTGTCGCGGCGCCGCCGCCGGCCAAGCCCGCCCCCCATGCCGGGCCCGACCTTACCAAGCCAACCCTTTACGTTGTCGGTTACGCGCACCTCGACACCGAATGGCGCTGGGAGTACCCGCAAGTTATCAGCGAGTACCTCTCCAAGACGATGCGCGCCAATTTCGATCTCTTTGAAAAGTATCCGCACTACATCTTCAATTTCAGCGGCGCCAATCGCTATCACATGATGAAGGAGTACTTCCCTGCTGACTACGAAAAGCTGCGCCATTACGTCAAAACAGGCCAGTGGTTCCCGGCGGGCTCCTCGATGGAAGAGAACGACGTGAACTCACCATCACCCGAATCGATCATCCGCCAGGTCCTCTACGGCAACGAGTACTACCGCCGCGATTTCGGCGTGGCGAGTCAGGAGTTTATGCTGCCGGATTGCTTCGGCTTCCCTGCCTCGCTGCCGAGCGCTCTGGCGGCGGCGGGAGTGAAGGGATTCTCCACGCAGAAACTGGTTTGGGGCTCATCCGCGCCGGTGGGCGGACCCACGTCCCCGGAACAGACTCCCAAGGGCATTCCCTTTAACGTGGGAATTTGGGACGGCCCGGGCGGCAAGAGCGTCATCGCGGCTCTCAACCCGCTCACCTACAGCGGCAACATCTATTACGACATCAGCAAAAGCAGTGAGGAATTCAACAAGCGCCTTTACTTTGTCGATTGGCCCAAGCGCCTGGCATTGGACGGCAAGGCCACCGGCCTTCCCGTTGATTATCACTACTACGGCACGGGAGACATCGGCGGCTCCCCCACCGAGGCCTCGGTAAAACTGGTGGAAGACATCGTGACCAAGGCGCGCGCGCCCCTGCCCACGCCCATCGAACGAGGAGATTTGGATGTGGACCAGGCGATTCAGACCGACGTCCCCGCGATTCAACTGGGCGATGGCCCTGTGCGCGTGGTCTCTTCCAAAGCCGACCAGATGTTTCTTGACATCCTCGCGTCCGGCAAGGCCGGCGGCCTGATGCATTTCAAAGGCGATTTGGAACTCACCAACCACTCCGCCGGCTCGCTGACTTCCCAGGCGGTACACAAGCGTTGGAATCGCAAGAATGAGCTGCTGGCTGACGCCGCGGAGCGCGCTTCGGTGGCGGCGGAATGGCTGGGCGGCCCCCACTACCCGCAACAGCGCTTGAATGAGGCATGGAGACTCGTGCTGGGCGGACAATTTCACGACCTCATGGCCGGCACCGCCACGCCCAAGTCTTACGAGTTCTCCTGGAACGACGATGTGATCGCGTTGAATCAGTTTGCCAGCGTACTGACCAGCCGCGGTGCCGCCATCGCCTCAGGCATGGACACGCAGGTTGAAGGCGTGCCGGTGGTGGTGTACAACCCGCTCAACATCGAACGTGAGGACGTGGTGGAAGCCTCACCTTCCTTTGCCCAAGGCGTGCCACAGGCCGTGCATGTGCTTGGCCCGGATGGCAAGGAAGTGCCCTCGCAGCTTGAGGGAGGACGAGTGCTGTTCCTCGCCAAAGTGCCTTCGGTGGGCTTCGCGGTCTACGACGTCCGCCCTGCGGAAACTTCCGCGGCTGTCTCCTCGGATTTGAAAGTCAGTGAATCCTCACTTGAGAATGCCCGTTACCGCCTCACGGTGGATGCCAACGGCGATGTATCGAGCATCTACGACAAGAGCCTCAAACGCGAATTGCTCGCGGCGCCCGCCCAGCTAGCCTTGCAGACGGAACACCCCGTCGATTGGCCCGCCTGGAACATGGATTGGGCCGATCAGCAGAAGCCGCCGCGCGCCTATGTCTCAGGCCCGGCCACGATTCGCGTGGTAGAAAATGGACCGGTGCGCGTGGCCGTGGAAGTTACGCGCGAAACCGAAGACTCAAAGTTCATCCAGACAATCAGCCTCGCCGCAGGTGATGCCGGCAACCGCGTGGAATTTGGCAACAGGATCGATTGGAAAACCAAGGAAGCCGCACTCAAGGCTACTTTCCCGCTGACCGCCGCCAATCCCCAGGCAACTTACAACTGGGGATTGGGTACGGTGGAGCGAGGCAACAACGACCCGTTGAAATTTGAGGTTGCATCGCACCAGTGGTTTGACCTGACGGACAAGAGTGGAGCTTACGGTGTCACTGTGCTCTCCGACTGCAAAACCGGGTCGGATAAACCCGATGACAGCACTCTGCGCCTGACCCTGCTCTACACCCCGGGCATCGGTACCGGCAACGGCCACGATTACCCGGATCAGACTTCGCAGGATTGGGGACACCATGAATTCGTCTACGGCCTGGCCTCGCACGCCGGCCACTGGCAACAGGGCAAGACCGACTGGCAGGCACAGCGCCTGAACGCTCCCCTGATCGCTTTTCAAAGCTCGAATCACCCCGGCGCGTTGGGAAAGAGTTTTTCCTTCCTGCACGTGGACAGCAATCACGTGTTCGTAAATGCGGTGAAGGCAGCCGAGGATAGCAACGAGATCGTGGTACGCGTGGTCGAAATGCGCGGCGAAAAAACGCCGACCTTGCATGTCGCCTTTGCCGGTCCGGTCTCGGCCGCGCGGGAAGTCAATGGCCAGGAATTGCCCCAGGGGCAAGCCACCATCGTGAAGGGTGAACTCGAAACCTCACTCGAACCTTATGGGATTCGCACCTTCGCGGTGAAGCTGGCAGCACCCGCCAAAACGCTGCCGAAGACAAACTCGGAGCCCGTCGAGTTGAAATACGATTTGGCCACTGCCAGTCAGGACGGCATCCAGGCCAAGACGGGGTTCGACGCCGCCAATGAAAACCTCCCGGCCGAAATGCTTCCCACTACCCTGCACTTTGCCGGAATCACTTTCAAGCTCGAACCCGTGTGGGCGGATCACCCCAACGCCGTGGTGGCTCGCGGCCAGGCTATTCCGCTGCCCCCCGGCAAGTTCAACCGGGTTTATATCCTGGCGGCTGCCGACGGGGATCAAAAAGGGACGTTCGGGTTAGGCGATAAGAGCATGGAATTGAACATCCAGGATTGGCAGGGTTACATCGGCCAGTGGGACAATCGAACTTGGACGGACCATAGCGTGGTCCTGCCCACCCCGCCGGAGCCGGCTGCGGACGATCACAGTTGGCAGGCCGAGAGAAATCGCAAAACCCTTGCCTACGTAAAAGAACATGGCCCTGTTTCGCAAATCGAGCCCCTGTTCACGGGACTACAACCCGGCTACATCAAGCGCGACCCGGTGGCGTGGTACGCCTCCCATCACCACAATGCCCAGGGCGGCAATGAGGTCTACGCTTACTGCTACCTCTTTGGCTATACGCTGGACCTGCCGGAAGGAGCAACCACGCTGACACTTCCCCATAACGATAAGATCCGAATTATGGCCGTCACCGTGGCGGACCAGCCCGGAAGCCTCCAACCTGCCGAGCCGCTTTATGATGTGTTGGGGGGAAAGTAGTCAGGAGTCAGAAGACAGGAATGACAAAGGCCCCTGCTCAAATGCAGGGGCCTTTTCTTTGGCGCTGCCCGTTGGAAACCAGGGGTTTGGCGGCTCTTCATGCGGGCACTTGGGAGGGTATGCGTCTCGCCAATGACACCGGTATCGGCGCATCCATCCCCTTTCATGGATGCGCCACCCGTGTCCTTCACTTTTGACTTTTGCCTTTTGC
>Ga0182014_10008965_pt1 | contig 10109 bp, 10 predicted proteins | sample 612S2DmetaG_FD_120489 | JGI IMG/M metagenome (GOLD analysis project Ga0182014, IMG submission 120489) | Permafrost microbial communities from Stordalen Mire, Sweden - 612S2D metaG | ecosystem: Environmental > Terrestrial > Soil > Wetlands > Permafrost | place: Sweden: Stordalen | collected...
AACGCATCGCCGATATAGAGTGAGAGCGCCGGGAAGTTCTTGAAGTCGAACTGCTCGAGCTGATCGTCACCGAAGATCAGCAGCACGTCGGGTTTTGCCGCTTCGAGATGTTCGCGCAACACGCCGAACGCGGCCTTGATGCGCGCTTCTTTGCGCGCGTTCTCCTCGACCGAATCGACCGGCGTGTCGGTCGACCAGCCGCCGCGCTTAAGACGCTCGGTCCGGCCGGGCTCCCATTCCTCGGAAGGCGTGTACAAGAACGGTGAGTGCGACGTGGCGATTACGGAGCAAACGCGAGCCAAGGTAAACCTCCGATGGTAGGCTTCACTTAGGACCGGAGGCGGCGGAACTCCTGGCGCGTCAGCGCCGGCGCCGCGCCGGGTCGCGAAACGCGCAGGCTGCGAGGTGGTCGTTGACGATGCCGACGGCCTGCATGAAAGCGTAGACGATCGTCGGCCCGACAAAACGCAGGCCGCGTTTGCGCAAATCCTTGCTCAGGGCTTCGGCGAGCGTCGTTATCGCCGGCACCTGCGCCATGGTCTTCCGGTGCACGTCGATCGGTTTGCCGCCGGTAAACCCCCACAGATAGGCATCGAACGAGCCGAACTCTTTGGCGATCGCCAGGATCGAGCGCGCGTTCGAGACGACCGATTCGATCTTGCCGCGATGCCGGATCACGCCCGGATCGAGCACGATCTTCTCGATGCGCGCGGGTGTGAATCGCGCGACCCGGGCGAGATCGAAATCCGCGAACACCGCGCGATACCGCTCGCGTTTACGCAACACGGTTTCCCAACTCAGGCCGGCCTGCGCGCCTTCGAGCGTGATGAATTCGAAGAGCACCGCATCATCGTGAACGGGGATGCCCCACTCCTCGTCGTGATAGGTCTGCAGCGGCGACGACGTCGCCCACGCGCAGCGAATCGGCTCGTTCAGCTTAGCCTTTGTCCAATTCGCGGAACTCTTCGTCGCTGAGGTGGATCGCCGCCGCCGCGATGTTCTGATCGAGGTGCGCGATCGACGCCGTGCCCGGAATCGGCAGCATCACCGGCGAGCGCTTGAGCAGCCACGCGAGCGCGATCTGCAAGCCCGTCGCGTTATGGCCGCGCGCCAGCCGCGCGATCGTCTTCTCACGCAGCGGCGACGCTCCGCCGACGGGCGCCCAGGGCAAAAACGCGAGCCCGTCTTGCGTGCACGCATCCAGCACCCGTTCCGACGAGCGGTCCTCGAAGTTGTAGCGGTTCTGCACCGAGACGACCGGCACGATTGCGCGCGCTTGCGTCAACTGCGCGACGGTCACGTTGGAGACGCCGATGTGGCGAATCTTTCCGGCGCGCTGCAACTCGGCCAACGCGCCGATCGACTCGGCGTAGCGCACCCTCGGATCGGGCCGGTGAAACTGGTAGAGATCGATGCAGTCGACGCGCAGCTTTTTCAAGCTGCCTTCGAGCGCGGCGCGCAAGTGCTCCGGCCGTCCGTTTGCGTCCCACTCGTCCGGCCCCGAACGCGTGAGCCCGCCTTTGGTCGCGATGACGAGCCCGGCGGGATACGGCGCCAGCGCTTCGGCGATCAATTCCTCGCTGACGTCGGGGCCGTACGAATCCGCCGTGTCGATGAAATTCACGCCGTTCGCGACCGCATGCCGCAACACGTTCTTCGCGGCTTCCCGATCGGCGGGCCAACCCCAAATGCCCTTGCCGACGATGCGCATCGCGCCGAAGCCCATCCGGTTGACGGTGAGATCGCCGCCGATCGTGAGCGTGCCCGCCGCCGCTGCCGGGCTCGTGGATGGTGCGGTCATGGTGCTGTTGTTCTCCAAGCTGCATACTCGCGGTCGAGTATGCCGTAGTGCATGAGGTCTTCGAACGTGCCGTCCGGGGCGCGGAAGCCATCGCGATGCGTGCCTTCCCATTGCAGTCCGTGCCGTTCGTATAACGCCCGAGCCCGCGCATTGGCTGCGGTGACGTACAAGAACGCTTTGTGCACGCCGTGTTCCTCGAAGGCCCAAGCCAAGGCACGCCGCAAGGCCCACGAACCAGCGCCGGTACCGGGCCGCGCAACGGCCAGCGTGTGGATTTCCGCGAGCCACGGGTCTTCGAGCTTGGCGCGCCAGATCGCGATGCGTTCGCCGGCCGCGTCGAGCACGATCCGTTCGGCCCAACCCTCGCCTCCCAGCGCGGCGCGCACGACATCCTCGGCCGGTTGCTGCATGAACGGTCGTGCATGCGGTGCCGCGTAGAGCGCGACGGTCCACGCGGCGTCATCCGCCGTTGCCGGACGTTCGCTGAAGCCGTTCATCCAGGGGGCCTCTCTGGGCCCGTACAAGACCCGGGCGAGGAGTTTCTATGCATCATCGCCTTCTTCGCACGTGATGTGGTTCGCCCCCAAGTAACGCGCCGCGGCGCACTCGCGGCATTCGGGGCCGCGCTGCCGTTCGGGATGCCGGCCATCGTGCGCGCGCAGTCGCGCACGATTCGGCTCGGGACCGGAACGTCGGAATCGTTCCTCGCACCGTTCTTCGCGCGCGAACTGGGCTTGTTTTCCCGCGCGGGACTCGACGTGGACATCCAGGCGCTGCCGGTGCTCTCGACCGCGCTGCCCGCGATCGCCGGCGGCAGCCTCGACATCACCGCGAGCGACCCCACCCAGATCGCCAACGCGGTCGCACGCGGCATCACGTTCCGGATCTTCGCCGGCGGCGCGCTCTACGACGCCAATCATCCCACGATCGTGCTTTGCACGGCACCGGGCGGAAGCGTCAAGAGCGCGCGCGATCTCAACGGTCAATCGATCGGCGTGGTCTCGCTCGACGGTTTGCCGACGGTGAGCGTCAAGGAATGGCTGCGGCAGAACGGCGGCGATCCGGCCGGCGTGAAGTTCGTCGAGATGAGCTTCGCAACGGTACCGGCAGCGCTCGCGCGCGGGACGATTGCCGCGGGCGTCGTGGGCGAGCCGTTCCTGAGCGGCGCGAAGAACGACGTGCGCTGGCTCGCGCCGACGTTCACCGCGATCGGCCGTTCGTTCTACTTCAACTGCTGGTTCGCGAAGAAAGACTGGCTCGACGCAAACCCCGAGGTCGCGCGCAAATTCGCCGGCGTGCTCTACGATGCGGGACGCTGGGCCAACGCGCACCACGATGAGTCGGCCGTGATCGTCTCAACTATCACGAAGATTCCGGCCGACCGCGTCCACGGGATGGCGCGCTCGCTCTTCCCGGACTCGCTCGAAGCCAAACTCGTGCAACCCGTACTCGATGCCGGCCTGCGCTGGGGCGCGGTCGCCCAACCGGTGCAAGCATCAGAAATCATCTGGTCCTAAAGTCAGACCGAGTAGAAGTCGAGCATCGTGGCGATGCGGTCGTCGGCGAGGATGATTTTCTTGCGGGCGATGCGCAGGGCACCGTCGATCGCGCGCAGCTCGTACTGGTAGCGTCCGAACGTGACGTCTTGCCGCGTTCGCGCGGTGTCGTAGCTGTGCACGGACCAGCTGGCGCGCACCTCGAGCCGGTCGTCGCGCTCGTCGACCACGAGCACGTTGTTCACCGCGTGCACGGTGCGCGGCAGCGGCCGCGAGGCGACCGAGAGCTCGGAGCGAACGCGCCATACGCGGTCTTCGAGCCGCTTGCGCGAATCGCAGTAGATCAGCGAGAGCTGCGTGTCGGGCGACGAGGTGAGTTCGTGGGCGCCGATCCACGCCGGCATCCAGAACACCGCATCTTCCAGATAGAGCGCGAGCCACTCATCCCAGCGCTGCTCATCGAGGTAGAGCGCCTCGCGATACAGGAGCTCGGCCGCGCCCGCCCGTTCGGTTGCGATCACGCGATGCCGGCCGGTTCGCGATCGAGCCCGCTGCGCAAGAGACGCGCCCACTCGCGGTAGTTGGCCGCAAAGAGCGTCTCGTCGTGCATGCCCCACTTGGCCGTCACGTTGGCCTCCGGCGTGATGTTCAGCTCGAGGGCGAAGCGGTTCGGTTCGTGCGTGAGGATGTCGAGCCCGCGCATGTAGCCCTGCAACCACTCGCCGCCGCCGTGACCGGTTTGGCAATCTTCGTAGCACACGTTGTCGTCGGGAGTCGCCAGGCCGCTGGGGTTGAAGAAATCCTCGTACTGGCGGATGCGCCGCCGCCGCGCATCGGCCGGTTCGCCGACCGGCGCCACGCAGAACGTGCGCATCTCGGTTTTGTTCGCGGCCAGCGGGCGGATGATGCGCAATTGCACGGCCGCGTTGTCGGCCAGTTGCATGTTCGGGAAAATCGTCAGATTGCGCACGCCGAACATCCAACGCGTGCGCATCTCGCCGACGCGCGCCGTGATCTCGGCTTCGCTCGCGAAGAGCGGTGAGTTCGCGCGCTGCTCGCGCTCTTCCGACCACAGCACGCTGTGACCGCCGCGGAACGCGAACGAACCATGGCTGCGGTCCGGCAGCGAACTCTGCTCGGGAGCGAGACGGCCCACGCGCCACTGCCCGGGATCCTTGCTCTCCGCGTCGCGCTTTTCGATCAGCTTCAAATACGACGCGTGCGCCGACGTGAAGTGATAGCCGTCGCCGCAGTTCTCCATCTGCAGTTTCCAGTTGCCGTCGTAGACGTAGGTCACGTCGCCCGGAATCGTCTCGATACCGCCCGGCGACTGATCGATGACGAGATCGATGAACGTCGCCGCGTCGCCCAGATGCTCGCGCAGCGGCGGCACGTCCGGGTTGATGCTCGCGAAGAGGAAGCCGCGGTAGGATTCGAAGCGCGCGACCGGCCGCAGGTTATGGTCCTCGTCGTCGAAGCCGGCGCCGTAGGCACCGATGGCGCGCGCCTTGATCCCGACGTTCTTGCCGGTGCTGTCGTAGGCCCACGAATGATAGGGGCAGGTGTGAACCTGTTTGTTACCACTCTGCGTACGGCACAAGAGCGCGCCCTTGTGGCGGCAGCTGTTGATCACGCAGCGCAACTGTCCGTCGCCGCCGCGCATCACGGCCAGCGGATAGCGTCCGGCGAACGTGGTGAAGAAATCGTGCGGGCGCGGAGCCTGCGACTCGAGCCCGAGAAACACCCACGTCGCTTCGAAGATGTACTGCTGTTCGAGCGCGAAGATCTGCTCGTCGGTAAAGACGTCGCGGTGCACCCGGAAGACGCCGTCGGCCGGACGGTCGTCGATCAACGCTTCGATCGTCAACATCGCATCTAGTGCTCGCCTACCTGCGGGATGAATCCCTGCCGGATGGGGGCCGCGCGGCCCGCCGGAGAAGGCGCTCGGATGAACGCACGCGCGTGGTTGTCCGCGCTCATCGTCGCCGGCCTCTCCCTCACCCCGGCATCCGGTAAGGACGTCCCGCACCTCACCCTCAAATCGGGCACCCCGCAGACCGCGCGCGCCTGGGTCGCCGCGCGCGCAACCCGCTACGAAACCGACTTCAACGCCGCACTCGTCGTGAACGTCTCCCCGGCCAAGCTCAAGGTGCGCTTCCGCTGCATCACGCGCGGCTGCGAATTTCCGGCGTCCGACCAACCGGATACGGTGTCGCGCGTCAACGCGAGCACCTACGACGTCCAAAGCGTCAAGGGAACGGCCTCGATCAAGCTCACGATTTGGACGGTCGCGCCGGAAAACGTCGTCGTCCTCGCCCAACCGTCGGGCGCCAAGGCCCCGCAGGTCCGGTTCGAACTCAACGAACAGTAGCGCTCAGAACAACTTCGCGACCTTCGACTCCACCGCGACGTCGACCAGGATCGGTCCGGGATGCTGATGCGCCTCGGCCAACGCCGAGACGAGATCGGCAGCATGTTCGACCCGCCGCGCGGCGCAGCCGAAGCCCTTTGCCAGCGCGACGAAATCGACGTGACCGATGTCGAAACTCGGCGAACGCGTCGACTTGAAGAGCGCGCTGAAATCTTTCATCGCACCGTATCCGCCGTTGTTGACGATCACGAACGTGATCGGCAAGTTGTGTTCGACCGCGGTCCACAATCCGGCGATCCCGTAGTAGCTCGAACCATCGCCGATGATCGCGACCACGCGCTTGCCGGGCGCGGCCAGCGCAACGCCGATGGCGGCCGGTAAACCGTAGCCGAGGCTGCCGCTGGCCGCCGTGAAGTGGCCGCCCGGGCGCATCGGCAGGTAATCGTGAAGCACGACATGCGTCGACGGCGCTTCTTCCGCAATGATGGCGCCCTCGGGCATCGTTGCGCCTAGCGACTGGAGGATGAACGCGATCGTGATGGGATCTTCAGCCGGGAGTTTCGGGCGCGCATGCGCGGCGACGACGGGCGCGGCGGCCCGGGTCTTCAAACGCGGCAGCAGCGCTTCGAGCCCGTGCCGTAAGCTCGTGATGATCGCCGTGCCCGTTACGGCCCACGCCGCGGCGTTCGAATCGTCGGTGAGCTGGAAGAGCACCGTCTTTGGTTCGATGAACGGCCCTTCGGCGTGGATATGGTAGTTGAACACGGGCGCACCCAGCACGACAACGAGATCGTGCGCCCGCAGTCGCTCCACGACGCCGGTGCGGATGCGCGGCAACGCACAGACGAACTGCGGATGCGTCTCGGGAAAACTGGCGCGACCCGCCAAGGCGCTCGAATACACGTGCGCACCCGTTCGCTCGGCCAACTGCACCGCAAGTTCCGCCGCGCCGTCGCGATCGACGCCCGAGCCGACCACGATCGCCGGCGCGTTGCTCGCATCAAACGCCGCGGCCAGCGCGTCGAGCGCGGCCGGATCGGCGACGAAGTCGGCATAGATTTTGCGCACCGCGAGCAGCGGCGCTTGCGCGTCCCAATCGTCTTCCGGCACCGAGACGAACGTGGGCCCCCACGGCCTTTGCATCGCCATATAGTAAGCGCGCGCGATCGCGGCCGGAACGTCTTGCGCGCGCGCGGGCTCGACGCTCCACTTCACGTACGGCTTCGGAAACGACGCCGCATCCTGCGCGAACAAGAACGGATCCATCCCGAGCATCGCGCGCGTCTGCTGACCGGCCATGATCACGAGCGGCGCGCCGTTGCGAAAGGCGGTGTAAAGCGTGCCCATCGCGTTGCCGAGCCCGCCGGCCGAATGCAAGCTGACGAATGCCGCGTTGCCGGTGACTTGCGCGAACGCGTCGGCCATCGCGACCGACGCGCCCTCGTGCAGGCCCATCACGTAGGTAAAATCCGCGGGCCAGTCTTTGAGGAACCGCAGCTCGGTCGAGCCGGGATTTCCGAACATCGTCGTCATCCCGAGATCCCGCAAGAGGTTCATCGTGACCTCGCGGACCGGGGCGGTTTGTGGCAGCGCTTCCACCGTCATCGTCATTCCGGCACCTTCGGCGCCCGGGCCCGAATGGGCTTGCCACGGTGCCGGAGAAGGCGCCTAGCCCCATCTCAGATGCTCCGGAGGCAACCCGATGATCGAGGAACGCGTTCAACCCCTGCTCGACCCCGCCGCGTGGCAGGGCAAGATCTACAGCAACGGCTGGCGCGAGGCCGCCGGCGGCAGCACGGACGTCACGGACAAATCGACCGGGGCCTCAATCGGCCGCACGGGCGTCGCCAACAAGACCGACATCGCCGAAGCCGCCAAGCGCGCCAAAGCGGCGCAGCCGGCGTGGGCCGCACTGCCCGCGGCCAAGCGCGCGGAGATCTTGCGCAAAGCTGCCGATCTGCTCGAAGCCGCACACGATGAAGTCGCGAACTTCGACGTGCGCGAGACCGGGGGCATTCGTCCCAAAGGCGACTTCGAAGTGAGCGTCGCCGCGGGCGAACTGCGCGAAGCCGCCGGCTTGGCCGAACATGCGGGCGAGCGCCGCGTGATCGAGAAGACCGATGAAGTCGAAAGCGTCGCCGTGCGCGTGCCGATCGGCGTCGTCGGCGTCATCTCGCCGTGGAATGCGCCGTTGATTCTCTCGATGCGTTCGGTCGCGCCGGCGCTCGCTCTGGGGTGCACGGTCGTGCTCAAGCCCGACGTGCAGACGCCGGTCTCCGGCGGCTTCGTCATCATCGCCGCGCTGAAGGCGGCCGGCCTGCCCGAGGGCGTGTTGCACGTGCTGCCGGGCGATGCCGAACCGGGCGCCGCGCTGTGCACCGATCCGAACATCAACATGATCAGCTTCACCGGTTCGACGCAAGTCGGCCGCCTCGTCGGCGAAGCGGCCGGACGCACGCTCAAACGCGTCGCGCTGGAACTCGGCGGCAATTCGCCGTTCATCGTCCTCGACGACGCCGATCTCGAACTCGCGACGTCGGCCGGGGCCTTCGGCTCGTTCTTCTTCCAAGGTCAGATCTGCATGGCGTCTGGCCGCCATCTCGTGCACGAGAAAATCGCCGCGGCGTACACGGCGAAACTCACCGAACGCACGGCCAAACTCGGCATCGGCAATCCCGCCACGGAACAGGTGCACCTCGGGCCGCTCATCAACGATCAGCAACTCGAACGCGTCACCGGCATCGTTGACCGCACGCTGGCCGCCGGCGCCAAGGCGTCGACCGGCGCCACGCACGAAGGCCGCTTCTACCGGCCGACCGTGCTCACCGGCGTCACGCCGGAGATGGCCGCGTTCACCGACGAGATCTTCGGGCCGGTCGCGCCGATCACGATCTTCAAGAACGACGAAGAAGCGATCGAACTGGCGAACCGCACCGAGTACGGCCTAGCGGCGGCGATCTATTCCAACAACATCGAGCGCGCGATGAAGATGGCCGAGCGGCTGAACACCGGCCTCGTGCACATCAACGATCAAACGATCAACGACGATCCGCGCATTCCGTTCGGCGGCACCGGCGCATCGGGCAACGGCGGCCGTTTCGGATCGGTGTCCAACGTCGAAGAGTTCACGACTTGGCGTTGGATGACGATCCGCGCGCACGGTCACCCCTACCCGTTCTAAAACTACATCGGCGGAACGAGGCCGTCTTTGCCGACGTTGACGCCGGCGGCGGTCAACGTTCCGTCGGCCGCTTTGGTCGCGCGGACGTTGACGTGGGCGCCCTTGACGATCGCCGCCGCGGTCGCCGGTTCGTACGTGACGATCGGGGTGTCGGGCGTGACCGTGATGGTCTTCTCGCCACCGTCGTACTTCAGCGTCAGCGTCTTCGCGGTGACGGTGTCGACCTTGGTGGTGCCGATCGTGTCGACGCTACCGTTGGTCATGGTGCTCGTTGGGGTCAGATCGTAGGGACGGCTGCCCGCACCGGGCGTGACACCGGGCGGGAAAATGTGAATCTCGAGCGCGCGCAGCGAGCCGTCGGTTTGCGGCACGGCCGCCGCGCCGACGAAGCTCCCGGGCGCGACCTTCGCCAGGCTCGACTTGACGATATACTGCACCGTGAAGTTCGGCGCGAGGGTGATCTTCGTTGTGGCCGTACCTATCGGTGCTGCCACCGTCAGGACGTTGCCGTCGAGCGACGCCACGACGCCGCGAACGTTCACCGTAGGCGCAAGGGCCTGTGCAAACGCGCCGGCCGTCAGACCCAGAACCAGCAAACCGGCAGTAAGTAGTCTCTTCATCGTCCTCCACTCTCCCATGTATCCTGAAAGCCCTCTGAAAAGGACTCGTCTATGAGCGCCGTCATTCGCGCCGACCACATCGGCAGCTTCCTCCGCCCCGCCGACATTCTCGAGGCCCGCCATCAAGGCGACGATGGAAGCGAGCATCTGCACGCTTTGGAGGACGCCGCCGTCCTGCACGTTCTCGAGAAGCAGCGTGAACTCGGGCTCGACGTCCTCAGCGACGGTGAATTCCGCCGCAACGGCTTCATGGGCGACCTCACCGCTGCCGTCGACGGCTTCGATTACGGCGAGGGCATCCCGCGGACGTGGAAGTCGGACACTTCGGTGCCCGCCGCACAACCGCTGCGCGGCATCGTGACCGGCAAGCTCAAGCAGAAACGGGGCCTCACCGAACACGAGGTGCCGTTCCTCAAAGCGAACGCCCACGGAACGTACAAGATGACGCTGCCGAGTGCGACGCAATTTCCGGCGATCGCTTGGAAAAAAGGCGTCAGCAGCGCGGCCTATCCGGAGCCTTCGGATCTGCTCCACGACATCACCGAAATCATCAAGCGCGAAATGGCCGCGCTGGCCGCCGCCGGCGTGCCCTATATCCAGATCGATGCGCCACGCTACAGCTACTATCTCGATCCGAAGT
>Ga0182014_10008966_pt1 | contig 10109 bp, 6 predicted proteins | sample 612S2DmetaG_FD_120489 | JGI IMG/M metagenome (GOLD analysis project Ga0182014, IMG submission 120489) | Permafrost microbial communities from Stordalen Mire, Sweden - 612S2D metaG | ecosystem: Environmental > Terrestrial > Soil > Wetlands > Permafrost | place: Sweden: Stordalen | collected...
ACCCCCTGGCCGGCGCGGCCGTCGATGGCGGCAAGCGCGCGGGCGCCGCGTTCAAACCTTTCGTCGTTTGGCTTGTGGTCGTTGGCCATGGCGCGATTCCTTCTCGGTTGCGCCGGCGTAGCCGGCGATCTTCTCATCGAGGGCGAGGAGGCTCGCCTGAAGTTCACTCAAACGCCGGCGAACGGCGACGCGATGCTTTTCCAGCAGCGCGCGCCTTTCGTCGGTCGTTGATGCGCCTTGCGCACGCAGCCGCGCGTAGACCAGCATCTCGCGGATCGGCATGCCCGTCGTTTTCAAGCGCCCGAGAAATGCGATCCAGGCGAGGATGGCGGCGTCGTAGTCGCGCCGGCCCGCTCGATCCCTCGGCGCGCGCGGCAGCAGGCCGATCCGCTCATAGTAGCGGATCGTGTGGCCGGAGAGGCCGCTCAGCCTAGCGAGTTCGCCAATCTTCATGGCAAAGCCCTTGGTCTCGACGCCGACCTTGCTACAGGTTGGAGCGCGCTCGAAGTCAAGGCCCCTTGCGGCGCATTCGACAGCCGCGCGCTTCCTCCCCGGCGCCGCCTCGTCGCGCCCGAACGGCGGGCGTTTCGCCCTGGCGGGGACGCTGTAGCCGCGGTCGCCGACCGCGGCTCGCCCCACGCCTAGACTGCGGCGCTTCGCGCCCGACGCGCTCGCCGAGCGTGTCTACAATGCGCTTCGGCCCGCGCTGGCGCGCGCGGCTTGCATCCGGTATCGTTCGCTGCGGACGGGCGGGTCGGCCTCGACCCATCCGGCCTGCCTGAATTTGAGCCGACTTGGCCGCAACGGGGAGAGAATGCAGTGCGCAGTCAGTTTGCATGGAGCGTCGGCCTCGCGGGCGCCCTCTTCGTCCTCGGCGCCGGCGGCGCCGCGACGGCGGCGACCGTGATCGCCCTGGACGAGGCGGTCAACGCCGCCGCTCCGCAACCCCGGACGATGATCTTGGACACGGATCGCCTGCGCATGTCCTCCGAGGCGGCGGACGTCATCTTTCGCGGCGACTTGAACAAGGTGTGGATTCTGCTGGCGAAGAACCACAGCTACCTGGAGCTGACGCCCGGCGGCGTCGAGCAGATCGGCGCCCGAGTGGATCAGGCGATGGCGCAGATGAAAGACAAATTGGCCCTCGTGCCCGACGCGCAGCGCAAGCAGATCGAGGCCGCGCTGGCCGCGCACATGGGCCAGGGCGCGCCGTCCGCGCCGCCGCCGGTCGCGTACGAGAAGGCCGGCGACGCCCGCACGGTCGGCGCATGGAGCTGCGCGCCCTACCGAGTCGTCCTGGGCGGCAAGGCTTCGTCGGAGGTTTGCATCGCCAAGCTGTCGGACTTGGGGCTGAGCCGCGACGATCTGACGGGTTTCGCCAGTTTCGGCGCCTTCATGGCGAAAATGACGGCGGCGGTCGGCGCCTTGCGTTCGCCGATGGCGACGCTCAATTTCGACTCGATGACCAAGGCGATCGGCTTCGAGGGCTTTCCGGTGCAGACGACCAGCACGCTCGGCGACGGCAGCCGCCAGATCGTCGTCACCCTCAAATCCATTCAGCACGAAGACCCGCCCGCGGGCGCGTTCGACATTCCCGCCGGTTATACGAAACTCGATTTGGCGAGCATGGGACGGCTCTTGGCGCCGGAGTAAGCGCGCCTCGCCTCAATGCGCCTCGTCCCAGTTGCCCGCCGCGCGCGCGTCGACCGCGAGCGGCGCGCTCAAGCGAACGGCCGGCTCGGGCGCGTCGACCATCACCTTGCAGACCAGCGCGATCGTCGCCTCGACCTCGGCGTCGGGGGCCTCGAACACCAGTTCGTCGTGCACCTGCATCAGCATCTGCGCGCCGAGCTTGGCCGCGCCAAGCGCGTCGTCCATGTGCGCCATGGCGCGGCGGATGATGTCGGCGGCCGAGCCTTGCAGCGGCGCGTTGATCGCCGCGCGCTCGTTGAACGCGCGCTCCGAGGGGTTCGCGGCGTTGATGCGCGGAAAGTGGCACTTGCGGCCGAAGATCGTGCGCACGAACCCGTCGGCGCGCGCCTGCCGCTTCGTCGCCTCCATGTAATCGCGAATGCCGGGGAAGCGCTCGAAATATTTCTTGATGTAGGCCGCCGCTTCCTCGCGCGGGATGCCGAGCTGGTTGGCGAGGCCGAACGCCGAAATGCCGTAGATGATGCCGAAGTTGATCGCCTTGGCGCGCCGGCGCACTTCGCTCGGCATGTCTTTCACCGGGACCCCGAACATTTCCGAGGCGGTCATCGCGTGAATGTCGAGCCCGTCGGCGAAGGCCTTTTTCAGCGCGCCGATGTCGGCGACGTGGGCGAGCAGGCGCAGTTCGATCTGGCTGTAGTCGGCCGAGATCAGCTTGCAGCCGGGCGCGGCGACGAAGGCGCGGCGGATCTTGCGCCCCTCCTCGTTGCGGACGGGAATGTTCTGCAAGTTCGGGTCGGACGACGACAGCCGCCCGGTCGTGGTCGAGGCCAGCGCGTAGGAGGTGTGGACGCGGTTGGTCCGGGGATCGACGAAGCCCGGCAGCGCGTCGGTATAGGTCGACTTGAGCTTGGCGAGCTGGCGCCAGTCGAGGATGCGCGCCGGCAATTCATGGCCTTCCTCGGCGAGGTCCTCCAGCACGCTCGCCGAGGTCGACCAGGCGCCGGTCGCGGTCTTCTTGCCGCCCGGCAGGCCCATCTGGCCGAACAGGATGTCGCCGAGCTGCTTGGGAGAGGAGAGGTTGAACGGCGCGCCGACCAGCTTCTGCGCCTCGGCTTCGATCCCCGCCATCCCTAACGCGAATTCGCCCGACAGCCGCGCCAGCATTTCGCGGTCGATCGAGACGCCGCGCTCTTCCATGCGCGCCAAGGGAACGACGAGCGGGCGCTCCAGCGTCTCGTAGACCGTGGTCATCCCCTCGGCGACGAGGCGCGGTTTCAGCACGTGCCACAGCCGCAGCGTCACGTCGGCGTCCTCGGCGGCGTATTGCGTCGCCTTGTCGACGCTTACGCGCGCGAAGCCGATGAAATTGCGGCCGGCGCCGGCGACGTCGCTGAAGTGGATCGTCTGGTGGCCGAGCCAGCGCTCGGCGAGCGCGTCCATGCCGTGGCCGTCGGCGGTCGTCCCGGAATCGAGCGCGTAGGAAATCAGCATCGTGTCGTCGAACGGCGCGACTTCGACGCCGCGCCGGGCGAAGACATGCCAATCGAACTTGACGTTCTGGCCGATCTTCATGACGCCGGGGTCTTCGAGCAGCAGCTTGAGCAGCGCGATCGCTTGTCCTTCAGCGATCTGGCCGGGCGCCAAGCCGCCGCCGTCGAAGAGATCGCCGGCGCCGACGCGATGGCCGATCGGGATGTAGCAGGCCTGCCCCGGCGCGACGGCGAGCGAGACGCCGACGAGATCGGCCTGCAGCGGATCCAGCGACGTGGTCTCGGTGTCGAAGGCGACCAGCCCCGCTGCGAACGCGCGCGCGATCCAGCTTTCGAGTTCGGCCGCGCTGGTCACCGTCGCGTAGGCCGAGACGTCGATTCTTTCCTCCCGCGCGCGAGCGGCCCGTTCGGCGGCGAGGCCCTTCGGACTCCTCATGGCGACGGGCGCGGCGGCGGGCTCTGCAGCGGGCCCGGCGGGCTTGTCGGGCCGAGCGGGGGGAGAGGCCGGCGCGGCGGCGGGCGGCGAGGCGCTCGGCGCCGTCGTCTCGCCGTTGCGCGCGCGCCAGCCGCCCGGGCCGACGAAGCGCGTGTCGGGTTCGATCGCGTTGGCGTCGATGCCGCAAATCTCGCCGACGCGCCGCGTGATTGTCGTGAACTCCATCGCCTTGAGGAATGCGATCAGCGGCGCACCCTCGAGTTTGGGGACGCCGAGCGTATCGAGCGGAACCTCGACGGCGACGTCGCGCGCCAGCGTCACCAGCCGCCTCGACAGCCGGATCAGCGCCACCGACTCGGGGTCGGTCAGCGCTTCGCGGCGCTTGGGCTGCTTGATCTCGCCGGCGCGCTCGAGCAGCGTGTCGAGATCGCCGTATTCGGCGATGAGCTGCGCCGCCGTCTTGACGCCGATGCCGCGCGCGCCGGGCACGTTGTCGGTCGAATCGCCGGCGAGCGCCTGGATGTCGACGACCTTGTCGGCGCCGGCGCCGAAATAGGCGACGACTTCGTCCGGGCCGATGCGCCGCTCCTCGCGATCGCCGGAGGCCGGGTCGAACATCGTCACCCCCGGCCCGACGAGCTGCATCAAGTCCTTGTCGGCGGAGACGATCAGCACGTCGGCGCCGCGCTCGCGCGCCTGGCGCGCGTAGGTGGCGATGAGGTCGTCGGCCTCGTAGCGGTCCTGCTCGATCGGCGTCAGGCCGAACGCGCTGACCGTCGCCCGCATCAGCGGGAACTGCGGCACGAGGTCCTCAGGCGGATCGGGGCGATGGGCCTTGTAGGGGGGATAGATTTCGCGCCGGAACGAATGCTCCGACTTGTCGAAGATGATCGCCAGATGCGTCGGCTTGATCCCCGCCGCGCCGTCGCGCAGGAATTGCAGCACCTTGGTCGCGAACAGCCTGACCGCGCCGACGGGCAACCGGTCGGAGCGGTAATTGTACTTCTGATCCTGCCGGATCGACTGGAAATAGGCGCGAAAGACGAACGACGAGCCGTCGATGAGAAAGACGTGATCGCCGGGGCCGACGGGGCGGGAAGCTTGGGTCATGGCGCGATTGTAGCCAATGCGCGCGGCGGCGGCTATCGGGGCGCTTCGGCTTTCCCATGCGGCGACACAGGTCCATTCGTCATTGCGAACGAAGCAAAGCAATCCAGCGGTCGAGGCGATTGCCGAAAGAATTCGCGCCGTTTAGAAAATCGTGCGGACGCTTAGCCGCGCCAGGCGAGCGGGCTTCACGATCTATGGATTGCTTTGCTTTGCTTTGCTTCGCTCCGCTCGCAATGACGATCTCTCCCCGCGCATACGGCAGCCGCATGCTAAAAATCGTTGGCGCCTCCAGTTCGACGACCGCTTTCGGCGCTTTGTTTTGGCGCATGTCCTCTTTTTTGGCGACCGCGATTGCGCCTCGCCGCAGGCAACCGCCCCCATGAGTCACTCCGTGCTCGGGCGCTATCGCAAACTCGTCGCCGACGGCCGTCTCGAGGCCGATGCGGCGCAAGCGGAGCTGGCGGCGCGGCTCGACCGCTTCGCCGCGGCGCTGGTCGACTATCGGCCGGGGCGGCGCGCCCGGCGCCCTCGGCCGCTTGATCGGCGCCAGGCCGAGCGAGCCGCCGCGCGGCGTCTATATCCACGGCGCGGTCGGACGCGGCAAGACCCTGCTGATGGACCTCTTCTTCGAGGCCGCGCCGCTGGCGCTCAAGCGCCGGGTCCACTTTCACGCCTTCATGGCCGACGTCCACGCGCGCGTCCACCGCTGGCGGCAGATGCGCAAGCGCGGCGAGGTCGTCGGCGACGATCCGATCGCGCCGGTCGCCGCGGCGCTGGCCAGCGAAGCGTGGCTGCTGTGCTTCGACGAATTCGGCGTGCGCGACATCGCCGACGCGATGATCCTGGCGCGGCTGTTCGCGGCGCTGTTCGCCGCGGGCGTCGCGGCGGTCGCGACCTCCAACGTCGCGTCGGGCGATCTCTACCAGGACGGCCTCAACCGCGCGCTCTTCCTGCCGTTCGTGGCGCTGATGCGCGAACAGCTCGACGTCGTCGAACTGAAGGCGCGCGCCGACTTTCGGCTGGAGAAGCTCGCGCGCGCGCCGGTCTATTATCGCCCCGACGACGCGCGCGCAAAAAGCGCGCTCGACGCGACGTTTCTGGCCTTGACCGGCGCGGCGCGCGGAGAGCCGATGGACATTGCGCTGCTCGGCCGAACGTTGCGCGTTCCCCAGGCGATCGACGGCGTCGCGCGCTTTTCCTTCGACGAACTCTGCCGCGCTCCCCTGGGTTCGGCGGATTTTCTCGCCGTCGCCGAACGCTTTCACACCCTCTTCGTCGACCATATCCCCGCGCTCGCCGCCAACGAGCGCAACGAGGTGAGGCGGCTCATCACCCTCGTCGACGCGCTCTACGACATGAAGGTGAAACTGATCGCCTCGGCCGCGGCCGAACCGGCCGATCTCTATTCGGCGCCGACCGGCGCGGAAGCGTTCGAATTCGCCCGCGCCGCCTCGCGCCTGATCGAGATGCGCTCCCTCGACTATCTCGGCGAGCCGCACGGCGGCAAGAACGGCGCCGAGTCGAGCGACCTTAGCGGCATCGTCGAAACCTAGCGGTGAATGTCCGACGTTTGGCGCCTGGCTTCGCTGGTCGGCTGCGGGGCGAATTCTTGCCCCTTGATAAGTTTGATGCGCCTCAGGCGGACCTGCGCCGAGAGCGCAGATTCGAATATAGCTCGACACAAACGCGGATGCTCAGTGCCGCCTGCCCAGGTCGATTTCTCTATGACCGAATTTAACTTGATGTTGGCCGTAAGGAACCTTTAAAAAAGTCGATAAAAAGCACAAGGACGTCCTTGATGCAATTCGCGCCTTCACGTTGATGAGCGCATGGCGGACAATGGGAGATGAGGACATCGACAATCTGAGGGATGACGCGCCGCGTCCAAGGCGCGGCGGTCCGGAAAACATCGCTGCAGAGCGCCGGCGCGGACCGCTTAAGCAACACAATCAATCGCCGAGCGAGATCACGCATCTTAGTCAAGCGGTTGACGCACCCTGCGAACATTGTGCTTTGCTGCAGGCTCTCATTGACGCCGCTCCCGACTATCTCTGGGTCAAGGATATCAACGGCGCGTTTGTCGTCGCCAATACGGCGCTGGCGGCCAATTATGGCCGCACGAACGCAAGCGAAATGATCGGTCTGTCGGACTTCGATATTCATGAGCGCGAGCAAGCTCAAGGCTTCTACGACCTCGAGCAGGATATCCTACGCAGCGGACAACCGATGATCGACAGGGAAGAGTCCGTAGTCGGTTCGTCCGGCGCCAAGACGTGGCTCGTGTCGACGAAAGCGCCCCTACGCAACGACCGCAACGAAACCTGCGGGCTGGTTGGCGTCGCCCGAGACATCACGGAACTCAAGGCCACGCGCGCCGCAGCCAACGAGCGCCTGTCGCTGCAAGCCCTGATAGACCGGCTGCCCGACAACCTTTGGGTCAAAGACGTCAACAGCCGCTTTGTCATCGTCAACCAAGCCACGGCGGCCCGAATTGGCGTGGCGGGACCCGCAGACCTGATCGGCAAGACCGACCTCGAGCTTCTTCCTCCAGAGATCGCCTATAGATTCTACGCGGACGAACAGAAGATCGTCCGCTCCGGCGAGCCGATGATCGACATGGAGGAGTACGTCTTCGATAGCTCGGGCGGCAGGGCGTGGATATCGACCACCAAGGTGCCGCTGCGCGACGACAGCGGCGAAATCTTCGGCGTGGCCGGAGTCTCGCGCGACATTACCGAGCGCAAGCTGGCGGACGCCTTGCGTGACGGGCAGGCGCTGATCCTCGAGATGATCGCGATGAGCGCCCCGCTCGCAGACGTGCTCGAGCATCTCGTTCGTCTCATGGAATCCCAGCTAAACGGAATCATCGGGTCCGTCCTGCTGCTCGACGAAACGGGGAACCGCTTAAGGCACGGCGCAGCGCCGAGCCTGCCGGAGGCCTATGTCAAAGCCATCGATGGCGTGTGCATCGGTCCCTATGCGGGTCCGAGCGGCGCGGCCGCTTATTGGCGAGAGGCGGTTTTCGTCGCCGACATCATGGCCGACCCGCTGGGGGCCAATTACAAGGACTTGGCCGCCGCGCACGGGATTCGTTCGTGTTGGTCGACGCCGATCCTGTCGCATAAGGGCGCAATTCTCGGCGCGTTCGCGATGTACTCGAAGGAAGCGCGGGAACCGACCGACGCCGAGGTTCGCCTCGTCGATGTCGCGACACGCATCGCCGGCATCGCGATCGAACGCAAGCTGGCCGAAGACCGCATTCATTTCATGTCCAATCATGACGCGCTGACCGGGCTTCCCAATCGCGCGTTGCTTGCGGAGCGCCTAAATCAAGCGATGCAATTCGCGCAGCGATACGATCGCTGGGTGACGGTCGCAACCGTCGATCTCGACAATTTCAAGCTTGTCAATGACACGCTGGGACATGGCGTCGGCGATCAACTCTTGACGATTGTCGCGCATCGCATCCGCGATTGCGTGAAGGAAACCGACACCGTGGTTCGGCTTGGCGGAGACGAATTCGGCGTCCTTCTCGTTGATCAACCGACAAACGCGGAGCTGATCACTCCGACTCTGCAAAAGTTGCGCGAAGCGATCTGCGAGCCCGCGCGCGTCGGGGGACGTTTGCTGCAGGTGACGGGCAGCATCGGGCTCGCCAACTATCCCGACGATGGAAAAGACGCCGATGCGTTGCTCGCCAACGCCGCCGCCGCCATGTATCGCGCCAAGGAGATCGGCCGCGACAATTTCCAATTCTATACCCCCGAAATCAACACCAGAGTCCACGAGAAATTCCGGCTCCAGGAGGAACTGCGCAACGCGATCGCGCACAAGGAGTTCTTCCTTCTCTTCCAGCCGCAAGTCGATCTGCGGTCGGGGCGCATCTTCGCGGTGGAAGCCTTGATCCGGTGGCGCCACCCGAGCCACGGCGTCGTGCCGCCCAATCGATTCATCCCCATCGCCGAAGAATCGGGGCTCATCACTCAGATCGGCGACTGGGCGCTGCGCTCCGCTTGCAAGCAGAACAAAGCATGGCAGGACGCCGGGCTCGCCCCAATCAATATCGGCGTCAACGTTTCGGCCCGCCAATTTCAGGATAAGAATTGGGTCCGCTGCGTCGTCGGAGCGCTGCAAGAGACCGGCCTCGAGGCGAGATATCTCGAGCTCGAACTCACCGAAAGTCTCATCATGCAGGACGTCGATCAGGCAATCACGACGATGAAGGAGCTGCAGAGGCTTGGCGTGCAATTGTCGATCGACGATTTCGGCACGGGCTATTCAAGTCTCAGCGCCTTGAAGACATTTCCAGTCGCTCGGTTGAAGATCGACAAATCCTTCGTGCGCGAACTGCCGCATGATGAGAACGACAGGGCGGTGGTGGCCGCGGTGATCTCGCTCGGCCAGAAACTCAACCTCAGGGTCATCGCCGAGGGCGTCGAGACCGACGAACAGCTGGCGTTCCTGCGCGACAATAATTGCGACGAAATGCAGGGCTATTTATTCAGCAAGCCGATTCCGCCTGCGGAGATCGAAGGCCTGCTCAAACGCCGGCCGGCCTGGGCAAAGGGTAAGCACGGCGGTTGCGCAAATCGGCGACAATAGAGCTGGCATTGTCTCGCCCTTATCCGTCGGGCGTGCGCCGACGAGGCGAGAATACAATCGCAGATGAGGCTTGAACCGGCGCTCATCCGAAGAATGAGGAATAACGTGAAAGTAACAATACCGTCGACTGACGGGGCGAGGCCATCGGCGCTGTCTCCCGCCAGTCACAAAATTCTCGGCCTCCTTCAGAAGCGATGCGCCTATTCGGTGCGCGGCGCTTGGCGCTTTCGCGGGCTACGCGGTTGCGTCAAAGAGCAAGCATTCCTTTCCCTGCTCGCGAATGGTCTGGCGGAGCGCGTCGAAACCGATCGATATGCACAGGTGCGAATCACTCCAGCCGGACGCTCGATCAGCGCCGACAGCCAATGACATCACAATCAGCGGCGAGGCCGGTCAAAGGATCGGCGCCTAGGCGTTGACATAAGTCGTCGCTTCATGCCGCATCGACGCGCCTGACTTCGTTGGGCGCGCGTTTGGTCCAACGGCGAAACGCATGTCCAAAATTGGCCGCATCGCTGAATCCCAAAGCGAACGCGATCTCTTCGATGGTCAAATCGGTATCGTGAAGATACTTGGTCGCGATTCGCATTCTGAGTTCGTCTTGGATTTCTCGGAACTTGCTATTCTCTGCCTGCAACTTGCGCCGCAAAGTCCGCGTCGACATTTGCAGGCGCCTCGCGACATCGTCGAAGCTCCCCCGCCGTGCTAGTGGATCGAATCCAACACTTGATGCCCGCGTCTGACGGCGGCGATGATTTTATTGGGGTCGGCGGTCCAGGTGAAGGGCGCGGATTGCCGATTGTGCTCTTCGAGGAATC
>Ga0182014_10008967_pt1 | contig 10109 bp, 10 predicted proteins | sample 612S2DmetaG_FD_120489 | JGI IMG/M metagenome (GOLD analysis project Ga0182014, IMG submission 120489) | Permafrost microbial communities from Stordalen Mire, Sweden - 612S2D metaG | ecosystem: Environmental > Terrestrial > Soil > Wetlands > Permafrost | place: Sweden: Stordalen | collected...
CGACGACAATTTCGCAGATGGCGGGGCCGGGGAGAGGCCGTTCGCGGAGATGTAAGCGGAGACGAGATCATCGGTGCCGAGGTGAACGCTGGGAGGAGCAGGTGGCCGTGCTGTAGGACTCCGCAGGACCCATCTGGCGCCCGTCATCCCGGAAATGATTCTGCCACCCATCCCTGCTGGACCTGGACCGGCGGCGGAAGAGAACCTGCAGAAGACTATGCAGCCAGTGGTCTCAAACTCGAAGACACGTCCCGTCCCGGCAAACGTGCAAACACCCTGACGGCGGAAACGCACACAAACCGGTGCTCTTCCAGCTCGTACCTGGCGCGTTCCATCTCGACGTTCTTCCTGGCCGCAAGTCTTGTGCAGGCCGTAAAGCATGCTGAGGAACGAGCCTCGATGTACTCGCTGAGCCCAGCCTCATACGCTCGTTTCAGGTCCCTGCAGTTTGGGCAATCCATTTTCTGCGCCTCTCCGGCGTTCTGCCGGGCCAACCGTAGCTTCCACTCGGTCGTGGTTCAAACTGCGTGAGATCTCGATCAGGTGGTGTGCAGCCGAGGCAGGAGGCGAGCAGGAGAACAGAGCCTACAATTTCGAGGATACACCCGCCACAGCCAACGTGCGCCGACGGCTCCGTCCTTCTTGGTTGCTCGACAGTTCTTTTGACGGAACCATCAAGAATTCTAGAGGGGGACGCGGTGGCTCACCCCCATGTCCGTCGTGTCAGTCGCGTCAGTTGACGCAACGTATCGCCCTGGCACCCAGTGGAGTTCCCGTCTTTCCTTCAGCCCGCAGTGAGCGAGGGAGATGGGGTCGGAGAGGGCTCCCGCCTGCAGGAATCGCGAGCCGAGCAGCCTTTGATTCTGGGCGAGCCCGCCAGAGAAACCGCGGGCGCACCGGAATGTCAATATTTGCGAATTGAGCAGTATTGAACAGACGCCCGACTCCCTCCTTGGCGAGACTACCTTCAACGTGAAACTACCTTCAACGTAAACGAGTGTCGGCCCATCTCTGGATAACAAGCTTATGCAGGCTAGGCCACTGATCGGGTCAATAGCGGCATCTCACCCGATTAGATAGCAAATTGCCGGCTATCTAACCGACAACAACGAAGATTCTGAGCACTGGGGATCATGACCTCAGACGCTATACGTGTCTCTGTTCGCAGTTCACAAGTTGAACCCGCTCCCAAGCGGTCAGTTCGTAAAGGCCATCCATGAAAAACTTAAGAAACCTTGCTCTCCTTGGTGCAGTACTGGTCCTGTCCGCGTCGTTCGCCTCGGCGGCGACAATCTCACCCTATGGCGAGATCAACTTTAGCGGCGATGGCGGACTCTCCGGTACCGCAGGCTATCTCTTGACCCTGACCCTCACCAACGGCGCGGTTCCCCCCAGCAGTGTGTCATCCAACACCGCGGACCTCGCCGTCGCCTCGGGCAGCTTCAATGCGTTCCCCACGACTCCGGGCTTTCTCCAGCCAGTCACCATATACGCGTTCACCTCGCCCACCCTTCCCGCAACCCTCTTCACCACAACCTACAACGGGGTAATGGCCACATTCGACCCAACCACCTTCATCTCCTCCAATATCAACGTGTCCGGCAGCAGCGAACTCATCGGCGGAATGTTGTCCGAGACCGGATACACCACCACCTATGAAGTTCTCGACCTCACCTCCGTGGAGAACGGCTCAACCTTCACCGCGGATGTCGTTGCCTCACCCCTCCCCGAACTCAGCAGCCTCATCCTTCTCGGAACCGGCCTGGTTGGTGCCTCGGCCCTCTTCTTCCGCAAGCGGCGCCGCATCGTATGAATCTTCTCCCTTAAATGATTTCGCCACGGAGCGTCGCGAGGGCGGCGCTCCGCCTCTATTTGCGACGCATGTGCGCTAGGACACGGACACAGTAGCCTCCGGAGTCGTAGGCTTTAATCATGCAAGGTAGCATCGAGTTCAATAAGCTTCAACGTGACATGACGCCACGGGATGCGGTAATCAGCTTCCAGTGCTCTTCACCTGACTTCGTCCAGGTGAGTGAGACGATCGACGGCGAAAGCGTTCATCATCGGGAGGTCCAACGACACCCCGATGTTGTGACCGAAATAGAAGAGAGATACATGTTCTTCGCGAAGCAGGCAGACGCCGCGAGGAGCCAGGTCATGCGGGGTCATTCCTGCGTGTTCAACGTCTACTTTCGGGAGCCTTAGCCTTCCCGTGGACCTGCTGCGGAGTTACGCCACCGAGGAGATGATGGCCCACGCAATGGCGATTCTTCATCAACCGAGCAGGCGAACGGCACAGGAGCGTTGTTGCAACCGGCGTTCCAACCGATGATCCTGCAGCGGGTAAAACGGCTACGTAGCGATTGCGGTGTCGAACTTTGTGTAATTGTCGAGGTAATCTTTGACGATCAGATAGCACTCGCAAGAGGTCTTGGTGAGCCCAGCAACGTCGAGGATGCGAATTTCTCCGCGGGTGTATTCGATAAGTCCTTTTCGCTTGAGAATCCCGGCGGTCGTAGAAATAGTGGGACGGCCACCCCCAAGCATGTCTGCGAGAAACTGATGCGAAATCTTGAACCTGTCGGCGTTGGTGCGCTCCCCACAGATGAGCAACCAGCGGGCGAGTCGCTGTTCGAAGTTGTGTTTCACATTGCATCCAGCGGATTGCATTGCCAGTAGGAGTTGTGCCTGAACATAGCGCAGAGCCAGAGAATGAAAGTCGCCGCCAAGGTCGAACTCTCTTCTCGCGTCCTCAACGCGGCAGGTGTAGCCATGGCCGGCAATCTGGGTATAGACGCGATTCAGACTCTTTCTTGTTCCCATAAGAGCCGAGACCCCGATGACGGACTCATACCCGAACATCCCTACCTCGACCTGAGACCCGTCCTTGAACGTCGTCGTAATGGATGCCATCCCCTCTTCGAGAAAACAAAGGCGATCGATCGGGTCACCGGGGTATTCGATTTCATGTTTCAGCTCGAATTTGACCGGCAGCAATCGAAGGCGCTCAACGATGTCCCCGTCCAGTGCCCTCAAAAGAGTGTTCTTGAAGCCGCTTGTGCGCAAGTAGTCCTCACTTTCAGACAAAACCCTATCCCAATCAGTATGATGCCCGACAAAGTCCGGGTTGTGTCAGAAGCCGGACACAAATCGCAGGAATAAGCGAGTAGGGTCATTTTGGCAGACGAGTAGGATCATTTTGGCAGATCCGTCAATCTTTTCCTTCTTTCATCGCGGGTCTCCCGACGAAGCCACCCTGGTCAGTTCGGATGCGCGTACTATGTGCTCGCCAATCTGAACCCAGGGGTGGGTCATTTCCATGATCCAGATGATTTCAGGAGTGATACGCATTGAATCGACTGCTTGCCGGTAATGGGTCCTCTGGTGAACTCAGACCGCATCGGGACGAGTCATTCAGATTTCTGAGGTGAGAAGCATGACCTTTGACCTGGCCACCTTTTTGCAAGAAGCGGGAGCGGGGCGAAGAATCGTCCAATTGAAGCCCAGGCAGGTCTTCTTTTCGCAGGGAAGTTCGGCTGACTCCATCTTTTACCTTCGGTCGGGCCGCGCAAGACTCACCGTCGTTTCGCAAGACGGGAAGGAAGCCACCGTCGCGCTCCTCTCTGCCGGGGAATTCATTGGAGAAGAGTCGCTGGCGAGCATCGGTGGGCTGCACATGGCCACTGCCAGCGCCATTGACCTTTGTACAGCGCTCAGGATAGAGAGGGAGGAAATGGTCCGCCTGATGCACGAGGAGCACGGCTTCTCTGAAATGTACTTGAAATTCCTGCTGACCCGGAGCATGCGATCCCAAGCCGACCTTGTTGCTCAGCTTTTCGACTCCAGCGAAAAGCGTCTGGCGAGAATTCTCCTCATCTTGGCCGAATTTGGTGAGCCGGGAAAACGGGAACGCCTGATTCCTCCCATCACGCAGGAAACTCTAGCAGAGATGGTCGGCACCACCCGGTCTCGCGTCAGCTTCTTCATGAATCGTTTTCGCAAGCTTGGCCTTATCGAGTACAACGGCCGCATTCAGGTCAATAGGTCGCTGCTCAACGTAGTGCTGCACGATCAATTCACCGAGCGTAACCCCGAGAGACCCCCTGGTTCACCCACCCCGCGTGTTCGATCAAAGACGGCTAGACGCGGCTAGAGCGCGCGAACGGGCGTGCGCAACATGCGCCGCGCCGGAGTGCCCCAGGAGGTCCGTATGTCCATCTCCGGCCACAAGACAGATTCGATGGAACGCAGGTACAATATCGTAGACGGCGAAGATATGAAGACCGCCAAGGAGCTGTTGGAACAGCGCAAGAAGATGGTTCCGGCTCCGGCGCGTCAGACCGCCGCATCCCAGTTCTTCTGAGGTCGCAAAGCATTCCAATGATCTATTTCCTGGTTACCATTCACGTCATCGTCTGTCTCTTCCTTATCGGCGTGGTCCTGCTGCAGCAGGGCAAGTCGGCCGACCTGGCCGGCGCCTTCGGTGGTCAAGGTTCGCAGACGGCGTTCGGCCCGCGCGGTGCAGCCAACCTGCTGACCAAGCTCACCACCTATAGCGCGGTCCTCTTCATGTTGGTCTCCATCTCGCTGACAATCCTGCTGGCGCGCTCCAGCGGCGACCGCTCCGTCCTCGCCGGAACTCCAACCCAGCAGACGACACCAAAGAAATAACGGTATCCGCTGGCGCCGACCACTTGGGCCGGTTACCAACGCCTGAACGCGCTCTCGCCAAGCTCTGTGGCAACAGCTCATCCCGAGGCCGGTCCGCGGACGCCGGCAGGACAACCATGATCCACGAGATCCTTCCCGTCGGCATGCTCCAGTGCAACTGCTCCATCCTCGGTGACGAGACCTCCGGCGAGGCCATCGTCATCGACCCGGGCGACGACATCCCGCGCATCGTCCAACTGCTCGAAAAACATCACCTCACCGTCAAGCAGATCCTCATCACGCACGCCCATATCGACCACATCGCCGGAGCAGCGCGCCTGAAGAAACTTACCGGCGCGCCCATCCTCTATAACCCGCGCGATCTTCCGCTAGTCAAGATGATGGACATGCAGGCCGGATGGCTGGGCATGCCAACGCCAGAGGTCCCCCAGCCCGACGACACCCTCGAAGAGGGCCGCATCATTACCCTGGGCAGCGGGCTGGTAGCCCGAGGCTTTAGCCTCGGGTCTCCCGCGGTAAAGGACCACCAAAGGGACCTGGCTTTAGCCCCGGCAAGCCCCATCACCGGCATCATTCTGGCGACGCCCGGTCACACCCAGGGCAGCGTCTGCCTCTACCTGCCGGAGAAGAATCTGCTGCTCGCCGGCGACACGCTGTTCGCGGGATCGGTGGGCCGCACCGACCTTCCCGGCGGCGACACCCGCGCGCTGCTCAAGTCCATCCACGACAGGCTGCTGCCCCTGCCGGACGCGACCATGGTGATTCCCGGCCACGGGCCAAACACCACCATCGGCGAAGAGCGCGACTCCAACCCCTTCCTCCAGTAGTGTTTGGTCCGTCGAATTGAGCCCGTTTCGTTAAGGGCACGGCTTCAGCCGTGCCGTAAAAGCCAGTAGAAATCGTGGGGCTTTAGCCCCTGAGGTACGCGTTTCGCTGGTTCGACCGCTAATTGCTGCTGCCTAGAGCCAGCGGCACCGCAACCGAAGGCCTGACCAGGCTCGGGTTTTTCCATGACAATTCATGTGCCTCAACTATCAATTAATTCAAAAACATCTAGACAATAATCAATCTATAGAATGAACTATCCAGCCCGGATGTTTATTACTTATATTCATCCAAAGCTTCAACGTTTTCCACCGCGGATAAGTCGATTGTGGCCCGCCGAATGCCCTCCTCAAACTCGTCCGCAGGACCAATCAGGCTGACCACAATCCGGTTCCGTTCAGCCATCCCGTAGAACCATCCGGGATGCGTCAGGACCCCGCGCTCCCGCACCAGCCCTTCCGCGCAGTCTCGCTCGCCGGCACACCGCGGCAGGGCCATCACCGTGCTCCACCCCGCATCCGCCTCCAGCAGTTGCAGCAGTTCGGGCGACTCCTCCGCAATCCGCCGCAGGGTGGCCAGGTTTCCCCGCGCGCGTTCCAGTATCTGCGCCTGGAGCACCCCGCACCCCGCCAGCCAGCCCGGCAACGCCAACTGCACCGGCGCGTTCATCGAGAGGAACGTATCGGCCACAATCTCCAGCCGCGCCAGCGCCTCGGCCCGCAATCCCGCCGGCCCCAGCGTGGCGATCCACGCCGCCTTCATCTGCGGCAGCCCGGCAATCTTGCTCAGCCCGCTCAGCACAAAGGTCAGCGCCGGATGCTCCCCACATGCAAAACTCCGCGTCGCGGCAGAAATACCCGGTTCTGAGATAGGCCGGGACTGGTAGCCCAAGGCTTCAGCCTTGGGTCTTCCCGGCACAACCGCCATAGCGTCAACACGGGCTTTAGCCCCCGGGACATGCTCTCTGCCGCTTCCGGCCCACACCGAATCGCGCAGCGGATAATCCTCGCGCAGCGGATAATCCAGGAACACCTCGTCCACGATCAGCGCCAGTCCCCGGCGCGCACACAACTCCGCCAGCATTTCCCTCTCCGCCGCGCCGGTCCAGTGCCCCGTCGGGTTATTGGGATGGACTACCAGCACCGCGCGGCTCCGCGGCGTGATCGCACGCTCCAGTTCGGCAACGTCGATCGACCAGCCGTGGTCGTAGAACAGTGGATACGCGCGCAGCCGCACATCGTCCAGGTCCCCGAGAAAATCGAACAGCGGGTAGCTTGGCTGCGCCACCAGCACCTCGTCGCCCGCATCGCACAGCAGGCGGAACAGGAAGCTGTAGCTCTCGCTGGTGCTGGTCGTCAGCACCAGGTTATCGACCGAAATATCGGCTCCATGCCCCGCGTAGTACCCCGCAACCGCCTCGCGCGCGCTCCTCATCCCACGCGGATCGGGATCGTAGACCAGCGCCCGCGGATCGGCCAGCGGCCGCAGCAGCGCCTCGGCGTCATACGCAAACCCGCACCGTGTCGGATTCGAAATCGTCAGGTCGTAGATGCGCCCGCCGGACGCCCGCGCCTCGCGCACCGCCGCCGCATAGCTGCTCTCGCCCACATCCCACGAAGTCCGCGCAGAAAATCGACTCACAGGTCTATGCTAGAGCATCCGCCTCGCTCCGCCATTCCCCAACCTACTCGCTGGCAAGCTTAGTCGCCTTCACGCGCGTGAGCGCGTCCAGAACCGCACGAAGTGCCTTCTACAGCCGGTACGCCTTGCGCACCAGGTTGACGGCCAGGTCCTTCACCACCTCGAACGCCTCGGCCTCGTCCAGGCGGCCTTCTGTCACCAGTCGCGCCAGGAAGGCGCTGTCCACGCGCCGCGCAACATCGTGCCGCGCCGGAATCGACAGGAACGCCCGCGTGTCGTCGTTGAAGCCGACCGTGTTGTAGAAGCCTGCCGTCTCCGTCGCGGTCTCGCGGAAGCGCATCATGCCCTCCGGCGAATCGTGGAACCACCACGGCGGCCCCAATTTCACCGCCGGGAAGTGGCCGGCCAGCGGTGCGAGTTCCCGCGAAATCGTACTCTCGTCCAGCATGAACAGGATCAGCGTAAAGTTCGGCTCGTTGCCATACTTCCCGAGCAGCGGCCGCAGCGCGCGCACATACTCGGTCGCCGCGGGAATGTCGGCGCCCTTGTCGCGGCCGAACTTCTCGTACACCAGCTTGTTGTAGTTGCGGACCGCGCCCGGATGCAGTTGCATTGTCAGCCCGTCCTCGACGCTCATACCGGCCATCTCCGTCAGCATCTGCGCCTGGAAAAGTTCCACGTCGCCCGGCTGCGTTCGTCCGGTAAAGATGCGCTGGTACAGGCGTTCCGCCTCCTGCAGCGAAAGGTCGGCCGTCTGCGCGGTCAGGTGGCCGTGGTCCGTCGCGGTAGCTCCGTTCTTCTTGAAGAACGCCCGGCGCGAACGCAGCGCCGCCAGGTAACCCTTCCAGTCGGAGACGTCGATCCCGGAGACTTCGCCCAGCTTCTTCAGGTTGCCCTGGAAGCCCATGTATTCCGCATCGACCACCGCGTCCGGCCGGAACGTCGGCAGCACGCGGCCTTTCCATCCCGAGGCCCTGATCGCCTGGTGATATTCCAGCGAATCGAACGCCGCGTCGGTTGTAGAAAGCACTTCGATGTTGAAGCGGTCGAACAGCGCGCGCGGCAGGAATTCGGGCGTTTGCAGCTTCTTCGCAATCACCTCGTAAAATTCATCAGCGTTCGCGGGCGACAGCCGGTCGTTCAGGCCGAAGAGCTGGCTGAATGCATAATCCAGCCACAGCCGCGTGGGCGTGCCGCGAAACAAGTAGTAGTTCCGGGCGAAGATCCGCCACACTTCACGCGGGTCGGCGTTCTCCTTGCCATCCACCTGCGGGATGCCCAGCGACTCGAGCGAGATCCCCTGCGAGTACAGCATGCGGAAGATGTAGTGGTCGGGCTGGATGAAGAGCGCAGCCGGATTGGGAAACGGCTTGTTCTCGGCAAACCAGCGCGGATCGGTGTGGCCGTGAGGCGAAAGGATGGGCAGGTCGCGCACGGTTTCGTACAACTTCGCAGCCATCGCGCGTGTGGCAGGTTCAGCAGGAAAAAGCCGGTTTCGATCGAGCATGGGGTCCCTTACTCCTCTTGATGCGGCGCTCGTCCGGCCTTCTCATTTGTTCTGGCGTTCGTCGGAAGTCCCAACCCCACGCCATCCGGTTCTTGCTCCGACAGACAAGTCTACCGACCGGCGAAACATCCGGTCAACCCGCAAGGAGAACCGGTAGAGGTACAGTTTGCATTTGCTTTGAAAGGGCGCGGCTTCAGCCGCGCCGATGAGTGCCGTGAATTGACAGGGCTTTAGCCCCCGAGGGAAGGCTCGCGTGTCAAACTGCGCCACTACCGGAGGATCAGTCGGAGTCGTCCGTCGAGGAAGATGCCCCATCATAACTGTTCCTGCGCCGTCGCGGGTCGAGCAGCCCATATCTCACATACGTGTACGCCATCACATAAGCCAGCCACGCCGCGAATGCCAGGTCAAGGATCACCGGATGATGCAGCCCCGCAAAGGCAAGCGATGCGAGCACGACAAACACGCCGGAAATGACAAGTCGCCTTCTCCGGCCGCTGCGTCTCCGGTGCCGGCTCCAGGGCAGGGTCAGCGCCACCAGGAATGCGGTAAACGCCACCACCGCCGCTATGCCCAGCGCAACCTTGAAGATTTCGTACCCATCCAGGTCGGCGTCGACTCCCTGAAATCGCAGCAGCAGGATCGGGTACTCCCACATGCCGGCATAGAAACCCGCCACGCCCCCCAGCGCCAGCGCGACAACCGCATAGACCATCCGCGCCGGCAAACCTGTTGCGCTCATGCGGTAAGCATAGTACGGCGAAACCGGATCGCATCGAGATTCTGCGGCTTGCCTCGCCGTCACGACTCAAGCTCGACAAGGCACATCAACTTACTTGGGCGGCGCAAACTCCAGCGCTACCGGAGTCTGCACGGCAACCGCGCTGCCGTCGACCAGGTAAGGATGATACGTCCATTGCTTTCTACGGCTTGATCACAATCTTCATCGAGTCCGCCCGCGGGTGCGAGGCCAGATCGATCGCTGCAACCGCCTGCTCCAGCCCGAACCGGTGCGAGATCAGCCGCGTCAGGTCGAAGCTGCCGTCGCGATAGCCCCCGAACACCAGTTCCGCCACCTCGTCATTCATCGCGACCGACGAAGAGTAGGACCCCATCAGCGTCTTCTCATCCATGCACACGGCCGCCGGATCGAACGGCGCTTCGCCGTGCTGCGTCGACGCGAACAGCATCACCCGCCCGCCCGGCCGGATCGCCTGCATCGCCGTCGCAATCAGCGCGTCCGCACCCACCGCCACCAGCACCACGTCCGCGCCCCGACCCTCGGTCGCAGCCTTTGCCGCCGCCACCACGTCGCCGCGAGCATCCAGCGGCCAGTCCAGCCCGAACTTCGCTGCAATCGCATGCCGCTCCGCATACAGGTCGCTGGTCAACACCGTCGCGCCCGTTCGCCGCGCCAGCGCCGCCAGCAGAATCCCGATCGGGCCCTGGCCCATCACCAGCACCG
>Ga0182014_10008968_pt1 | contig 10108 bp, 5 predicted proteins | sample 612S2DmetaG_FD_120489 | JGI IMG/M metagenome (GOLD analysis project Ga0182014, IMG submission 120489) | Permafrost microbial communities from Stordalen Mire, Sweden - 612S2D metaG | ecosystem: Environmental > Terrestrial > Soil > Wetlands > Permafrost | place: Sweden: Stordalen | collected...
CAAGCTTCCTACCTGAATACAAAGGTGACGAACCCGATGTATGGGGCGGCTTTGCTGCCTACATCGTCGTCGATCGACACGGCCACCATCCTGCAATCAACTCTTTTGCTGCCTTATCCGGAATTCACAGGTGTCACGGACAATTTCGCGTCGGTGGGCAGCCAACTTTATAACTCTCTGCAGATTTCCGCTTCGAAGCGCATGAGCCGCGGATTAAGCCTCCAGGGGAACGTGACCTGGGACAAGCTGATGGACCAGAACTCCTACCTGAACGCGGGCCAAAACACTTTCAACCAGTTGTTCCGCTACCAGGACTCGAGTCCGACGTGGATTGAAAATTTCATCGCCACTTACCAGATACCGACGCTTCTTCATTCCTATGTGGGAAAGACGATTGTCGGCAACTGGAAGCTCAATACGGTTCTGCGCGAAACCAACGGTGGCCTGGTTTCAACTCCGGGCGGCTACACACAGATCGCAAATCCTAAACTTTCGAATCGAACCTACGGGCAGTATTTCAATACTTGCTACCAGACTGTGAGCATCGTGAACAATGCGCCGGTTTGGACAAACAAAGTGGGCACGGGTGCTTGCGCCAGTGCGTCCTCGACTCCGGCGTTCCAGCAGAATCCATCGGGATTCTGGCTGGCGACGATCGGCCCGGATATGGAAAGCGTCCGCTTCCACGTCCACCCGCTTCTCGATGCCTCGATGTTCAAGGCGTTCCAACTGCACGACAATTACACCTTTGAAATCCGCGGTGAGGTGTACAATGTCGCCAACACTCCGAACTTCGGCAACCCGAGCAACAGCATTGGCGGCACGTCGTTCGGATCCGTGGCTGCTACGCAGGCCAATGACCCGCGCACCTTGCAACTTACTGCTCGCTTTAACTTCTAGGAGCAATTTATAGAAGTGGTTCGTAGCCTCCTTCCGTGACCCACCAAGGTAGTGGTGGGTCACGGATTTTATTGCGCTCTTTCTGGTTTTTAAAGGATTGACCGGCGGCACAGTGGTGCGTCGCGTTGTTTTCACTCAATGGTCCTTATTCACACACATTCATCGAAAGGGAAGTGGCGCATGGACAGGCGAAAGTTTTTGGAACGGGTGGTTGCAGCGGCATCAGTGACAGCGGCTTCGCCAATGATAAGCGGAGCGGTTCGGGGCATTGGACTTCGAGAGAGCAGCCCCAGCGAGTCGCCTGCCGGTCCCGCAGAACCGAAACGGCAGGCCGTTGCACGAGTCACTGAAGCTGAGCTGCCGAAGGGCTTTGCCCATCCGCCTGAATCGGCCGCGCCATGGGTTTATTGGGTGTGGCTTAATTTTGATACCACGCCCGCCGCGATGACCTATGACCTGGAGCAGATGAAGGCCAAGGGAATTGCAGGCTTCATTCTTTATGACTGCGGAGCGGGGAATATACCACCTACCGTGCCCAGAATGAATCTCGTCGACAAGGATCACAAATTTGAATACGAGTTCGTAAAAGAGGGCGAGTATACCGGTTGTTACAACACGCCTATTCCGTTCCCGCCGCTGCAAGCCTGGACGCCGCTATGGCGGGAGCGCATTCGCTATGTAGCAAAGGAATCGGCGCGTCTGAATTTGAAATTCTGCCTGGCCATGGGATTGGCTGGAACGTCGGGACATATCTCCGACGAATATGGGAACCAGGAATTGGCCTGGAGCGAGACGGCGGTCGATGGAAGTGCTGAGTTCAATGGAATCCTGCCGTTGCCAACCACTCATACCTTGCGAAGAGGAAACCACTGGTCAGATGATGCGCTGGCTGCTGGACAGCGGCCTTTCCACGATGTGGCCGTCCTTGCGGTTCCAGATCGTGCCGGATTCTCGGCGGACGAGGTCGTCGACCTCACCTCGAAGATGGATGCCGGCGGGAATATTGCCTGGAATCCACCCGCCGGGAAATGGAAGATCCTCCGATTTGCGCAGATTCCAACCGACGCTCGCGACAGTTTCGGATTCTTCTCCGATGCCATGAGCAGCGAAGCTACCGACCAGGTTTGGGCCGTCACCATGGGTCCATTACTAAAGGAAATGCTGCCTGAAGAGCGCAAGGGACTAATGGGTATTGAGGACGACAGTTGGGAGGGAGGGGAATTCACATGGACAAAACATTTTCCTGAAGAATTCAAACGGCGTCGTGGTTACGATCTGATTCCTTACCTGCCTGTGCTTGCGGGAGCGGAAATGTCCGACGCGGCGACCCGGGAACGGATTCGGCGCGATCATCAGTTGACGACCAGCGATTTGATGGCTGACTGCCATTACGGCCATCTCGAAAAACTCTGCAAAGAGAATCGTCTGATCTTTTTCTCTGAGGCAGCTGGACCCAACCTGCACACCGCCGACTTGCTTCAGAACCTCAGCCGGGTTGACATGCCAATGGCTGAGTTTTGGGTGCCGAGTTTTCATCGCCCCGCGCCCAAGAACCGGTTTTGGGTGCGTAACGGCGCTTGCGCCAGCCACATCTACGGAATGCCGGTGAATATGGACGAGGCATTCACCAGCATAGGGCCGGAATGGGAAGAATCGCTTTTCGATCTGAAGCCGGTGGCGGACCGCGCATTCTGCGATGGCGTCAATCGCATCTGCGTTCACAATTTTAGCCACTCGCCATCCCTGACCGCCAAGCCCGGATACGTTTATTATGCGGGCACGCAATACAACGCGCGAACGACTTGGTGGGACCAGTCGCCGGCGTTCAACACTTACCTCGCGCGATGTTGCTATCTATTGCAGCAAGGGAAGTTCGTCGCAGACGCGATCTTCTATGCAGGTGACAACCTCGGAGATGGCGATCCGATGCAGGTGATTCATCCCACACTGGGCGAAGGCTATGACTACGATTGCTCGAATACGGATGTGTTGCTGAACAGGATGACCGTCAAAGATGATCGCATTGTTTTACCGGACGGTATGAGTTACAGGGTGCTGGTGTTGCCAGACAGCCAACCGATGGCCCTCAACGCGCTCCTGAAGGTGGCAGATTTAATCAAAGCGGGTGCTACTGTCGTAGGGCCACAACCGACGGGACTCGCAGGGCTCCCAATCCATCCAGACGAAGAGAAGAGATTCGATGCTTTGGTCGCGCAATTGTGGAGTAGCGACCGGGGCAGTGCAGCCACAATCAAGCGCAAAATCGGCGCAGGTTGGCTGGTGTCGGGACAATCCGCACGGCAGACATTATTGGACTCCGGCGAACTGCCAGACTTTGAGCATAACGGCCTTAGTGATGGTGGCGCGATTTACTGGATCCATCGAAAGATGGAGGGCGCCGACATGTACTTCGTAACCAGTCACTGGCAACCTGAGGAAAAACTGGAGTGCACATTCCGCGTATCCGGCAAGCAGCCGGAGATATGGGATCCGGTGACGGGCACGATGCGCGACGCCATGGCCTTTCGCCAAGAAGGTGGCCGCACGATTGTTCCCTTGGAGTTTGGCCCGTGCGGCTCGACGTTTGTCATTTTTCGCAAACACATCGACGCACATTCCGCTGGAAAGGCCAAGGCGAATTATCCATTGGCTGATGAAGTGTTGCACACTCTTTCCGGACCTTGGGAGGTGAGCTTTGATCCGAAGTGGGGCGGCCCAGAGAAGGTAATCTTCGATCAACTCGTCGATTGGACGATACGGCCCGAATTTGGCATCAAGCATTATTCAGGCTCCGCCCTTTATCGAAAGAGGTTTGACCTGACGACCGCCCAGGCGAAAAGCGCACGGGTGCTTCTCGACCTGGGCGAATTGCACGAAGTGGCCGCGGTGCGTCTCAACGGTGTTGATCTTGGAGTTGCCTGGACCAGGCCCGCACGCGTGGAATTGACGGGCGTCCTGAAGGTGACTGGCAACGATCTTGAGATAACTGTGGTTAATCTCTGGCCTAACCGTTTGATTGGAGACGAAGGCTCGCCAAAAGAGTCGCGGCTGACCGAGACCAACATCCACAAATTCAATTCATCTACGCCCTTGCTGCCGTCTGGGCTGATCGGCCCGGTCAGAATCCTGTCAGTGAAAAAGCCAAAATAGTCTCAGGCCCCGCTCACTTGCCCTATGAAGTTGGGGTTGTCGGAACCTTGAACAGGGCTCGATGTGGAGGTTCTGTCTTGCGCTGCAATTGTGGAATGCGTTCTCTGCAAGACGCCAATCAGGGGCAAAGGCTGGTTGTTACCAACGAAATACCTTCTAAGGAAAGGAACTTTGCGCCGGCGGCGGTATTGAAGAGAAAGGCTCATTCGCATGCATTCGCCCGTTTTAGGATTCGCACTGGTTTTCATCGCCGCAATCTCCCGGGGTGGGCTTGTCAGACATTGTTGTCCCCGATCTGCCCGAATCGGTTTCTTCAGGTTCGAAAAAGCGCGTAATGGGAAGGAGGCACTAAAGTTGAGAACATGACGACGCGAAGGGATTTTCTCAAGACAGGGGCCGGTGCGGTAGCCTGTTCCGCTCTTCTACGGGCAAAGCCGGCCTCAGGAGCCCGCGAGTACCACGTTGCTCCAGATGGAAATGACCATCACGAGGGGACGCTTTCCCGCCCCCTCAAGAGCATCTCGGCGGCTTCGGCAGTTGCAATGCCCGGTGACGTCATCTGCGTGCACACAGGAATCTACCGCGAGCGGGTAACGCCTCCGCGCGGCGGCGCTTCCGACGCAAATCGCATTGTCTATCAGGCCGCGTCCGGCGAGCGTGTGGAGATCAGCGGAGCGGAAGTGATCAAGGGCTGGACGCCCATTCAGGGCGATATATGGACCGTTACCGTTCCCAACAGCTTCTTCGGCAGCTTCAACCCATACAGCGATGTGATTCACGGCGATTGGTTCAATCCAAAGGGGCGTGTGCATCATACCGGCGCAGTCTATCTCGATGGCGAATGGCTCGCTGAGGCTGCGACACACGATGAGGTTCTGCAGGACAGCGCCACAGCGGCGCTCTGGTTCGCCCAGGTGGACGCTGACACGACGACGATCTGGGCACAGTTCAAGGGAGCCGACCCAAACAAACGCCTGGTTGAAATCAACGTGCGCCAGACGGTGTTTTATCCAGAGAAGACCGGCATTGATTTCATCACCGTCCGGGGCTTTGTTCTATGCAAGGCGGCAACTCCATGGGCGCCGCCAACCGCGGAACAGATCGGCCTGATCGGCACTCACTGGAGCAAGGGCTGGATCATCGAGAAAAACGTGATCCGTCATTCCATCTGTTCCGGCGTCGCGCTGGGGAAATACGGCGACCAGTGGGACAACACTTCGGCTAACAGCGCCGAGGGTTATGTCAAAACCATCCAGCGCGCACTCGCCAATGGCTGGTCAAGAGAAAACGTAGGTCACCACATCGTTCGCAACAATACGATTTACAACTGCGGACAGGCTGGTATCGTCGGCAGTTTAGGCGCGGCTTTCAGCACGGTTACGGGCAATACCATCTACGCCATTCACGTACGGCGATCGTTTACAGGCGCGGAAATGGCGGGGATAAAGTTTCACGGGGCCATCGACATTCAGATCACCGGCAATCACATTTATCAAACATGTTTAGGCCTGTGGTTGGATTGGCTGGCGCAGGGCAGTCGTATCTCTGGAAATCTCTTCCACGACAACGATGAGGACGTGTTTGTCGAGGTGGATCACGGGCCATTTATTTTTGATAACAACATCTTCCTCTCATCCTTATCGCTTCGCGATCGTTCGCAGGGCGGCGCCTACGTTCACAACCTCTTTGGCGGAGCGCTGGCGTTGCTCCCTTACGACAGCCGCCTAACGCCATTCTTGAAAGCACATTCCGCTGCGATTGCGGGATTTCACGATAATCCGCCCGGAGATAGTCGCTTCTACAACAATGTGTTCGTGCGGCGCGCCGATTTGAGCGTATATGACAAAGTCCCATTGCCAATGATGATGGAGGGAAATGTATTTCTCGATGGGGCCAAGCCGTCCAGGTTTGAACAGCACCCCGTGGTGAAAACGGACATTGATCCTGGGCTGCGATTGATACCGAAGAAAGACGGACTTTATCTCGCAATCAAACTGAAAAAAGCGTGGATCGATGCAGAACCGCGCAGGCTTGTGACCAGTGCCCTATTGGGGAGGGCCTCGATTCCGGATCTGCCGTATGAAGAGGCTGACGGCTCGTCAGTGAGCGTTGACCTTGATTACTTTGGCAAGGCCAGGAACAAATCAAATCCGGCGCCGGGACCATTTGAGTATCCGAGCCGAGGAGATCTGATGCTAAAGGTTGCGCAAAATTGAACGCCAGGATTGCGCCTTTGCTTTCGCGCAATGAAACCCGCCGGGTGCGGAGATCTTATTTGGTACACCGACGGTTTAAAGGTGGGGCAATTAGTCAAGCTCGAAATCTTGCGCAATCAAAAGAGAATGACAGTTTCGTTCTGTGCCCCACCGAAATGCAGTACGTGGGCAAAATGAGCTGTATTCCTGGACCCAGTGTTGACAGCGGTACAAAAAGACTGGGCCCATCACCGTCGCGCTAAACTAACTCTGCCATTTGTACAGAAGATCGGGTAGGCCAGAGGGAACGGGAATATTACGGTTCGCAGCCGAAAGGCAAAACGAAGATTCTGGCTAATCCCGGCCCGCAAAGAGGCAAGCAATATGAATGCGTCGAATTCCATTCTTGGTTCTCTTCATCCATTGAACTTCAGAATGTGCCCGTGCGCTGCAAGCTTGTTGGGGATAGTCACCTTGCAAATCGGTGATTGAACGGTGCGGTCCTACGATGGCACGCATGTCTGGAGATCTTTGACTGTGGCAGCATTTACTATTTACCTGACCGTAAACTCACTTGCCAGGACCAACGGCACTAACGAGACTCGCCGCAGTTCCTGCGGCCAACTTCTCGACCGCCGCCTTCCCAATCTGGCTGAACGCAGCATTGCGCTTTTCGAAGGTATTCGAGAGGGAAAATAGAGGTTCCGGCTCCATCGAAACCGGACAGGAGCAGCTATGAAAACCACTCTGAGATTGTTGACACTCCTTTTGAGCGTGCAGTTTTCGCCTGCAACTAGGGCTTTTAGCCAAAATGCGATTCAGAGTCATCGGCAGGTTACGTATTGCAATCCCATGGATTTGCCTTATCGGTTTCGTCTGGAGGCGCCAAGCCGGCGCGAAGCAGCAGATCCAACCATGATGACTTATCACGGAGAATACTGGCTCTTCCCCTCAAAGTCCGGTGGGTATTGGCACTCGCTCGACTTGATGGATTGGAAGTTCATTGAGGCGTCTGGCTATCCCGTCGAAGACTATGCTCCGACGGTGCTGGTTATGGGAGACAAGGTCTACCTCACAGCGGGCGGTACACATAAACTCTTTGTCGCCGACGATCTGTTTGCTGGTAAATGGACTGAAGCTGCTGACTTTGGTAAGCGTCAGACCAAACGCATGGATGACGTCCTTGCGGCCCAGGTGGCAGGAGTAAGGTCTGCGACGCGCTGACGCGGCGCATTCGCAAGCCCGGGTAGGATGTCTGCGAGGTAATCGCGCACCGGGATTTTGAGACGGCGGCAGCTTTCGATCACGGAGAGGATAGCGGCCACTCGCGGTCCAGCCTGCTCGCTCCCGATGTGGATCCAGTTGTTCCGACCAACTGCTATAGGCCGCATTGAGTTCTCCGCAAAATTGTTGCTGAGCTCCAGTTCGGGGTAATCGAGGAAGCGGATCAGCTTCTTCCAGAGGGCAAGCGTGTATCTGCAGGCCTGACCAGGCGCGCTGCTGGGCAGCACCGTCTTGCTCATCTCGAGGATGTGAGTGCGGATTTCGTCGAGCAGCGGCGGAGCCTTGTCGCGGCGTAGGGCATGGCGTGCGGCATTGTCCATCTTTTCGTTTCGCGCTTGAGCATCGATCGCGAATAACTCGTTTATCAGTTCAACTGCGCGGATGGCTGCAGCATCCTGTTTATTGAGTTTGACCGCGTCCACGAAGTACCTTCTGGCGTGAGCCCAACATCGCGCATGCACCATCTTCGGACCGCCCACGCGATCATATGCAGCGTAGCCATCTGTTTGGAGAAGTCCTTCGAAGTTGCCGAGGAAGTTCAGCGGGCCTCGCGTTTGCGGCTCATGCGGAAATCAAAAACCGTCATGCCCTCCGGCGTCCCGTACTGCCAGAGATAAGACTGATGGTTTGTACCGCTTCCGTTGTGCGTCTGAACATCGACCGGAGTTTCATCCGCCTGGATGTAGGTGCCGGCAAGCAGCTGGTTCCGCATCGCTCCGGCTACCGGCATCAACATCTCTCCGATGGTCATCACCCAACCGCACATCGTAGCCCTGCTGATATCGATGCCCGCGTCACGCAACAAGGCTACGCTTTGCCGAAAAAGTGGGCTGTGGTCACAGTACTTGTTCACCACCGTGTTGATAATCACCCGGTCCGACACCAGACCTTTATCGATGATCCGGATGGGAAGCGCCGCCGCCGTCACGCCTTGCTCAGGACAGGATTTGCAGGCCCGCTTTTCGCGCTTGGTCACCTGCACGAAATACCGCGCCGGCTCGACATCCAGCACTTCGCTGACTTCGTAACCGATCACTGTGGTCTCAGCGCCGCAGTTACCGCATACGCACTGCTCCGGCGTGCAGGCAATCACCCGTTCCACGCGGGGAAGATCCGCGGGCAGAGTCTGACGTCCGGGATGCTTGCGTTTCTTTTGTTCCGTAACAGGCGGCGGGGCTTTGCGCTCGCTTTCGGCAACTACTTCCTCCCGGCTGACTCCGGGCTCTTGTTCCAGCAGCTCCAGTTGCAAATTGCTTAGCTTCTCGCTGCTGGGTCCATATTTTTGGATCCGCTGCAAACGAAGACGCTCTTCGAGAACCTGAATCTTCCACCGTGCGTACTCGAGCTCTTTCTTCTGCGACGCAACTTGCTCCTCCAACTGCGCAATGACCTCGGCCATGAAGGGTTCCGAGTACGGGGCAAGAGTGGGCTCAGAAGGTGTGCTCACGATGTCTTTTTAATAACAGATTTCCTTGTGGATAAGTATGCGAAATATGCAGTGTTTATGCGGTCTTGAGTGACTCTTTTGGTTCTTCCACCGGAGGCTTGCGATACCACTTCCGCCGCTCGGTCTGCGCCAGATCAATGCCTCCCAAAAGCAGCGCCAGCTCCTCGCAACTCAGTACGATTTTCTTCACCCCGCTGTCTCTCTGCGGCCACCGAAATCTTCCTCCGTCCAACTTCTTTGCGCATACCCAAAGCCCGCTTCCGTCATATACGAGAAGCTTCAGGCGATTGCGCCGCGCATTCGTGAAAACAAACACATGGCCGCTGTCCGGATCGCAGCCCAGATGATCGCGTACCAGGCCGTAGAGGCCATTGAAATTCTTCCTCATGTCCGTCGCGCCGGCTGCAACGTAGATCCGCGTCGCCGGTCCAAACCCGAACACCGACTAGATCCTGTCCAATACGGTCAGCAGACGTTCCAATGTTCCCGCATCAAATCCACGGCATACTTCGATCCGACGCCCGCTTCGTAATTCAACTACGAGAGCACCATCGCGCCCGGCGACGCCGTTGACATCCTGCGCTATGGAGGAAACCACTTCGACGGGAACAAAAGGCCTGCCTCCCGAATGCCGTCCACCTTGCACGCGCTGACGATATTTATCCAGCGTCCCTACGGCCAAGCCCCGCTGCTGGCAAAACGCTGCCCGCATCAATCCACTCGCTTCAAACTCTGCAACCAGGGCCTGGACCTCGACCAAACTACGTCGCCTGTGCACCACTCCCACTTCGCTCATAGCTCCAGTCCACCACTAAACGCGGAGCAAGAACAGGGTGCGTTGCTCAGATGGATACAGTTGGTCGACGCCGGTCTGGTGACAAAAAAGACTCTGGGAACCCAGACCCTCTTTAGCGCCAACGAGGCCAGCCCCATCTTCGCCGAGATGCGGGCCATTGTCGCGAAGACGGTCGGAATTCGCGACATTCTCCTGGCTGCGCTCAGCCCTCTCGCAGCGAATATCGACCTTGCTTTTGTCTATGGCTCCGTGGCGCGTTCCCGTGAGGGCCAGCAAAGCGACGTCGATTTGATGATTGTGGGTGGGGTGCACTTCGCGGATGTGGTCGACCGAATC
>Ga0182014_10008969_pt1 | contig 10108 bp, 8 predicted proteins | sample 612S2DmetaG_FD_120489 | JGI IMG/M metagenome (GOLD analysis project Ga0182014, IMG submission 120489) | Permafrost microbial communities from Stordalen Mire, Sweden - 612S2D metaG | ecosystem: Environmental > Terrestrial > Soil > Wetlands > Permafrost | place: Sweden: Stordalen | collected...
AGACCACGGAGAGGCTGTTCGGAGGCCTCACGGCGTTCAGCTTCGACACGGTCTCGGCCCCGGCGACCAGGTATCCGATCCTGACCCCGGCCATGGAGAACGCCTTCGAGAGCGTCCTGCAGACTATGATGTTCTCCAACCTGTCGGAGAGGTCGATGGTTGACTTCCCGCAGTACTCGAAGTACGCCTCGTCGATGACGACGGCGACCCCAGACTCCGTCGCGAGCCTCTCCACCTCCTCCGTCGGGGCGCAGTCGCCCGTCGGGTTGTTCGGGTTGCATAGGAAGATGACCTTGGTCTTCCCCGTCACAGCGGCGAGGATAGCCTCGACGTCGAGGCCGAAGTCTCTCCTCCTGGGCACGCTCACCACGGACGCCCCCATTATGCTCGAGGTGATCCCGTACATGGCGTACGTCGGAGTGGGGATGACGACCTCGTCTCCGGGATCGATGAAGACCTTCGTGGCGATATCGAGCCCCTCGTCCGCGCCGTTGGTGACGACGAACCTCTCCAGCCCTTTGCCTGTGTAGCCAGAGAGCGCCTCTCTGAGAGCCAGGTATGAGGTGTCGGGGTACTCGTTGACCTCCAGCCCGCCGAGCGCGAGTCCGAGGTCCCTGAGCGCCGATTCAGGCCTGAAAGGCGAAGTGTTCGTGTCGAGCCTCACGACCATGCTGACCGGGAGGCCGACCTTGGCTGCAATCTCCCAGCTTGGTGTCTCCCAGCCGTATTCCTCGAAGTGTCCGAAGAGCTCCCTGATCTTCATCGGTTCGTCCTCGAGCAGAGACTCCGCCATTTAAGCGCATGGAGGCCAGGGAGGGCTTGTCCTAGAACCTCGACTTTAGGTACCTGTTCCAGACGGCGGCGGCGGCATATCCCGCGATCGCCCCGCTCACGACCCCGAAGACCAGCACGGTGACGTCGAGGATCAGCTCGTTGGGGACCAGGTTGGTCAGGACAGCGGACACGTAATACGCGATGTAACCCACCACGGTCGTGCTTATCGTCACGACCGCGACTAGCCTCCACTTCCTCGCGCTCGTCCCAGATTTGACTTGGAAGACGAGGGAGAGCGCGTCTATCATCACACCGAACGCTACGGCGAAGATGAGGTCAAGGGGGAAGAATGAGACCTTCGCGAGCGTGATTAGAAGGCCGCTCACTATGCCGACGTAGGTCGCTCCTCCCCTCCCCACTACGAGGAAGCTGATGGCGAGGAGGAACGCCTGGAAGCCTATGAGAAAGTCGGATGTCGGTGCGGGGACGAAGCCGACGAAGACCACGATGGCCGCGCCGAAGATACTCCCTAGGGCGACCCGTCTGGCGTCCGAGACCATCTTCAGTCCGGCTCAGCCCCCCACGGTAGATAAAGTTTAACGAGCGTTAGTTAGCTCGCGAAAGCAGCAACTAATTAGGCTAGGTTCATGCGATGATTGCCGTGCCAAGGCCGAAAGATGGTTCCGCGGCGATATTGAAGGCCGCGACGAGACTTTTCGCCGAGAAGGGCTTCGCGAACGTCTCGATTAGGGACGTGTGCCGCGAGGCCAACACGACGCCTCCGATGATCTACTACTACTTCAAAGACAAGAAGCGTCTCTTCGAGGCGGCGGTGAGCACGCGGGTGAGCATGCACGAATTCATCGCCCGGCTGAGGGCCAAGTCCGCCATCAAGGACGCGGCGAAGGGAACGGCGGCCTTCATCGACGTCTACCTCTCATCGTTCCCCACGGAGGCGTTCGAGCCCGGGCTCTACCTAATCGACACTGCGAAGCTCGACCACGAGGCCGCCGCGCGCATAAGCGAACAGCTCGACGAGGTCCACGACGTGGCCGAATCCATCGTGAGACGAGGGGTCGCTTCGGGCACCTTCGACAAGACCGACGCGAGGAGCGCGGCGGACTGCCTTCTCGGCATGCTGAACAACGTAGTCTTCCAGAAGTTCCACTTCGCCAAGACGAGAGACCTGGAGAAGTCCAAGCGCTTCATAACTGAGTTCTTCCTTCGTGCCGTGGGCTCCAAGACCGCCGGGTGACTCCCTCACCAGAACGGCCTTGTCTCGATGAACTTCAGCTTCGCCTCGAGCAGCTCCCTGTAGAACGTCTCCTCCTCCTCGTCCATCTTCGCGAGGATCCTGGCCGCCGTCTGCGGCCCGATGCCGTAGACCGCCTGGGCGATTATGGCCCTCCTGCCGTATGAGAGGACCAGGTCTGCGGCTCGTCTCGCCTTCGCCAGCTCCGACCTCTCGTCGTCGCTGAGGACGTCGCGGGCGAGCTTCCTTGACATCAGCTTCGTCACCTGGCTCGCCGTCCAGAACGCGGGGGAGAGCAGTCCCGAGGCGCAAGAGGCGCACCGCGGTTCTTCGGCGACCTCGCCTATCGTCGTGAACCCCTGACCCAGCCCGCACTTCATGCAGACCAGCTCTATCGAGGTGCCGTAGATGCTCAGCTTCATCTTCTCGATCGTCGTCTTTGCGAGCGAGTCTGGCGCGACGAGCTCCGGCACGTCGAGATAGCGGTAGAGTATGTGGTATGCGATAGGGGTGGGCTTCTCGTCCGACAGGAAAGTCTCCACACGCGTCTTTCCCAGCGACACCGAGACCAGGAGTTCCTTGGCCCTCCTCATGTCGAGGAGGTCCCGGCCGCTCTCCTGCAAGGCCTCCTCGAAGACCGGGGTGTTCTCGAACCTGGTGGGGAGAGAACAGAGGTTCGGATGCGCGATGAACTGACCCCTCCTGAGGGCGCCGAACCTCTCGGCTATCGCCTTCACCCTCCCGGGAAACGGGAAGTTGCGCTGGGCCGCGACAGCGTAGGTCCTCTCGAACTCCTCGGGGGACATCCCGAAGAGCTGCTCCCCGAGCCCTCTGAGGTCGAGCTCGGACGAGTCGACCGTGAGCTCTATCATTATGCGGTAGCCGTCCAGGTACCAGAGGCGAATCAGCCCCTTGCGCGACAGGACCTCCTCGAATGTGTAGGCGAGCGTCCTGTTTACGTTCTCTCCGAAACACGAGTGAATTATCAGGTACTTATGCCAACCCTCGAGAAGGATCAGGTCGTCGCTCGGCAGGGGGGCTCCAAGACGGAGGTGTTCATGGATCTCGTCGACGACCATCCTCGTCCCCTCAAGCGAGACCGGCATCTGGGTTGAGAGAAGGGCGGCCGAGACCTCCGGAGGATTCTCGGAGAGTACGGACGCGACCCGCTTCCGAAGGCGCCCGGTCTTCTGGGCGAGCCCGCACGGGATGGGGAGCATCTCTCCGTCCCAGCCGGGGACGGCTGCGAGCGGGTCCTCGATCGACGTGACGTAGATCTTTCTGTCGTTCGCTATCTTCTCGATCTGCCAAATCCTGCCCTTCAGTATGAAGTGGAGCCCGACCTTCGCCTTCAGTAGCACGAACTCCATTCCGAGTATCCCCACGTTCTGGTTGTTCGCCACGTCGACGACGAAGTACCGCGTCTCGTCCGGGATCGTGGAGAGGTTCTGGAAATAGTACTCACGCGTCCCCCTCGTCCTTACCAGCTTCGTCCCCTCCGCCCTCAGTTTCCGGAGCTGGCCGAGATAGTCGACCACACGCTGGAAGGCCTCCTCGGACAGGTCCCTGAAGGGGTGCGCCTTCCTGACCTCGGCGAGGATGAGCCCCTTCTCGACGGAGTCGTAGTCCATGAGGTACCCCGCGATCTGGTGCGCCAGGACGTCGAGTGAGTTGCGGTAGGGTCTGGTCTCCTCCAGTCTCCCGGCGTGGGCCTCCTCGATGGAAGCTGCCGACTCGAGGATGTCGTCTGCCGAGACCGTTATGATGACGCCCTCCGAGGTCCGACGCAGGTCGTGCCCCGACCTCCCGACGCGCTGGATCAGGGAGGTGACCTGTCTCGGGGACATGTACTGCAGCACCAGGTCGACCGAACCGATGTCTATCCCGAGCTCGAGCGTGCTAGTACAGACGAGCGCCTTCAGCTGACCTTGCTTGAACGCGTTCTCGACTCTCTCCCTCTCCTCCCGCGGTAGGGAGCCGTGGTGAACTCCGACGTCGCCCCTCAGCCTGTTCAGCTTCTCGCCTAGCATCTCCGCCAGCGTCCTGCTGTTCACGAAGATGAGGGTGGACCTGTGGGACCCGATCTGCTCGTCGATTAGAGAGAGGCGGGCCGCGAGGTCTATGGTGCTGAACGTCTCCCTCGAAATCTCGCTGTCGTTGGAGTCGGGAGTGGGGTACTCGACCCTGTACCTGAACTCCTTCGGGACCGCCGCCTTGACTATCCTGTACTTGGCCTCACCGAAGATGAAGCTGGCCGTCTCTTCGGGGCTCCCGACCGTAGCGGAGAGAGCGACGAGCTGAAAATCCCCCGCGACCTTTCTCAGCCTCTCCAGACCGACAGTGAGCTGGACGCCCCTCTTGCTCTCGACCAGGTTGTGCAGCTCGTCGACCACGACGGCTTTGACGCTCGCTAGGTTCCGGCGCATTCTCGCGCCCGGGAGTATCGCTTGGAGGGTCTCCGGGGTGGTGACCAGGACGTCGGGCGGAGACCTGGACTGCCTCTGCCTCTGCGAGAGCGGCGTGTCGCCGTGCCTCACCTCGACTTTGAGCGAGAGTTTGGCGCACCAGGTCTCGAGGCGCCTCAGCATGTCCCTGTTCAGCGCCCGCAACGGAGTGATGTAGATGATGGAGATCCCGTCGCCGTGGCCCTCCTTTACCAGCCGGCTCAATAAGGGTAGAATGGCCGCCTCGGTCTTCCCCGACCCCGTAGGAGCGATCACTAGCACGTTCTCTCCGGTCGCTATCCATGGGGAGGCCTGGGCCTGCGGAGGCGTAGGGCCGTGGATCCCCATCTCGTCTAGGATCCCCCTCACTGGATCGGCGAGGAAATCAAAACCTGTAACACCGCTCAAGCGCGCGTTTTCACTCTCGAGATTCTATTAAGCTCTCAGGTCTCTCCGCCACGCAGGCGTCGCACTCGCACCTCGCTAGGAGGTAGTCATAGGGGTAGATCCCCGTGGAGTGACCGTCGCTCCAGGCGAACGCGATGGCGTAGAGCCCGACCATCCGATACTCAGACGCCCTCACCCCCGCGGGCACGTCCGGCACCATGGGGAGCGCCCTCGACCCCACGAGGGGACTCGCCTCTCCCTGACAGAGGGCGCACGGGCACGACTCCCTCAAGCCCCGGTTGGAGAAGACGCTCCTGTGCCCGTCACTCCATTCGATCGTGACGTGGGTCTCGCCCAACTCGACGCTCCTAGGCCTGGCCAAGAAGAGCTCGCCCGTCGCGGTCACTCATAAGACTTCAGTTCCCCCGACTCCTGATGAAAAGGTTAATCACAGGGTCGCAACCTCGGTTTCTCGAAATGGTGAAACTAGACAAGAAGGCCGTGGACCTCCTCAAGGGCAAGAACTTCGCGTTCGTCGCGACGATAAACCGAGACGGCTCTCCGCAGGTCACCCCGGTCTGGGTGGACACAGACGGCTCGAAAATCCTTGTCAACAGCGCGCTCGGGCGAGTGAAGGTGAAGAACCTCCTGAGGGACTCCCGCGTCGCCCTCGCCGTCTCCGACGCTAGCAACCCCTACTTCTTCCTCTCCTTTGATGGCAAGGTGGTGAAGACGTACACGGGCAAGAAGGCGGACGACCACATCGACTTTCTCTCCTTCAAGTACACCGGGAACAAGAAGTACCAAGGGCGAAAGCCGACGGAGAAGCGCATCCTCTTCGTGATAGAGCCCACCCACGTCAGAACGTGGTAGGAATCGCCACCAGGGTGAAGCCCTCACTTCCTCCCGTGGTCTTTGCCTGATCGAGATGAAACAGAAGATACTCACGTTTGACGGTCAGACCATGGGTGAGAGATCGGTGGATGCCCCGGGTCGTCTCCGATGGGCCTGCTGGAGCAGGAGGGATGGGACTGCCCTGCTCGTCGGGGACAGGGGGGCTGTGCTCCGGTACGCAGACGGCGGATTTGCGCGGTTGGACTCCAAGACCACCGAGAACCTCCGAGGGGCCGAGTTCTCGCCCGCCGGGGAGAGCGCTTTCGCCTGCGGCAACTCGGGCCTCGTCCTCAGCCTTACCGGCGGTGCTCTGGAGCGGGTCAGGGAGGACATCCGAGAGAACCTCAGGCGGGTAGCCTGGGACCCGTCCGGGGAGAGAACGCTCTTCGTGGGGAACAACGGCGCGGCCTACCTCCACGCGGCGCAGAAGTTCGAGATAGTCCACGGCGCGGACACCCACCTCAGGTCGATAGCGTGGCACCCGAGGGACGGATACGCCCTCGTCGCGGGGAACTGCTTCAGAGACTCGGTGGGCGGACTTTCGCCCTCTCCGAACCTCTTCAGGCTCGAGGGTGGTTCCCTCCAGGACGTCTCTACGCTGGCAGAGAGCCGGGCCGACCTCACATCCGCGAGCTGGAGACCAGACGGTTCGTCCTGTCTCCTGGCCGGCTTCGACCAGACCTGGCACACGCCCGCCCTCTTCTCGTACGGGGAAGAAGGTCTCCGGGAGATATCCTGGGGCAGCGAGACCATCTTCCCGACCGCCTGCGCCTGGCATCCCTCGGGCGAGTACGCCCTGATCGGCACCAGCGCGATGACCGATGATGAGGGGGAGACAGCCATCTACAAGTTCGACGGCAGGTCGGTGACCAAGCTGGCCGCGCTCGGGGGCCTGGGAGTCTCCTGCATTGCCTGGTCTGGGGACGGGCTCGCCTTCATCGTCGCCTCCCCCTGGATAAGGGCCTTCTCGGCCTGACTCCTCGCGGCCCCCGATTCTATCCGTTTGCTGCGAAGAACGCTTTCATCCCGTCCATGGCCCTCGAGATTGTGTCTTCGGCGACCGCGAAGCAGAGCCTCAGGTGCTTCTCGCCGGAAGGTCCGAAGGCCGTACCCGGGAGGACGGCGACGTTCTGGCTGAACAGCAGCTCCCTCGTAAGCTCCCGGGACTTCATCCTGAGCCCGTAGCCCGGAAAGGCGTAGAACGAGCCCTCTATCTCCCCCGGCCGAAGAGAAGGGATCTCGGCCATCCGGTCGTTCAGGAACTTCCTCCTCTTGACGTACTCCTTCTTGAACTCCTGGATGAACCTCTCCCCGTTGTTTAGGGCATAGGCTGACGCGTGCATGATGAAGGGCGGGAAGCACGTGACCGTGTGCTCGAGGAGCTTGTTCACCAGCTTCAACCTCTCGTCGGATGCGACGATGTAGCCCGCCCTCCACCCTGGCATGGAATAGCTCTTGGAGAGGGTATACAGCGAGAGCACCCTGTCCGGGCTCTTCTCGAGGGAACCAATCGAGAAGTGTTTCTTGGAATAGACCAGGTCCTCGTAGGCCTCGTCGCTCAGGATGTAGATGCCCCTGTCGTAGCAGAAGTCGTAGAGCTCCCGGAGCTCGCTCTTCCCGAAGACGGTCCCCGTGGGATTGGAGGGGGTGTTGATCACAATCGCCCTGGTCTTCGGCCCGGTCTTCTTCTTGATCTCGTCGAGGTCCAGTCCGAACGACGGCGAAAGCCTGTACCGGACCGGCCTCCCGCCCGCGAGGATGACCGGCTCTGAGTAGAAGTACCCCGGGTCGGGGACCAGGGCCTCATAGGAGCTGCCCGAGACCGACGCGAGCGAGGCGAAGACCGCCAGCTTGGCGGTGATGAAGATCGTGTTCTCGAGCTTCGCCGCGATCCCGTTCTTCCTGCGGACCTTGTCCATGATCGCGTTCCTCACGTCGAGTGTCCCGTACGAGTGGACGTAGTGAGTCCCGCCCTCGAGCATGCTCTTGTATGCCACCTCGACTATCTCCCTCGGGGTGTCGAACGACGGGTCTCCCGGCGCCAGCGAGAGCACCTCCTTCCCCTTCGTCTTCATCTCAAAGACTAGGTTGATCATCTCAAGCGACGGCGACTCGTGAAGCTTGTCCAGAGACACGCCCCCTCGGCCCGGGACGGGAATCTTAAACCTTGTTTAGAATCCAATGGGGAGGCCCTCGCCCCTTAGGTCGCAGACGCCTTTCACGCACTCCTCCATGACCTCGACCCCCTGCGCGACCCCCGTGGCGCCCGGATATCCGATGACCCCGTGCCGCATGCCTAGCTTGTCGAGCCCGCTGAAACCTTCTTCCACTGCCACGTCGGCCCGCCCGTCCCAGAGGAAACGCGGGAAGTCGATCGCCTGCTGGAGGTCCATCGAGTAGTCGACGATGTTGGTGACGAGGAGCGCGTGCTGCTGGGGCCTGTACTCGCCTCCGCTGCACCCGGCGGCGAAAGCCGGCCTCCCGTCTTTCACGAGGATCAGCGAAGAGAGAGTGTGCAGCGGCCTCTTCCTGGGCTCGAGCTTGTTGGGGCCGTCCATCACAAAGGCCGAGCCCCGGTTGTTCAGGAAGAACCCGCAGTCGTCGAGGAAGACCTTCGAGCCGAAGTGGTGGAATATGCTCTGGATGCACGATAGCAGGTTCCCTTCGCGGTCGGCAACTGCGAAGTAGGTCGTGTCAGCCAGGTCGATCCTCTTCTGGGTCCCGACGCCCACGCCCGACTTCAGGAACTCGTCGAGGCTGAAGGGGACGAATCTTGGGTCGCCCAGCTTTGCGTCCCTCGCGGCGTACGCCGACTTGGAGGCCTCGACGGTCGCCCGCACCCTCTCGGCCGAGCGGGGTCCCAGCGAGGCGAAGTCGAGCTTCTTCAGAAGCTCGAGGATAAGCAGCCTCGTCGCGCCCATGCTGTTTGGCGGGACCTCGAAGACATCCGTCCCCTTGTACGGCATCACCAGCGGTTCGCACCACTCGGGTTCGAAGGACGCCAAGTCCTCTTCGCCGGCCTCCAATCCGGCGCGCAGCATCGCCTCGCCTATCGACTTCGCAGGGGCGCCGGAATAGAAACCGGTGGGCCCGAGCCTAGCGATGTCGCGGAGAGACTTGGCGAGAGCCCGCTGTCTCAGGATGTCGCCTTCCCGGGGTGCCCCTTCGCCGGCCCCGAAGGTCCGCTTCGCCCCCTCCGACAGCTCCGGCAATGCCGCCCCGAGAGACCTGGCGAGCCCCCTTCCAATAGGGAACCCCTCCTCCGCCAGCCGCGTCGCGTCGTCCAGAGCTCCGCTGAACTCGAGGGCTCCGAACCGCTGCTGCATGACGTGGACCCCGGCGACGTGTCCCGGCACCACGACGCTCGCAGGGCCGCTCCTCGGGACCGTCCGATGCCCGGCTCGTCCTAGCGACTCGACGGTCATCGACGAGAAGGACCAGCCGCTCGAATTCAAGCAGTAGACCCTGCGCTCCTTGGCAAGATAGAAGAGCCCGAAGAAATCTCCCCCGAGCCCGTTGAGGTGGGGCTGAGTCACACCGAGGACGAAGCTCGCGGCCGCGGCGCCGTCGAACGCGTTCCCACCGTCCTGCATCGCCCTGCAGGCTGCCAGGGATGCGAGTGGGTGCTCGGTCGCAGCCACCCCGCTCCTCCCAAGGAAGACCTTTCCAGGCAAGGATGATCTGACGGCCGGTCAGTCGTAAAAAGGATTCCATCCCCGAACGCTTAAATGAAAAAACGGAGGCGCTCCGCTGATTTGAGCGGCCGGAGCCGACTTCCATTCATCTCCCTCTACTCGATCTTCACCATCCTGAGGGGTGTGACTGCGCTGCTCCTCCCCCTCTACTTCTTCTCCGTCGGCATCTCGGACCTCGAGGTCGGCATCTCGATCGGGCTCTTCGGAGGGAGCCTCCTGATCTCCGAGATCGCGTGGGGGGTCTTCTTCGACAGGGTCGGTCCGGACCGCCTGATCCTTGCCAGCGCGACCATGACTGCGGCGACCTACCTGCTCGTCCCCCTTGTCACGGACATCGAAGGCGCCATACTCGTCGAGGTCCTCCTCGGGGTCTCTGCTCCCATTCTCGCGGTCGTGTCCCGCTCGCTGGTGATCAGGCAGAACGAGTCGGGGAAGTGGGCAGGCGGCTTCGGCCTGCTGGGTGCGATATACGCCCTGGCCCAGGTCGTCGGGTCTCTGATCGCGAGCCTCGCCGAGCCCGCGATCCACTTCGGGAACACCTTCTACCTAGCGGCGGTGGCTACGGCCTGCGTCTACCTCATCTACCTCCGCTCCTCGCGGAAGTCAGGCGCTGGCGAAGGGCTGGGAGATATCCGAGAGGATCCCGCGGACAAGGAACCGAG
>Ga0182014_10008971_pt1 | contig 10107 bp, 5 predicted proteins | sample 612S2DmetaG_FD_120489 | JGI IMG/M metagenome (GOLD analysis project Ga0182014, IMG submission 120489) | Permafrost microbial communities from Stordalen Mire, Sweden - 612S2D metaG | ecosystem: Environmental > Terrestrial > Soil > Wetlands > Permafrost | place: Sweden: Stordalen | collected...
CCAATGCGACTCACGCGTAGGATCGTAACCATCGTCGTGAGCGTCACGTGCGGCCTCGCCCTTGCGGCGTGCGGCCAACAAGTCGTTGCGCACGTGAAGGCAAGCGACTCCGTTCACTCAGCTTTGACCAGCGTATTCAACAGCCCTACGACTCAATTCGTCGTCACCGTACAGGGCCTTCCCGGGCAGGCGAGCATCGCTGACGGCAACTTCTCCGTCGTGCTCACGACATCTCATGACCAGGGCACAGGCACGTCCACCTCCATGGCTGATCAGTCCATAGATGTCTCGATCGACTATCAGTCCGCCGATTTGGTCGACCTGCGCGCGGTGGACGGGTCGGAGTACTGCCGTCTGGATCTCAAGCACATCGAGGGCCTTGCAGGCCCTACGGCGTTCGCCGCCGAATCGAAGACGCTCGACGCATTGGCCGCCCGTCCGGGCTTTGGATTCATCCACGACATCTTGCTCGGCAACTGGGTCGGCGTCTCAACGAGCACGCTCACTGCGGTGGCCCGCCAACTCGCGCCCGAGGTGCCAGGAGCCGATTCATCGATCTCTGGTCTGCAAAAGGCCAGCGGTCTAGGCCCTCAGATCGCGAGCTCCTGGGTGCAGTCGGTCCGGACATGGCTGAGCATTCACCAGACAACGACCGACAAGTACTCGCTCACACTTCCGGTTCGAAGCTTTGCCGGGTCAATTCTCCAGGCGGTGGCCAAGCCCTTGGCAACGTACTCGAAAGAGCCATTTCTATCCCAATCACAGCTTCTGAAGACGATCGATGAGATTCCGGCCAGTCTTTCCGTTCATGCAAACCTGTGGGTCTCAAAAGGGTCCGTGACCAAGCTGCAGATCCTCGTCCCGAATTCCAGCGGCTCTCTGATGATTGCTGTCTCCCACCCGGCGGCGCCGGTTCAGGTTCCGGGCAACGCAACACTGTTGACGGCTGCCAACCTCACCTCTATCTTCGGATCGCTTTCGGGCCCCCTCGTCAAGGCACTTGGCTCGAGTCGTGCCAGTTCCTTGAGCGCGCTCTGAGCCGGAGAACCGTCGGAGGACGGGGATTCCGGCTCCGAGGCTGAGCCGCCCCGCCCGCCGTCGGTCGAGACAGCTGGGCTCAGGAAACGCTCGTCGACGACAGAGTCTGCAACGAATCGGTCAGCGACGGGAAGAAGCTGAACCCGTGGACACCGTGGCCGACCACCGCGTAGTCATAGCTGGTGAATAGCCACACCCAGACGGCATTCGCGGTGAGCCTCGCCGATAGCTCGCTGTAGTCTCTCTGACGCGCTACGGCCGAAGACGACTCGTCACCTTCAACTAGCAGGTTCTGAAGGATCGGCGAGCTGTACCCGGCGGGCACTCCAAGGTCCGCGCCGGGACCGAAGTACCGGCGGTACATCGTGTAGGGGTCCGGGTCGGCACCATTCCAGGCGAACGCCGCCTGGAAGTCACCCTTCAGCCAGTCCTGATTGTAAACGTCGCTCTTCAGGTTCTGGATGTTCATCTTGATCCCGACCCGAGCCAGCTCACTTTGGGCTGCCTTCGCCTGAGCAGAGCTCGTGGGGTCGAGGGTGACCGAGGTGATGGCGGTGAAGGAGAAGCCGGACGGGTCGCCCGCCGCCGTGAGATAGCTCCTGGCCGCCGCAAGGTTCGTGGTGGGACACAGCGCGGAGACCGGCTTCGAGGCGAACGGCCCGGCGGGGACCGGCCCCACGACTTGGCCCTGTCCGAAGACCGAGTCATTGACGATCTGTCTGCGGCTGATGGCACACTCAAGCGCCCGCCGGTTGTTCACGTTTGCGAGCGGCCCAGTCTTGTCCTGGAGCATGAGGGCCCGGTACGAGAGGTCGAGAACCTTCTGCACCGTGTAACCGGTCAGCGTCTTGGCGACTTCCGGCTCGGTGAGCAAGCCCAGCTGGACGGTGTTCGCCTTGATCGCCGAGGCGATCAATTGCGCGGTGGGGATCGCTTCGACCTTCACGGACGCCTGCTTGACATCGCCACCCCAGTAGTGCGGGTTCGCTTTCAGCACCAGGTAGTTGTTAAGGCTCCAGCTGGAGAAGACGAACGGTCCCGTACCGTCCGGCTTCGTCGCCACCGTGCCTGCTGCGATGGCTTTGGTCGAAAGGATGGAAAGGTTCACCGAAGTGAGCCCTGACAGGACCGAGGAGTCAGGTCGGCTGAGAACGAGCTTCACGGCATAGGGGCCCGTGGCCACGATGGACTTCACGGCCGAGAGGTACGAAGCCGAGGCATCGACGGTCTTCGGAGCCAGCACCCGGTTCAAAGACGCGACCACGTCGGCCGAAGTGAACCTCGAACCGTCGTCGAACGTCACGCCCTTGCGGAGCCGGAAGGCGATCACCCGGTTCCCATTGCTGAACATCCAGCTCGTCGCCAGGTCCGGCACGAACTGCAGCTTCTTGTTGTAGCGGACAAGCTGGTCGTACACGAGCCCGAGCGCCTGAAAGTCGACGAGATTCGTGACGGTATCAGGGTCGAGATTCTGAACGCCCGAGGTACTTGCGACGACGAACGTGCTCCCATTGGACGCATGGGAAGCCTGCACGCGCGGTGCTGCACCTACGGAGGAGCAAAGCACACCTGCCAGACCGAAGCTGGTTCCAAGCGCTATGACACTACGGAGAACGTTTCTATGCCTCACGAACCACTTCCAAGTCGTCAGTGCGGTGACCGTAACACATTATTGCGGTTAGGTTAAGCGGTCGGCCGGTGACTACTCCGACAGTACAGACCTCTTCAGGCAAAAAGCCAGGGAGCTTGAAGCGGGCGAACGTGCCGCCAGACCAAGCCGGGCGCTAGAGGACCTCGAACAGCGATGCCTCGGCCCGAGGCCACCCTGTGGCACACTGGCTCCACGGGTACCTCGTTGCTCATCTCGCGACCGCTCGGTCTCGCCGTCATCTTGCTGACGAATGCAGTCCACCCCATGGACGCATCACCGAGCAGGCCGAGATGCGCGTCACGATCCACCGGCCCATGAGCGAGCCCTTCAATTGAGCCACTCCCGTGAGCTCGCAAGTCTCGGTGCACTCGACACCGAGGCGGTGCGCCCCGAGCTCGCCGAGCTCGACGTCCTGGACGTCCCTGATCTCGTCGCGCTCATGACCTCGGAGTCAACCCGGGCGTCCGATGCGGTCGTGGCGGCTACGCCCCAGATCGCCGGAGCAGTCGCCGGGGTGGCCCGACGGCTCGCCGAGGGCGGGCGGCTGATCTACGTCGGGGCAGGAACAGCGGGCCGGCTCGGCGTGCTCGACGCATCAGAGGCCGGACCGACATTCGACGTCACCGACGGCTTGGTGCTCGCCATCTTGGCCGGAGGCAGTGACGCAATGGTCCGTCCCCGAGCCCGAGAAGGAGCCGAGGATGACAGCGACGCCGCCACAGTCGAGCTCCGCGCGCTTGGCTGTTCACCTCGAGACGCCGTGGTCGGGATCTCGGCGAGCGGCCAGACGCCCTTCGTCGTAGGCGCCGTCACCTACGCACGAGCCGTCGGCGCGCTAACTGTCGGGATCGTGTGCAACCGTGGGAGCTCGATCGCGAGTGCCGCTGAGCTCGCGATCGAGCTCTTGGTCGGTGGCGAAGTGATCGCAGGCTCAACGAGGTTGAACGCTGGGACCGCTCAGAAGATCACCCTGAACATCCTCTCAACCGCTGTGATGATCCAGCTCGGCAAGACGTACGGGAACCTCATTGTCGACGTGCGACCGACCAATGAGAAGCTGCGAGATCGGGCCACGCAGATTGTGGCGACCGTGGCCAAGACGTCGCCAGAACGGGCCAGGAAGGCGCTCGAGGCATGTGGGTGGCGAACCAAGCCCGCTTGTATCGTCGCCGCTTCGACCATGGGCGCCGAAGAAGCGACCGGGCTCCTGGTGGCGAGCGGCGGCCGGCTGCGTGCCGCGCTCGAGGCTGCCCACACAGGCCAGCGAACGACGACGGGTCGGCCGGTTAGCCGCTCGGGGACCCAGCGCCGGCTCGGCGTCGCCGCCTTCCTCCAGCACGGCCGGCTCGTGCCCGGCGACGTCGCCGTCGCCGACGGTCGGGTGATCGCGCTCGGCCTGACGCCGGGCAGGCGCGGGATCGCCATCCCAGGGCTCGTGGACCTGCAGGTGAACGGTTACGCGGGCGTCGACGCGCTCGGCGCCTCGGTGGAGGAGCTCGCGACTCTCGCTACGGCGCTCGCCCACGACGGGGTGCTCGCCTACCAGCCGACACTCATAAGTAGTGAGACCGCCGCCACAATGACGGCCGCAGGGCATATCGCGGAGCTGTCTACGCGAGAGCCGGACGGCGCACGCATACTCGGCATCCACCTCGAAGGGCCCTTCCTCTCGCCCCTGCGGGCTGGAACGCACCCAGTTGAACGCCTCGCAAGACCGGACCTCGAGCTCCTGATGTCACTGTTCAACGCAGGCCCGGTCACCATGGTGACCCTCGCCCCTGAACTGCCCGGTGCACTCGATCTCGTGGCGGCATGCCACCGCCGCGGGATCGTCGTCTCCTTCGGCCACAGCGACGCCGACGCATCCGAGGCGCGTCGCGGTTTCGAGGCAGGTGGGCAAGCCGTCACCCACATCTTCAACGCGATGTCTCCGATCTCGGCCCGCGCGCCCGGCCTGGCGGGGGCGGCACTGGCAGACCCAAGCGTGACAGTCCAGATCATCGCCGACCGGGTCCACGTGGCCGACGACCTGCTCCGAATCGTGCTGGCCGCGGCACGGGGACGCTGGACTCTCGTGAGCGACGCCACTGCCGCCTCGCGTCTTGGTGACGGGGACCTTCTTCTGGGGGAGGTGCACGTGACCGCCGGGCAAGGAGTGGTCCGGCGCCCGGACGGGACACTCGCCGGCTCGGCCGCCACGCTGCTCGACGGCGTTCGCAGCGTCGTCGGCATCGGCGCGGCGCTCGGCGATGTCCTCGCCGCGGCGAGCGAGCGTCCGGCTGCCTTGCTCGGGCGCGAGGACATCGGGCGGATCCGCCTCGGCGCTCGTGCTGACCTTGTCGTGCTCGGGGACGACCTCGAGGTGCGTGAGGTGCTCCTTGAAGGCCGATCGTTGAGTTGACCGGAGTCAGGCTTTCCCTAGATGAGGCGACGGGATGACTCCCGAACCCGTTTCTGGGCCCGCTGGCGGTCGCGATCGCCTGTTCTGCCACTTGACTCACGGCTACCCCCTGCTGCCTATCAGCGAGAATAGGTAGCCATCCCAAGCCGGCCCGTCACGACCAAGGGAGACACACAAAGTGACGACCACTGATATCGGTACTCGTCTGCGTGGCGTGCTGGCCGAGAGCAGCATCGACACGACAGCGATCGCACTCACCGTCAACGCTCGCGACGGTGGCTTTTACGAGTACCGGCCTAAGGCCGTCGTCCGCCTCACGAACGAGGAGGAGGTGCGCGCTCTGCTTGGCGTCGCCCGCGATCTGCGCCTGCCGGTCACCTTCCGGGCCGGCGGCACGAGCCTCGCCGGCCAGACTGTCGGCGAGGGGATCATCGCCGACATCAGCCACGCCTTCACCGCGATCGAGGTCCTCGACGCAGGCGCTCGGGTGAAAGCCGAGCCGGGCCCGACCGCGGAGATGGTGAACCGGGTGCTGTATCGATTCGGGCGCCGGATCGGCCCCGATCCGGCCTCGATACGGGCCGCTCGGATCGGCGGGATCATCGCGAACAACTCGAGCGGGATGATCACCGGCGTCAAGCTCAACGCCTACCACACGATGGACTCGGTCCGGTTCGTCCTCGCGGACGGATCGGTCTGGGATACCGAGGCCGAGGGCGAGAACCAGCGCTTCGCCCGCGAGCACCCCGACCTGGCACAGGGCCTGGCGGCGCTGCGCGACGATACGCGGGCCGACGCAGACCTGGTGGCGTTGATCAAGAAGAAGTTCTCGATCAAGTGCGTGACCGGCTATGGGATAAATGCCCTCGTCGACTTTGACGATCCGCTGGCGATCCTCGCGCACCTACTCGTGGGCTCCGAGGGCACGCTTGGCTTCATCTCCCACGTCGTGCTGAACACGGTGCCGCTCGACCCCGAGCGCTCGACGGCGCTGCTTCTCTTCGAAAGTCTCGAGACGATGGCGAATGCCATCCCCGCAGTCGCGGGGACGGGCCCCAACGCGGTCGAGTTCCTCGACGACGCCTCGATGCAAGCCGTGTCCGGCGTCGACGGCCTGCCCGACCTCGTCAGGACCCATCCGAAAGGATCGGCAGCCCTGCTCATCGACTACCAGCGAGCATCCCAGGACGCCGTGCACGCCGCGGTCGCCGCTGCGCTCCCGAAACTGAGGTCGCTCCCGGGCATGATCACGATGAGCGACTTCAGCACGACGCCCGAGAGCCACGCGCGCCTCTGGCGCGTACGCGAAGACCTGTTCGCGATCGTCGGCGGCGCCCGCAGACCTGGTACGACGGTGTTGCTCGAGGACGTGGCCGTGCCGTTGGACGAGTTCGCGAGGTTGCTCACCGGTCTCGAGGTGCTGTTCGTCAAGCACGGCTACACGGACCCGGGGCAGGGCGTCCAGTTCGGGCACGCGAACGCCGGCAACGCCCACTTCGTCTTGACCGCGGACTTCACCCAGCAACGGGAGATAGACCGCTTCATGGCGTTCACCGAGGACTCCGTCGCTCTCGTCGCCGATGAGTTGAACGGCTCGTTGAAGGCCGAGCACGGCACCGGCCGTGCAATGGCCCCATTTGTGTCACGCGAGTGGGGCGACAAGGCGTACTCGCTGATGACCCGGATCAAGAAGCTCGTCGACCCCGATGACCTGTTCAATCCCGGCGTGCTGATCAACGACGACCCCGGCATCGTCAGCAAGAACATCAAGCGCACACCGCCGGTCTCCCCGCGGATCGACAAGTGCATCGAATGCGGATTCTGCGAGCACGTCTGCCCGAGCCGCCTCGTCACGCTCACCCCTCGGGGGCGCATCCAGGCCTCGCGCAAGCACACAGAGCTGCTGGCAAAGGGCGACGACCTCGGTGCGGAGGAGCTGTGGCACCAGTACCAGCACGAGGGCCTCAACACCTGCGCAGCCGATGGCATGTGCGAAACGAAGTGCCCCGTCGGGATCAACGTCGCCGAATACACCGCCGAGCTGCGCGCCGAACGCAACAACAAGGCCGAGACGTCCCTCGGCTCGGTGTTGGCGCGCCGCTACGCCGAAGTCGAGAGGATCGCACGAGGCGGTCTCGCCATGGGGGTGCTTGCCAACAAGTTCCACACGATGGAAGTCCTCACGAAGGCCGTTCACAAGCTGGTCCCGTTCTCGCCGGTCTGGTCACCGGCGATAGGCAAGAGCCCAATGCCCCTGTTCCGGTCCGAGAGCGCGCCCGAGATCGCGTACTTCCCAGCCTGTGTGACACGGATCATGGGTTCCTCGAACCTAGGCAAGGCGTCGGTCACCGAGACCGTGCTCGCCGTCGCCGCACGCGCGGGCATCAAGGTTCGCCTGCCCAAGTCGGTGACCGGTGTCTGCTGTGGCCAGATCTGGAAGCACAGGGGCTACGCCACCGGTCGACGGTACATGGCGAACCATCTCGTCGAATCCATGTGGGAGTGGAGCGACGGGGGCCAAGTGTCGGTCATGTGCGACGTCACGTCGTGCACACAGACGATCCTCCGCGAAGTCGCCGACCAGCTCACCGAAGAGAACGCCGAGCGCTACCGACAGATCAAGGTCGTCGACATCGCCCCGTGGCTCGTCGAGGACGTGATGCCCAGGCTCGAAGTCACCACGCCGAAGCAGAGCGTCGCTCTCCACCCGACCTGCGCGTGCGTCGAGCTCGGGGTCGACAAGCTGTTGCAGGCGATCGGCAACGCCTGCGCGCAAGAAGCAGTGACCCCGTTGCACTGGGGCTGCTGCGGCGTCGCCGGCGAGCGAGGCTTCATGTACCCCGAGCTGGCCGACGGTGCCCAGCGCGACGAGCTGGCTGAGCTTGCCGGACGAGTCTTCGACGGTTACTACTCCGTCGCGCGCACCTGCGAAATTGGCCTCAGCGAACGCTCCGGGCACCAGTACGAGTCGATCGTCTACCTCGTCGAGGAAGCGACTCGGCGAAGCGGCACGACGGGCAGGGCGAAGTGACCGTCATCGCGAAGTATCCCCACGCCGAGGACGATCACCGAGCTAGGTATCGCCCGGACTCGGCACGGCTCAGCTGATCGAACAGATCACGTCGGCACCGCGTGTCGCCTGCCCAGCTTTGACGTGCACAGGGCGCAACGCCACGCAGGTCATCTCGACTTCGTTGGTCTGGACCATCGGACTGTGTCCGGTCAGCTGGTAGACCCCCGCTGGCAGCGACAGTACAAACCGTCCGCTCTTTGTGACCGTCGCCGCGAACTGGAGCCCGGCCGAGTTCTTGGCCGTCACTCGCCCCGACAGCGGCAAGGCGGAGCCAGGAGCTGGTCCCCCAACTCGGACGAGAGTCCCGGCAATCGAACCAAGGATCCGGCTCGGGCGACTGCCGCAACTGGCCAGCGCCAAGACCACCATCGCCGATACGCCCAGCTTGCGCATCTTGGCCATCGTGCCAAGAAGCGTCCTCGCCGGACTTTCGCGTAACGGGCGAGCCGAGAGACTGAACGACCGGATGAACGCCTTGATCCCTTGCAAGCTCGCCCAATTGACGCTTGAATCCACAACCCGTGTCACACGGTCGTGCGAGACTCGGAACTGACCGTCACACCGGTCGTTGGTTGCTGCTGGTCTCGTGGCATCAAGAAGCCTCCGACAACAACGAGTCAATTCCCCTTATGTTTGGGGCCTCCCTTGCAGTGTTGGGCCTTCGCTTTGGCCTTCTTGTAGTCGTTCTTGGCCTGCTTGCACACCTCGTCGTGGGCAGCGGCCAGTGGCTTGACGGCCTCCTCGAACGCATGACGGATAGGCTTGTTTGCCTTCTCATATTCCTTTCGGAATGGCGCGACGCTATTGCTGAATGCCTCGTCGGCAATCGCCAGGTCCAGCTTGTATTGGATATAAGCCTTGTGAGAGGCCTTCTCATAAGGTGTTCTGTAATCCTTGGGACTCACAGTTGCGCCTCCTTGCTATAACTCGCTCAGTGGTCCTTCTCTCCTTGCTGGGTTGAGTCGGCGCACTCCAACTCCTCGTCGTACCCGTTCCGCTGCTTTCCCGTCACGGCCGGGCCAGAGTGACATACGTCACGATACCGACAAGCAGCGGCACAAGCCGTCCGGCGGCGTATGCGTTCCCTGCCTTCGCCGGAGTGACCCATGCCGTCTACCGCTCGGATTCGGCCTCGCCGACCTGCTCGCGATGCCGATCGGTGCGGAGTTCCTCGCCATGGCGATCGAGGCCGGCCTCACGAACGCCATCACGCCCGCTCGCCGCTCTGGGGGGCTAGAGCGCTCCTGCCTCTTGCAAGAGACCCAGAAATGAGGGCACGAGCGGACTCGTCGTTGCTACGACAGCCGGTCGGCGGTGCGTTCGGCCCGGTCCCTAATCCCGCGAAGCATCTTCTGGCTCATCACGAAGCTGACCGCCTCTACAGGCTCAACCAAGAGTGGTGCCCACCATCGGGTGTACCCGTATCGCTCCCGAACCAGCAGCCTGGTCGTGTTGTCCGGCTGTTCCCGGAGGGCGAAGGCCCAGGTGAAGTCATAGGGAGGCGGGCTGCTGCCCATCGGAACGCCGCCACAAAGGACGAGCGAGCGGCCTGGTTCCACCGCGGCTATTTGGAGCGGGACCTCCCTATGAAGCTTGACCTCGCCCCCGACTTCGATGTCCTGCCACTCCGGCACGACCCGATCCGCGCTCTGGATGTCGCAGCCCACAAGATTTTCGAGGAAGTCGTAGCTGTAGAACCCGCCCCGCCCTTGTCCGAGTTGGGCGATCCACGGCCAGACCTGGCCGATTGAGGCGCGAACGGTGATGGCACGGGTGGCAGCGAGGTCGGCGGGCAAGATCAGGTCATCGCCGGGAAGGACCTCGTCGCATTCCTGGTCAGTCGCACCCCATCGGAGATACCGGGGCCTCGCCAGGAGAATCCAGGCCGCGTTCGCGCCTCCAATGGCTGCCAGGCCAGCGAATCGAGGTCTCAACTCAGTTCTC
>Ga0182014_10008972_pt1 | contig 10107 bp, 9 predicted proteins | sample 612S2DmetaG_FD_120489 | JGI IMG/M metagenome (GOLD analysis project Ga0182014, IMG submission 120489) | Permafrost microbial communities from Stordalen Mire, Sweden - 612S2D metaG | ecosystem: Environmental > Terrestrial > Soil > Wetlands > Permafrost | place: Sweden: Stordalen | collected...
ACGACGGTTGTTCTCGCGCGTGACGACGAGGTCGTTGGCGCCGGCCGTCATGGCCCCGGCGACATCGACCCCCTCCTCGATGACGACGCCCCTGGCGATGCGATCTGCGCGGGCGCGAGCGTTGAGCTCGTTCACCGTCGCGGTGTCGCCGGCGAGCATCAGGGAGTGCAGTCCGAGGTCGCTGTCGGTCCTCCACGCGCCGTAGAGCGCGTCGAGCATGTCGTCACGGGTTCCGTCAGCGATCCGATCGTGCGTCGCGTAGGTGGCGAGAGCCGAACGGGTGCCGTTGCGGACCCCGAGACCGGCCTCTTTCTCCCACGCCGCCTTGAAGCGACGAACGTCCGCCAGCGTTGGAGCATCTTCACTTCTATCGCGCACGAGGGTGCGAAACATTCCTCCGGCGTCCACGCTGGAGAGTTGGGCCCAGTCGCCGACGAGGACTACTTTGGCCTGGGCGTCGAGAGCGGCCGATATCAACTCGTCGAGTGCGAACGTCGAGGCCAGACTGGCCTCGTCCACCACTATCAGTTGGCCGGCGCGGAGGGTCCAGCGCGCCAGTGCCTCCTCGCGCCGGCGAATGCCTTCGTGCAACCGGGCATTCGGTACTCGTCCGACGAGCGCGATCAGGCGCGCTTTCTCGCGCAACTCTGTGAGTTCGCGAGTTCGTTGGCCGTGTTGCCGGTGCTCGTAGAGCCACTTGGCGAGATTGTCGGTGTCGATGCCCATGTCGTCGCCCAGGACTTCGGCGGCCGCCGCCGAAGGCGCAAGGCCGGTTACCGAGCCGGCCCCGTGTTCGACTTCCCACGCCGCTCTTAGTCCCGCCATGGCCGTGGACTTGCCCGTGCCCGCCGGCCCCACCAGTACGTCGAGGACCCGCCCTGAGGTCGTGATCTGCTCGACGGCACGGGCCTGGTCGATCGAGAGCGTGAAGGTCTTGCCGGGAAGTCGTCGCTCGGCAACGGCCGCCACCGTGGCGCTGGATACCACTGCGGCGTCGAGGCGCTGGCCCGCGTCGAGCAGTCGCGCTTCGGCGTCGAGAAGTGTCGTCGAGGTGTAGAGGAAGTGGCCGGTTCCCTGGAACCTGGAGGTGCCGTTGCTGCGAAGAAGGAAGCGCGGCGTGTGGTGCAGGTTGGGAGTGGTGATCAGCAGCGCCTGGTCAACGGCCAGGTCGGTCGCCCGAGTGGTCGTGAGAATGCGTTCGGCGGGCTCGGTGAAGCGGACGCCTTGCATCTGGCGAAAGACCTCCGCCTGGACGTTGGCGCGAGAGAACGTCGGGCGCTTGGCGCTCACGACGTCGAGGGCCGCGTTGGCGATGTCGAGCAGGATTTCGTCCTCGAACTCGGTACTCGTGAAGGCGGGCACGTCCCTGCCACCGAGCTCGTGCACCCACGCCATTGGCTCGTCGTCGAGGAAGGGCGTAACCCGGATGGTCCACTCCTCGGTCAGGTCCCCGAGTCCTACCCCTTTCTTCGCTCGTCGGGTGGAGAGAGTGGCGGTCTGGCGCAGTTTGAGCACTTCGACGTCGGTGGGGGCGCGGTGGTGATCGTCCTCGAACTGGGCGATGAGACGATCCTTCGCAGTGACGATGGCCGCAGTTCTCTTCGAGAACTCGTCCATCAGAGGCTTCGAGACGCCGGCCACTTCCCACTTTGGGGCGGTGCTGGAACGCCGGGTGTGAGCCTCCCAGTCCCAGCCGAGTTCGGCGGTCAGTAGGTCCGAAAGTACGCCTTGGTGCATCTCGGAGAGCATGACCGTCGAGGCGAAGAGTCCCCGGCTGTCGAGGGTGCGCCAGACGCCGTCGCTCGTGGCCTGGACCCGGTTGAGGACTACTACGTGGTCGTGCAGTTGGGGGTCACCGTCGCGGGAGTCGAAGTGGGTGAAGCTCGCCGCCACGACTCCCACGATGTCCTCCTCGACGCAGCCCTGTTTGCCCGTTCGAGTGCGAAACACCTCGCGTTCGGCGTAGGCGAGGACCTCGGCGATGGCTTTCTGGTGGCACCGGTAGATCACTTCGCGGGTGTCTTTGTCGGCCAGTGACCAGGCCACGGACACGCTCTTGGAAGGGCTGAATGTCAGGTCGAAACCACCGACGCCCTTTGCGCCCGGGGTCTTTCCGAGCACCTCGCCGGTGATCGGATCAGCGCAGTCCTGGAGCATCCGCTGGAGGTTCTCCGCCGTGACGGACTGTCCGACGCCAACACCGCGACCGCCGTCGAGTCCGACTAGGCCGGCGCCGAGGAAGACTCCCGGGGGAGTGCCGGTCTCTGAGTAGTAGCGAACCAGGTCCGACTTGTCAGTGCCTTCGGGACCGTCGCCCACGGCGATGGACTTGAGCAGGTACTTGTAGCCCGCTCCGATGCTGAGGCGTCGAATCGTCATCATGTCGCAGGCACCTGCTCTTCTTCAGCGTCTCGTGCCTCGGCCTCGATTTCGAGGTACTGCTCCAGCCACTCCGGTCCAAGTTGCTGAGATGCACTGATCAGCCACCGGTCGTACTCAGCCTCTTCGAACCAGGCGTCTTCTACTTCGTGCTCTTCATCGTTGGGTAACCCAAGGTGCGCCTCGCCGGTGATCCCCAGCTTCTTGCGTAGACGAAAGGCCCGGTGTTTGGCGGCGTCGTTCTCGTGGATACGAGGTCTGCCGCCCTTAGGTTTGGGCGGTTCAGGCTGCGCGCCAACGGTGACCGTTCGGCGCTCTCTCTTCGCTCGCGACGCTCGTCCCATGTGGGGCAGCATAGCGCGACGAAACCTCTAGTGCCAGACGTGTGAGACAACTTTCAGAAGCGAGCGAAGGGGTGACGGAGGGTCTGCGAAACGAGGGACAGGAAGTCCGCGAACGGAGATGTGTAGGACGAGTCAGGTCGAAAGAGCGGGAGAAGTCTGAGGAATGAGAGGTGGAGCAGAATGGATTGATATGGAGCGGAGAAGGTGTAATCGGGTTCAATAGAGCGCGTGGGGGTTCACGTCGGGCCTCCGACGCCAAGCTTCTCTCGATTGATCTCGAAGAATCATCGCTAAGGCCCGATCAACGCGCGCGCGCCAAGGCAACTTCAATCAGTGGAGTTCACGACTGCGACACTGATCAGCGCATTACCGTCGTAAGGACCGTTCAAGTCGGGTGCGCCAGGTGGCCAGGTCCGGACGCCAAGCAAATCGTACGTAGTCGAGTTGAAGATGAGGGCGCCGGAACCTCCAGCGAAGGACCATTCGACTCCGACTCCGGTTCGCCCGATCGCATCGGCCATTGTGGGCACGACGGTGAATCCCGGAGTTGCCGCCATGAGGTTGAAGATCGCCGCGCGTTGCGCTGGCAGCAAGTAAGCGGTCTCCAAGAGATACATCACACCCTTGGCGAGATCGTTCGCCGCGTTGCTAGTCGCGCCGGTGCCGACGTACGCGGTCGTATCCACGATCCCGTTGGTGTTCAGGTATGCGAGCAAGGCGCTGGGATCGGTCGGCATATTCGGGAAGTAACCAACCTCTGGCAGGCAGGACCCGGCCTGGGCCAGTGTGCAAGGGTTCAGGGAGTTCCCGCCGGTCGCGGGAACCTCTCCCGCTATTCCCGAGATCCACTCGGTGCGTCCGGGGTTGGCGCCGCTGACCGACAGCCACGTCTTCGTCAGAGTGCCGCTCGGGTCCTCGGTCACTGAGTACACGTACTGGTTTGGCTGGGGAACAATCACGCTCTGGCTACTTGCAGTGGCGGTCGCCAACACCGCCGTCGCGGCCTTCTTCAGGATCTGTGCGGCCGATGCTGACGGGGTCGTATTTAACGTGCCCGGGAGTAGCTGGAGCACCACTACGGCAGCTACTGCAGCGGCAACGCCCGATAGGACTACGGCGCGGTAACGGCGCCGGCGTGGCGCTTTCGACGATACCGAACCAACCATTTCGGCCTGTGCCGCGAGGAGCTCAACCAGAAGCCGGTCCTCGAAGGTGTCCTTAGCGTCGAGTGCAATGAGGTTGCTCATAGTTCCTCCAAAGTTGAAAGGTGGTTTGTGGCCGGAATTGGGGTCGTCGATCCGTCGTCACCATTGGCAACGCGGTCACGCAACCGCTCCAGACGCTTGCGCCCCGTTGCCGCACTGATCCCCAGTGAACGAGAGGCCTCGGCGACGGTGACGTCGTTGGCAACCATCGATTGAAGTAGCTGACGTTCGCCGGTAGGCACCTTGCGTAGTGTCTCTTCGAGTTCCGCGACGGCACGTTCCGCATCGATGAGCTCGGCGAGTCGCTCGGAGTCGTCTAAAGAGAGAAGCGCGCTGCCCTGTATTCGGAGTTGTAAGCTCTCGCGCCTGCCGAATGATCTTCCTTGTCCTCGTGCCTCATTGCGGGCAATCGAGAAGAGCCACGCCCTGGGTGAACCGAGATTCGGATCGAAGGTTTCGGCCGACACGAGAACCGATAGGAAAGTGGACGATACTGCGTCGGCCACATCTTCCGGAGTCCGGCAATGACCCGCGAGGAAACGTGTGACTTCAGCAACGTGACGACGATAGAAGGATTCCAGCGCCGCTGGACTCGATGCCAAGATCTTGAGTAGCTCAACATCGTCCGGCTGCTCCTCGTTGCTCATACTTACTTCTAGTTCAACGGCACCGAAAGCGTGACATCCCTTCGGTAAACAGGGGCGCGACTCTGAGGTGCGGGTTTAAGTCGGCCCAGCGACAACAGAGTCACAAGGAAATTCTACCTGCACGCACGTTGGAGCCTCATACATGAACTTGCCTTCTGCTCCTTGCGGACAGAATCCTCGTTGCTGCGAGTGCAACTCAATTATGGTCCGGCTTCAAAAAGGAACTAAGAATTTACAGCTGCAATCAAGGCGGCAAGATCATTTCCAACCACACTTGTTTGAGCGGGACCAAATCCCAACCAGCCTTCACTGCCACAACTACGTCCCTCTAGGGTTCCTCCTAGGCAGGCGAGTTGGTTCATCGCCGAATCAAGATTTGTCACCGCCGTAACAACTGAATGGTATTCGTAGGCGGTCAGAGGCGGGGGGTTAGTCACAAGATTTCTCGTATCGGTTACGAGTGCGGAGCCAATTGAGGAACCCCAAGCGTTCCCTGCTCCAAATTGGTTGACCGTTGCGTTGTATTCGCTAATAACTGACTGAAGTGTCGCGAGTCTCGCCTCAAAGCCAGCCTTCCAATTGAGGTAGAGAGTCTCAGGTGATCCCGATCCCGATCCCGATCCCGATCCCGTTGGTGCGGGTGCCTTCGTGCTGTAGCCAGGCGGGCATTTCGGGCTGAAGCTCGTAATCCTCTTTGTCAAGAGGCCTCTATAACAAACGATTGTCCTTTTGACCGGCTTCGTCTTACTGTAACCAGAAGGACAAACTGGGTTCACCCTCGTGATCTTCCTGCTGATGGAACCCCTGTAGCAGGTGATTGTTCTTGGAACTGGAATTGTCGTGGTCGTCGTGGTCGTTGGCGCCGCCGCCTCTTCAACCACTGCTGAATTCGAGTTAGCACTAGTGCCATCTGCGTCAACTGCGTTCACATAGAAGGTGTACGTGATGCCTGCGTTCAAATCGCTTACGGTGCAAGTTGTGCTAGTTGTTTGGCAGACATAGCCACTGCCAGGTGACTCGGTGACTCCGTATGAAGTAATTGCCTCTGCGGAACCGTTGCTCGGAGCATCCCATGTGAGATTGACAGCCCCATTGCCGATGTTGTCGGCGGACAGGTTAACGGGTGGTCCTGGTGGCCCCGGGAGTATCAGGGATTGCGACATTGGGGAACTGTAAGTGACGCCATTAATCGTTGTTGTCACTTGGGCCGTATAGGCAACATCAGTACTTAACGAATCGAAATAGACGTAATCGATTTCAGTCGGCATAATCGTGCTGATCTGAGGCGTGACAGTTTGCACAGCAACCCCGCCCGCAAACAAAGTGGCGGTGTAGATAGGAATGCCAACGAACCCAGAAGGAAGAGAGACTGGATTCCAAACGAACTCAATTTGGTTGATTTGCAATACGCCAGTGCCTCCACCTGAAGATCTAAAAAACTGAATCGTGATGGTTCCATCCGCACTCGCTGCGCCGATGGGTGTCATCAGCGAGGCGCACAGTATCGATATGCAGACTATGGCTTCTACAAGTCCCTTGACAGGGGAATGGTGCATGTGCTCAGGCTCTTATTCCGGTTGTTCGATATAGCCGTCACTCTACATGAAGGGCTTGAACGAGAGGCATGCGTTCTTTGAGCAATCGAACAATCAGAATGTCGTCAGTAGATGATTGCCGACGTAGAAGTGCATGTTCTCGCACCCGACCGCCAAACTACCGCTGAAGCGATGGGTAATCTTCGGTCGGGTGACTAAATTCCCCAGACGGTTTTGAACGGAGGTTCTTGATGACGATGGGTGAACTTACGCGAGAGTCCAAGCGCGCTGGCGCTCGCCTCTTTGGTGTCGTCTTTCAAATTCTCTCAGTAGTCGCCATCCTCGGCACCGCGTACGCAACCGCCCAAGTGGCCAATATCGGGACGCAGATCGGCATAGGCACTTCGCATGATCCAGCGGTTTGGTTCGTCCTCGTAGGTGGACTCTTTATCTCGTTCGTGCTCATGGGTTTCGGTTACACCCTCGGCATTCTTTGCGCCATCTACGACCGCCAAGAGCCCGACGTCCAACAGGAGGATGATGGCCCCACATCCACCTACCGCTCGCCAAGACCACCTTCCAAGCCCCCGGAAGTGGGGCCATGGGTGGTTCCGAGCGCTTCTCCTAAGCCCAAAACTCAAACTCCACCGGCTCCGGAAATGCTGACGACGGAACCTCCTCCAGAGCCGACCAAGGAAAGTAGCCTGCTGTGGCAGCAACTGACCCGCGAACGCCATTTCTTTGGAAAACGTGAAAGTTGATTTCGGTTCAAGTCTTGTCGCCGACAATCAATCGCCCCACTCTTCAAGCCGCCAGTCGCAGATTGTGCACGTCGGCCCACCGATTTGAACTCGCACTTAATACAGCGCCTATCGAGTCCCGAATTTGCAGAAGGGCAGCCCGTTAGCTTTTCATTGTACGGGCCATGATGCGTTCACAATGATGTTCGACGTCGCCGATGGGTACGTGGCGTTACCTGAGTAGACCACTGAGACTTTATAGGTTCCAGGTGTCGGGAATTCCAGAGCTATGTCGCCGTCAACTTCCGTCGTCGGATTGGATGAGTCGGTTACAAGGCACACGCTTGTGACTGGCAAGGTGCACAGCGGTGGTATCGCACTATCGACGTACAGCATCTCGGTGCCGGTGGGCTGCTGGCGGTTCCAACTGACCTGAATATCAAAACCAACGACGGGACATGCTATTTGTCCGTAGCTACTTAGGTAGCACGATGCCACATTGAATGGACTGGTGCCCAAAGTGTGGCCGAAGCCAGGGGTCACTGCCACACTCACCAAGGGAGAGTTCGGGGCAATGGCCTTGACCGGCGCCTTGTAAACGCAGGCGACGTAGCGCACGCGCTTTCCCTTGACGACGTGAGTCTCGGTCTTCTTCATGTAGTTGACGTGGCACGTCTTGGCCTTTCCCAGCGCGTACGTAGGATGAGTTGAGGCTCCGGCGTTCATTGACACGAGCGAGAGAACTACTGCCGCGATAACTGCGAATCGAATCTTCATTCCGTTCCATTTCCAAAATCAAGCAACCCGAACGACTGGCCACCTAGACAGAGTGCGGCACTGGCGATACTGACGGCTATCCTGCGCTTCATACGTGTCTCCTAGAACTGCTCACATCATGGCTCATTCGGTAAGAAAAGCGATGGCTACGAACCCCTGTAGCGTCCAAACCAAAATGAACCCAAATACTGACTGGCAGAAATACGGTGTGACCAGTGCTTTTACCTCTTGCAACTGTGGGACGTTGCCAGCTTGAGGGGCTAGTGCCCTCAGGGGCGTGCGGGTTCAAGTCCCGCCACCAACCTGCATCGCCACCAACCTGCACGTTCTCCGACTCCTTGAGCCCGACTTCGGAGTAGAGAACGTGAATGGCCGGACTCCCAGCCACCTTGACCTCCAGGCGGTCTGGGAACACGGTGACGGATTCGAGCATGTTCTCGATGATGACTCGCCGCTCATGGTCCTCAGCGGCCTCCCACAACGTCTCCATGTCCAAGGTGCTGAGTAACGCAGCGACCTCCTCGAATCGGGCTTCTAGGACTGTTTGAACCCGGTCCTCCTCATTCACTTCGGCGGCCTCGTGGCGCACGGCCTCAATGGCGATCGCCAATCGCGTCATTGACAGGGATGCGATTTTAGAAAACATGCTTCTCACCTGTTCAGCACTTACGCTTTGCTATGGCCGTGAATTCGTCGACAGAACTTGGTGAGGCTTTAGGCAACCATGATTTTGGACGGATAATTGGTACACGAGAGGCAAACTGGATTGATTTCAAGAGCGCACCATATTCGACGGATGCTCCAGGACATCGCCGATTGTCCGACTCAGGACGAAGTGAACTCTGTAAAGACGTCGCTGCGTTTGCAAATCTTTCCGGGGGATGTATCGTGATCGGCTTTCAATCTCAGCGCAATCCTGACGTGGGGATCGAGACCGCATCCTCATTCTCATTGATCGATAACTCATTGGCGGACATCAGCTCGTATCGGAGCGCCATACAGAATGGCATTTATCCTCCAATTCGCGATCCCAGAATCGAATGGTTCAATCCATCTGATTCCGCTGAAGGAATATTGCTAATTGAAGTCAATCCCCAACCAACAGAACTGCAACCGTTTCTTCTTCGGCGCTTAGTTGGCATCGACGGAAAAGTCGTCGAAGCTGCTTCAATCCCAAGCCGCAATGGCGATCGCACGGATTGGTTCACCGTAGAAAGAATTCATGCCGAAATTAGAAGTGGACGAGTTGCACCGTCGTATGCGAATTCCGTACCTAGCAATCCAACTTTCGAATCCGCGGAACAAGTCTTAGATGAGATCGAAGGGCAACAAAACTGGCAATCTGCGCCAGTCTTCTGGCTGCAAGCCATACCGCATGGACCTCAAACGCACATTCAACATTTCTTCGGGCCAGGTGGCTTGGCAAGCAAGCTTCAGAACTTCCCCTCGTTGCGGGCAAATGGTTTCAACTTGAAAGTCTTTGGTCTTCCTGACTATGCCGAGGGCAACGTTGTATTCGGAAGCCGGGACGATGCGTATTTGCGCCTCGACTCCACCGGTCTTTTTAGCCTTGGAATTCTTGCATCCCCGCAAGTGATTGGCTGGGGAGTTAGGGGAACTTCCGCAAGTGATTTCGCAGATCCAGTTGTCGTTAACGGTACCGTCGTTGTCGAGGAGACAGTCGAATTTTGCCGCTTTGTGCATTCGACATTGCAACAGGAACTCAATGATGCTGAATGGACGTTGCGCCTGACTTGCAAGAGATTCAAGAACCACGACATCAGACTTGCGAAGGGCTCGCCGCGACTCTATATGCAACTTGCCCTCAGCACGTCATATCGAAGTTTGAGCGATTCTTGGGTAAGAGAGGTGCCCCTTGGGCCCACAGTCGCGCGCGACTCATTGGACATAATGACCTACTTCTATGCACTGTTTGGCCTAGGTCCTGATTCGATTCCATACTCCAGCGACGAGGGAGTCGACGTTGATGCGTTCTTAAGGATGACCGACTAGCGGATTCTTCAACTATCAAGAATGCAGTTTGCGGGTGCTGTGATTAGAGAGCGCACCACGCTGCAATCAATCAAACAATCAGCGACAAGTTTGACATGTGGGACTGCTATCACGCGTTGGGGACTGATTTTGTAAGTGCAGAGACATGACTACAGACAAGAGGCAGCTTGCGGGTGAAGTGGAACAGACAGAGAACGCACTATTCGACGTTGGAGTGCCTCTGAGTCCAGTACCAAAGCACGACCCGTAGCTGGCATTGCCCTACGAGGTCGCCCGATGAATGTAGATCTTGACGTACTATTCCCTCGGAGACTTCATTGCTCGACGGAGGTCAATGCTGTGTTTTCAGAGTTATGCGGGAATCTTGTGTTTGACGCCATGAAGTTTGGAGCCGACTGACTTCGTTGGTGGACTCGTGACCTCGTGTGTCAATGTCATCAGTGATCGTAGCGTTGACCTGTAACACG
>Ga0182014_10008974_pt1 | contig 10106 bp, 7 predicted proteins | sample 612S2DmetaG_FD_120489 | JGI IMG/M metagenome (GOLD analysis project Ga0182014, IMG submission 120489) | Permafrost microbial communities from Stordalen Mire, Sweden - 612S2D metaG | ecosystem: Environmental > Terrestrial > Soil > Wetlands > Permafrost | place: Sweden: Stordalen | collected...
CGAAGCACTGTCGCGCCTGATCGATGCGAAAACGCTGCCGCATGTGCTGCGCACCATGGCGGAGACCAACGGGCGGGCGATGTCCGGCATCGCATGGGCCTTATCCTCGAGCCGCAATTATCCCGCCTCCTCGCTGCTCGATGCGTTGACCAAGCCCGGGATGCCCAAACAGGCCATTCTCGACGTCATTGCGGCGCAAAAGGCGCGCTTTTCGGTTCGCGAACTCCTGGGCGCGGCCTACACCCAGGAAGCCAGCGAGCGCACCGGGCTGTTCAAGATCATCGGCGAGATTGCCGACGAATCCTCCATCGACGACCTGATTTCCAGAATCGAAGGCAAGGACCCCGTCGCGAGGCTGCACATCATCAACGTGCTGGCGCGCTTCAACACGCCGCGCGTGCAGCACGCGATCCAGAAACAGCTCAAGGACAATAGCAAATTCATCCGTGCCGCGGCGCTCGCCGCCTTGTCGCGCATGGACGGACCATTCGACGTGGCGCAGCTCGTCAGCATGCTGCGGGATCCCGAATTGGAGGTTCAGAACAAGGCCATCGATGTGGTGATCAAGGCCAACCACCCCGACACGGTCAAGTTCCTGGTCGACGTGCTCAAGGACGAGAACGAATACGCGCGCCGCGCCGCGGTCGAGGTGCTGAACGCCGTGGGGACCTCCAAGACCGTCAAATACCTGCTCGAGGTCATCGCGGACAGCGATTGGTGGGTGCGGACCCGGGCGGCGGACGCGCTCGGCAAGATCGGCGGACCCCGCGTGGTCGACGCCGTTCTGGCGCTCGTCAAGGATGACAATCAGGACATTCGTCGTGCGGCGATCGAGATCTTGAATCAGACCAAGGACGAGCGCGCCGTCGCGCAATTGATCGACGCCACCCGCGACCGGGATTGGTGGGTGAGCGAACGCGCGGTCGATGCCCTCGCGGAAATCGGCAGCACCAAGGCCGTCCCCCGCTTCATGGAGATGCTGGCCGCGGGCGAGCCGAAGTCCCTGCCCACGGTGATCCGGGCCATCGCGAAGCTCGGCGACTCCAAGAGCATCGAACACCTGCTGCCGCTGCTGCAGCGCCCGGAAAACGAGATCAAGCTGGAGGCGATCACGGCGCTGGCCAAGCTCGCGGACGAACGCCGCGCCGACACCATTCGCATGCGGCTCCAGAACATGCCGGGCGCCGCGGACGGCACCATCAGCCAGGCCGTGGGGCGCGCGATGCAGGAATTGGACAACCGCTTTTCGACCCAGCAGGTGGCCGCGAACCAACGCGCCGCGCAGCTGCAGGAACCTGCCAAGACCATGCTCCTCGACAATCAGGAACTGGCGAAGGTCGTCAAGGAGAACGAGGCCAAGCTCGAAAGGCTCGACATCGCGACCTTGAAGCCGGGCGACATCATCGAGGGCCGCTACAAGTACATCGAGAAGATCGGCAAGGGCGCCTTCGGCACCGTGCTGTTGATGGAAGACACCGTGGTCGAAGAGCGGCTCATCCTGAAATTCTTGAACCCCAATGTGGCCTCGGACGAAGAGATGATGAAGCGTTTCGTGCACGAGCTGCGGTACAGCCGCAAGATCACGCACAAGAACGTCATCCGAATCTACGATTTCCTGTACATCCAGGGCAACTACGCCATCTCGATGGAGTATTTCCCGTCGCACACCCTGGGCGGCGAGATCATCAACGAGAAGCCCGTGGAGCTCAAGCGCGCGGTGAAGTTCGGCATCGACATCGCCACCGGCATGGCGGTGGCGCATCAAGCCGGCATCGTGCATCGCGATTTGAAACCGGCCAACGTGCTCATCGACAACGACAGCCTGTTGAAGATCGTGGACTTCGGCGTGGCGGCGGCGCAAAGCCAGGGCGACACGCAGCTGACCAAGACCGGCTACGTCATCGGGTCGCCGAAATACATGGCGCCGGAACAGATTCTCGGCAAGAAAGTCGACGAGCGCGCGGACATCTACAGTCTCGGCGTGATTCTGTATGAACTGCTCACCGGCGTGCCCCCGTACTCCCGCGGCGACCATATGTCCGTCATGTACCAGCACGTCCAGGGCAAGGCCAAGCCGCCGATCGACATCAACAAGGATCTGCCGCCGGAACTGAACGCTTTGGTGGTCAAATGCATGTCGCTGGACAAGGCAAAGCGCGCGCAGAGCATGGACGAGCTGCGCCTGTCTCTCGAGAAGTTCCTGTAGGCCGCCCCCCGTCAGCGCTTCTGTTGAGGTCTAGAGAAGTTTCTGTAACGACCTCGCCGGACGGGCTTCTACCCCCGGACAGTTGGACTTGGCTCACGTTTATCGCCCATCGCCGGGCCAAACACTCGAAAACCCAACCGCTTGCGGGTAGCCTTGGGCTTACATGGCAAGAATCGACGCATTCCTGAAACTCGCGGTGGCGCACGGCTGCTCCGATCTGCATTTGGCGGTCGGCGTGCCGCCGATGATGCGAATGCACGGCGACCTGATGCCGATCAAGTTTCGTGACCTGGGCGAAGCCGAACTCGATGGCTATATCACCGAGGTGTTGACCCAGTCCCAGCTCAAGGTGTTGCGCGACGGCAATGACCTCGATTTCTCGTACGTGACGGGTGAAGGCGGCCGGTTCCGGGTCAACGTGTTTCGCAAGGAGACGGGTATCGGAGCCGCCTTTCGCGCCATCCCCACCTCCATGCCCAGCATCGAACAGCTGGGGCTTCCGCCCATCGTGCGCAAGCTTTGCGATTATCACCAGGGAATGATCCTGGTCACGGGCGCCACGGGCACCGGCAAGTCGACCACCCTCGCCTCTATGATCGATCACCTGAACGCGACCCGTTCGGTGAACATCATCAGCCTGGAGGATCCCATCGAATTCGTTCATCGCAGCAAGTCGAGCCAGGTGATCCAGCGCGAGCTCGGCACGCACCTGCCCTCCTTCGCCGAGGGCGTGCGGGCGGCGATGCGCGAGGATCCCGACGTGATCCTGGTGGGAGAAATGCGCGACGCCGAAACGATATCGATGGCGATGACGGCGGCGGAAACCGGTCATCTCGTGTTGGGAACGCTGCACACCACCAGCGCCACCAAGACCTTGGATCGCATCATCGACGCGCTCCCCACCGAGGAGCGCGAGCAGACCAAGAGCTTCCTGGCGGCGAGTCTGATCGCGGTGATCACCCAGATCCTGGTCAAAAGCCCGGATCAGCGCGCCCGGCGCGCGATCTGCGAGGTGATGGTGGTCACCAAGGCGATCGGCAAGCTCATCATGACCGATCAGACGCACCAGATACCGAGCCAGCTGCAGATGGGCAAGGAATACGGCATGCAGCTGATGGACCAGGCGTTGATGACCGCCATCAACGCCAAGGAAATCGACCCGGAACAAGCCTATACGTATGCCGCGGACAAGCGGCCGTTCCAGCGCTTCGTCACCGACATGGCGGCCGTCCCTCCCTTCGAACCCGTGGATCCGTGACCCCATGGCAGTCATCGACGGCTATCTGACCCAGTTGCTCGAAAAGAATGGCTCGGACCTGCACTTCCTGGCCGGCGACCCGGCGCGAATCCGTCAATATGGCGAACTCAAGCCGCTCCGGCCCGAGCGGCTGGCCGCGGACATGGTCCAGACCACGCTCTATGAAATCATGCCCAAACTGTCGGTGGAGCGCTTCGAGGCCAAGGACGGCACCGACTTCGCCTACAGCATCCCCGGCGTCGCCCGGTTCCGCGTCAACGTCATGCGCCAGCTCAATGGCATGGGCGCGGTATTCCGGGCCATTCCGAGCAAGGCCCGCACCGCACAGGAACTCAAACTTCCCGAGGCGGTCATGAACCTCTGCAAGATGAACAACGGACTCATCCTCGTGACTGGAAAGACCGGGTCGGGAAAATCCACGACGCTGGCCGCGATGATCGACGACATCAACACGCGCGAGAAGGGCCACATTCTCACCATCGAGGATCCGATCGAATTCGTGCACACGCGCAAGCAGTGCCTCATCAGTCAACGCGAGATCGGCGTGCATGCGGCGTCGTTTTCATCGGCTCTGATGTCGGCGCTGCGCGAGGACCCGGACGTCATCCTGGTCGGCGAGCTGCGAGACCTCGAGACCATGAGTATCGCCGTCACCGCCGCCGAGATGGGCATCCTGGTCATGGGCACCCTGCATACCAATGGGGCGGCGGCCACGGTCGATCGCTTGGTGAACGCGTTTCCGGCGGACAAGCAGCCGCACGTGCGCACCATGCTGTCGACCAGCCTGCGGGGCGTCGTATCGCAACAACTCGTCCCCACCGTCAACAAACAGGGTAGGGTCGCCGCTCTCGAAATCCTCATCAACACCCCGGCGGTCGCCAACCTGATCCGCCAGGGCAAGATGGACCAGCTGGAAAATGCCATGCAGAGCGGTGGCGCCACCGGCATGCGGCTGATGGATACCGCCATCCAGACCCTTCTGGATGCGCGGCAGATTTCCGGCCAGGAAGCCTACAAGAAAGCCATCAACAAGAGCCGGTTCGAACTGGTCCGCAACGCGACGACTTGACGGGTCCCGGAATGGCCGCTGCGCGCGCCCGGCGCCGGGCCACGCCCCCCGGCCGGGCGCGCCATGGCATAATTCGTCATGACCGCACGACGCCGAATTCTGGTAACCAGCGCCCTCCCCTATGCCAACGGGTCCATTCACCTCGGCTATCTGCTCGAAGCCGTGCAGACCGACGTCTGGGTGCGGTTTCAGAAACTGCGTGGAAACGAGTGCTACTACGTCTGTGCCGACGACACTCACGGCACCCCGATCATGCTCAAGGCCCAGACAGAAGGCATCACCCCGGAGGCCCTGATCGCGAAGGTCAACATCGAGCACCAGCGCGATTTGGCGGAGATGTTGATCGGTTTCGACAACTTCGGCTCGACGCACTCGCCCGAGAACGAGGTGCTGTGCGATGACCTGTATCGCACGCTGCGCGCCGCCGGTCACATCGATCGCAAAACGATCAGCCAGGCCTACGACGACACCGCCAAGATGTTCCTGCCGGATCGATACGTCAAAGGCGTCTGTCCGGTGTGCGGTACGGCGGACCAATATGGCGACTCCTGCGAGAACTGCGGTTCGACCTATACGCCGGCGGACCTCAAGAACCCCATCTCCGTCGTCAGCGGCACAGCTCCCGTGTGGCGCGACTCGGAGCACTACTTTTTCAAGCTGAGTACCTTCGAGGCGAGCCTTGCCGCCTGGGTGAAAAGCGGCGCGGTGCAGGAGAGCATCGCGCGCAAGCTCGAGGAATGGTTCACGCAAGGTCTGCGCGATTGGGATATTTCCCGCGATGCGCCCTATTTCGGCTTCGAGATTCCCGATGCCCCCGGGAAATACTTTTATGTCTGGTTCGACGCCCCCATCGGGTATCTCGCGAGTTTCACGCAGCTGTGCGCGCGCACCGGCCTGAAATTCGACGACTTCCTGCGCAAGGATGCGAACACGGAGCTGCATCACTTCATCGGCAAGGACATCCTGTATTTTCACACGCTGTTCTGGCCGGCCGTTCTCGAGGGCTCCGGACTGCGCCGGCCCACGTCGGTCCATGCGCATGGTTTCGTCACCATCAACGGCCAGAAGATGTCCAAGTCGCGCGGCACGTTCATCACGGCACGGCGCTATCTCGACAGCTTCAAGGCGGAGTACCTGCGCTACTACTTCTGCGCCAAGCTCGGGCCCGGCATCGATGACCTCGACATGAACCTCGACGAGTTCACGACCCGCGTCAATTCGGAGATCGTCGGCAAGCTCGTGAACATCGCGAGCCGCTGCGCGGGATTCATCACCAAGAATGCCGCCGGCACGCTGGCGGCCACCCTGCCCGAACCCGGCCTGTATGCGGAATTCGCGGACGCCGGCGAGAAGATCGCCGCGGCCTACGAGGCCCGGGATACGGCGAGCGCCGTCCGCGAGATCATGGCTCTCGCGGATCGTGCGAATCAATACATCGATGCGCGCAAACCCTGGAGCCTGGCGAAGGACCCGGCGAACGCTGCCGAAGTCCGGAGCGTCTGCACCCAGGGCCTCAATCTGTTTCGCGTGCTCATGGTCTACCTGCAGCCGGCGCTGCCGGAGATGGCCGTGCAGGCCCAACGTTTCTTCCAGGAAGGCGCCTGGACCTGGGACAGCGTCGCAGCGCCTTTGCTGGGCACGACGATATCGCCATATCAACCGCTGGCCACGCGACTCGACCCCAAGGCGGTGGCCAAGCTCGTCGAACCGCCGCCGGAAGCGGTGGCCACGGTCACCGCCAGCCCGGGCGCGCAGGCGACGGTGACGGTCAAAGTGACGGCGCCGCCCGCCGCACCGCCGCCGACGCGCCGCGCGACTGCCTCGACCGCAGCCTCGGACGAAGCCACCCTCGCCGCCGCCGCGGCGGTCGAAGGCAACTCGATTTCCATCGACGACTTTCTGCGTGTGGACCTGCGCGTGGCCAAGGTCCTGAGCGCCGACCTGATTCCGGGTGCGGACAAGCTGTTGAAGCTTCGGCTCGACGTGGGCGACCTCGGCGAGCGGGATGTCTTCGCGGGCGTCCGCGCGGCCTATGAGCCGGCAGCCTTGGTCGGCAGACTCATCGTGGTCGTCGCCAATCTGGAGCCGCGTAAAATGCGGTTCGGCGTCTCGGAGGGAATGATGTTGGCCGCCGGACCCGGCGGTAGGGAGATTTTCGTCCTGTCGCCCGACTCCGGCGCGCTGCCCGGCATGCGCATCAAGTGATATGACGACACCTGCCGCGCCCGACATCGTGGCGCGAATCGACGCATTGTTGCCCCAGACCCAATGCACGCGCTGCGGCTATTCGGGCTGCGAGCCGTACGCGACGGCGATCGCCGACGGCACCGCCGCCATCAATCAATGCCCGCCCGGCGGGAGTCGCACGATCCATGCGCTCGCCGACCTCCTCGGAAGGCAATTCCAGCCGCTGAATCCCGCCAACGGCATCGAGGGTCCGCCGCGGCTGGCATGGATCGACGAAGCGCGCTGCATTGGCTGCGCGCGCTGCCTCGCGCCCTGCCCGGTCGATGCCATCGTCGGGGCGGCGAAATTCATGCACACGGTGCTGATCGACCGCTGTACGGGCTGCGAGCTGTGCGTGGCGCCATGCCCGGTGGATTGCATCGAGATGCGGGACGCGCCCGTCCCCGCCGCCGATGAGCCCGCCCGTAACCGCGGGCGTTATCACGCACACAGACGCCGACTGGAACAACGTGTCCAGGAACGACAGCGTGCCCTGGACGCCAAGAAGATCGCCGTGGCGCGGCGCCCCATCCCCGGTGACGGACCATGAACGCCGCCAAACGGCGCGAGATGTTCGCCCGGTTTCGGGCCGCGAACCCCGCTCCGCGCACCGAGTTGCATTACAGTTCGCCCTTCGAACTGTTGGTTGCGGTCATCCTGTCGGCCCAGGCAACGGACAAGGGCGTCAACAAGGCCACTCCGGCCTTGTTCCGGGCGGCCAATACCCCGGCTGCCATGCTCGCGCTGGGAGTTCCCGGCCTCAGCCGGTACATCAAGACCATCGGGCTCTACAACACCAAGGCGAAGAACATCATCGCGGCCTGCGAGGCGCTGGTCACCCAGCATGCAGGTGAGGTGCCCCGGACCCGGGAAGCGCTGGAGAGTCTGCCCGGCGTCGGCCGGAAAACGGCGAACGTCGTGCTGAACACGGCCTTTGGTGAGGCTACCATTGCCGTCGACACCCATATTTTCCGCGTCGCCAATCGTACCGGACTGGCGCCCGGCAAGACGGTGCGCGCGGTCGAGGACAAGTTGCTGAAGGTCATCGCTCCCGAATACCTGCAGGACGCGCATCATTGGCTGATACTGCACGGCCGCTACGTGTGCAAGGCCCGGGTCCCGGACTGCCCGGTCTGCATCATCGCGGACTTGTGCGAGTATCGTCACAAAACAAAGGCCATCGAGTGAGCATATTCGGTTCCTACACCCGGGATCAGCTTCGCCAGAGCTACCTGGACGCGTGGCGCAAACACCTCGCCGGCTCGCTACTCTCGCCGTTGGAGGCGATGATCGCGGACGTCATCGGCGCGCACCCCGAATACCAGCCGGTGGTGCAGAACACCGGCAAGGCGTTGTCGATCGAATCCGATGCCGCCCACGCCACCGGAAATCCGTTCTTGCACATGGGACTGCACATGGCGGTGCGCGAGCAAATCTCCATCGACCGGCCTCCGGGTGTGCGCGAATTGCACGGGCAACTTCAGGCGCGATTCGCCGGCTCGCACGACGCGGAGCACATTCTCATGGAGGCGCTTGCCGAGACGCTCTGGGAGGCGCAACGCGCCGGTCGCGAACCGGACCAGCAGGCGTACCTCGAGCTCGCGCGCCGGCGTTTGTCCGGGCCCATCGCGACATAACGCCGGCAAGGTTACGCAAGCTTCATGCGCCATTCATCGGCGCCGGCTTGGCGTAACGCTATCCTTGGTGTCCCATGCGCTTCGTGCTTCCCCTTGCCGTCATTCTCAGCCTCGCAGCCCTCGGCGGCTTCGCGGCCGACGATCATCACCCCACGCCGCCCCCCCCTGCGGACCCGGCGTCGGGCCCGACGGCCGCCGCGGACGGCGATGCCGCGGCCCGGCACGCCCGGCGTACCGCGTGCATCAAGGAAGCCAAGGCGAAGAAGCTCGTGGGGCCGCAAAAAGCGGCATTCATCAAGGAGTGCGTCGCAGCCTCCTGAGGCGCCGGGGCGGCGGAGCCCGCCTGACCCCGCGCATCAGGCGTCTCCCGTCTCCGCATCGTCGTCGGCGACGAACGTGCCCTGATTGTTCAACTCGGCGAACAAGCCGCCCATGCGCAGCAGTTCATCGTAGGTGCCCTGCTCGACCAGTCGACCACCCTTGAGCACCAGGATCTGGTCAGCCTCCCGCACCGTCGTCAGGCGATGGGCGATCACGAACGTGGTGCGGCCTTTGGTGAGGGCAGCCAATGCGCGCTGAATGCGCGCCTCGGTCGCATTGTCGAGTGCGCTGGTCGCCTCGTCGAGAATCTGAATCGGGGCATCCTTCAACATGGCACGCGCGATGGCCAGGCGTTGGCGTTCCCCTCCCGACAGGGAACGGCCGCGCTCGGCCACGAGCGTCGCATAACCCTCGGGTTTCACCACGATGAAATCGTGCGCCTCCGCGGCGCGCGCGGTGTCCTCGATCTGTTGTTGGGTTGCATCAGGATTCCCGAGCCGGATGTTGTCGGCGATCGACCGATACAGCAACCCCGGGTCCTGGAAAACCACCGCGATGTTGCTGCGCAGGGAATGCAGCGACACGGTGCGGATGTCGATGCCGTCCACCAAAATGCGTCCCGCCGTCGGATCATAGGCTCGATACAAAAGGCTCAAGGCGGTGGTTTTGCCGGCGCCCGTGGGGCCCACCAAGGCGATGGTCGAGCCCGCCGGTGCGCGAAAGCTCAAGCAATGCAGCGCCGGCCCGGCATCGCCATAGCCGAACGAGCCGTTCTCGAACACCACCTCGCCGGTCACCCGCGGCAGCGCCGGCGTGTTCGGCGACTCCTTGAGCACCGACGGCGTATCCAACACGCCGAAGAAGTCCCGCAGCGACGGTATTTGAAAGAACAGCGCGGAGATGAACCCGGAGAACTGCTCGAGGCGGCCGATCAGCGTCATGGCGAATCCGGAAAACGTGACGATGTTGCCGACGGTGACTTCGCCCTTGCCGTTCAACGAGGCGCCGAGGAGAAAGATCGCCACGATGGTGAATGTGCTGGCCGCACGCGTGGCCACCGACAGCCACGCCCAACCGCGCAGCACCGGGTATTGGGCGGTCAGCACGCGCTGGGTCAGCTCACGCATGTTGGCGACCTCCGCTTCGTGGCTGGTGAAGCTCTGCACCACCAGCGCGTTGCTCAACACGTCGCCCGTGCGCTCGGCGATTTCCTGATGCAGCCGCTCGACCTGCAGCTGCGCCTTGTCGGTGCGGCGCATAGCGACGGCGTTGAACGCCGCAAAGCTCACCATCAACGTCATCATGAGCAGCGCCAGCTTCCAGTTGATGGACAGCGCGAGCGGCAGCATCACGAGGATCGACAGCAGCGTGGCGAGATGATCGCGCAGA
>Ga0182014_10008976_pt1 | contig 10106 bp, 8 predicted proteins | sample 612S2DmetaG_FD_120489 | JGI IMG/M metagenome (GOLD analysis project Ga0182014, IMG submission 120489) | Permafrost microbial communities from Stordalen Mire, Sweden - 612S2D metaG | ecosystem: Environmental > Terrestrial > Soil > Wetlands > Permafrost | place: Sweden: Stordalen | collected...
CCCCCGTCGCAATCGCGCGGCGCGCTGCTATGCTGAGACACAGGGAATATCCAGGGGGATCGCCGATGGACCAGACCGATGTGCTCACCGTGCGCGAGCTGACACGCGAGTCGGACTTCGACTTCGACGTGGTGACCGGCGACGTCGGCATCGACAAAGCCATCACCGGCATCCACCTCTCGGACCTGCGCGATCCGGCACCCTGGATGATCAAAGGCAGCGTCCTGCTCACCACCGGTCCGGCATTTGCCGCCGACCCCAACGAAGGCTTGCGGCTCCTCGACGGCCTGGCCCACATCGACGCGTCCGCTGTGGGCGTGGCCATCGGCCATCATCTCGCGCACGTCTACCCCGAGATGATCGAGCGCGCCCGCACCCTGAAGCTGCCGGTGTTCGAGATTCCCTACGGTGTGCCGCTGCGCACGATCGTCGCCTACGTCTACCACGCGCTGGCCTCGAGCGACATGCACCGGCTGCGGCGCATCGTCGCGGTCGAGAACCGCCTGCTCGACTCGTTCATCGAAGAAAAGGACGCCGCCGGACTGATCGAGAGCGTGGCCGCGGTCCTCCAGATGCCGGTCGCCCTGTTCGACGCCAACGGGCGACCGCTGGCCTGCTCCCCCGCCGCGGACGGCGCGGCGACCACCGAGCGCCTCTGGCGGGTCTACGCCGGCCTGCCCGGCGCCGTCGGCCCGCTGGGCATCGTCGAGGCCGGCCAGGAGCGCTACTACTATCGTGAGGTCGTCGCCCTGGGAAAGGTCGAGCGAGTGATCGCCGCGGGGTCGTCGCAGACTCCCGCTTCCGAGTTCGCCGAGATGTCGCTGTCGTTCCTGCAACGCCTCATCGCCCTCGATCTGCTGCGCGCCCGCGACGAGCTCGAGATCCAGCGCCGCATGCGACACCGCGTGCTGCGCGACCTTCTGGCGACCGACGGCGCAGCGGGCGAGTTCCACGAGATCGCCGAGCGGGTCGAAGAGCAGGGTCTCGACCCCAGGAGCCCGTGGCGTGTCGCCGTCGCCAAGGTGATCGTCGGCAGCGGCGGCGATCAGCGCCGCCGCGACGCCCGCAAGCCGCACGATCTCGAGGACCTGCTGATCGACACGATCGACCACTTCTTCAGCCTGCGGCGCGTGCCGTTTCTCGACACGCTCAGGGGGACGTCCGCGGTCGTTATCTGGTCGTCTCCCGACCCGTCCGAGCCGGCCGCGCGGGCACTGCTCACCGAGCTGCGCGCCGCCCTCGATGAAGGCCTGGCCCCGCACGTGGCGATCGTGGGCTCCTCGGCCCCACTCATCGGCTTTGGCGGCACGGGCAAAGCGCTCCAACAGGCGGAGGAGTCGCTGCTGGCCGCCAGCCAGGGCGCGGGCGCCGACCACATCGTCCTCTTCGAGGAGATGAGCGCCCGTTTTCGCCTGCTCGACGGCCAGAGCAGCGCGGCCTTGAGCGACGTCTTCTCGCGCACGATCGCCCCGCTTGCCCGGGTCGACGACACCCGCCACACCTACCTCGTCGCCACCCTCAAAGCGTTCCTCGACAACAACCTGTCGCTCAGCCAGACGGCCGATGCTCTGTACATCCATCGCAACACGCTGCAGAAGCGGTTGAGGCACATCGAGGAGCTGCTCGACGTCGACCTCGATGAGCTCGGCGATGTCGTCGAGCTCTTTCTGGGGCTGCGGGCCGGGGCGCTCCTCGACGAGCCGGCGCTCGCCGGGAGCGCCGACCCCACGCGCTCGGAGCCCGACGCTCCCGGCCCCGTGTAAGGACGACCACCAGCGCCACACGGAACTGTGCAACTTGCGCCACGACACCGCGGCCGGCGCGGCCTAGCCTGACTCCTTGAGGACCCGAGCCCCGCGGCGTCGTTGCCGCGGAGCAACGAAGGAGGGGCACTGCCATGGCAAGCCACACCGTCACGCCGCCGAAGGCCAAGCCGGCCGGCGCCCAGCAGCCCGACACCCCCGGCGCCGCCGGCCCGCAGAACGGGCGCGTAGCGGCCGCCGGCCTGCGTGACCAGCGCCTCGCGGCCGCCGGCGCCGCGCAGGCGCCGTCGGAGCAGGCGGCTCAGCAGCTCGAGCGCGCGCTTGGAGCCTTGTACGGCGCCGCCATCGGCAGTGCGCTCGGAGCACCGACGCGGTTTCTGTCGCCGGCCCAGATCTCGGCCCAGTTTCCCGAGCTCGAGGGCTTCATTCCGATCACGCCTCAGGACCTGGTCGGCCAGGGCCTGCCGGAGCGCGGTCTCACTGAGGAGATCGAGGCCCTGCTGACGCTGGGCGAGCGGCTGGTCGACGGTCGTGACCAGGCCGGCGCGCCGGCCGCCGCGGGGCGCGCCACGCGCCGCGCCCTCGCCGGCGCGGACCAGCCTGAGGCCGCCGTCGCCCTGCTCGGGGTGCCTCTGGGCATCGCCGCCGCAACAGGCACGGCAACGGGCATCGTCGAGGCTGTCGAAGAGGTCACCACTCCGGGCGAGGTCACCTGCATCGCCACGGCCGGCGCCGCCGCCGTGGCGGCGGCGGTGCGCGCCGCGATCGACGGTGCCACCGTCCCCGAGGCCCTGGCGGCCGGATGCCGGGCGGCGGAGCTCGGCGAGCGGCGAGGCCGCTACGTGCCGGGCGCCAGCGTCGCCCAGCGCATCGAGTGGAGCCTGCAGATCGTGGGGAGCTGCGACGCGGCCCGCGCCCGCCGGCTGCTGCACACTCTGGTGGGCACCGGGGCGCAGATTCAGGAAGCCATCCCGACCGCGTTCTCGCTTGCGCTCCTGTGGCCGGACGAACCGTGGCGGGTGTGCCTCGAGGCCGCTCTGCTGGGCGGCGCGAGCGACACTATCGCCGCGGTGGCGGGCGCCATCGTCGCCGCGGTCAGCGGTACTGCCGGGCTGCCGCCCGAGGCCGTTCGCATGATCGATCGCGCCGGCGGCCACCGCCTCGACGATCTGACGCGCAGCCTGATCGATCTGCGGTAGCCGATCCAGAGGCGGCGTCGCCGGGTCGGCGCGCTGTCCGAGCTGACGACGGTTTCGTCACCTCGGGCGTTATCGGTCGGTCGCCGCGCACCGATAGTCCTTGCGGGTAGTCACGTCCCACCCCGAGCGACGGAGGCCGCGCATGAGATCCGTGAGAAGACTGGTGCTGCCCGTCTTGCTGTGCGCCCTGGCGCTGGGTCTGGTCTCGCAGGCGCAGGCCAGGGCCGCCGCCACGAGCCGTGGGCCGAGCCCCGCCGCAGCCGGTCAGACCTTCACCTGTCTCGGCAGGACCACCGCCGTCGATCAGACGGCCGGCACGATCACCGTCACGGTCAAGCGCGCGTCGCTTGCTTTGCAGGGGTCGGTCGGCCAGAGCCTCACCTTGACAGTCACCCCCGACAGCGTCCTTGCGAAGCGCGTTCACGGTGCGCAGACCGCCGTCACCCTTGCCGAGGTGTCCACGGGCGAGCTTCTGGCAGCAAGCGAGACGATCGACACCACCGATCCCGCCGCGCCGGTGTACGACGTCGCCAGGGCTCTGCTCTGGCATCCGGCCGCGCGTGCCTGGTTTCTTTGCCGGGGCACGGTCTCGGCGGTCGACCTGCAGGCCGACGCGCTGGTCGTCCGGGTGGGTCGCGGCTCGGCCGGCCTGCGCGGTTCGGCGGGTAAAGACCTGACCATCGAGATGGCCGCCGACACGAAGATCTTCGTCGCCCACGGCCGCCTTCTCGGCACGGCCGCCATCGGCGACATCACCGCCGGCGACCGCGTGACCATTCTCGGTCGCGCCGATCGCACCGACTCGAGCGCACCGGTCTTCACGGCCACGCGCGTCGTGGTGCGCCAGGTGGCGCCGCTCGGCCGGCTCGACTGGTTTGCTTGTCTCGGCCAGGTCTCGTCGGTCGATCGGACCGCCGGTACGATCGTCGTCGCGGTCACGCGCGGCACGCGCGCCGTGCAAGTCGACATCGGTAGCGACCTCACCCTCACAGCCATGAGCGCCAGCGTGATCCGCACCTTTGCCGACGGCGCCCTCGCCACGGTGACCGTCGCCGACGTGCAGGCCGGCGAGTCGATCGTCGTCGCCGGCCGGATCGATCGCAGCGACCCGACAACGCCCGTCTTCGACATCGGCCGCGCCTTCGTTTGGGCGCCGACGAGCTCCTGAGGCCCGTCGCCGGCTGAAAATGCGTCACGAGGGCCCCGGCCGAGGGGCCGAGGCCATGCCGAACAGACGTACGGCCGGCTAGGCCTGGTTGTAGAATCCGCCGCCGGCGAGACCCCGGCGCTCATCGCCGGAGAGCTGGACGTGCGTCGGCGTAAGCAGCAGCAGGTGCTCGGCGATGGCGTGCAGGCCACCGTCGCGCGCATAGGCGAGGCCGCTGCAGAAGTCGGTCACCCGGCGGGCGACCTCGGTCTCGCAGCCTTGCAGGTCGGCCATGACCGGCTGGTCGCGGCGGAAGGCGTCGGCCACGCGCTGGGCGTCGGCGTACGTGGCGACGGCGACCACGCAGATCTCGTGGCGGGCCGCCGACACGAGCTGCAGCGCCGGTTCGTGGCCGCGATCCTCGCGACCGAAGACCTCGTGGTCGACGCCCTCGTCGTCCCAGTCGCGGCCTGAGTCGTCGTCACTTCCCGAAGACCAGGCCAGAGCCGTGCCCAGACGGCCTCGCGCCCGGCGCCAAGAATCGCTCGCACTCATCGCTTCCGCTTCTCCCGGTCCATGCCAGAGCAGATCCGCTCCACCCGGCACGGGGCCGCCGCCCCGCCGCCGACGCCACGCGCGACCACACCGGGCCCGCCGCGCGGCGGGAGCGAGTCCCGCCTCTCGTGCGGCCGGGACCGATGCGTGCTTCGCCGGCGGCCTTCCGGTTCCTCTCGAGCGCACCGTTCAGGCCAGCGCCCAAGAGCGTCACCGGCAGGCGCAGCGGTCGTCTCTGGCCGGCGGCGGACGGCTCTCACGGCGGCTTGGTGGGCAACCGGCCACGGCCGGAACCGGCCCTCGTGCGCAGCAACGGGTAGAGGCAGGCGCCGGCCAGGCCCATGACGACGATCCCACCGTAGGTGAGGTGTGGCCCCAGGCGAGCCAGCAGCAGCCCGCCGAAGATCGGCCCCAGCGCACCCTGGCCGGCCGTCCAGACCAGGGTCCAGGCGCCCATGTAGCGGCCGCGGACCGCGACGGGGGCCAGGCGCGCCACGATCGCCGAGGTCACGGGACCGAAGAGCGCCTGGGCGAGCGACAGCGCGGCGATCGTGACGAGCAGCGGCAGGAGCGCCGGCACGAAGGCCGACAGCCCCACGCCGCAGCCGAAGAGCACGCTCGCCAGGGCCACCTGATACATGGGGTCCAGACGCCTGACGGCGCGCACGCTCGGGTACTGGGTCACCACGATGACGAGTGCGCTGTAAGACATCAGCAGCCCCCAGACGGCGGGCTTCACGTGCAGGTAGCCGGTGAGCAGCACGGGAAAGGTCGAGTACATCTGCCCGAAGATGAACAGCGGCAGCAGCGAGATCGCGCAGAAGGCGCAGAAGCGCCGGTCGGCGAGCACGCGGCCGTAGCCCGGCCGGGCGGCGCGGGCGGCCCGCCTTTTGCGCGAGCGACGTCGGGCGGGAATACTGATCACGTCGCGCACGCCGTACACCGCGGGGCCCTCGCTGATCGCCGTGGAGCGCACGCGGCGGGCCGCCCTGGGGCGCGTCTCGCGCAGAGCCACGACCGTGAAGGCCAGAAACGCAAAGCAGCCGGCGCCGGCCAGCACGAACAGCAGCGGCAACCCAAAGCCGACCCCCAGCAACAGCGCCGCGATCAGCGGTCCGACGACCTCACCGGCGCCGATCATGAGGCGCACCAGGCTGTAACCCTCGGGCCGCAGGCGGGTGCGCACGAGATCGGCGACCATGGCGTTGCTCGCCGTAAGAAACAGCGGCCAGCCCAGGGCGCGATCGCAAAAGACGAACAGGCAGACCGGCACGAGGCCGTGCACAAAGGCGAGGCCGCTGTACATGATCCCCGAGCAGGCGGCGCAGACGATCATCACGGCGCGCCGTCCAAAGCGATCGCTCAGACTGCCGGCCAGCGGCTGCAGCGGCAGGCCGGCCAGCGCCGTACCGCCCATGATGGCGCCCACGACGGCCATCGACACGCCCAGCCGTCCCTTGATGAGGATCGCCGTGTAAGGGAAGGCCAGGCCGATGACCAGCAGGTAGAAGAACGTGCCCCCGACGAGCAGCCAGAACTGGCGTGGAAAAAGCCGCAGCTGGCGCGCCAGCCGCCGTCTCTTCGAGCTGTGTCCGGTCTCTCGCACGACGATCGCCAGAAAAGGCTATCGAAAACCGCCGGCCAAGACGAACCGGCCGGCCGCTCTGCCATGGTGCCCCGGCAGGGCTGGTCAAGAATCGCGCCCTCGTGCCGATATGGTCAGCCATGGGGACCAGGACATCGACCTCCGACTGGCTGCGCGTGCAGCAGGCCGCCGATGTGCTCGCGGTCAGCGCCACGACCGTGCGGCGCTGGGCCGACCGCGGCAGGCTCGACTGCCGGCGCGATCCCAGCGGTCAGCGCCGCTTCTCCCGCTACGAACTGGAGCGGGGGCTGGCCGGCGCAGGGCACACCCTCGCAGGCTCATCGCCGGGCGACGGCCTCGAGGGGCGCTATCAGCTCCTCTTTGAGACCAGTCTCGAGCTCGCCTCCAGCCTGGAGCTCGACGAGGTCGTGCAGTCGGCGGCCCGCCGCCTCGGCGTCGTGCTGGCGATCCCCGACTCCGACATCTACCGGCTCGACGGCGAGGGGCGTATGGTCTGCGTCGCCTCCGCGGCCGACGGCGTCTGCGATACCGCCTGGGTGGGCCACGAGGTCCATCTCGACGACTGGCCCTGCGACCGGCTTGCCCTCGAGACGCGACGCGCCGTCACTGTGAACAGCCTCGACGACCCTCGGCTCGGCCCTGTCGAACGCGACGAGATGCGGCACCACGGTCAGCGCAGCTCCATCTCACTGCCCCTCGTGGCGCACGACAAGGTCATCGGCCTGGTCGACCTGCTCGACCACACCGAGCGCGAGTTCACCAAAGAGGAGATCGCCATCGCCGAAGCGGGCGGCCAGCTCGTGGCCCTGGCGCTCGAGCACGCCCAGCTCTACGAAGAGGTCAAGCGCCTGCACCTGGGCAACCTGCGAGCCTTGAGCTCGGCGCTGTCCGCCAAGGACTACTACACCCTCGGCCACGCCGGCCGCGTGGCCGCCTATGCGGCGATGCTGGGTCGCGAGCTCGGCTGGCCCGCCGATCGCCTGGACGAGCTGCAGAACGTCGCCTTCCTGCACGACATCGGCAAGATCGGCGTCTCCGACCGCGTCCTGTTAAAGGCCGGACCGCTTACCTCTGAGGAGTGGGAGCTCGTGCGTCAGCACCCCGGCATCAGCGCCGAGATCGTGCGCCCGCTGTTCGATGAGGAGCTCGTGGAGGGTGTGCGTCATCACCACGAGCGCTTCGACGGCGGCGGCTATCCGGACGGTCTGCGGGGGGCTGCGATCCCCCTGGTGGCGCGCGCCATGTGCGTCGTCGACTGCTACGACGCCATGTCCTGCGAGCGGCCCTACCGAAGGGCGCTGAGCTACCGCCAATGCCTCGCCGAACTGCGACGCTGCTCTGGCACGCAGTTCGACCCCGAAATGGTCGCCGCCTTCCTGCGTGCGCTGGAGCGCCTGCGGCGCCGGCGCACGCGCGTCGATGCGCTGGCCGCGCAGGCCGCCGAGCTGATCGATCCCGCCGGGCACGCCCTGTTGCGCCAGCGCGGCGACGAAGCCAGAGTCGAGTACCGCGAGATGGTGAGCGCCTTGCGCGCGTTCCGCGATGCCCACCCCCCCATGCGCTTCATCACGAGCTTCGCGCTGGTGGGCGACCGCTGCATCACGGTCCTGGACACGGGTGAGTCGGACAGCGAGCTCTCACACCTGGGCGACCAGTGGCTGGCCCAGGACGAGCTGGCCGCGGTCCTCGCCGGTGAGAGCCCCACCGCCAACGTCCTGAACGCCGACGATTTCGGCGTCTGGGTCACGGGCACGGCGCCCGTGCGCGAGGCGGACGGCAGCGTCGTCGCGGCGATTACGGTCGATGCGCCGGCCCTCGAGAAGCTCGACAACCGGCTCCAGGCGGACCGCTCTCACACGCTGGCGGCCATGCTCCAGGCGGCCGCCATCCGCTACAGCCGGGCCGAGGTCGAGGCGATCACCGACGGCCTGACCGGCCTCTACAACCACCGCTATCTGCACGAACGACTCGAAGAAGAGCTCGAACGCGCCCGCCGCCACGGCACGCGGGTCAGCCTGCTGTTCTTCGACTGCGACCAGTTCAAGCGCTACAACGACCTCTACGGACACAAGGCCGGCGACGCCGCTCTGGGGCGTATCGCGCGCATCGCCGAGGCTCACAGTCGGCGCGTGGATCTCGCGGCCCGCTACGGTGGCGAGGAGTTCGTGCTCGTGCTGGTCGACACCGACCACCCGGGCGCCCTGACGGTCGCCGAGCGCATCCGCGAAGAGGTCGAGATCTCGAGCACCCTGGCGGGGCGCCCGCTGAGCGTGAGCGTCGGCGTCGTCACGTGCCCCGACGACGCCGCCGCCAAGGACGAGCTCCTGGACAAGGCGGACTGGGCGATGTACGCGGCCAAGCGCGCCGGGCGCAACCGCGTCCTTTCGTTTCGCGACGGCCTCGTGGCCAAGGAGACCTGGCTGTCGCGCCGCGGCCGGTAGCCCCCCGGCGCCCCCGGCCCTGGAGCCGGCCTGCGCAGCGACACGATCGGGCCGCGACTCGCGGCCGCTCGGGTCAGCCCGTCCTCTGGCGGTTCACGCCCTTGCCCACCACCTCCGCAACGGCCGACTTGAGCAGCCGCACCCTCTTATGGTCGGCGATCTCGAGCACGACGAACGTGTCGCGGACCTGACGGATCGTGCCGCACATGCCGTCGTAGGTCACGATCTCGTCCCCCTTGCGAACCTTCGCCAGCAGCTCCTGTCGCGCCTGGCGCCGGCGACGCTGAGGTCGGATCATGAGCACGTAGAAGACCCCGACGACGACGATCACGTAGATGATCAGGATGTCGACTTTCACGACAGCGTTCCGCCTCCTTGCGTGACCCTGGGAACAGACGCCCGCGACCTTCGGCCGCTGTCGACCCGCCCTGGCCCCGAATACGTTTGCTAACGACCCCGCGGTCACAGTTGACCGCCGGGCGCTGGATAGATAGCGTCTGGCGGGACCCGATACTCACCTGTGGCCGCCTTGCCGTGGCATCATGACCGCAGGCAGCGGCAAAAGACAAGGGGGTGATGACGACGCTGAGACGACGACCTCCACTGGCGACTATCGCCGGACTCGCCGCGATCGTCGTCAGCGTCACGCTGGCGCTCGTCGCCTACGCCTACTATCCCTGGGCCTTCAGCCCGGCGGCCAACTGGATCAGCGACCTCGGCAACACGTTCCTCAGCCCCAGGGGCTCCGTGTTCTTCCGGCTCGACATGATCGCCGTCGGCGCCGTGCTCGCCGCCTTCTTCGTCGGCTTGCGCGCCTGGGCCCGCGGCCAGCATATCGCCATGAAGCTCCTCATTGCCGTCGGCCAGATCAGCGGTCTCGTGGGCGCCGCGGCCCTGGTGATGACCGGGATCTTCTCAGAAAACGACTACGCGGCGCACGCTCTGTGGGCCACCGTGCTGTTCATCGCGCTGGCCACCGCGGTGTGGTTCATCGGCTGGGCTCCGTTCTGGCACCCCGATCTGCCCCAGAAGCTCAGCTACCTCGCCTTCGCCGTCTGCGCCGTCGATGTGGTCTCCATCGTCGCGCGGCGTCACTGGCTGGAGTGGGTCGCGGTCGGCCTGCTGCTGTGCTTCGTGGGCGCCGTAGCCCTGGGAACCTGGTCGATGGCCCCGAGCCGCGTCCCGCGCGACCGCTGAAGCCGCCGGCGCGCGTCGCCTCCGGCCGGCCGCTCTGCTCAGGAGGGTATCGTGTCGGCCGGCAACGGAGGCCCCACCCGCGGCTGCCGCGGCGCCGGCGCGCGCTTCTCGCCTGAGTCCTCGCTCTGGCTGCGCTGGCGGGCCTTTTCGTCTTTGTCTTTGAAGACCTCGGCCTCGGGGGTACCGGCCAGCAGGGCC
>Ga0182014_10008980_pt1 | contig 10103 bp, 8 predicted proteins | sample 612S2DmetaG_FD_120489 | JGI IMG/M metagenome (GOLD analysis project Ga0182014, IMG submission 120489) | Permafrost microbial communities from Stordalen Mire, Sweden - 612S2D metaG | ecosystem: Environmental > Terrestrial > Soil > Wetlands > Permafrost | place: Sweden: Stordalen | collected...
GTCAACATATACGAGACGCCGCTGGGAACGCGCAGATTGTCTTCGAGTACCACAAACCTGCCATCTGGCATGCGGATCAAGTCGGTCCCCGCCACGCTGATATAAACGTCGCGCGGAATTCTTACCCCCTGCATCTGCCGGCGGAAGTGCTTGCAGGTGTAGATGATTTCGCCGGGGATGACCCGGTCCTTCACGATGCGCCGCTCATGATAAACGTCGGCGAGGAACAGGTTGAGCGCCGTAATGCGCTGTAGGAGACCGCGCTCGATGGTCGCCCATTCCGAACTGGTGACGATTCGCGGCAGCAAATCATGTGGGAAGATCTGCTCCGTGCCCTCGGCGCGCCCATACACGGTAAAGGTGATGCCCTGGTTGAAAAACGAGAGATCGGCTTCCTTCTTGAAGCGATACAGATCTTCGGAGGGAAGGTTCAAAAGCTGCGTGTAGAGATTCCGGTAATGCGCCCGAGGCCGTCCGTCGGCGCGGAACATTTCGTCATAAGCCGAGCCCAGCGCATAATCGCCGAAGGGGACGCGCATCTGGAGGTGAGCGGATTGTGCTGGCATGGACACTCCTTTCCGGGTCGACTGAACCAGGGGCCATTCGACGGGGAATAGGGCCAGGCCACAGAGCTACGACAACAAGTATACCGCGATCGATGCGCAGGTAGCGAGCGCTGGAGTGGTTCATCCTGGTATGATGAACGTAGTGAGGCTCCATCTAGGGCGGCCGAACGAGTAATTTGGTCCATTGCGTGCCCATTTAATTCACTTCGCGGATTTCGCGCCGTAGATTAGGTACCTTCCAATGCAACTCCGGATCGGTTATGAACTGATTTATAGCTTTCCACGATCCACGCCGATCATCCTTGTTTTAAATGTCCACGATTCCCGCACCTCTGACATTGTCGTTCCCGACAGCCTGACCATCGAACCCCCCATTCCGGTAACCGGCTATCGCGACAGCTTTGGCAACCAGTGCCACCGCGTGCTCGCGCCCGCGGGCCGCCTCCGCCTTACGGCCGACGGCGTGATACGAGATAACGGCAAACCGGACGAGGTTATGACCGAGGCCTGGCAGGACTCCGTGGAGGATCTGCCGGAAGATACTTTGCTGTTCCTCCTGGGCAGCCGTTATTGCGAGACCGACCTGCTGTCTCAAACGGCATGGCAACTCTTTGGAGGCACGGTTCCAGGGTATCCGCGCGTGCGGGCCATCTGCGATTACGTTCATAACCGTATCGTTTTCAACTACCAGGATGCCCGTCCCACCCGTAGCGCCTCGCAGGCTTTCCAGGAGCAGGCCGGTGTTTGCCGCGACTACGCGCATCTGGCGATCACTTTCTGCCGCTGCATGAACATTCCGGCGCGATATTGCACCGGCTACCTTGGCGATGTCGGAACCCCGCCGCCTTTCCCACCGGGCGATTTCGCCGCGTGGTTCGAGGCCTGGATCGGCGGCCGCTGGCACATTTTCGATCCGCGCAACAATGTGCCCCGCATGAGCCGCGTCCTGATGGCGAGAGGCCGCGACGCATCCGATGTCGCGATTACCACCACCTTCGGGCCCAATTACCTGGAAGGTTTCAAGGTCTGGACTGACGAGATCCCGGAATGATTGACTGATGTCCCTTCTCACCGTCCACCACTCCACCGTCTACCGCTACCGGGAACCCGTCGGCCTGGGGGAACACCGGATGATGTTCCGCCCTCGCGCCAGTCACGACCTCCGATTGATCCGAACCGACCTGCTCATTACGCCGCAACCCGTGCAGTTGCGCTGGCTGCACGACCCGTTCGATAACTCAGTCGCCGTGGCCACTTTTGAAGGAACCACGTCGGAACTGCGTTTCGAAAGCACGGTGACGCTGGAGCATTTCGAAAACTCCATGCCGGAGTATCCGCTGGAAGAGTACGCGCGAACGTATCCATTTCGATATTCCGATGAGGACTTTCCCAGTCTCTCCAACGCTCTGACGAAGCGCTACGCGTCCGAGAGCGTGGCGACGTGGGCATTGCAGTTTCTCGATCCGGCGGATACCTCCAACACCATGAAAATACTGCGCGCCATGACGTCTGGCATCCGCTGGGACTTCACCTATTCCCGCCGCGTCGAGAAGGGCGTGCAGCCTCCGGAGGAAACGTTGCGCACCCGCACCGGCAGTTGCCGGGATTTCGCGGTCCTGATGATAGAAGCCACGCGGTCACTGGGCGTCGCCGCGCGGTTTGTCAGCGGCTATATCTTCATTCCCAACAGTTCCGGGCTGGCGGGGGGCGGATCGACTCATGCATGGGTGCAGGCCTATCTACCCGGCGCCGGGTGGATCGATTTCGACCCTACCAACAGCATCATTGGTAATCGCAATCTGATTCGCGTCGCCGTGGCCTGGAGCCCCGAGCAAGTGCTGCCCTTATGGGGCACCTACGAGGGTCCCCCGGAGGCGTTCGTGGGGATGGACGTCAGTGTGAACGTCACCGAGGCGGATGGGTGATATCGACGTGTGGGCAGGTGGAACCCTGCGGGCGTCAGAGCATTAGTCCGGTTCCATATCCACACCGACTTCGACTCTATGCTCGCGCCCACCCTGGATTACGCCGCGCACCGGACTAACGTCACCGTAATCCCGGCCCCAGGAGAGCGTGACGTGACCCTGGAACGGGACCAGATTGTTGGTCGGATCCACGTCCAGCCAGCCGGCGCCGGGGCAATACACGGACACCCAGGCGTGCGAAGCATCCGCTCCCACCAGCCGGGCGCGCCCAGGCGGAGGGTAGGTCCGCAGGTACCCGCTCACATACCTGGCGGGCAGGCCTAGTGATCGCAAGCATGCTACCTGCAAGTGAGCGAAGTCCTGACAGACGCCGCGACCGTGACGAAGCACCTCTTCCGGCGGCGTCCGTACGTTGGTTGCCTTTGAATCAAAGCGGAAATCCTTGTAGATCCGTCCAGTGAGGTCGAGCAGCGCTTCAGTAAGCGGCCTGGCCGGCGAAAAGGAGGGCAATGCATATTTCCTAAACTCGGCGCCCGGCTTGACACGAGGCGACTCAAACACAAACTGATAAGCTTCTAGTCCTTCCGGACTGCGATCGGCCGGCAGAGATCGTGCCACTTCTTCCCAAGGTTGTGAGTGTTCCGGCCAAATTGCCGGACAATCGTCGATGACGACCCGGCTGCGAGCTTCTACGCGCAGCTCGTCATGCGGCTCCCGAATGGTGAAAAACGTGACAGGATTCCCAAAGTAGTCCAACCGCTCGCTTACTCCGGAGGGAGACGGCGTCACCAGCAACTCATGCGACGTGCAAGTGTGGTGAGCCAGAGTCCGGGGAGTCAGGTAGGCTATGTGATTCCCGACGGAGACGGGAACCCTGTACTTATAAGTAGTCTTATGAACGATTCGGTAAGTCATCCACCTATACTGATCGGGTACGTGTGCGCATGGTCGAAGTACATGAGCGAGATATTATCCGCCCAGGAAGGGAGGAGTTCTTGGATCGAGCCAAGAGCACGGTCGATCTGCGATTGTCCATCGGAATAACCCGCGGGCAAACCGCCTCCGGGCAGCGGAAATTCCAGCTTCTCCAGGTCCAGACCGCGCAGCAATGTTACCGCGTGTTGTATTGCCTGCTGATCGGCGGGATCGTGCCGCGGCAGCCTCCTATGTAAATCGGCCAAATGAGCCATCTGGAAGTTTAACGACCGGGGATTGTTTTCATCCGCCATCAATACGTCCAGCACCGCGATGGGCTGCAAGGTAGTGAAGTAGCGGGAGCGATAAGTCATGGAACTATCAGCCACCTCCAATATATATTCCAGCACGGGCCAGCTTTGTTCATCCAGCCCTGAGGTCAATTCCCTGAGATGCCTCACCGAGTACATCGCCCGTTCCAATCTGCGTCCCAAACTCAGGAAAAGCCAGCCGGATCCGCGGGTAATGTTTTCCCGTTCCATGCCGGAGAATGCGGAGAGCAGCTCCAGGCACCCGTTGAGTACGGCCGAGTACTCGACAAAGAGCATGTAGTCCTCGGTGCGGGCGGATTCCGCCAGGTCAACCACCAGTCGCGACATATCCGAGGAGAGCCGCTCGCGAACGTTTCCACCGACGCGATGGGCCTCCGCCAGATTGGACGCCAGGCTGTCCGGCCGCTCGACGTCCGACATTAACGAGACCAACTCATCTTCCAGATCGCGCGCACTGGCCGGGCGATCTTTGGGCAGTGTGCTGTGCGGCGAACCCAAACAACCGTGCAGCCGAAACAGGCAGGCAAGTTCGGTGTGATTGGCTCGCCGGACGCGCGTCATCAGACAACGCAGCAGGCGTGCAATGGACTCCGACCGTTCGGCGTAACGGCCCAGCCAGAAAAGGTTGTCCGCGGCGCGGCTAGGCAGGTCGGCCGTCGTGCGTTCCAGTTGGACCGGCTGGTTCCTTGGACGCAGCATGCTAAAGGTGTCGACCGGTCCGTCCCACAGAACCCAGGCGTCTTTGCTGCGGCCCCCGCGCTGCATGGATACCACCTGGCCGTCGGCTTCCGACACGCGGACCAGGCCGCCGGGCATTGCGATCCAACCGGCACTGGTGTTCAGAACATACGTCCGCAGCACCATGCTGCGCGGATACAGGCGGCCCTGGTCCCAAACCGGCGCGGTTGAGAGATTCACCTGTTCCTGCGCCACGTACTCGTAGGGGCGCGAACGTATCTGTTCTCCGACCCTCCGCTTTTCCACCTGGGAGAGGCCTGCGCCGAAGACGGGTTCCATTCCACGCAACGGGAACGCAGGTTTGACCACCACGCGATCCAGATGGTTCAGCACCCAATCCAGCGCGTAATCCTGCCCACACCACCAGGTCGCCACGGATGGCAGTTTGAGGGCCTCTCCCAACAGTTTCTCTGCCAAGCCGGGAAGAAACGGCATGATGGCTGCGGTCTCTATCACGCCGCTCCCCAGTGCGTTGACCACTACGACGGTGCCGGCATGTACCGCGTCCACCAGGCCCGCCACTCCCAGGAAGGAATCGTGGCGGAGTTCCATGGGATCGCAGAAACTATCGTCAACGCGGCGCAGAATTACGTGGACCGGTTGCAGGCCTTCCACCGTTTTCAGATAGGCCCGCCGGTCGCGAACGGTCAGATCAGATCCCTCAGCCAGCGTAAGTCCGAGATACCGTGCCAGGTAGGAGTGCTCGAAGTAGGTCTCGTTGTAGGGTCCGGGTGTCAGCAGAACCGCGCGTGGATGATCGCAATGCGCCAAGCCGAGCAGCGCCTCACGCCAGGCGCGGAAGAAGGAAGCCAGCCGCCTGACGTTTGCGGCGCCAAACGCCTCCGGCAGAACGTCCGCCACGATCGTGCGATTTTGCAGCGCATATCCCGTTCCCGAAGGCGATTGCGTGCGGTCGGCGAGCACCCACCAGCGGCCGTCTGGCGAGCGCGCCAGGTCCACTCCGATTAAATGGAGATGGCCACGCTGGGGTGGTGCTACCCCGGTCAAGGGCCGCAGAAAAGCCGGATTTGCAAATAGCAAGGCCGCCGGAATGTCCCCGTTCTGAACGAGTTGGCGAGCTCCGTAGATGTCACCCAGGATCAGATTAAGCAGGTGCGCCCGCTGCGTGATCCCTGCCTCGATGACACGCCATTCGTCCGGCGGGATAAGCAGCGGAATAGGATCGATGGCCAGTGGCCGGTTCACACCTTGCGGGTCGGTGTAGACGTTATAGGTGACGCCGTTCTCACGGATGCGACGTTCCGCGCGCTCCCAGCGGCGCGCCAATTCGTCGGGGCCAATGTTCTGGAGCGATTCGATAACCGCGGACCAGTAAGGCCGGGCGGTGAATCCGTCCGGCGCGAACTCATTATAAGTCGACCGGTCGGGCAACAGCATCTGAAGGAGATCAGGGCTCACAACTAGCGGCTCTCACGTGCCACTGAGCTTAGCACGTATTTCAGGCAGGGTCTTGGTTCGAGAGCGCCCCTACTAAACGGATGCGATCGCGCGACGGGTACAATTGGTAGGGCCACGACCATGAGCGAAAGAGTCCTCGTCGTATATCGGGAAAGTTCGGACGTCCAGCCGTATGCTCGCGCGATTGAATCCGTCGGAGCGGAGCCGGTGCTGGAGGAAGTCCGGACCGGGCTCCGGATCGGCCCGTGTTGCGGACTCTTACTGACCGGCGGCGGCGACGTGGACCCGGCGCTCTACGGCGAAATTGCTTCTCCGGAAACCGATCCGCCCGATCCGGAGCGGGATGCCGTCGAAGCCGCCCTCATCGATGAAGCGTTGGCTCGCGACCTGCCGCTGCTTGGGATTTGCCGTGGGATGCAACTCCTGAATGTGCATTTTGGGGGCAGCCTCGTCCAGCACCTGCCAACCGTCGGGCGCCATGTCAGGCGCACCTCCGACCGAGGCCTGCCGGCCCACCGCGTGGTGATTGAGCCCGGCAGCATGCTGGCGAGCATCGCTCACCGGCAGATGTGGGAGGTGAACTCACGGCACCACCAGGCGGTAGCGCGACTTGCAGGCGGGTTCAAGGTCTGCGCCAGTGACCCGGAAGACGGAACTGTCGAAGCCATCGAACTCCCCGCGCGGCGGTACGTTCTGGCGGTCCAGTGGCACCCCGAGAATCAAGTTTCGAACGATCCCGAACAGCGCACCCTGTTTCAGACCTTCGCGGCCGCGCTCTGAAGCCGCAAACACGCCGTGGCGCCGTTTCTGTTCGCATCGACACTCCTTCCCGTAATTCCCGATCTGACTGATAAAGTGGAAGTACCCACTCTCGTCAATTCTCGCCTGCGGCCGTACTGTCGGCGTTGTTTGCGTCCGCGATGTCTGCTTTTCGAACTTGAGCGGCATTGCAGCTTGAGATCTTCGCCCTCCGCCACCAACTTGGCGTACTGCAACGCTCGGTGAACAGACCGAAGCTCAATCGGTTCGACCGGTTCCTGTGGGCTTGGTTTTGTGCAGCCTGGGACGAGTGGCGCTCGGCTCTGTGCATCGTCAAACCGGACACCGTCGTCGCGTGGCGCCGCAAGGGTTTCGACTGTTTTGGGCTTGGAAAGTTCGCCGCGGCCAAACCGGCCGCCCGCTGGTGTCGATGGATGTCGGGGACCGGATATCGTGAGTCGACGTCGACCGTGGCAAAACCGTGACAAAACCCCTCGCGTTGAGCTGACTCGGGTTGCCTTTGAGCGAAAAGCAGATTCCCCAAGTTGTTGAAAACCTTGAAAGTGGAGGTGAATCTAGAGAGGCTTTGGAAGACGGCGCCGCGCTGCTTGTAAGGCAGGCGCTCTAACCAACTGAGCTAACCGCCCGTGATTTCAATAACTGGGGACGAAAAAAAGGCTGCTCTCCAGACCCTAACACGCCGCCAGCGCCTGGCGGCAGGCTTTCAGGATGGCAACCGCTCCAGGGGTGTCGCCATGGACGCAAATGGTTTGCGCGTTTCCCTCGCGGGCGAAGCGCAACGCCTGCGCGGCGGCTTCCCGCGCGTCGGTGATAAGGGCGTCGGAGAACTTGCGGGAACGCAGCGAGCCATCGGGTTCGTAACGGCGGTCGGCGAAGGCTTCGGCGGCCACCGGCAGGCCCATCTCGCGCCAGAGGCCGAGAGCGGGCGACCCGGCTAAGCCGAAAACCGTGGCGCGCGGGTTCCAGTGGAGGACCGCACGGCCGATGGCGCGGGCGGTTTCGCCGTCGCGAGCCGCCAGGTTGTAGAGCGCGCCGTGCGGTTTCACATGCACGATCTCACCGCCGAGCCGCAGCGCCACGGCCTCCAGGCGGCCGATCTGCTCGCGGACGGAGGCTTCGATTTCGGCGGCGCTCATGGCGATTTCGACCCGTCCGAAGTTGGCGCGGTCGGGGGTAGCCGGGGTGGGCGCCGATGCGCACGCCGCGGGCCAGGGCCAGGCGCGCGGTTCGCTCCATGGTGACGAGGTCGCCGGCATGACCGCCGCAGGCGATATTGGCGGAGGTGATGTGGTCTAGGAGCGCGGCTTCGGAGGCGCCGCCGGGCACGCCGCCGGGCACGCCGGCGGCGCCGGAGGATGAGGTGACTTACGGCTGCAGCCGTTTCGTCACGTGAAGAACCGTTCCCGGCTTGGGCGTCAGAGCCTCAACCGCGGCGGCCGCGGCCTGAAACGACTGGGTAAGGGTGGCGTTCGCGTTCGACGGCAGCACGCCATAGCTGCTGTTGGCCTTTTCGACCGTGATGTAATTCCAATCGACGCACGACGGAACCGAACTCAGGGCGGTCATTTTATTGGACGCAGCATAGGTAATGCTCCCGGCGCCGGAGGAAAGGGTGGTGGTCCCTCCATTGAGATAGTCGACGAAGTCCACCTGGAAGGCTACAATCGGCGCCAGGTCGGCGGAAGTCACCCCACTGACCGACAGCAACGTGATGGTCTGGCTCCCCAAGGACTTCCCCGTATTGTCGAAGGCGGCGTACGACGCTCCGGTAATATTACCGCTCGAATCGTTCTGCAGGGAAATCTTGAGCCGATATCCGGCCGGCAGTTTCTGACTCGGCAGGGTGGCCAACGCGACGATGTGGTTGACGATCTGCTTATTTGCCGCGGTCCAGTTATCGACCATGCAATAGAGCTGAGCGGGCGAGCTGTGCGGGTCGAGGTAAATCAGGTACTGCTGTGCGGCGTCGAAGTCGCTCTTCGCGGAATACGCGTTGAGCTGGAAGCCGAAGCCGTCGCTGCCGACGATATCGGTGAAGACATTGATGGTGACCGAGACTCCGGTCAACGACTTGCAGGCGCTGTCCAGAAGGTAGTTGTAATCGCTGCCGAGGCCGCCGGATGGGGCCGGCGTCGCCGCGACCGCCGACGGAAACGCCCCTCCGACCACCGTCCAGAGTTGGTTGCCGTAATTGGACGCCTTCAGCGGATAGGCGTCGAGCAACGTTCCGGGGGTGGTGGAAGCGCCCTGAACGTCGATCACGCAGCCGTTCAGCTTGCTCACGATGAAGGAGTAGCCCGAACCCGCGGGATCGGGGACGAACTCCCAAAGTTGATTGCCGGTGCCAGAGGTCTTCTGCGTGTACGCGTCGAGCGCCGTTCCGGCCGCGGTGGAAGCGCCCTTTATATCGATCACGCTGCCGTCCAGTTTGCTCTTGATGAAGTAGTAGCCGGATCCCGCGGGATCTGCGACGAACTCCCAAAGCTGGTTGTCGGTCCCGGTTGTCTTCTGCGGAAATGCGTCGAGCGGCGCTCCGGTTGTCGTGGAGGCCGCCTGAATGTCGATCACGTTGCCCAGTTTGCTCTTGATGAAGTAGTAGGTACCCATCTTATTTCTCCTTCGCTTAACCGGAATTTCAGTTTTGGCACCCCCCGGTTTCAATTAGTATACATCCGGTTCGCAGATCGTCAATCTTTTGAGGAGCCGTCAACGCTAACTCGGGGCTAGTGTAGTGCGTGTGCGCCGGGATAAACCGGCATGGAGTCGGGAATGCAAGAGTCCCACAGGAAAGGAGTAGCGAACCATCCTGACCTCGAGTCTTGCGTTCAGAGGATTCTCCTACGGGTTCCGGCCGGGACGCAGCCCGCACCAGGCGCTGGACGCGCTGAATGTGGGCATCTGCCGGAAGCGCGTGGGCTGGATTCTGGACGCCGACATTCGAGGGTTCTTCGACAACATGAGCCACGAGTGGACGGAGCAGTTTGTCCAGCATCGCGTAGCCGACCCGCGGATACACCGTCTGATCCACAAATGGCTGAAGGCGGGAGTCAGCGAGGAAGGCGAATGGTCGGAGACGAGGGTAGGCACTCCGCAAGGCGCGGTGATTTCGCCGCTGCTAGCAAACGTCTACCTGCATTACGTGTTCGATCAGTGGGTGGAAGTTTGGCGGAAGAAGTTGGCGGGCGGCGATATGATTGTCGTCCGTTACGCTGACGATCGTGCGCCACGAGCGCAAAGGGCCGCGGAGGCCCAATGTGTGTAACTGTTTGATCGATGAGGGTCGGCCCCTCGGAACCGGCTGGCAGGAGCGAAACTGCAGCAGATCAAGCAGGCGCTGCAACGCCGGATGCACGAACCGATTGCGCAAGTCGGCGGATGGCTCGGAAAGGTCCTCCACGGTTACTACCTCTACCACGCGGTGCCGGGCA
>Ga0182014_10008981_pt1 | contig 10102 bp, 11 predicted proteins | sample 612S2DmetaG_FD_120489 | JGI IMG/M metagenome (GOLD analysis project Ga0182014, IMG submission 120489) | Permafrost microbial communities from Stordalen Mire, Sweden - 612S2D metaG | ecosystem: Environmental > Terrestrial > Soil > Wetlands > Permafrost | place: Sweden: Stordalen | collected...
CTCGCGCACGTCGATCACGGCGACGGACTGGTCGCTGAGCGCCTGGATCAGCTCGTCGTGGCCGATCTCGCGCGACGGCGCGTCGGGATCGGGCTTGGCGAAAAGTCGGGAGAACATGGTGGACGTCCTAACTGTTGGCGGGCGAGGGGGACTTGGCCGCCTCGAACTGGGTGAAAGCTCCAAGAGCATGGCTCGCGTACATCGCCGAGGGGCCGGCGCCCATGTAGATCGCCATCCCCAGCGTTTCGAGGACCTCCTCGCGCGTCGCGCCCTGTTCGACGGCGGCCTTGGCGTGAAAAGCGACGCAGTCGTCGCAGCGCACTGCGACCGAGATCGCCAACGCGATCAGCTCCTTGGTCTTGGCGTTGAGCGCCTTGGGGGCGAGCGCGGCTTGCGCGATGGCGGAGAAGGCCTTCATCACCTCGCTCGCCCCACCGCGCAGGCTCCTCAAGTCGGCGCTGAGATCCTTCGTCAGCGAAGGCCAATCTTGTTGCGTCATGTCGTCTCCTTATGGTTCGGCGTCGTTGACGGAGCTTGGGCGGGACGTTCGTCGTCCGTCAGCCAGACAAAGATCGCCGGGATCGGCGGCGACGCCGGCTTGCGGCGACGAGAAAACCAGGGCTACGAGGAAAAACAATCGGCGCATCGCGCGCTCCTTGGACCGGGGATTGACATATATATAAGATGTGTCTAATTTAGCAAGCATGAATTTAGAAGCGCTTGAATCCCAGGCGGGCGCCGCAAAACCCTTTCTGAAGACGGTCGCCAACAAGCGCCGGCCGGCGATCCTGTGCGAGCTGCGCGCCGACGGCATCGTGACGACGCGCCGGGAGTCGCAGACGATCTACTATTCTCTGGCGAGCGATCGCGCGACCAAGCTGATCGGCCTTCTCGACGAACTTTATTGCGCGCCCGACTGTGGCGCGGAACCACGGACGAACAAGCGAGGAAAGCGATGACGATCGATCGGATGGTGATGGCGTTCGCAGGGACAATGGTCCTCGTCAGCCTGGCGCTGGCGCAACTTCACAGCGTTTACTGGTTGCTGCTGGCGGCGTTCGTCGGGCTCAATCTGCTCCAGGCCTCTTTGACCCGCTTCTGCCCGCTGGCGATCGCGCTGAAGCGGCTCGGCGTGAAGCCCGGCCCGGCGTTTTCTTGACGGTCGCGCTTGTGGCCATGACGCAGAAAACGGAGAGCTGCCATGAATTACTATATCGCGCGGGTCGTCGCGGCGGGCTTCGACGAGACCGTCGCAAGGATCGTCGCGGCGCTGAAGCAGGAGGGCTTCGGCGTTCTCACCGACATCGACGTCGCGGCGACGATGAAGCAGAAGCTCGGCGTCGAGTTTCGCGCCTATCGCATCCTCGGCGCCTGCAACCCGCCGCTCGCCCACAAGGCGCTGAGCGCGGAAGACAAGATCGGCGTGATGCTGCCCTGCAACGTCATCGTCCAGGACGCCGGCGCCGGCAAGACCGAGGTCGCCGCGATCGATCCGCGCGCGGCAATGGAGCGGATCGGCAATCCGGCGCTGTCAGAACTCGCCGGGGAGGTCGCGCAAAGGCTCGCGCGCGTCCTGAAAGCGCTATAGCCCAGGACCATGGCCTCATGCGCCGGCGCCGCCATTCTCTTGTTCGCATTCCCGCCCATGGCCTCCTTCGCCATCATGAAGCGGCCTTCCCATTCACAGGCGCGAGGCCATCGGCCTTCGCTGGATTCGTCGGATGCGCGATTGGCGGGATCGGTTGCTCGCCCGCGCGCTTCCGCCTAGAGTCGCGGCGCGCATGAATAGGGAAACGCCCGTGGCGCCCGACCGCCTCTCGTCTGAAGATACGCTTCGCCCAACCGGCGATCGCGCCGACGCCGCGGCGGCGGGCGGATCGCCCGGCGCGGCCGGCGCGGCGACGCCCGCGCGGCTCGAGATCGACCCGGACGAACTCGAAGCCCACGCCGATCGGGCGGCGGCGATGTTGCGCTCGATGGGCAGCAAGCGGCGCCTGCTCGTCCTGTGCAATCTCGTCCACGGCGAAAAGTCGGTGGGCGAGCTGCAACGGATCATCGGGCTGAGCCAGTCGGCGCTGTCGCAACACCTGGCGGTTCTGCGCCGCATGAAGTTGGTGCAGGTCCGCCGTTCGGCGCAGACCATTTACTACCGCCTGGCCGGGCGCGAAGTCGCAGCGATCCTGGCGACGCTCTACGGGATTTATTGCGCCCCCGACGGCGGCGCCTGCGGCGTCGACGCGCCCGACGTCTGACGGCGTCCGGCGTCGATCGATCGCCGCTCGCCATCATGCGTCGCCGCGTTCCTCCCGCGGCACCTCTTTCCGGGCGTCGGCGCCGGGAGCGTCCTCTTCGGCGCGGGCGGGGGTCGCCGCGAACCAGTTCAGCTTGTCGCGCAGGCCGACCACCGTGCCGACGATGATGATCGTCGGGCCGCGCAGCGCCGCGGCGCGCGCTTGCGCCGCGATGGTGCGAAGCGCGCCCACGACGACGCGCTGGTTGGCGCGGGCGCCGTTGTCGACGATCGCGGCGGGAAGGTCGGGGTCGGCGCCGTGAGCGACGAACGCCTGCGTCAGCTCTTCGATATGGCCGAGCCCCATGTAGATCGCGACGGTCTGGTTGGGGCGGATCAGCGCGCCCCAATCGAGGTCGATCGGCCCGTCCTTGCCGTGGCCGGTCGCGAAGACGCAGGTCTGCGCATGATCGCGGTGGGTCAGGGGAATGCCGGCGTAGGCGGAGCACGCCGTCGCGGCGGTTATGCCGGGGCAGACCTGAAACGGGATGTTGTGGTCGGCGAGCGTTTCGATTTCCTCGCCGCCGCGGCCGAAAATGAAGGGGTCGCCGCCCTTCAGCCGCAGCACGCGCTTGCCTTCGCGCGCCAGCCGCACCAGCAATTCGCCGATCTCCTGCTGCGGCAGCGTGTGATCGGCGCGGCGCTTGCCGACGTAAATTCGCTCCGCTTCGCGGCGCGTCAGGTCGACGACGTCCGGGCTGACCAGGCGATCGTAAAGCACGACATCGGCCTTCTGCATCAAGCGAAGCGCGCGGAAGGTCAGCAGGTCCGGATCGCCCGGACCGGCGCCGACGAGATAGACTTCGCCAAGCGGCGCGCCGTCGCCGCCCTGCGTCTCGCGCTCGATTTCGCTCGCCAGCGCCGCCTCGGCCGCCGCCTCGTTGTCGGCGAGAACCATTTCCGCGATCGGGCCTTCGAGAACGCGCTCCCACAAGCGCCGCCGCGCCCGAGCGTCGGCGAGCCGCGCGCCGACCTGCGCGCGGGACTTGCCCATGAACGCCGCGAGGCGTCCGGCGGCGGAGGGGATCGCGCTTTCCAGACGCGCCTTGAGCAGGCGGGCGAGCATCGGCGCCGCGCCGCCGGTGGAAATCGCGACGACGAGCGGAGCGCGGTCGACGATCGACGGCGCGATGAAGTCGGATAAGTCCGGCTGGTCGGCGACGTTGATCAGCGTGCGCGCGCCGCGCACGCGAGCGAAGACGCGCGCGTCGGCGGCCGCGTCGCCGGTCGCGACGTAGCAGACGACGAAGCCGTCGAGATCGGCGCGCGTCGGGTCGCGCGCGACGTGTTGGAAGGCGGTTCCTTCGCGCAGGACGCGGAACTCGTCGTCGAGCGTCGCCGCGAACACCGTCGCCACAGCGCCGGCGCGCGCCAGCGTTTCGACGCGCCGCGCCGCGCCGCCGCCGCCGCCGACGACCGCCGCGCGCTTGCCCGCAACGCGCAGAAAGACGGGAAGACTCTCCATTGGCGCCCTGATTCCATCCGGTTGCGGGATCGAGACGTTTCGCCCTGGCGTCGCGGAGCGGCGCCCCGGCGGCTGCCGCGCCGGCGGACGGGGGCGACGAACCGCCGCGCCCCATGATGGCGCAAGGTGTCGCGCAAACCGCCGCAGCCCGCAAGCTGGCCGCCGTCGACCGACGAGGCGAAGCGGCTTCGCGCCGGCTTCGTTCGCGGCCGCGGGAGGGTTAGCCGCCTCTCGCGCCCCTCATCGGTCGCGCCGAACGGTTGACATTGGCTCATAAATCTCATCGTCTCCGACGGCATGTCGAGACAGCGAACGCGAGACGTGGGAACGCCGGCGGCCGACAAGACGCTTGACGTGAAGGGACTGAATTGTCCGCTGCCGATCTTTCGCGCCAGGAAGGCGCTGAAGGAGGTTCCGCCAGGCGGGACGCTGGAGATTCTCGCCACCGACCCGGGTTCGGTCGCCGATTTCGAGGCGTTCTGCGCCGCCGCCGACGCCCAGTTGGTCGAATCGTCGGCGAGCGCCGGCGTCTACCGCTTCCTCATCAAGCGCACGGCCTGATCGGGGCGAGGCGCGCCCTCGCCCCGACCCTCTCCCTAAAAGCGGGAGCGGGCGGGTTCACGCCGTTTCGAAGCCTGCAGCCGATCGCCCTGCCTCTCCTGAGCGCGGTTAGGAGAGGGGCGCGTCTATCGCGCGGACGCCGCTTTGGGCAGCGGCGGCGTGAAGCGGCCATCGGCGGCGGTCCAGCCTCCGTCGACCAGGAGATACGATCCGGTGACGTACGAACTGGCGTCGGAGGCGAGGAACACCACCGCGCCCACCATCTCGGACGGATCGGCCCAGCGCTTCAGCATCGATTTCTCGGCGTAGGCGCGATGCCACGCCTCGTTCTGCTTGATCGGCTCGGTGAGCGGCGTTTCGACGACGCCGGGGGCGACGACATTGGCGCGAACGCCGGATTCGCCGAGTTCGGCGGCGAGCGCCCGGATCATTTGCAGCGTGCCGGCCTTGGTGGCGGCGTAGACGCCCTGTCCCGGCTCGACGACTTGCGCGCGCACGCTGGAGAAGGCGATGATGCTGCCTTTGCCGCGCGCCGCCATGCCGGGCGCGAAGGTCTTGAGCGCGCGGAACACGCCCTTCAGGTTCAGGCCGATCACGCGATCGAATTCCTCGTCGGTGATGTCGAGCAGCGGCTTGCGCACGTTGATCGAGGGCGAAATCACCAGCGCGTCGGGGACGCCGACGGCCTGACCCGCCGCGGCGACGCTGGCCGGATCGCAGAGGTCGATGCGCAGCGCTTCGGCGGAGCGGCCGTCCGCCTTGATCGCCTGAGCCGCGTCTTTCGCCTTGGCGAAGTCGATGTCGCCGCAGATCACGTGCGCGCCGAAGCTCGCCAGGCCGAAGCAACTCGCGCGCCCGATGCCGCTGGCGCCGCCGATCACCAGCGCGCGCCGGCCGGTGAGGTCGAACATCTTGGAATAGTCGTTCATCGAGGTTCCTCTCGCGCTCGTTTCGTCAGGGGTGTTCTAGGGTTCCGTCGGCGGCTCGGGCCAGGCGCGCGCCTCCCCGGCGCGCATCGCCTCGAACGCCATCGCCAGGGCGATGACGCCGAGATCGTCGAAGCGTCGGCCGACGATCTGCAGCCCGATCGGCAGGCCCTCGTCGTCGGCGCCGCCATTGATCGTCGCGGCCGGTTGCTCCGACATGTTGAAGGCGACGGTGAAGCCGATGTGGGGAAAAGGATTGAGCGGGTCGCCGCTCGGCGACGCCATTTCGGCGGGGTAGGCGACGATCGGCGCGGTCGGCGACAGCACGAAATCGTAGGGCAGCGTCGCCGTCGCCGCCGCCTTGCCCATCGCCATCATCTGGCTGAAGCCGTGGAAGACCGCTTCGCCGCTGAGGCCCGTCGCCGATTCGGCCCAGGCGCGGATGAACGGCAGCACCTTTTCGCGCCGCTCGGGCGGCAGGGCGCGGAGGTCGATCAGCGAGCGCATGCGCCAGAAGCGGTCGAGCCCGTCGAGCATCTCCTGGGTCAGGAACGGCGCGAGCGGCTCGACGACGGCGCCGGCGGCGGCGAGATCACGCGCCGCGCGCTCGACCGCCGCCTTGACCGGCGCGGTCGCGGGATCGCCGCAGCCCGCCGCCGTCAGCAGGCCGATGCGCAGGCCCTTGAGTTCGGCCGGCCGGACGCGCCAATCCAGGCTCTGCGGCGGCAGGCTGGCATAGTCGCGCGCGTCGGGCTTGGAGAGCGTCGCCATCGTCAGCGCCGCGTCGGCGACGCTGCGCGTCAGCGGACCGGCGACGCGCCCGATATAGGGCGGATCGATCGGCACGCGCCCGCCGCTCGGCTTCAGGCCGAACAGCCCGCACCAGCCCGCCGGCAGCCGCACCGAGCCGCCGATATCGGTGCCCAGATGCAGCGGGCCGTAGCCGGCTGCCGCCGCCGCCGCCGCGCCCGCCGACGAGCCGCCGGGATTGCGGGCGAGATTCCAGGGATTGCGCGCCAGCGCATGAAAGCTGGAAAGGCCCGACGACAACATGCCGTAGTCGGGCATAGTCGTCTTGGCGAACAGAATGGCGCCCGCCTCGCGCAATCGCGCCGCGGGCGGCGCGTCGGCCGCGGCGGGCGCCATTTCGCTCGCCGCCGTTCCGAGCGGGACCGGCTCGCCCCTGGTGGCGATGTTGTCCTTGACGGTGGCGGGAACGCCGTCGAGCGGCCCGATTGGCGCGCCGCGCCGCCAGCGCTCCTCGGACGCGCGCGCCTCGCGAAGCGCGCGCTCCGGCGCCAAGAGATAGGTCGCGTGAATGTGCGGCTCGAACCGCGCCACGCGCTGCAACACGTCGCGCATCGCCTCCACGGGCGAAAGCTCGCCGCGGCGATAGGCGTCGAGCAGCGCGACGGCGCTCAGCTCAAAGGGGCTCATGAGGGATTCACGCTGCTTCCCAATCGGGGCGGCCAATCGCCCGCGCCCGTTGCCCTGCCTCTCGCCGCGAGCGGGGAGCGATGCGCGCGGCCCGGCCCTATTTCCACGACAGCGCCGAGAGGTCGTTGACGAAGATCGGTTCGTTCTTCCACACGCCCTTCAGCTTCGCGTCGGCGACGACGATGTTCGGCAACTGGAACAGAAACGCGTTGACGCAATCGCCGGCGATTTGGCGCTGCGCCTCGCCGATCGCCTGCTTGTATGCGTTGATGTCGGGCGCCGTCTCGAGCCGGGCGAAAATATCGCGGAACGCCTGGCTGTCATACTGGAAATAGTAATCGGGCCTGGCGTAGACGCCGATGTCGAGCGGCTCGACGTGGCTGATGATCGTCAGGTCGAAGGCGTGGGCCTTGTAGACGCCCGACAGCCATTGCGCCCATTCGACGTTCTCGATTTTCGCTTCGATGCCGACTTCGGCGAGTTCGGCGGCGACGATCTCGCCGCTCTTGCGCGCGTAATCGGGCGGCGGCAAGGTCAGCGTCAGCTTGAGCGGCGTCTCCACGCCGGCCGCCGCGAGCAACGCCTTCGCCTTTACGGGATCGTGCGGATATCGCCCGGTCAGATCGAGGTAGCCGGGATCGTTGGGGGTGAGGTGGCTGCCGATCGGCGCGCCGTATCCGTTCATCGCGCCGTCGATGATCGCCTTGCGGTCGATCGCGTAGGCGATCGCCTGGCGCACGCGCAGGTCGTCGAGCGGCTTGCGCCGGTTGTTGACGCCCAAGATCGTCTTGCCCTCGGTGCCGCCGATCAGCGTCTGGAAGCGCGGATCGCCCTGGAACTGCGCCAGGCTCTGCACGCCGCCGAAGCGCTCGAAGACGTCGACGTCGCCGGCGAGCATCGCCGCGACCTCCGCCGAGGGGTCGGCGATGAAGCGGAACGTGGCGTGCGCGATGGCGATTCGGCCCGGGTCGCGAAAACCGTCCCATTTGTCGAGCGTAGTCGAAGAACCCTTTTTCCAGGCGGCGAGCGTGTAGGGGCCGGTGCCGACCGGCTTGGTCGCTTCGCTCGCCGCGCTCTTTTCGTCGATGACGACCGCCGTGTTCAAGCCGAGGTGAAACAGCGCCTCGAAGCTCGGCGCCTTGAACTTCAGCGTGACGACGGCGGGATCGCTGGCGTCGATCGATTCGATCGAGGCGAAAAACGCCTTGTCCTTGTTGGTCGAGTCCTTGGCCGCAGCGCGCTCGAAGGAGAACTTCACGTCTCGCGAGGAAAACGTCTCGCCGTCCTGGAACTTGACGCCCTTGCGCAGCGTGAAGGTCAGCGTCTCGAGGTCCGGCGAAAAACTCCATTTCTCCGCCAGCAGCGGCGTGACGGAGAAATCCTCGTTGATCTTCGTCAGCCCCTCGAAGATGTTGTAATGGGTGATTTCGCCGATCGCGGCCGCCGCGCCGGCGGTCGGATCGAGCCCCGGCGGCTCGAGCGGCATGCCGATCGTCACGCTGTCCTTGGTCACGGCTCGGTTCGCGTGGAGCATGAACCACGCGCCGGCCGCGATCACGACGAGCAGGGCGGCGATCCCTGCGCCGAGGACGACAACGAGGCGGGACGGAGGATGCATGCGGCGCTCCACGGCTGGACGCGAGGGCGCCGGACAATAGCATCCGTCGGCGCGCCGGCGTCAAGCGGCGGAGCGCGGGGAAAAACGCCAGTTTGAATTTCTGCTGCCGAGCAGTTGCGGACCTTCGGCGCCGTCATTGCGAGGAGCGCAGCGACGAAGCAATCCAGCGGTCGTGCAGGCAGCAACCGCTGGATTGCTTCGTCGCCCCGTTGGGGCTCCTCGCAATGACGGCTCAAACCAGCCGCAAACCGCCGCGAAAGTTCGCTTCACAACGGAAAATGACACGCGACCCGTCGGCCCTCGCCGAGCGGGCGCAGGCTCGGCGCCGCCTCGAGGCATCGCGGCTGCGCGTAGAGGCAGCGCGCCGCATAGGGGCAGCCGGTCGTCGCGTCGGGGCGCGGCGGCGGCTCGGGGGGAGGCAGCGGCGTCTCTTCGAGATTGGGCTCGGCGTCGATGAGTTCGCGCGTGTAGGGGTGGGCGGGCTTGCCGAGCAGCGCCGCGCTCGGGCCCGTCTCGACGAAGCGGCCGTGAAACATCACCGCGATCTCGTCGCAGATGTGGCCGACCACCGCCAGATCGTGGCTGATGAAGAGATAGGCGACGCTCGCCTCGCGCTGCAGGTCGCTCATCAGGTTGAGCACCTGCGCTTGGATGGAGACGTCGAGCGCGGAGACCGGCTCGTCGGCGACGACCAGCTTCGGGCGGGTGATCAGCGCGCGCGCGATGGCGATGCGCTGGCGCTGGCCGCCGGAGAATTCGTGCGGATATTTTTGCGCGTCCGCCGCGCCGAGGCCGACCGCGCCCAACGCCTCCTCGACGCGGCCAGCGCGCTCGGCGCGCCCGACCTGGGCGAGGTTCGCCAGCGGCTCGGCGACGATGCGCGCGATTTTCTGGCGCGGATCGAGCGAGCCGTAGGGATCCTGGAAGATCATCTGGATATGCGCGCGCGTCGCGCGCAGCTCTCGGCGCGGCAGATCGTTGAGCGCGCGGCCCTCCAGCCGCACCACGCCCGCGGTCGGCCGCTCCAGCGCCATCACCGCGCGCGCCAGCGTCGATTTGCCCGAGCCCGACTCGCCGACCACGCCGAACGAGCGGCCCGCCTCGATGACGAAGCCGACGCCGTCGACCGCGCGGCGCGTCGGATGGGGCGCGAACCAGCCGGGCCGCGCCAGCGCGTAGACCTTGACGAGATCGACGACCTCCAGCAGCGGCGCGCTCATGTCAGCCGTCCCGCGGCGTCGACGCGATGGCAGCGCACGCGATGATCGGCCTCGAATTCGATGGTCGGCAGCGGCGTCGTGCGGCAGACGTCGAGGGTCAGCGGGCATCGCCCGGCGAACGGGCAGCCGATCGGCGCGCTTGCCGAGGACGGCGCGACGCCGGCGATGGCGCGCAGCCGCTCGCCGCTCGGTGCGCCTGGACGCGGCCGCGCTTCGAGCAGCGCGCGCGTGTAGGGGTGGCGCGCGCGCCGCAGCACGGCGTCGACCGGGCCGCTCTCCATGAGGGTTCCGCCGTACATCACGAGGGCGCGCCGGCAATGGCGCGCGACCACCGCGAGGTCGTGGCTGACCAGCAGCGTCGCCATGTTCGCCTGCTCGCCGAGCGTCGCCAGCAGGTCGAGGATCCTGGCCTGCACGGTGACGTCGAGGGCGGTGGTCGGCTCGTCGGCGATGATGAGTTGCGGCGAGCAGCTCAGCGCCATGGCGATCATCGCCCGCTGGCGCTCGCCGCCCGACAGCGCGAACGGAAAGGCTCGGGCGACGCGCTCGGGCTCGCGCAGCCGGACGCGCTCCAGCAGCTTGACC
>Ga0182014_10008982_pt1 | contig 10102 bp, 6 predicted proteins | sample 612S2DmetaG_FD_120489 | JGI IMG/M metagenome (GOLD analysis project Ga0182014, IMG submission 120489) | Permafrost microbial communities from Stordalen Mire, Sweden - 612S2D metaG | ecosystem: Environmental > Terrestrial > Soil > Wetlands > Permafrost | place: Sweden: Stordalen | collected...
AACGTAATTTCAACGACTTACGCGGAACGGCTGGCAGCCTAAGGTATTGATTGGAACAGTGAGGAATCCGTATTGTGGGGTCAATGTGGGGTTGAAATCCGCCCATACGCTATTCAACCAGATTTGGAAAATACCGACTGCTGGCAGTTCACCGGTTCCCTCGATGCCTACGGATACGACCGCCTATACTCCGGCAACAAGGAAGTGAAAGCCCACCGGGTGTTCCATGAGGCCTTTGAGGGGCCACTCCCGGATGGCAAGTACCTCCAGCACCACCTGCCCCGGAGCGATGCACCGGCCATGCCTGCTGCAATCCGGACAATCAGCAGCTCAACAATTCGCCAAGGCGTAGGAATCCAACTTGAACGCAATACGGTCCCGAGGAGACCCTCCTCAGGGCCGTTGTCAACTCTGGGTGAGGAATCCCACCAAGAGTCCTACGTGGCGGCCGACGTTCCCGGGAGTCGACGGGTTCCACGAAGACAGCGGCGTTTCAGGGATCTATCCTGGGTGGTGCAGATCAGGCAGACAGCCGCCTCTCGTTCGTTGTGCCTCTGCTCGAATTGATACTCGGCGATTTCGCGTCGAGCCAGAATTCTTTCTTTCGACATCGGCGCTTATCGGGGCTTATTACTTAAGAGGTGCCAATCTTCAGCACGGACTGTCGGCCAGCGCTTTGAATCGAGTACGATTCAAAGAGGTTGCGCCATTCTTGTCGACCCTCGTGCCTGCGAGTCTGTAATCTGTTAGCTTCCGCCCGAGGCGCTGTATGAGCTGATATCCGACGCCGAACCCCTTGGGCGAATAATAGGCGAATATGAGACAATTCACAATGCTAGTGTCGGGGCTTGGTCTGACGCTTCCCCGCGTCACTTCGAATTCCCCGAACCGAGATCGGAAGGTCGTCCACCATGAGCAACGTAAATGTCGGCAGGGTAGTTGAGAACATTCGTGCGAATACGACCGTCTACACCGCCATTGTGGAGGTCGTCGTCAATGCCATCGAGGCAATCGACGCGAAGGAGCATCTAGGCGGGCAGGTCTCGATTAGGGCGTACCGGAGTGCTCAGCTCGAGACGGATGGGAGCCTGCCTGAGATTCAAAGCTTCGAAATAGAAGACAATGGCGTTGGATTCACGGGTCAGCACCGGGATTCCTTCGATGAGCTCTATAGCGATCTCAAAATCAAGGAGGGTGGCAAAGGATTCGGCCGCTTCATTTGCCTAAAGTACTTTGACAACTTCCGGGTGGAAAGCGACTACCGGGAAGGTGATAGCTATTTTCATCGTTCCTTTCGGATGGGCAAGGGCAAGGACATTATCGTCGATGAGTCGGTTACTGCCTCGGTCGCCGCTGATTCGAAAACCGTCGTGCGCCTGGACTGGCTGAGCTCCGGTAGGTCCATTGACAAGCGGCTGGACACGGTGGCGCGGATTCTTGTCGAGAAATTACTTCCATACTTTATTACCGCCGACTATTCCTGTCCGCGGATCGTCCTCTCCGAAGAGGACGGTTCCGATGCGGTCGTGCTCAACGATTTCGTGAGCAACCAGATCTCGTCGGTGATTCAAGAGATTCCGCTTACAACGCAATCCTTCGAGCTAAAGACCGGGGAGACTTGTGAACAGTTTTCTGTGCGACTGTACAAGATCTTTTACCCAAAGAATGTCAAGAGTCGGATCAGTCTAGTTGCACACAAGCGGGAAGTTTCCTCGTCCTTCCTCCAAAGCTATGTCCCGGAGTTTTCGGAAGATTTCTATGAAAAACTTCCAACATCCGACGGCATTTCTGAAAGAAACTATATCGTCAAGGCCTATGTGTTTGGCCCGTTTCTCGACAGATATGTGTCGCTGGAGCGTGGCAGCTTCGAGCTTAAATCTGGAGGCGATCTCCTCTACGGAATCAGCGAATCTGACATCGAGAAATCCTCGGCGGAGATCGCAAAGGAGGCGTTGGGAGCCGACATCACGATGCGTCAGCAGAAGAAGAGCGAGCGTGTCCAATCGTATGTGGACGATGACGCACCTTGGCACAAGAGGCTCCTACATTCGCTTGATTTGACAAACATGCCTTACAATCCCTCACCGGAGGATATTGAGCTCCATCTGCAGAAGGAGAAGTACCGGCAAGAGCGTCAGATCCGGGATGAAGTTACACAAGTCCTCGCGGGAGGGAGGCTCGACAATATGAGGACAAACGTGGCGCGACTCGTGGAGGCGATCTCGGAGTCCAGCAAAAACGATCTCGTGCATTACATTGCGTTGCGCAAGAATGTTCTGGACATATTCGGGAAGAGCCTTGAGGTCGATGAGACCGGAGCATACCAGGCTGAAGGACTGGTGCACGACATCATTTTCCCTCGCAAGGGGGACACAGAAGTTACTGCATTTGATGACCACAACCTCTGGATCATCGACGAACGATTGAACTTTACCAGCTACGTTTCTTCGGATATCCCGCTAAACGGGGGATTGTCGGACCGACCTGATTTAGCGGTTTACGACAAGAGAATCCTTTTTAGGGGAGACAACGAGGCGAGTAATCCCATTTCCATTTTCGAATTCAAAAAACCCCAACGGGACGACTTCGTCAATCATTCCTCGAAGGAAGATCCGATTCAGCAGATTATTAGATACGTCAACAACATCAGGGATGGAAAGTTCAAAACGCCCAATGGGCGGAAGATGTTGGTGGAACCCAATACTCCGTTTTACGGATATATAGTATGTGACCTCACCGCTAAGGTCGAGGACTGGTTGTTGCGCGAGAAGAATTTCAAGGTTATGCCTGATCGGCTTGGCTGGTTTCAATGGATCGAGAACATCAACCTTTATGTAGAGGTGCTTTCATGGGACAAGGTTCTCCGGGACGCTTGCCTGCGCAACAGTATTTTCTTTCATAAGCTCGGAATCCAATAGTCCTTTGTATTGACCTGCGTTGCCTCAAAGCATTGGATTGCGCTTTCAACTGCTCTGCCTCGCACAGGAAACGATATGTCGGCAAAGGTTCGCTGATCCCCGTCTGCAAATGGAGGTCAACTGACGCCAACAGCCCAAACAGCGTTTCCACGACCGCTCGCCCTCGAAGCACAGTTTGGGAATCTTGTGTAAATCCACAGTCCCTCCCGGCGACATCGACGTTACCGGTACTGATGTCCAAGGTTGAAAGCCCAACTTTCTCCTTCCGGCACCGCTAGAGCAAACTCAAAAGACAAACATTGAAATAGCGCGGGAAGCGGCTCAGTGCCTCTTGCAAAACTGGGGCAGACTTCCGGATGCGTCTCCGCATAGTTTGTCCATCTGCCGCAGCGATTATTGGTCCCAATGCCTGCGCGACCACCCTATCGGCGAAGCCGAGTTCGTAAATTGCTATCTCATCGGGATTGGATATTCCATACTTCAGTTGCTTCTGCAACAGGCCCAGAGCCCGAATTGCGTCCTCCGCGTCCTCATGATCGAAACTGGCGAGGATTTCGGCAATCGCCGCAACGATCAAGGTGCTTTGATAGCCGATCACGTTCTCGCAAAGCTCCGCGATGTCCTCCATCTTCGTCCTGCGTGTGCGTTCTCCATGCCTAATAGCTCCGTCGTTGGCGAGCCAAATTCTAAGGATCGTCTCGAAGCTCTCGCCTCGGACCCACGATTGGACCACGGGAAGAATCGCCGAGAAAGGCAGATAGCGACCGAACTCCTCTTCGAGGATGCTTGTTACAAACGGCCAAAGCAGCGCCAAAAGGTTCTCGGTTGAGTCAGCTGCCGCGATGAGGCCCGCAGAATTCTCATCCGCCCATTTCTTAATTCGTTCGGAATCGATCACGCCGAGCAGTGTCCTGCCATATACAGCCTGAAGAGTGGTGTCTGGCTGGTACTCTTCCACAAACTCGGCGAGCATCCGGAAGAGAGCCACCAGTTGCTCCTTCTTCTCGCTGTCGGCGAGATGATGGGCGAGGGTCTGCTTTGCTAGTTCTCCGGTTTCTGCAAGAAAGACCTCGAATGACTCCGTGCCGCGGTGAGCCATCAGATAGCTCTCGATTGCCTCCAGAAGATTCAGGCGCTTCTTAAGCTGATTGCGCAGTCCATTTTCTGAGCACCCGTCCGCTTCGTACTTCTTCGCAAGCCGATTCATGGCCCGATACGCCTTTTCCAGGGAGCGTACTGCGCTTTCGAGGAGTGAAACGACATCCAGTGTGAATATGGGGCTGCCAGCGTCGCTCGAAAACGGACCGAGGATCTCCAGAATAGAACTCTCAGTTGCTCGAGGGCTGCTCGGATCAAGTAGGGCCGTCGCTGCGTCCCACCTCCAACCATCACGGCGACTGTTACGGAGGTCATAGAGCTTCGGATCCGCGAAGATAATCGTCCCTTCCGTGTGCATACCCGCACGGCCAGCGCGTCCGATCAGATTGTGGAAGTCCCGAGCCTTGATCCTTTCGCTTCCCTGCATCGTCCCCGAAACGATGAGATAACGAATTGGAAGATTTACGCCCTGCGCCAAGGTCGACGTACATAATACGAACTTGGCAAGCCCCTCTTTCATTGCATACTCCACTGAGAGTCGAATGCCTTGCGGGGTGTTACCGTGGTGCGAGAAGATTCCTTGCCGAGCGGCAAGGGTTGCGGCCTCCGCTTCCCCGAAATTTGCAGCGAATAAATCTCCGAGAGCCTTGAGTTCGCCGGGATCGGTTACTGTGGCTGGGGACGGTAGGTTGACAGTGCGATCGAAGATGTCCGCCACATCCCCAGCTAAGCCGCAAGCGATTGCTTTGGTTCCACAGAAGACAGCGACGCTGCCGTTCCTTACAGCTTTGATGCCCAAATACAGCGCGATCGATCCGGGACTCGATTCGGGGAAGGTATGCACCTTCCTCTCCCTACCTTTTCTCTGAAGAGGTAGGGCTTCAATGATCCTCGGAACGAAGTAGTCGAAGTGATCGGGGTTTTGCGGTTCAACAAATTGCAACTGGCCTAACCGATCACCCCAGCTCGCGAAGGCAATAGCTCGGTCAGCCATCGACAATTCGTGACCATCCACGATCACTGCGCTCGTCCCGATCAGCCATTCACCAATCGCACCGGCGTTTTTGATGACTGCAGAAATCAACAGAATCTGCGTCTCGTTCGGGATGATTTGCTTAAGAGATGTCAGCAAGAGTTCGTAAGTGACACCGCGTGGGCCAGTGTCGAACTGATGGCCTTCGTCGTAGACAACAAGACCGATCGCTTCAGCCAATTCGGGGCTGTGCCGAAGGACGTAGAGCAGCTTCTCTGGGGTTACGACGATCACCTGCCGCTGCGGTGCCACTTCGAAACCCAGGTCGACCAAATCCTCACCCAAAAGTCCATCGATGAGAGCTGAGTAATCTACGAGCATGGCGTCGGAAAGGTCGTTGAGGACTACGTCTTCTCCGCGAAAAGCATTGCGAAGAAACGCTGTGATCTCGGTGCAAAGCGCGCGGAACGGCGCCACAACGACGACAAGTTTGGCCCGGTCTGAGAAGAAGGCACTCCGAATCACAAGCTCGATTGCACGCGTTTTGCCGGCGCTCGTCGGCATCTGGACAATCGCTGATCGCCCTTGGAGTATCCCGCGCTCACCAAAGATATGTTGGGATGGCCACAGTTCCTTCATGAATGAAGGCTTGTCTATAGCTCTTGCCCAGTGTTCTTGTGCTAGCCCGCTATAAATGGGCAGTACGTGACGAGCGGCATTTTGCAGCCGCTTCTTAGTTACGGCGACAACGATATCCGCGTAGAGGAGGTCTTTGGCGGACCCGGCAGAATATGCAATCTTCCGAAGTCGGGCACAGGCCGCCAAAGCCTCCTCTCGTCGATTTCCGTTCGCGAAGTAAGCGGATACATCGGACACCAGCGTCGCTTGGTCGGCAGCATAAAAGGAGCCGGCAAAATTGAGGTCCGGGTCCCAACGGGCAGCAAGAAGCCAGCGCAAGAGCGCTTCCCAATCGTCCTGAGCAGTTCCAGCCACTCTAGCATCCTGGAGGAGCACAGACGCACTCCCTGCGAGATCGCAAAGATAATAGGCGGCTGCGCTGAGCAGAAGAAGTTCAGGGGCGAGTTCGCCTGCAAATTGTGAGGTCACATACGCATGGAGGAACGCAGCGGCAAAGCGCAATGCGGACGCATCCTCAGGAATAACCCGTATCGTCTCCGCTCTGCCATTGAGATCCATGTCGCCAATGCGACCAGCTTCCTCCCCGAGTATTCCGATGACAAGAGGAAACAGTTGCGAGGGATCATTGCCTCTTATGTCCAAGTGCAACTCTTCCGGCACGTTGAACTCATACATCCGCGATTTAGCGTGCGTCATGCCTTGTAGACGCCGAGAATTAGTCTCAGGCCTCATGGGCTGCCACCTCATACAATTGGTTTACGAGTTGCATCATAGAGCTACCTTTGATGAGCAAGAGCGAGAGCTTCTTTTTCTCCGGATGGCCATCGGTCTTCGATTCAGTCACAGCAGAGTCGGAAAAGTTTGACAGACAGTGGAAAGCCGCTGCGGTATATCGGGCCTGATACGGCCTGTCGGCCAGATTCTGGAAGCGCTCGACGAGTTCTACGTTCGCCTCATCAGCATCGGCCTGCAGCCTGCGTTTCATGGCGTTCAGCGACATCGCCTTCCGGAACTGGTCCTTGGCAGAGTCATTAATCGCGTGTTGTAACCTAGGCGTCGCCTTCCTGCCGGAAAACTGCGCCTTTACCTCTATGCTCATAAGAATGTCTTGGGGCGAATAGATCTTCTTCCTCAGGTTCGTCTTCGCGGCCAAACGAAACGCCAGGATGTCCGTGCCCTTGGTTGATTCGTTAGGGCTTGACTTCATGCGGTAGCGCGTCCGGGGCACGAGCCAACCTTGCAGGTACTGGAAGTAATCTGCGACCAATATCTCAGCGAAATCCCCGGCACGTATGCTTGGTCCCGGCGCTGCAATCTGATCTGGAAAGACAAGCTGCTCAAGGTAGTCCTTTCTTGAAAGCCCCGTCCCTTCGCGAGCCTCGTCCAATGCCGCGTCGAGACAATAATGCTCACGAAAGTGCTTGGCCCACGCCTTGAGAATGTTCGGGGCTGCAAAGTGTGCGAACTCTAGAACCTTAACCGTGTCTCCGGCAGTGGTCGTGAGGGTCTGTCCAGTATCCTTCAGCCACGAGATGTGCGGTAGCGACGCCATGGCACACGGTCCCACCCCGGACGCGCACGGGTGAATTGCGGACAGGCGATCACAGCTGACGGGGAACTCTCAGCAGCGACTTCTGAGTATCTACTGACCGCTTGAACATCGGCGATCGCGCGCCTGATGCGAATCCGGATATGACACTAACGCTAGCATAGCTGGTAGGCTTAACGTCCTCCAGTGCAACATTTGCGCTCGCATCCGTAACGATAAGCACTGGATGGGGGCGACCCAACAGGGACGCAAGGAACAGTGATGTTCATCAGGAGTCGGCATGAGGCAAGGCTTTTCCGAGGGCTTGGCTTTGTTCCGGGCGGATCACGAGCAAATCAGAGGTTGAGTCTGAGTCGTCGCTAAACGGGCGGACCCCAGTGAATTGCTTTACACGAACGGGAATACACTTGTTCTGAAGGGATAATCACCCCATTTACACAGAATTTCCACAGCTTCCACACCGAGACATCCCCGTCTCGCCCTAGCTGGACGTTCGCGTTTTATTCGCCTATCCTGTTTCCATGCCCCGTCAAGATGATCGCCACCGGATTTATATGTCGTTCCAGTGCCGATACGGCTGGCACTGCCAGTTCCTGGAGCAAGATTTGAAGACACCCCTGCCCAGGAAGCTGCACTTCGCTTCGCCGGACAAGGTCGTCGAGTTGGTTGAGCGAGGCGGCGGCTTGTCGAACCTGGAGAGCCGACAGGCGCTGGACCAGGCGATCGAGATTGGCAGAGGCGGGGTATTCCTGAGCCTGACAGCGGAGCAGTACTCCAAACTGAAGACGAAGCAGTGAGGTAGTGCTGCGCCCCAGCTTTCCGCGGCTGGTCCACGCCACCATATTCCTGAATCCTCGAAAACACTCAAACTGTCGTGGGGACCGGGGATGTCGTAGTGTCTCCCTCCGGCAACTCGAAGAACTATTGGCAGCAACTAGCAATAATGGTAAATTATAAGGTTGGAATGAGACGTTTTCGTCAACTTCTCCTGATACCAGTGAGGTGCGCTGTATGGTTGAAACGACAGGCGATGTCCTGACCATCGAGGAGCTGTCTGCCTACCTCAAAATCCCGAAGTCTACGCTCTACAAGCTCGTTCGGGAAGGCAAGATCCCCTCCCAAAAGATCGGCCGTCATTGGCGTTTCCGGAAGGCAGCCATAGACCTTTGGCTTGAGGAGACACGGGCGAGCGAGCCGGGCTCAGGAGGAGATCGTTGATGGCGGAGCCGCTTGTCGATACGATAATACGAAGAATCGCCGATGCCGCTGAACAGTACCACCGTCTAGTCCTGCTGGTGGCTCCGTCTGGCGCAGGCAAGACCGCTGCGCTCCAAGAAGTCCATGAGCGGATCGCGGCTCCGCTTGTCAACGTCAATCTCGAACTCTCTCGGCGCATGCTTGACTGCAACGAGCGCCAGCGGGCTTTGCAGTCGCCACGCTTCCTCACAGAGATTGTGGCTGTATCCGCAGGCGACGTGGTTCTTCTGGACAACATAGAAATCCTCTTTGATGTTTCGCTCAAGCAGGACCCACTGAGGCTCTTGCAGGGGATTTCGCGGAATAAAACGGTGGTTGCTGCCTTGAGTGGCGCCATCAACGATGAGCACATGGTTTACGCAACACCGGGGCATCCCGAATACAAACGATATTCTCTACGGGATTTCCTCGTAGTGAACCCGGAGGCCGCTGCATGAAGACATGGCATGAATACGCATGGGGGCGTACGCGATGAAATACGGAGACCTGATCCAATTCGAGCCTATCGAGTCCGTGGTCCAGCTACGGGACGCCGACGAAGCAGCAGCTGCCCGGCAGCTTGTCGAGACCTACGTAATTTCCGCCGAGATGGCCGAACGGCTTGTCCACCTCGTCATTCCTCAGCTTCAGTTCGATCAGCCCATGGACAACAAGGGGCTGCTAGTCGTCGGCAACTATGGCACAGGTAAGTCGCACCTCATGTCTGTGATTTCCTCCCTGGCCGAGAATAGCGAACTGGCGGCTTATCTGAATGACAAGAGCGTGGCCAGTGCCGCTAGCAAGATCAGCGGACGCTTCAAGGTGGTCAGGACCGAGATCGGATCGACCACCATGTCCCTGCGCGACATCCTCGTGGCTGAATTGGAGGAGCACTTAGCCGTGATGGGTGTGTCATATTCCTTCCCGCCCGCGGACAAGGTGTCTAACAACAAGCGCAGCTTCGAAGAGATGATGTCCGCCTTCCACCAAGAGTATCCCGACCACGGGCTGCTCCTGGTGGTAGATGAACTGCTTGACTATCTCCGTACTCGCAAGGACCAGGATCTGATTCTCGACTTGAATTTCCTTCGCGAGATCGGCGAGGTATGTAAAGACCTAAAGTTGCGCTTCATCGCCGGCCTTCAAGAGGCCATCTTTGATAGTCCTCGATTTTCCTTCGTGGCAGATAGCATCCGGCGTGTAAAAGATCGCTTCGAGCAGATTCTCATCGCCCGCAAGGATGTCAAATTCGTAGTGGCCGAACGGTTACTCAAGAAGACTGCTGACCAGCAGGTGAAAATCCGAGAGTATCTGACGCCCTTTACCAAATTCTATGGCCATATGAATGAGCGCATGGATGAATTCGTGCGCCTTTTCCCCGTTCACCCCGACTATATCGACACATTTGAACGAGTCACAGCGGTGGAAAAGCGAGAGGTATTGAAGACCCTTTCTCGTGCCATGAAACGGCTGATCGACCAAAGCGTTCCTGACGACCGGCCTGGGGTCATCGCCTATGACGGGTACTGGACGACATTGCGTGAGGATCCATCTTTTCGGGCTGTACCTGACATCCGAGCAGTCATCGACTGCAGCTCGGTGCTTGAGGCGCGCATCCAGCAGGCGTTTACCCGCCCTGCCTACAAACCGATGGCAACACAGCTCATCCATGCGCTATCTGTGCATCGG
>Ga0182014_10008984_pt1 | contig 10099 bp, 9 predicted proteins | sample 612S2DmetaG_FD_120489 | JGI IMG/M metagenome (GOLD analysis project Ga0182014, IMG submission 120489) | Permafrost microbial communities from Stordalen Mire, Sweden - 612S2D metaG | ecosystem: Environmental > Terrestrial > Soil > Wetlands > Permafrost | place: Sweden: Stordalen | collected...
ATCGACGCGGAGAGCATCTGAATGAGCAAGACCCTCATTGAACTCGCAGCGCAAGGCGCCCCTGTCGGCGAACCATGGAGAACGAGCGCCCGGCGCCGTCGGTCCGGGCGCGTCGTGACGCTGTCCGCCGCGCTGTTGGCGGTTCTCGGGTTGCACGCCGCGAGCGCCGACGCACGGCCGGTGACGGTGTCGGATCTCTTATCGGTTTCCAGCCCCGAAGACTGGCGCACGCCGGATGCCGCCAACACCCTGTATCTGCAGTTGTCGGGAGGGCGGGTCATTATCGAGCTCGCGCCCCGCGTTGCGCCCCGGCACGTCGCGAACATCAAGGCGCTTGCCCGCGCCCACTATTTCGACGGACTGGCGATCGTGCGGGTGCAGGACAACTACGTGGTGCAGTGGGCCGACCCCGACCATCGGCGGGCCATTCCGGCCGGCGTGACCACGGTGGCGCCCGAACTCACCGCGGAGGCCGGCGCCAATGCCCGGTTCGAGCCATTGCCGGACGCTGACGTCTACGCCTCGGAGGTGGGATTTCTCGACGGCTTTCCCGCTGCGCGCGAGCGGCGCTCACACACGGTCTGGTTGGCGCATTGCTACGGCATGGTCGGTGTGGGACGCGACGATCCGCCGGAAAGCGATGGGACCGAGATGTATGCCGTGATCGGCCACGCGCCGCGGCAGCTCGACCGTAACGTCGCGCTGGTGGGACGAGTGCTCCAGGGCATCGAACTGCTGTCCAGTCTGCCTCGCGGGACAGGCGATATGGGCTTCTACGTCTCGCCGCAACAACCGGTACCGATCGTTTCGATGCGCGTCGCTGCGGACGTGCCCGAAGCCGAGCGCACGCCGCTGCAGGTGCTTCGCACCGAGAGCCCCATGTTCCGCAAGGTGCTCGATCAGCGACGCAACCGGCGCGAGACGTGGTTCCAGTTCAATCCCGGTCGCATCGACATCTGCAACATTCCGCTGCCGGTTCGCACCGACCCCGCGGCCAAGCATTAAGACGACAGCCTGACGGTCCGGTGCCCTCTTCCAGATCCTCGAGGTTTCGCTGTAGCAGGGTCCATTCAGCTATATACCCCCTCGGCCCCCGGCGCCGTCAACTTGGAAATCGAAGGTCCTTTCAGAGATATCGAGACGGCCCGCGCTCACCATCGAGCGGACGCCGGATCGGGGCCAGACCGACCGGTCGATTCATTTACGGGCGCCGAACCGAGCCAGCATGGCGGAAAGTGCCTCGGGCGAGATATAAAAGTGGTCGCATATCCGACCCCACAGCATGGCCGTCGGCACGTTTCGGCCACCCCGTTCCTTCTGCGCCTCGTGCAGAACATACAAGACGACGCGCTCCTCGCGAGTCAATCCGTCGCGGACGTCCGGTATCTTGTCGTAGAGCTGACGCTCACGGTCGCCGTCCGGAGTTCCTTCCCGATTGACTGTCATTGCGTGGCCCCCGCACCCGATGAATGGATGGGATTGACGTACCCCAACGGGCCTGACTCTATATTGCACTGAGAGCGCCTCTTCCGCACGCCAAGCTTCAGTGGTATTAGCCGAACCCCTATATAGGGAGTCAAGAGCATGGCCCCGCGAGCTTTGTTTGAACGAGCCAACCCCTCTCACCACGTAACGGGTTATTGCTGCGTGCTGCTCGCCATCGGCTATGTCATCGCCATCGTGACCCTCGTCGGCTATTTGATCGCGTGCCTCATGGGTTAATGCAACCAGGGCTTGCCGGACGGTCAAGTCGAGGAACAGAATCATGTCCTTGGACCCCGTTCACGACAACCTGAAGGATTGATCATGCACCGAATCGTTGCACTCTATGAAACGCCCAAAGACCCGGAGCATTTCCGCGCCTATTACACGAACACGCACCTCCCCCTCGCGTCCAAGTTGCCCGGCTTGCGCAAGATGTATCACAGCTTCAACGTGGAACCGCTGGGACCCGGGAAGGGCTTCTTCTGCATCTGGACGGGCGAATTCGACGATGCCGCCTCGGCCGCCTCGGCCATGCAATCGGACGAGGGTCAGGCCGTCGGCAACGACGTGCCGAACTATGCGTCGGGCGGGGTGATGCTGATTCAGTATACGAGCGACAAGTAAGCTCGGCGACGAGACCTACAGCATGTTCGCCGCGAGCTTGCCTTGAGCACGCCGGCGCTGCCACCGGGTGTCGGCGCGGGCGAATTCGCCCGCGCGCTCGCGGCCTTCCGCGACGCGGTCGGCGCCAATCATGTCCTATCCGATGCCGCTCAACTGCTGCCCTACGGCCGCGTCATGCTGCCGGTGCCCGAGGAGGAACATCAGCCCTCGGGCGTGGTGATGCCCCAGTCGGTCGCGGAGATCCAGCGTGTGCTGGCAGTCGCGCAGCGCTACAAGATTCCCCTGTGGACGGTATCGACCGGGCGTAATTTCGGCTACGGCTCGGCGGCGCCGGCAACCGCCGGCCAGGTCGTGCTCGATCTGAAGCGCATGAATCGAATCATCGCGGTGGATGGCGAACTCGGCACCGCATTGATTGAGCCCGGAGTGACCTACAAACAGTTGCAGGACCACCTGCGGGAACGAAACATCCCGCTGTGGCTCGACTTCCCCGCGCCCGGTCCCCTGGTGAGTCCGGTCGGCAACAGCCTCGAACGAGGGGGTGGCCTCACGCCATATGGCGACCATTTCGGCCATGTCTGCGGAATGGAAGTCGTGCTGGCGGACGGCAGTCTTCTCAAGACCGGCCTCGGTGGCGTCGCGAATACGCAAAGTTGGCAGGCGCACCGCTATGGATTCGGGCCTTACGTCGACGGCTTGTTCTCGCAATCGAATTTCGGCATCGTCACCAAGATGGGGCTTTGGTTGATGCCGGCGCCTCCCGCCCATCGGACCATCATGGCGCAATGGTGGAGGGACGATGACATCGGTCGAGCGGTCGACGCGATCCGGCCGCTGCGCCTCAGCGAGACCATTCAAAACTTCGGCGTGCTCGCGAATGCGACGCTGATCATGACGTCGATGACGAAGCGCCGAGACGTCTACGACGGTCCCGGCGCCATACCGACGGCACGGGCCCTCGAATTCGCTAAATCGAAGGGGCTGCCGGCATGGGTGTATCTGTTCAGTCTTTACGGCACCCAGGAACAGATCGACGTCGACACACGGATCGTCACGGCCGCGCTCGAAGCATCGGGCGCCACGCTGGTGCTCGATTTTCACGATCCGATGCAAAGCAATGAGTTGTCGCTGCAGGCGTTCACGCTGTTTAATTGGAACGGCGGCGGCGGTCTGTGCTGGTTCTCGCCGGTTTGTCCCAATCGGGGCACGGATGTCGTGCGCCAGACCGATCTCGCACGCCGCATCATGGATGCGCACGGAGTCGATTTCATGACTGGGATGACCATCAACGGCCGCGACATCCTGAATGTCATGCCCCTGGTGTTCAATCGCGCGGATGCCGCGGAAACGCTGCGCGTACGCACGTGCTTCCATGAATTGTTGACGGCTTTCGCCGCGGACGGCTACGGCTTCTATCGCACCGGCATCGGCTTCATGGACCGGGTCGCCGAGTTGCACGGCAGCGCCTCGCGGGATTTTGCGCAGCGTCTGAAGCGGGCCCTGGATCCCCACGGCATACTCGCGCCGGGCAAGTCCGGAATCCGGGTTTGACCATGCAACGGCGCGGCACCTTCAATGGTCTCGCAATGGCAGCACCCTCGTTCACGGCGTTCGCAATGGCGCTGGTGGCAGTGGCCGGCAGCGCCCGCTCGGCGCCCGATTCGGCGGGAGAGTCGGCGATGAGTGTCCCCGCGTCGGCACTGTGGGCGAATGCATGCACGTACTGTCACGACACCGGCGTCGCGCCGCCCATCTTCGGCCGGGGTCTGCGTCCGGAAACGATCGCGGCCGTGGTCCGAAACGGCCTGAACGGCATGCCCGCATTCCATCCGTCCGAAATCTCGGACGAGCGGCTGGCGCTGTTCGCCGATTGGGTTGCGCGGCAGCCCGGCGCCATCGCCAAGCCCTGAGGTAACCATGCGGCGACGAGACTTTCTATGGCAATCATCCGCATGGGGACTGCTGGTGAGCTCACGCCCAGGCACCGCCGCCGCCCTCGCGGAAATCCCCGCGACCTTCGTCTTCGTGACCGACCGGCCCGGGAAATGCGCGTACGCCTCGCATACGGTACGCATTTCCCCCGGCGCTTTTCTGCCTCCCTCCTGGCACGCGGGCCTGCGCGTCCGATCCGTTCTGGCCGCGCTCGGTGCCGCAAACGCGCTGCTTCTCATGGAATCGCTGCGCGATGTACGCGCCCACATCCTCGACGTGCGCCGTACCGGGGACGTCGAACTGATCGCCGCGGTAGCTGCCGTCAGCCGCCGTTGATGGCGTCAATTTACTTAAGCCGGCGGGACAGTGCAGCGTCTACCTGGTCCAAGGTTCGTTCGTGGCGCCTTGAGGTTCACGGGGCGGGCGATGTTCCGACTCCCGAACTCCAAGACGCAGCGCCACCAGCGCGGGCCGACCGCTCGCGACGACGACATCGAGCCTTCGCTGCTGCTGGATGGTGACATGACCACCAGGGTCAGCTTGACGCTCGGGCCGCACGTCGACGTGTCGGAATTCCGCTTGTCCCCCAAAGCCCAAGTCGATCAATTCGAATTGAAGGCTCGATTTGGTGTGGTTCCGGACTATTACGCCTTGGAGAACGCCGGACGCGAAAACGGCCGAGCGGAGCTTGCTGGAGTGGATCCCCGCGACGTCGCCGGTGCCGTGGTCGCGGGTGTCCGGCCCTTGTCGTCACCCAGCCTGCTCGATGATGCGGTCGAGTTCAATCGAGAGGTCGAGTCAGCGCCACGTGCATCGCCACGCCACAACCAGCATCCGGGCGTGCGCGTCGATTACGACTCGATCGACACCAAGATCGCGATTAAACGTCGAGGCTGTAGCTCTGGAACATTTTGCTCAGGTGCTGAGCCGTCTGATTGCCTACTGTCCGTAGCGCTGCCGCGCGTCGCCGAGCGCGGACTTCAGGCCCCCGAGCCGCGACTCGAAATGCTTCCACTGCTCGAGTCCGTCGCGGAAGATGGGCTGGCGCACCTGCTCCGAGCTGGCAGTGCGGACGCTTCTGATCGTTGCGTGAAACTCGACGCACGTCGCCTCGAACTCGAGCCCGCAGAACTCGAGGATGCGGCGCACGCTGCCGTCGAGATCGTCGACCACCGACTCGTGCTCGACGCGCAGTATCTGGCCGGGAAGCACGTCGTTCCAGTGCTGCATGAGGTCGAGATAGGTTCGGTAATACCGCGCGATGTCCTCGATGCTATAGGTGAATTCCTGCCCGGCGGCAAACAGCTGCTTGAAGTTGCTGAAACAACAGGCCATCGGTTCGCGTCGCGCGTCGATGATCTTGGCGTTCGGCAGAATGAGGCGAATCAGCCCGATATGCCGAAAATTGTTGGGCATCTTGTCGATGAAGAATGGCCTCGAGCTGCCGCGGTAGATGCGTGTGTCGCACAGATACTTCTCGCCGAGCCGCCGACACTCGTCCGCCGTCAGGTCGGCCAGCACGCCGGGATAACGCGGATCGTTCAAGTCCGGATCGCGCCCCTGAAGATCCAGCACCAGGCGCGGAATTTCCGCGAGCTCCTGGGTGCCTTCGACGCGTGAATGGGACGCGAGAATCTGTTCGATCAGCGTGGAACCGGCACGGGGCAACCCCACGATGAAGATCGGGTCGGGATTTCCGGCCCCCCACCCTTGGCGGGCCTCGAAGAACTCCCGCGTGCACGTCGCGATCTGCAATTGGGTGTTGCGTTCGATGATCTCCGGTCGATAACGGCTTTCGGTTCTCTTCAAGGCATTACCCCGCTCATAAAAGTCGAACGAGTCCGCGTAATTGCCGCGGTCCTCATGGGCCTTTCCCAGCGCGAAACACAGGTGAAGCCGGTCGGCCGCCGGTGTGCCCGGCGCGGTTTCTTCGAGCCTCATGCGATCGATCTCGTCGGCGCCGAATCGATAGGTCTTGAGGTTGGCAAGACTCCAATAGGCATCGCCGTAATTCGGACGGGCGGCGGCGGCGGCGCGGTACGCGTCGATCGCCTCCTGTCGCCGTCCCAGTGTCTTCAGCGAATGGGCCAACGACAGCAGAAGATCGGCGGACGACGGTTCATCCGTCAGAAGATGACGATACACAGCAATCGATTTCTCGTGGTCCCCGAGGCCGGCACACGCGGTCGCGTAGAGCGTCTGGTATTGCCTGTTCTGGGGCTCGAATGCCAGCAGCGTGTCGAGTTCTTCGCGCGCGCGCAGGTACTTGTGCCGCTGCAACAGCACCCTCGCATAGTCGAAACGGGCGGCCCGGTAATCCGGAGCGAGTTCGAGAACGGCTTCGAGCAGAAGGTCCGCATCGTCGAGCACGTCGCGCGCGATGCTGATTCTGGCCAGCAGCCGCATGGCCTCCACATGATCGCCGTGCTTCAGTAAATAAGCGCGAACGATGGCTTCCGCGGGGGTCAGATCACCGTCGGAGAACAGCGAGGTGGCGGCGACCACCTCGGGCGGCAGACGCTTCAGGGTCTCCACATGCGCCGCAGCCATGGCCGCATTTTCAGGTTGACCCACCATGCCATACAGCCCTTCGAGCATGCTCCAGCTCTGACGCAGCGCCGGATTGATATTGACGCCCATCAGAAATGCGGCGATGGCCGCGGCCGCTTCCTTGCGCGCCACATGGCAATTGCCCTGCTCCTGATAAAGACGGCTGTAACCGGGGTGGTACCGCCGCAGGCGCTCGAGCGTCGCCAGCGCATCCGGCACCTTCCCCAGATAGCGCTGATTGATCGCCAGGAGATACAGCACGTCGCGGTTCTCAGGAACGTCGGCGGAGAGCGATTCGGCCGCCGCCAGCGCCTCGGCATAGAGTTGCCGTTCGAACAGCGCACGGATGCGGTGAACTTCGTCTTCGACGGGCGACACGGCGGTTGTTTGAGCAGTGCTGTTCATAAAATCCAAGTGGGTGCGCCCTAGCCTAAGCGCACCCAATGAAAAAGGCGGGCACCGGGGCCCGCCTCTCATTCTACGGCAGTCGGCTACGGACTCAGAATTTGTAGCCGAACTTGACGCCGAGGACGCGCGGCCTAACCGGCACTTCCGACTTGATGAACTCCGCCGACGAGGTGAACACGCTGGCGTTCGAATTGGACAAGTTCTGACCGAACAGCGATGCCGTCCAGTTGTCCTTGGCCACGCCGAGCGCCGCGTCGTACAAGGTATACGACGGCATTTCGTAGCGCAGCAGCGTCGTCGTCGGCACCACCACCGTGTTGCCGTCCGTTGCCGTATCCACCTGGTTGTACGAGTGCCCGGTGAAGGCTCCGCCGAACGACAGGAATCCCTTGTAGTCGTTGAGCGTCATGTCGTACCGGGCATGCAGATTGGCCTGCAGTGCCGGGGAATTCGCCGGCTCGCCGCCCTCCGCACCGAAGGGATTGAAGAACGGCTGGCCCTTGACCTCGGTGATGCAGGTTCCGTAGCCGGGACTGGTGGCAATGTTGTCCGGCAGGCACGGTGAATTGGTCTGCTTCGAGCTGTTGTACGATCCGGACGACTGCACCGTCAGACCGTCGGTGACCTTGGCGATCACCTGCAATTCGATGCCATGGATGGAATAGTCGGGACCGTTGGTGCCGAACGTGGTGTTGCCCAACTGCACCGGATTGAAGAACAGCACCTGGGTGTTGGTCCAATCCATGTGGTAGACCGACGCGTTGACCATGATTCGGTGATCCAGGAATTCGGCTTTGATGCCGATCTCCTGGTTGGTCAACGAATCGGGTGCATAGCCCGACGGTTTCTCGAACTGCGGATTGCCGGCGGCATCCTTCGCCACCGCACTTACCGTGCGGTTGAAGGCCCCCGGACGGAAGCCCTGCGAATAGGTGTAGTACACCATGGTGTCCGGCGTGATGTGCCAGGTGATGTTGGCCCGGCTCTTGAATCCATTGTAGGTCTTGGTCAGGTTCGCCGCGTTGATGTTGTGCTCGCCGCCGGTGCAGGCGCCGTTCGCCACGTCGACGCAACCGGTGGTCGTGCCGTACTGCGATCCCGTTTCGAACTCACTGTACGTGTAGTAGCGCGTGCCGCCTGTGATGGTCAATACTTTCGGGATGAGGTCATAGTCGACCGAGGCGAAGAATGCCGTCTGTTTGTAGCCGCGCTGCAGATCTTCGCCGAACGCCGTCGTATCGCCACGGACACCGGGATCGCTCGCGGTCGACCCGGGCGCCGTCGCGACGTTCGCCACGCAGGTGGGGCCGCCGGCAAGCGCGGCCGCCAGAGCATCGGGCGTACAGGACGGGATCGTCTTGTAGTTGAAGTTCATGACGTCGCGGATCTCGAAATCTTCCCAGTACGCGCCAACCAAGCCACGCACGAACAGGTCGTCCGGCGTCGTTGCACGCAATTCATGGCTCTGATGGGTGTTTTGCACCGAATCGTGCCAGGACGTCGCCGGCGTATAGCATTGCACCGCGGCCGTCGTGCCGGCGCCCAATAATCCCGAACCCGCCGCACCGCCCGCGCACGAGTAATACAGGCCGCCCGCGCTGCGCGAATAATTCGTGTAGTCCGCCTGCTGTTCGATGTGACGGACCAGATAGCCGCCGCTATACACCAATTTGATCGGACCCACTTTGCCGTTGACGGTCAACGCCGTGTTTTCGTAGCGGTCCTTGTCGTAGGCCGGGGAGAATGCCGTCACCTGATCCTTGCCAAGAGACTGGAAGTCCGAGCCCACCGGATATTGGTCGAACTCGCCATCCGCCTCCATTTGTTGATAACTCTGGGCAATCAACGCATTCCAGTCCTCGTTGATTTTATACAGCGCGGATAAGCGAAAACCCTTGTATGTGACCGGATTCTGATTATCCGCCGCAATGCTGCTGTTGTTGACCACCTGGCTGCTTGCCGGCACCACGCCTCCCGTATAGGCGACGACACCGGGATCGGTGGCCCTGCGGGTGAACGTGCTCGGCACGTTGTCGATATAACCGCCGCGCTGATCGTCGTAGATGACGCCACGCACGGCGAGGGTGTCCGCGATGAGGGGCAGGTTGAGCACCGCATTCACGCTGCTGTTGTCGTCGCCGCCCGCGGTCGTGCCGTAACTCGCATCGACGCTGCCTTCCGTGACGTCGAGTTTCGGTTTGTTCGTGATGTAGCGAACCGCACCCGCTTCAGCGCCGCCGCCGAACAGGGTTCCTTGAGGGCCTTCGAGCACCTCGATGCGCTCCATGTCGACCATGTACACGTCGACGTTGCGCGAGGGGAAGGTCATCGACTGATCGTCGAGATACAGCGCCACGTTCGGGAATGGTGCAATGCTGGCGCTCGATTGTTCGCCCAAGAAGCCGGTGCTCAATCCACGCATGTAGATGTTGCCCTGGCCGGGGCCGTTCGAGGGAAATTGCACGTTCGGCAGAAACCGCACGACGTCATCGAACGTGGCCACGCTCAAATCCTTCAATTGCGCGCCGGTGATCGCCTGGATGGTGATCGGCACATCCTGGATCGATTCGTTGCGGCGCTGTGCCGTCACGGTGATTTCCTGAATGCCCTCGGAATCACTGGCGTCGGTCGTCGTGGCCGTCGCCGCATAGGAGAGTCCCATCGGTAGTCCGCTCAATATGGCGGCGATCGCATAGGACAATCTCGGATTCGAATTCATGTTTCTCTGTTCCTTCGCGTTAAAAGATTCGCAATACGGCTTAACGCCGCCGTCTTGTTGCCCAAATACATCAGTCGCGCCCCGGCAAAGGGGTCGGCCGACCCACTGCGTTGCGTTTTGCTCACAGCGGGGACGCGAAAAGTACCGGAAGTTGATGACTACCTTGTGACAACCCGTCGACGCGATCGAACGGGCCGGGCAAGGCGCGGCACGCCGCTTTGCGGGCGGCCGGCAAAGCGCCCCGGGTATGCCGGGGGCTATTTTGGCGGGAGGCCGCCGTCCTTGAGCAAGGCGACGGCGCCTCGATTCAGGGAAAGTTCGGCCCGATGTGCAAGGCGGTGGCCCGTGGCTTCATTGCGGTGGCGCCGTGGGCCTCGCGGA